>Ga0210406_10007145_pt1 | contig 11425 bp, 5 predicted proteins | sample IncBWC30MmetaG_FD_155454 | JGI IMG/M metagenome (GOLD analysis project Ga0210406, IMG submission 155454) | Forest soil microbial communities from Barre Woods Harvard Forest LTER site, Petersham, Massachusetts, United States - Inc-BW-C-30-M | ecosystem: Environmental > Terrestrial > Soil >... | reverse complement strand
CCTACCATTGGCCGACCGTCCTGCTGTCACTATTTGCGGCCATTCTCGCGTCGGTCATTGCGCTGTACGCGGTGAGCCGACACAAACTGGGTGCGCCCCGAGCGGTCTCCGGAAGTCTCCTGATGGGTGCGGGTATTGCGAGTATGCATTACATCGGCATGGCTGCCATGCGTTTACCGGCTATATGCCACTTTAATTCCTTTCTCGTCGTCCTGTCCGTCGTGTTCGCGGTTCTGATTTCTCTCGTCGCGCTATGGATTGCCTTTCACTTCCGAGATGAGAAAACGGGGATCGGCCGGGAAAAGTTAGCGGGAGCCGTCGTGATGGGTGCTGCGATCCCCGTCATGCACTACACCGGCATGGCCGCCGCCAGTTTCACACCCTCGGGCGTGCCGGCGGACCTGTCTCACGCCGTAAGCATCTCCGCACTTGGCACCGGCGGAATTGCCACCATGACCTTTATCGTCCTCGGGCTGGCTCTGCTGACGTCCTGGGTAGATCGGCGATTCGCTGCCCAGACCTTGGAACTGCAGGAAGCGAAGCTGCAGCGAAGCGAGGCGTACTTGGCGGAGGCGCAGAGGCTTACGCACACAGGGAGTTGGGCCTGGCGGGTGGCGGCAAGAGACGCCTTGCATCTGTCCGAGGAATGGTACTGCATTTATGGCTTCGATCGGGAAAATGGCCCGCCGGGTTGGGAAGAAAGGCTGCAGCGCGTTCATCCGGAGGACCGAGCCAGGTGGCAAGGGACAATCGATCGAGCAATCGCTGAAAAGTCGGAGTATGAAGTGGAATTCCGAATCCTTCTTCCAGACGGCTCTGTCAAACACATTCACACGGTCGGCCATCCTGTTTTGAACGCATCCGGAGATTTGATGGAATTCGTGGGGAGCTCGACGGACATCACCGATCGCAAGCTGGCCGAAGAAGCCCTTAGCCAGGCGCAGGCGGATCTCGCACACGTCAGCCGCGTGACCACCATGGGAGAGTGGACCGCCTCTCTGGCGCACGAAGTGAATCAACCGATTGCCGCCGCCGTCACCGACGCCAATACCTGCTTACGGTGGCTTACGCGCGATGAACCCGATGTGGAAGAGGCCCGCCAGGCTGCATCGAGAACCGTCAAAGACGTAACCCGTGCTGGGGAAATCATCAGTCGGATCCGCCTGGTCTTCAAGAAAGGTACTCCGCAGCGGGCGTTAGTTGATGTAAACGAAATCATTGGAGAAATGATCGTCCTTTTGCGCAGCGAGGCCACGCGGCACTCCATATCATGCCGGACGGAATTGGCGGAACATCTTCCCCAAGTCATGGCAGACCGCGTCCAATTGCAGCAGGTGCTGATGAACCTCATGCTCAACGGCATCGACGCAATGAAAGAGGTGGATGGGACCCGCGAGCTAATCATCTGCTCCCAGCGAGCCGAAGGCCGCCAATTAATGGTCTCTGTCAGCGATAGCGGCGTGGGGCTTCCCCCGCAGCAAGCAGATCGGATCTTTGATGCGTTCTTTACCACCAAACCTCAAGGTACCGGCATGGGACTTAGGATCAGCCGTTCCATCGTGGAATCGCATGGTGGCCGCTTGTGGTCGGTGGACAACTCTCCCCGCGGCGCTATCTTTCACCTCACCCTACCCATCAAAACCGAGGCGAGTGAATGACGCCTACAGCCGTCCCCACGGTATTCGTCGTCGATGATGATGATTTGGTACGTGCCGCTATCCAAGGGATGCTGAAGTCGGTTGGCTTGCGGTCTGAGACCTTCGGAACCGCGCAAGAATTTCTGCGCAGCAAGCGGCCGGACGGGCCCAGCTGCCTGGTTCTGGACATAAGACTTCCTGGAGTTAACGGTCTGGATTTTCAGCACCAGTTGGTTGACGCGGGCATCCGAATTCCTGTGATCTTTATTACCGGTCATGGAGATATTCCGATGACGGTGAAGGCGATGAAATCCGGTGCGGTGGAATTTCTGACTAAGCCATTTCGGGACCAGGACTTGCTCGATGCGATCCACCAGGCTCTGGATCGCGACCGGGTGGTGCGCCAACAGCAGAGCGAGCTGGGTGAGTTACGCCAGCGCTACGAATTGCTCACTCCACGCGAGCGCGAGGTCATGAGCTCGGTGGTTTCGGGCATGCTTAATAAGCAAATAGCTTTTGACCTCGGAACCAGTGAAATCACCGTGAAGATCCAACGCGGGCAAGTGATGCGGAAGATGCAGGCTGAGTCACTGGCGGAATTAGTCAGAATGGCGGCAAAGCTTGAGCTTCCGCCCGGCGGACGCAAATGAAAGTCCTCTCCAAAATTCAGCGTTATGGCCTGGCGATCATTTCCTGCGGAATTGCGCTGGCTGTGGCCTGGCCTATCGACGCCCCTGCGTCATGTTTCCTTCTCGCCGTCACGGTGAGCACCCTCTTCGGAGGCTTGGGGCCGGGCCTCTTATCCGTCGCTCTCTCCGCTCTGGCTTTCGACTATTTTTTTTTGTGGAGGACGTTCGCGCCAGCCCACGAGCCTGCGACCCTCTTGCGATTTGCAGTCTTCCTCGTAGCGGCGTTGCTGAGCACCGGGTTAATGGAGATCAAACGACGCGTCGAAGAATCCCGCAATCGCGCCGAGGAAGCGCTGCGTCAGTCGCAGGCAGATCTCGCCCAGGTTAACCGGGTGACCACCATGGGAGAGCTGACTGCTTCCCTGGCGCACGAAGTGAATCAACCGATTGCCGCCGCCGTCACCGACGCCAACACTTGCCTGCGCTGGCTCTCGCGAGATCAACCCGACGTGGAAGAAGCGCGCCAGGCTGCTTCGAGAGTCGTCAAAGATGCAGCCCGAGCCTCCGAGATCATCACCCGCGTCCGCGCGCTCTTCAAAAAGGAAACCCCGCAGCGAGAGTTGCTTGATGTTAATGAAGTTATTCGGGGAATGATCAGCCTCTTGCGCAGCGAGGCGACTCGCTACTCCGTATCAGTGCAGACAGAACTGTCGGAAGGCCTTCCAGGGATTATGGGAGATCGCGTCCAGTTGCAGCAGGTGCTGATGAACCTCATGATCAACGGCATCCAGGCGATGAAGGATGTTTCCTGGCCACGGAAGCTCGCAGTCAAGTCGCAGTGGGCCGAAGACAGGCAACTGATGGTCTCGGTCAGCGATACCGGTGTGGGCCTGCCGGCGCAGCAGGCGGACCAGATCTTTAATGCTTTCTTTACCACCAAGAGTGACGGGACCGGCATGGGACTTCGAATCAGCCGCTCCATCGTGGAGTCGCATGGCGGCCGCTTGTGGGCTGGCGACAACTCTCCGCACGGCGCAAGCTTTCACCTAACTCTACCCAGCAAGACCGACACCCACGAATAATCCCCGCAGTCCCCAACCGTGTTCGTGTCGGGACCGTACCCTGCGTGCACCGGGGTAAGGATTCTGAAGGCAGTGGCGCGGTATTAGCCCTCGCATACCAAAGTATGATTGCGCAACTTTAACGGTGGTGCTAGTTTGCGGCTATGGCCATCCAAAATAAGACGAAACTAGTGGCGATCGTCGATGACGATGACTTGATGCGCGGCGCATTGCAAGGCATGTTGAAATCGGTTGGATTGCCCTCGCAGACTTTTGCGTCAGCCGAGGAATTTTTGAAGTCCGGGCAACAGCACCAGACCGCATGTCTGATTACGGATATCCGCATGCCAGGGATGTCCGGTTTGGATTTGCAGGCCAAGCTGAACGCTGAGCATTGCAGGATTCCGACCATCTTCATCACGGCGCACGGCGACACAAGACTGCGGATGCAGGCGCTGCGAGCAGGCGCAGTGGAGTTCCTGGCAAAACCATTCGACGATGAAGCCCTGCTCGGAAGCGTCCGGGCAGCTCTGGAGAGTTGAGCCCCGCTAACAGAAGTGTGCACGCACCAGGAGGTCCTCTGTGGCATCTTTCGCAAGACTCGAGAGTGGAGATCAGGTTTCTTACGAGCGCCGATTCGAGCAGATTATAGGAAGCAGCTCTGCTCTGGAGGCTGTGCTCGAGCAAGTCGAACGCGTTGCGCCAACGGATTCAACCGTCATTATCCAGGGCGAAACAGGCACCGGCAAAGAGCTGATCGCGCACGCGATTCACAACCTCAGCTCGCGGTGCGGACGGCCGTTCGTACGCTTGAATTGCGCCGCCATTCCGCTGGATCTGCTGGAGAGTGAGCTTTTTGGCCACGAAAAGGGCGCATTCACCGGAGCCATTGCGCAAAAGATTGGCCGTTTCGAGCTCGCCGACAAAGGCACACTCTTCCTGGACGAGATAGGCGACATTCCGCCGGCGTTGCAGCCCAAACTCCTGCGCGTGCTCCAAGAGCAGGAATTTGAACGTTTGGGCAGCACCCGGACTCACCAAGTGGACGTCCGGCTCGTGGCTGCAACAAATCGCGATCTGACGGAGATGGTCAACCGGGGCGAATTTCGGAGCGACCTCTACTATCGACTGAACGTATTTCCGATCCTGCTGCCGCCATTACGGGAGCGACGCGAAGACATTCCTGCCCTGGTGATGCACTTTGTCGAAACTTTTGGCCGGCGGATGGGTCGAGAGATTGACCACATTCCTCCAGAAACTATGTCTGCGCTCAGCTCGTATCAATGGCCGGGAAATATCCGCGAGCTCCAGAACCTGATCGAACGTGCCGTAATCCTTTCCAACGGTGGTGTGCTTCCCAATCCTTTGCCGCCGGTAGGGACTCGAGGTATTGCCATCGCTTCGCCTACTACAGCGGTCGCCACTCTGAGGGACTCCGAACGCACCCTGATTCTGCGCACGCTTGAGGAAGTTAGTTGGGTGATCGGTGGCCCGAAAGGCGCTGCCGCGAAACTTGGATTGAAGCGCACAACTTTGATCCACAAGATGCAGAAGCTGGGGATCTCCCGGACCGTTCCCCAAACCGGTCAAGATGTAGTTGGCCAAGCGATGGACGCGAGACGGTCGATCTGAAAGAACAGCCGGAAGGGAGGCCTTTCTTGCGGAAGGAAAGTTACACTTGTGCTCTAGCACAGGGCCTCAACGGAAAGCGTTCTGTGCAGTAACTAAGTACCTTTCTACGAGTGATCTGGCGGAGCGCACCGTCTCGCGCGAACCCTTCTCCGCCATGGGCGATTCCACTGTCATTAGGCGTGCAAGAAGGGCCATTCCCGATACGAGGGGCCTGCATGAGTCTCGTCGTGGGGAACGACTTCAACTACGACTGCCGCGCTTCGTTCACTTCCTTGAGCCGGTCATGCCCTGTCGTTGCCAGGATGACTTCGGGCGAGAGCCGGCAAGGGGAGAATCATTCAGTGGACCCTCCTGGCGGTCGCGTAACCGTCCCAAGCGCCACTAACGGCCATGAGGCGCAGGTTTGCCCTCCAATCGCCCCTCGACGAATTTCTTCCTTAATCGTGAGGGAAATCCCTTTGGTTTTACGCCTTGTTGAGTAGAAGGCAGAACGCGGGAGTAGTCAATTCGAGTCTCCCGGCCTCGCCAGGTCGGCTTTGGAGGGCATTATGCGATTCGGTGTCCACATTCGCGTCTGGGTGTGTACTAGCCTGCTGCTGATGTTCCACAGTCTGCCCGTGATCGCGCAGCAATCGGCGGCCGCCGCAGGAAACTTGATCGTGCCGCCGCTTGTGCAATTCAGCGGGGTGTTAACCGACTTGAACGGCAAGCCGCTGACCGGCGTGGTTGGGGTTACGTTCTTTCTCTACAAGGATTCGCAGGGCGGAGCACCGCTCTGGACGGAGACCCAGAACGTGCAACCGAACCGGGCCGGACGTTACTCGGTGATGCTCGGGTCCACTACCACCCAGGGATTGCCCTTCGACCTGTTTGCTTCGGGTGAGGCGCGCTGGCTGGGAGTACAGGTAGAAGGCCAGAGCGAGCAGCCGCGGGTGTTGTTGCTGAGCGTGCCCTATGCCCTGAAGGCCGGGGATGCGGAAACCGTGGGGGGACTTCCGCCCTCGGCCTTCGTGCTGGCCACGCCCGCACCGGGGGCAGCCACAGCGCCTTCTGGAGCAGCGAACTCCGGCAGTGTCGGCAGCGCTCCTGCTGGCAGCACAATCACCGGCTCTGGCACGGTTAACTTCCTCCCGCTTTGGACAGGAACGTCCACCATCGGCAACTCGGTGCTGTTCCAGTCGGGCACCGGAAGCACGGCCAAGGTGGGAATCAACACTAGCGCACCAGCTTCCACCCTCGATGTGAGGGGAGCGGGCACGATACGCGGGTTACTCAGCTTGCCGGCCACGGCAACAGCAACGGCAACTGCGGGTACGAACTCTCAACCTCTAGACTTGGCGGCATCGGCGTTTAACAGCAGCACCGCCAAGGCGCAGAATGAAACCTTCCAGTGGCAGGCCGAGCCCGCTGGAAACAACACCGCGAGCCCCTCGGGGACACTGAATCTACTGTTCGGCTCGGGCGCGAGCAAGCCTGCCGAGACTGGGTTGAAGATCAGCAACACAGGAATTTTCACGTTTGCTTCCGGGCAGACCTTTCCCGGCACAGGCACCGGCACCATTACCGGTGTGACGGCAGGCACCGATCTGACAGGTGGCGGCTCCAGTGGCAGCGTCACTCTCAATCTAGATACCACCAAAGTCCCGCTCCTGGCCGGGGGGAACAGCTTCAGCGGCAATCAAAGCGTGAACGGAAACGTGAGTGCGACGCAGTTGATCTCGACTGGGGCCCAGGGCACAGCTCCATTGCAAGTGACCTCGACAACGCTGGTGCCCAATCTGAATGCCAGCTTGCTCGGTGGGTTCTCGGCTAGCGCGTTTCAACCTGTGGGCTCTTACGCCACGCTAGCGGCAAATACATTTAGTGGTACGCAAACCGTCAGTACTGGGGACGTCTCGGTAGGCAGCGGGGATATCGACCTGCCTGCAACTACCAGCGCGACTGTCGGTGTCGTGAATGTCGGCGGAACCCCCTTTTTCCACGCCTGTTGCTCCGCCTCGGCGGACAACATCTTCGTGGGGCCTTCTGCAGGGAATTTCACGACCACCGGATCATACAACACTGCGGCAGGCTACAGGGCGCTGATCAGCAACACAAGTGGGACGGCTAATGTAGGTCTTGGGGCGTGGGCCCTTAACCAAAACGCAAGCGGATATGACGACACGGCAGTCGGGGTAGGAGCGCTCATCAATAACACCACCGGAATTTCGAACACTGCGACTGGTGACTCCGCCCTTTCTGCGAACACAACGGGAATCGACAATACGGCAGCCGGGGACTCTGCTCTCCTGTCAAATACAACGGGGCAGCAAAACACCTCCGATGGCATGTATGCGCTCGGCTATAACACAACAGGAAGCCTCAATACGGCCATCGGATACGGAAGCGGGAACACAACGAATTCCTCCTGGACAACCGGCTCGAACAATACCTTCGTGGGCTACAACGCAAATCCTGGCACACAGAGCGCTCTTAATAACGCAACAGCAATTGGTGCGAGCGCCCAAGTAACAGCCAGCAACGCGATGGTGCTGGGCAGCATCAACGGAGTGAACGGCGCCACCGCCAGCGTCAACGTGGGTATCGGGACTACCGCTCCGGCGTATTCGCTGGATGTGCATGGCACGGGAAACTTCACCGGACTGATCACGTTTGCTCCCGGGCAAACCTTCCCCGGAACCGGCACGATTAGCGGCGTGACCGCGGGATCAGGTCTGACTGGCGGCGGCTCCAGCGGCAACGTGACCCTGAACGTGGACACCACCAAGGTGGTCACGGGAGTCCTGGCCGGAACCGATCTTACGGGCGGCGGAACCGGTGGCGTCCAAACCCTCAACCTGGACACGACCAAAGTTCCGCAACTCAACGCCGCGAACACCTTCACCGGAAATCAGACGGTGAGCGGAAATCTGACCGCCACAGGCGTGGTGACGGGGAGCGGCTTCCAAATCGGCAGTAATCTTTTCGATTATGGCTCCTACGCGAACGGTAACGCCATGCTCGGTTTCGCGGGAAACTCCACGATGACTGGCCTGGGTAACACCGCCGCCGGCTACCAAGCGCTCATCTCCAACACTACCGGGGGCGCCAACACTGCAAGCGGAGTCGATGCGCTCGCACTCAACACTACCGGGAATGACAACACCGCAAGCGGCACCGCAGCCTTGGAAATAAATGGCACGGGAGGGGACAACACCGCGAGTGGTTTCTGGGCGCTGGCAGAATCCACCGGCAGCTATAACACTGCGGTCGGCAGTCGCGCACTTGAAGAAGAGAGCAGCGGATCGAACAACACAGCTGTTGGCTATGCGGCAGGCAACCCATCGACGCTCCAACTTACTAGCGGCTCGAACAACACCTTCGTCGGTTTCTTCGCTAACCCCGGAGCACAGACCAATCTCACCAATGCCGCTGCCATCGGGGCCAACGCGCAGGTCACTGCCAGCAACGCCATGGTGCTGGGCAGCATTAACAACGTAAACGGCGCCACCGCCGACACGAACGTAGGAATAGGTACGACTGCTCCACAGACCCTTTTCCACATCGACCACGTCCCCCAGCCCGGTGTGGGGACGGATGTGGCGGAGATCACCACCGGCGGAAGCATTGACGTTGCGTCTCTGCTGCTGAAGAACACGGGTTCTGGAGGCTTCCGTTTGCGGGTGGGAGCCGGAACGGGTTCGGGCTACCTTGCCAGCTCAGGTCCACTGGTGTTCATCACCGCCGACACCGGCACCCCGAGCTTTCCCAGCCCTGCGGCGATGACTATCGATACCTCGGGGAACGTTAGCATTAGGGGCAACCTCAGCAAGGGCGGCGGCTCGTTCAAGATCGACCACCCGCTCGATCCGGCGAACAAATTTCTCTATCATTCTTTCGTCGAATCGCCCGACATGATGAACGTCTACAACGGCAATATCATTACCGACCAGCACGGCCTTGCCACCGTGGTTTTGCCCGACTACTTCGAGGCGCTCAATCGTGATTTTCGCTACCAACTCACAGTCATCGGGCAGTTTGCTCAGGCCATCGTAGCCAAGGAGATCAACCGCAGTCGCTTCACCATCCGGACCAACAAACCCAGCGTGAAAGTCTCCTGGCAAGTAACGGGCATTCGCCACGACGCCTATGCCGAGGCCCACCGCATTCAGGTGGAAGAGGAAAAATCGCCGCAGGAACAAGGCCGGTACCTGCATCCGGAGTTGTTTGGCGCGCCCGCGGAGCAGGCGATCGGCATGCGCCTTCCCCAGGGGGCTGCGACGGCAGATACGTCCGCCACGGCTGCATCGGGCTCGCGCTAAAGAAACAGTAGCAGTATGCCTTGATTCGAAAAAGGGAGATCTCGATCGGACCTGGAGGTTTTATGGCTGGACCAGTTTCGCTTAAGGACCACGGCAGATCAGCGCCCGCTCTTTTTTCACGCTTGCTTGAAGCATCAATTCGAGCGAACACTTCGAAGTCACTTACACGTCTACCGCAGCCACGCTGACTGTGGTTTCAGGACCTTAGACAACAGGATCCGGAGCCAGTTCTGGCCGGTTTCTCCAGCTACAAGTCGGGGTCAAGACTTGCCCTGGTTTAGGACCTTATGTCCGTCCGGGTGGGGAAGGACCTGAACATGAGGTTACCTGTTCCTTAGCTTCTCGACTTCAGTGTCGCAGCGGGCCATCTTTCTGACGATCTCATCTGGTTCGGATGCATTGTTCCCCGGCAAAGTCCCGCTCTGACGCATGCTGTTCCAGAGCTTCAAGCTTTTCTGCAGATACGACCGGGCTGCAAGCCATTGTTCCTCGCGATCTGCAGTTGGTGCTTTGGGGCTCGAGGCCAGCATGATATATGTCTGGGCTAGCCTGTCATAGGAAGAGGCCAGGTCCACCTGGGCCTCGGCGTTGTGCACGTCTTCAGCAGATAACTCCTCACGAATGACGATGGCTCGGCGATAGTTCTCCATCGCCTTAGTGGCCTCGCCAAATGTTGCCTGCGAATCCCCGATGCTCTGGTAGCAAGCCGAGAGGTCGCTTCGAGCTTGTGCGTTCTGGGGATCGGCAGCAGAGAGCCGCTGGGCTATGCTCATCGCCTTCTGAAGATTCTCGAAAGCTTCTTTCTTGTTGCCCAGCTGAGTCAACATCTCGCCCATCCTGAGGTAGTCGTCTACCCAGCCACGAGAGTTGGCCTGCGTGCTGTTCGGATCATCCGCGGACGCCCACTCACAAACAGCCAGGCCTTTGCGATAAATCTCCAATCCATCGCGCACATTACCACTCTTGGCCAGCAAGTCACCCACGTTGTTATATGCGGTTGCCAGATCATGACATGCCAAGGGATCTGCCGGATGATCTGCCAATAATTTTTCGCCTGCGACAACGGCGGCACGGTGGCGGGACAGGGCCTCGGGCAGGTTCCCCATGTCTTCCAGGACGTAACCAAGCCTGGTTTGGGTCAACACCAACTCGTTCCCGTTGTTCAGGCTGCTCGAATCCTGTGCTATGAGCGATTCCACAAGAGAGAGTGCCTTTTGATAGTTCGCCGATGCGCTGGTGCGGTCGCCCATTTTAGCCAGCATCTCCCCGACCTTGTTGTGGCATCGGGCGAGGTCCAGGCGGTTGGCCAGGTCGCCAGGATCGGACGCCGCTAACTTTTCACGGATCGCCAGAGCCTTGCGGTAACTCGCCAGGGCGCCCGCCGAGTCGCCAAGGTTGGCATAGTACGATTGCCCTTGCACATCGCCGACCTTGACATAAGCCGTGGCCAACTCACCTTGCAACGATCGGTCACGTCCGGAGTCCTGGGACAGTCTATCCAGGTAATCCAAGGACCGTTGCGCGAGCAGTTTCCGGGCCGCGGTGGTCCCCGGCACTTTTGCGATTGAATCATAAACCTCAAGAATCATGGAATTCGCCAGCCGGCGAACATCGTTGAAGCGCCCCTGAGCGATTCGTGCCTCGTGCAACGTCACAACCAGCGCTGCCAGCACGATGACGGCGACTCCAGCCGTCGCCGCCACCCCAGGTTTGTGGCGCTTCATGAACTTCGATGCCCGATAGCGAGCGGTGTCTTTGCGGGCAATGACGGGAAGATTTTCCAGATGCCGCCGGATGTCTTGCGCAAATTGCTCAACCGAACTGTAGCGCCGCTGTGGTTCCTTACGCAGAGCCATGAGGATAATGTTGTCCAAATCTCCTCGCAGCCCCTTCCTAAGTTTTTCAACGTTCTCCGACGTTCGTGCTAAGCCGGCGGTAACTGGCTCCGGACTGTGACCATGCGAAGCACTTGAACTCCCCAGAACAACACTGCTCGGCTTTTTCGGTTCTAGGTCGCAGACAGCCCGGGCAACTCTCTGCGGCGTGTCCCCCGCGACAGCATACGGGTGATGTCCACTTAAGAGCTCGTACAAAACCACCCCCAGCGAATAGACATCGCTCGCGGTCGTAATCGCCTCACCTTTGATCTGCTCAGGACTGGCATA
>Ga0210406_10007144_pt1 | contig 11426 bp, 11 predicted proteins | sample IncBWC30MmetaG_FD_155454 | JGI IMG/M metagenome (GOLD analysis project Ga0210406, IMG submission 155454) | Forest soil microbial communities from Barre Woods Harvard Forest LTER site, Petersham, Massachusetts, United States - Inc-BW-C-30-M | ecosystem: Environmental > Terrestrial > Soil >... | reverse complement strand
CCGAAAACACCACTTGCCCGCGGCCGCCGGCGCTGGTTTTCTGGCCCGCATGAGAGACCGCGTAAATTGCGTTGTCGTTCGTGGAGGCGACATACAGGGTGTCGGTGCCGCGATCGAACGCGAGGCCCGTGGGTCCGAGGATCAGGGCCGCCATGTTGGGAACGTGTGAGTAGCCGTTCGCAATCGTCGTTTTATGCAGCAGCGCCGGGCCCGTCGCTTGGACTGCGACATCGAGCCGGACGACGGTACCGTTCAGCACGTTCGACACGAATACCCTGGCCCACGAGCCGTGGTCATCGATCGTCAGATCCCAGGGACCGTCGAGAAAGACCGAGTCAGTCCAAGTGGCGAGCAGGTGGCCGGTTTTATCGATGACCTGCAGCGATCCCTGCCCAATGGTGGCGATGCTGCCGTCCGTCGTCGGCACGTTGCCGACGATGACAAAACCGCTGCGCAGAACGCCGAGCGCGGTGCTCAGGCCCAATTGTTTGCTGGAGAAAAATATGGCCGCCTCACCTGGAGGCGCTATTTGTCCTTGCGGCGAAAACTGGATGATGGTTGTGCCGGTACCCTGACTGTTGGCGCTGTTATTGAAATTGCTGACTAGGACGTCGCCCTCGGCAATCTTGCCGCCCGCCGGGAAGCCGCGCGGCACAAAGGCAACGCCGTAAGGGTTGACATCGCCATTCGCCGGCATCGTGCTGGAAGTGATGGCTTTGGGGATGAAGGCATCGTGTGCCTGTGCCATGGCACCGAACGCCGACAACAGACTCGAACTCGCGGCGAGAGCGAGCGCGCGTTGAAATGGGTGTGATACAAACATGACAGTACTCCCTTGAAGTTGACGCAGGACTTAAGAGGTCCTTCGCTGCAGCGGTGGGCAACGATTAAAGTCGGCGGCTGGTGACTTTCAAATCGGCATTCGACGGATTTTTTCGTAGGCGTCGACGGACAGGTGGCCTCCGCCTGGCGGCTGGCAGCCTGGGGGTCCACAATATCGGGTGATTTTGGTGCTGACCAACCGAAGGGGATGCCGATCGAGCTATTGGAGCGCGATGCACAGCTGCGCCGCTTGAGCGAAGCCTTCGCCCACGCACGCGAGGGCAGGGGGCGCATCGTCGCCATTGCCGCCGAGGCAGGCGCCGGTAAAACGGCGCTGACCGAGCGATTTGTCGCAAGCCACGTTGAGGATGCGCAGGTGTATTGGGGCGCCTGCGAAAACCTGTCCACGCCCGAGGTGTTGCTGCCGTTGCGCGACATCGCGCGCGCCAGCGGCGAAGTCTTCGATTTCGAGACGGATCATATCCGTGCGTTTGAATCGATGTTGCGCCTTCTGTCCGCGGGGCTGACGCCTGCGCTGCTCGTCATCGAGGACGTGCATTGGGCCGATACCGCGACCTTGGATCTGATCCGCTTTCTCGGGCGGCGCATAGCGCGTGTGCGCGCGTTGATCCTGATTACCTATCGGGACGAAGAAGTGGATGCGCGCTCGCCGGTCCGCAACCTGCTCGGCGAAGCACCGGTGGGCAGCGTCGAGCGCATGACGCTCGAGCCGCTATCCCTGGGAGCGGTGACGAGTCTTGCCGCCAAGGCCGGGCGGCGCGGCGAGCCGCTCTACGCACTGACCGCGGGCAATCCGTTTCTGGTTACCGAGGCGCTCGCGGTGGAGGGCGATGTGCCGACCGATGCCGTGCGTGATTCGACGCTGGCGCGCGCATCGCGTCTTAGCGATTCGGCGCGGGTCGTGCTGGAGGCGGTGTCGTTGTTTCCGCGTCATGCCGAGACAGCCGTCGTCGCTGACCTGGTCAAGGGCGTGATCGAAACGGGTCTCGATGACTGCGTGGAGAAGGGAATGCTGTCGCTCGAAGGTGGCCTGGTGCAATTCCGCCACGAACTTGCCCGGCGCGCGGTTGAGAGCTCGATTGCACCAACGCGCCGTCGAGCGTTGCATCAGAAAGTCGTGGACGTCCTGAGACGCCGGTCCGATGCGCGCGCCAGCGAGATCGCTCACCATGCGGAGCGAGCGGGTGATTCCGTGGCGCAGCTTTTGTTCGCGCGGCGCGCGGGCGAGGAAGCGGTGCGGGCCGGCGCACCCCGCGAAGCGGTGGCGCATTTTGGGGTAATGCTGCGCCATCGCGAGGCCCTGGATCCGGGGCTTACCGTTGAGACGCTGGAGCGCCATGCCGAGCAAGCCTACCTCATGGGTTCCGCGGACCTGGCCATGACCTCCATGAGGGAGGCGGCTGAACTGCGGCGCCGTGCCAATGACACGGTCAAGCTCGGACAGGATCTCACCCGCCTGACGCGCTTTGCGTGGATGTGCGGCCTCAGGGCGGAAGCAGAGCGATTTGTCCAGGAAGCCATTGCCGTGCTGCAAGCGACGCCGCCGGGTCCCGAGCTTGCCTGGGCCTACTCGCATCAATCGCAGCTCGACATGCTGGCCTCCCGCATGGACAGTGCCATCGGTTGGGGCGAGCGCGCCCTCAAGCTCGCACAGCACTTGGGCGAACAAGAAATCATGATCCACGCTCTGGGAAATCTCGGTTCGGCGCGAGCGGACGATGCCAGTTCGCGCAGCTGTCCGGAGCTCGAGGAAAGCTATCAGCTGGCGGTCGAGGGTAAGTACCACGATCATGTGGAACGTGCGTCCTGCAACCTGACCTGCACGTATTATTGGCGGCGCGAATATCCGGCGGCGCTCGACTATATCGACCGCGGCGTCTCGTATGCCGGCGCCCGCGAGCTCTCGCATTGGGAAGCCTATTTGCGCGGGTGGCGCGCCATGATTTGGCTCGATCAGGGTGACTGGAGCCGCGCAGAAGAGGAAGCCCTCGAGATCTGCAGCCGGACGTATGCCGCCGAGACCTATCGGTTTCCCGCGCTGATCACACTGGCGCGGCTGCGCATCCGGCGCGGCGATCAAGACGCCGATACGCCTTTCGAAGCCGCCCGGCGTCTGTCGGCCGCGATGGGTGAGCCGCAACGCACCGTGTATATCGCGATGCTTGCCGCGGAACAGGTATGGCTGAATCAGGCGGCAGCGCCGTCCGCCGATGAGGCGAAGTCCCTGCTTCGCGAAGTACACGCGACCGGCGAGCAGCTGCACTCGCGCTGGGTCGCCGAGGACTCGGCGCTGTGGCTCGCCATGCTGGGCGAGCCGGTGGCCCTAACGGCACACCTTTCAACCCCCTTTCGCGAGCATTGCGAAGGCCGCTGGGAGCAGGCCGCGGCGGGGTGGCGCGCGCTCGGCCGACCCTACGAGGAGGCGATGGCGCTGTGCGGCGGGGACGAGGCGGCGCAGCGCCAGGCGCTGGAGATTTTCGACCGCTTGGGCGCCGTGCCCGCGGGTGCCCGCCTGCGCCGGCAAATGCGCGTCGACGGGTCGCGCGCCGTGCCGCGCGGGCCCATTGCGGGGACGCGGGCCAATGCGGCGGGGCTCACTCGCCGCCAAGTCGAAGTGCTGGGCTTGCTCGGCGAGGACCTCAGCAACTCGGAGATCGCGAGGCGTCTGTGCATCTCCGCCAAGACCGCGGAGCACCACGTCTCGGCGATCATGGCCCGGCTCGACGCGGCCACCCGCCAAGAGGCGGCCGCCGCCGCGCGTGCGCGCGGACTGCTGGTGGACCTCAAAAGATAGGGATAGAAAACCCGAAAGATGGGGATGAGTACCCCATGCGCCAAACGACGCCACGCGCCACCATGCGACGCCTGTCATTCAAGAGGAGTCGCTCATGTCTCGCATCGCAATCTTTGCCTACGGGGTCTTAAGTTACCTGGTCTTTTTCGCCGTTTTTCTCTACGGCATCGGCTTCATCGGCGGCTTTTCGACGCCGACCAGTTTGGATGGAGTACCGACAACAACCTTGGGCCATGCGTTGACGGCGGATCTGGCGCTGCTTGCGGCATTTGCCCTTCAGCACAGCGGGATGGCACGGCCCGCATTCAAGACCTGGTGGAAGCGCTTCGTGCCCGAAGCGGCCGAGCGCAGCACCTATGTGCTGCTCAGTTCACTCGCGCTGGCGGCGCTCTATGTTTATTGGGAGCCGATCGGCGGCGTGATTTGGAACGCCCAGGATGGGGTGGTGCGCAACGGCATCATCGGGCTGTACTTGTTCGGCTGGGTGCTGCTTTTGTACACCACCTTCCTCATCGATCACTTTGACCTGTTTGGATTGAAGCAGGTGTGGCGCCGCCTATTGAACAAGTCCTACCGCGCGCCGGTATTCCGAACGCCCAGCCTGTACAAAGTCGTGCGGCATCCGCTGTACATCGGCTGGCTGACGATCTTCTGGGCCGCGCCAACCATGACCGTCTCGCATTTGATCTTCGCGCTGGTAACCACCGCCTACATTCTCATTGCCATCGGTTTGGAGGAGCGCGACCTGGTGTCGGCATTCGGAACGACCTATCTCGACTATCGCGCGCGCACGCCCATGCTCATTCCGCGACTGTGGTCCAAAAGCGCCAAAGTACAGCGACCGGTTATCTAAGTGCCCATCGGTCAAGGTTAGGAATTCAGTCAAACGCTAGGAATGCCCCTGCATGTTCTCAGCCAAAAAAATGTTCGAGCAAGGCTGGTACGCCAAAATTGAACGCGCCGCGCCGCTGATCCCGGGTGCGACATTGGATTCGATCTGGCGTGCTCGAAACAGGGGCATTCCTTTTTTTACCGCAAATTGCGTCCAATTCCGCCCGCCCGCATACTGCGCCGATCCCGCCAAGGCGCGGCGTAACGCAGGCAAGCGGCGAGTCATGTCAAGGCGCGGTTGATTTGCGCCTATTTCAGCCCGTCAGCTTTTCGAGCTTGCCGATCTGCTGTGTCCAGCCCATCGTCGCCATGGCGGTCCACTGCTCGTCATGCATCACATCGTTGGTGACGATCAACCGGGTTCCGCCGCTTGGCGTGGCGGACATCTCGACCATGGTGTTGCAGGTGTAGGGCGGGACGCCAGGAACGAAGTCCACGGCGTTGGTGTAGGCCAGGCGCCGGTTTGGCTCGATGAGCGTGTAATCGCCCTTCGCCACGGAGCTTTCGCCCATACCTGAGGCTTTCAGATGCGCGATGATCTGCGGCAGCATCGCGGTCATGACGATTTCGAACCGGCCGCCGACGCGCACATCGAGGTGGTTTACTCTCGAGCTAAATCCCTCCGGGCCCCACCATTTCTCGAGGCCCTCCTTGGTCGTCCACATTCTCCATACCTTTTCCACCGACGCCTTCAGGCTCCGATCGATGACGAAATGCTTGGGGCTCACGGCTTTTTGGCTGGTCGTTGTCATGATTCTTCCTCATCCAGTGCTTGTTCCAGCCGGTCAATGCGGCTGTGCCATTTGGCTTGAAGTGTCTCGATCCACGCCGCAGCCTCGTTCAACGCACGCAAGTTTCTCGACAAGACATGCTCGCGCCCGACTCTGCGCCGCTCCACCAGTCGCGCACGCTCGAGAATGCGAATGTGCTTCGATACCGAGTTGAGCGAAATGTCGAACGGCGCCGCGAGATCCGTTACCCGGGCATCGCCTCGCGACAGGCGCAGCAGGATCGCGCGGCGCGTGGGATCGGCGAGTGCCCCTAAAATGTGGTCAAGTTTCGATGCGTCCGACATATTCACCTTTTAGGGTGAATATAGATCGTTGTCAAATATTTCTTGAAAAATTGCCGCGCAGGGTAGGAAACGCGCGCGTGCGCGGTCCCCATCTCACTTTTTGCGAGCCGAGCGCACTTTGCGTTTTGGTTTCACCGCCCGGCGCGAGACCTCTGGCGGTGCGACTGCGCGCGTCGTGGTCTTTGGCAGGGAAGGCGCGGCCGCTGGTAGGGGTCGAGCTGTCGCTGATACCGGCTGCGCGGCCCCTGATGGGGACGGCACGGCCGCTGAAACCTTGTGCTTCGACGCGAATGCGCCAAGCGAAGCGTGCAGCGCGACGGCCAGCGCGGCTTCGCCGTTCACGAGCTGCGCCCAGGGCAATTCAACGCCGTTTCGCTTGCCCTTAAGGGTCAGTTTCAACGCCGTTTCCGTCAGCGTCAGTACATAGTCGCGTCCATCGATGGTCAGCGCGCGCTTCAAGGTTGAGTGCAGTGGCGTCATGGTTAACTCTTCCGGTTCAACGGGGACTCCTTATGGAACCTTTCGAAAGAACTGCGTTCAGATTCCATGTCAGGGAGCATAAAGTTTCATGTTCAGAATTAGAATGAACTGATGTTTCGTCACTATGGCCCTGCGTCGCCAAGTCCGACTTCCGTTGATCCTATTTATCGTACTGGGGGCACACCTCATCGTTGTATGGCTGATTGTGTCGTCCCCTGGACCGCGGGTTAGAAAAGAGTCTCATAGTCTACAATTGTTGTGGATTACCCGGCCGGCCTTGTCCGAAACCGCCGCCCCCGAACGAAGAAAAACGCCGGCGAGGGCTGACAATACCACTCCGCGGCATCGCGCTGATCCCACATCGGCGTTGCCCTCGATTGCCTCAGATTCCAAGGACGAAGACAACGCCATTCGCACTGCGCCCGACGGGACCGAAGAACTCAAGTCAGCAGCGAAAGATGTTCTCGCCAACGAACTGGCACAGAAACGGCACGAATCGGACTTCACGCACAAATTTCCGGCGCTGCCGAAAAAAGCCCCGCAGTTTGCCTGGAACTACGCGGCCACTCACCGCATCGAAGCGATGCCGGAGGGTGGCATCCTGCTCCACCTCAGCGACAACTGCGTGCTCATTCTATTTCCGCTCCCGCTTGTTGGCTGCGGAATCGGCAAGCGGCCGGCGAATGGCGATCTCTTCGAGCATATGCGCGATCAATGAGCATGGCGGCCGGATGCCACCGGTAGCTCTCGCGATAGAATGGAAGGCCGCTGCGCGGCTCTCAAAGAGAACAAGAAACGGCGAGAATGGAGTTATGTCACTAAAGGCGTTGTGTTTTGCGGTCTCCTTAGCGTTTTCGTTTAACGCCTTGAGTAAAGAGCCCCTCGCGGGCCTTGAAAGAATCAGCTTTAGCTCGTTCAGACCCGACGGCTGGGACATCTGGCTTCTTTCACCGAATAAGCCACCGCAGCGTCTGACCGATCACCCGGCTCTTGACTATGACCCCGCATGGTCTCCCGATGGACGCTATATCGTTTTCACTTCTGAGCGATCCGGTGTGCCGGATCTCTTCGTGTTGGATACATTGAAGAAGGGGCCGGAGCGGCCGCTGGTTATCGGCCGCGGCATGAAGGATCAAGCGGCTTTCGCGCCGGACGGCCGCACCTTGATTTTTGTCTCGACCCGCGACGGCAAGGCTGATCTGTACACGCTTCCGTTTCATCCAACTCGCACCACGGACGTCGGATTGGCCCGCGGTCTGACCGGCGGCAACGGAGCCAATCTGCGTCCGACTTACTCCCCCGACGGTCGGCGCATCATCTTCACGAGCACCCGCGATGCAACTAAACACGGCGACAAGCGATTTCCATTCGCCATTCAGACGTCCGGCAACCTTTACGCGATGGAGCTAGCATCGGGCGAAGTAGTCCGCCTCACCCACACCGACGGTTGGGACGGTTCTGCGATCTACTCTCCTGACGGGAAGCTGATCTACTTCTATTCGGATCGGACCGAACCGCACGAACCACGCCTCTTCTCGATGAATCCCGATGGCTCGGACCAACGTCGTGTTGGCCCCTCGCAGCGAGCGATCAGTCCGGCGCTGCTGCCTGACGGACGCGTAGCTCTTGAGACTTGGGACGTGGGGGAGGACGGCAGGCCGACGAACTGGCGGCTTCGGGCGCTGTCGGGAGATTCCTTATCCGAGATAGCGATGGCTGCGGACGAACTCTACTGCCACCGGCCGGTCCCGCAACCGAAGGGACAAGGCATTCTATGCCATGGTCTGAGTCGTGCCTCTTATGAGGCGGGAAGCCACGCGCAGGGATTTCCAGGACCCGCGATCGCGTCCGGCTACCCGCAGCGCCGCGTGCTTGATGGACGGCCGCTGGCGCTATATGCCATCCGAAATGCCTTCGACGCGCCGCCCAATCCAGTGGCTGATGAGTTCGCATTTCGCACCAGTGCCGGCACGGCGGATGCGATCTCCTCTGATGGAGCTGCATCGAGGCCGATACTGAACCTTGACGGAGAATCTCTCCACGCGGATGGTCGCGCCATCATGGGCATGGTCTGGTCGCCCGATGGCCAATACTTGGCCTTTGCGGTGAAGCGTTTCCGCAGTACGACCGCACGGGGAGAAATCTGGCGGGTACGCGCCGACGGTTCCGGCGCAACCGCAATTACCGGCGTCGACGTCATCGCGGCGGGCATGCCTGACTTTGGGGCCGGCGGAAAAAAGATCGTGTTTGCCGCCAAGGTAGGCAATGTGACCAATATCATGATGATGAATGCCGACGGTAGCGGCGTCCAGAATCTCACCCATAGCTCGGAGCGCGAGAATTTCCCATCACTATCACCCGACGGTGACATGCTTGCTTATTGCTCAGACCGCGAGGGCTTACTCGACGCATCCACGGGCGAGCGACGCCTGGTGTTGTACATCGCCAGGCTGACCGCTGAGGGCTCGTTACGGGACGTGCGCAGAATCACTGATCCCAATACGCAGTCTGGTCACCCCCGATTTTCGCCGGACGGCCGCTGGCTGGTTTACACATCCGGCGTAAGCGGCGTTAACGACGAACAACCGTTGTTGTCCTCGCTAATGTTCTCGCCGCAGCCGTACGGCGAAATTTGGGCTTATCGGATCTCCGATGGATTCCATGTGCGGTTGACGGATGACAAATGGGAGGATGGCGCTCCGTTCTGGGCGCCGGCATTGAACCGAGCGAGTCGAAATTCCAAATGAACAGACTCACATTTGGAAAAGTCCACCCTAAGTCACGAGCGTCCGAGGCAGTCATTTCGCAACGCCGAATGCCCACAAATGGCCGGCCACTGCCCGACGCGGACATCTTGGCCGCCCATCGACTCGTGTCGACCCGTTTCTGCCGGTGACGAGCGGCTGCTCTGCGGCATCGGGAAGTGCTGCCGGATGATTGAGTATCACGATATGTAGCGTGAACAGTTTGTCCGCCATATTGCTACTCCCGACCAAGCCTTGTGGCTACGGGCAGCCGATTACTACATCGCGGGCGGGCGGGCAGATCATCGCTTGAGCGTTTCTGATCGCTCCATCCCGACTCACGGCGACCAGCCATTCGGACATGCCGCCAGGCTGCTTGACTTCATAATGCTCCCAATGAATTTCCTCCTTGTTGTGCGGGACGATCCATTGATTCGATTCTAAGTCGAAACCTCCGTCTCGATTGCCCACGAAACGAATTGACGACACTGCACCCCATTTAGCCAACAACCGAATGGGTGGTATCGGGCCCGGAGGCTCTTTGACCCCACTCTCAAACGCCAGCAATTTTTTGATCAGCGCATCCAGTGCTCGTGCACTCTGGGATGGGGCGACGTCGGTTTCGATCCCGGCTGTTGACGCAACGTGAATCTGCCGGCCCAACTCGGTGTCGAACGGCATCACAGCCACCGCTGCTAGATTGGGAGGAGAGAGTTCGAACTCCCATGTGATCGCGATCCGAGCCTCAGGACCAGCCGATCCCTCGGTAGGGGTAAAAGTCCACTTTCGAATCGCGTCCACTGCGGATTCATCGAGTCGTGGGTATCCACTGCTGCGAACCACCTCAACCGTCCTGGCCTGCCCCTTCTCATCGACCAGCACCTCTACTACAACATACCCTTGCTCGCGCGCCCGCATCGACGCAGGAGGATATATTGGCTTTACGCGGTGAACGACAGAAATGTCCTGTCCCCCACCTGCGGCATCAGGTCCCGCACCGGATGCTTTCGAGCCTATGCCAATTGCGCTCGACCCCACACTGGAAGCGGTCGAAGCAGTCTGCTCGGAGTCCAAGACTTGTAGGCGTGGTGGTGGCGGCTCTTCATAAATCGGCGCTGGGACACGGTGAGGCAAGAGAATAGGCCTTAACAGATTCAGCTTCAGCGTCGGGAGCGTCCGGTCGGTCGGCGGTCGGGACGGCTTGTCGATAATCGTAACGAACATTGGCTGGGGAGTGGCGACGCTTCGCACTGTGATCGTACGAGTCAGGAGCGCACTGATGATCAATCCGTGAACGAGCACGATGGCGACTAGCGTGCTTCCCCGCGCCATGTATCCGCGTTTTGAATCGCGATCCACGTGCAAATCACCTCCGGCTGGTGCCCTCGCGGTTTTTTGCTTGCGCGAGATCCGCCTCTGTTAGGCATTGGTGCACCGGCAGGTGCGTGCCCAGCGGCGTAACGTTGTGGCAATATTTTTCAACTCCGCCTTTGATCTCTGCCTTGTGGCTGCTGGCCCAATTCATGAGTGCGGCGTGAGTGTAGCCAAAAGGAAGCGGCGTTTGGGCTGTCGCCGCCAGTGCGAAGGCACTGAACAAAACAAAGCAGATAATTCTCATATTCATGAACTATCTCCTGCGGCGATGCTGGCTTGATTGTAAACCTCCCGCGAGCGTCCAGCATCAGGCAACCATCGAGCTATTTTGAGTCGCGGCGACCAAGATTCTAATGAAACATTAATGAAAGCCGCCTCAGATCCTGCCCTTGCGAAGTGGGCAAGTCAGTGGGGATTTGAACCTTGGCTCATGAACGGCGAGGAGGTTTACTGCCGCAGTCAACCATATTCGGGAAGAGAAGCTGTCTTCGTGCCTCCTTTGGATTGCGATCGAGCGCGCACCATGGAGCGATTGATGCGGTCAGATCGTCCCCCTGCTTACGTGGCATTTCCCGAGGATGGATTTTGGTAAGCGATATCACTTAAACGAACGACTGTCTGTCCATCAGTACTACGGAACTGCCGTCGGTTAGAGGAGGGACGGAACCCTGTTTATACAGTAGTCGCAGACGTCCGCAGAATTTCGCATTGCGCCGACATACTATATTTCGTCGCCAATGGCGGCTTCAAAGCAGGCATTGTGGGCAGTCGAATGTCTCAAATTGGCCGGAAGGAGTCACTGCGTCCCCTGGGGGGTACGGCAACCTGCCTAAGACGATCTACTTCGCGCGAAAGGAAATCCAGGTACGCCCTGGGCGTTGTCCCCGAGTCCGAATCTGGCGTCACTCAGTAGGAGCAGTCCCGGCACTCGTTCTCGCGTCCGAATTTCTCAACGCATCACGGAGTTTCGGTGTAACGATAAACGTGTTGGCCGTCGCGCACCACCAAAGCTCGCTTGCCGCCTTCGTTGGCGATAACAAACTCGATACCCGTGAGTCCTGGACTGGCGGTGACAAGCGAGACGGTGCCATCGGGATTAGCCTTGGTCGCGAATGCAACACTCCAGACACCGTTGTTGCCGCTCAAGCCGCGGTCCGATCTCGTAAAGACCATCGAACCGAGATCCTCGCTCGTATAGCGTGATGCAAGCCCGGATGCGATCTTG
>Ga0210406_10007143_pt1 | contig 11426 bp, 12 predicted proteins | sample IncBWC30MmetaG_FD_155454 | JGI IMG/M metagenome (GOLD analysis project Ga0210406, IMG submission 155454) | Forest soil microbial communities from Barre Woods Harvard Forest LTER site, Petersham, Massachusetts, United States - Inc-BW-C-30-M | ecosystem: Environmental > Terrestrial > Soil >... | reverse complement strand
GCCAAGAATAGTTGTCCGTGATCCAGCCTCCCAACGTTGGACCAATCGCCGGAGCGCAGATGGCCGTGATTCCATACAACGCAAAGGCCAGACCGCGCTTTTCGGGAGGAAAGGTATCCCCCAGGATCGCCTGAGCCATAGGCTGCAAGCCTCCGCCGAATGCACCTTGCATCACACGAAACAAGAGAAGAAGACCAAGGTTGGGCGCGATCCCGCAAAGGAAAGAACTGATTGCGAAAAACACAATGCACGTCAAGAAAAACCGTTTTCGTCCAAGCCATGCCACGAGCCATCCGCTGATGGGCAGAACTATCGCGTTGGAGACAAGATAGCTTGTCAACACCCACGTGCTCTCGTCATTGCTGGCGCCCAGATTGCCAGCGATGTGAGGCAACGCCACGTTAGCGATGCTGGTATCGAGCACCTCCATGAACGCGGCTAGCGAAACGGCAAATGCGATGATCCAGGGGTTGCCTTTTGGCAACCAGACACGTTCGACCGAGGTTTCTGTTCCAGCAGCACTCATCGAACTCTCACATTGGCTTCAACCGATAGACCCGGTTTGAGCAAGCCTTCCACGTTGAACGTCCTGGCCGGGAAGCGATCAAAATCAATGCGTACCGGCACTCGCTGCACTACCTTCACGTAATTTCCAGTGGCATTTTCCGGAGGAAGAAGGCTGAACACTGATCCGGTGCCGCCGCCTAGATTGGTTACGCTTCCCTTCCAGGCACGACCGTAGGCGTCGACCTTGATTTCGACCGGCTGCCCGGGCCGCATATGCACGAGCTGGGTTTCCTTGAAATTGGCCGTAATCCAAATGTCGTCGAGGGGAACAACGGTCAATAGCTCCTGTCCGATGCTCACGTTCTGACCCACTTCGACAGACTTTTTTCCGATGATTCCGGTCACTGGAGAACGAATGAGCGTATAAGCGAGGTTTAGTTCTGCCTGATCCATTTGGGCCCGACGTTGATCCACCTGCGCGTCGGCCGCCTGTGCCCTGGCGCGCATCGGCTCCCTCGTCTTACGAGACCGGCGAATGTATTCGACTGCGGCTACAACGAGGACTGCGCCGATCATGATTCCCAAAATCGCGAGCATCGTCATTGACTTGATGTCTTTCTCTCTTCCGCGTTCGGAACGGCAATTTCAACATTTGGAATCGGAGCAACCTGGTCCTGAAGACGATTCCAGTCTCGTGTGAAAAGAGCGATCTTTTGGAGTTCGCGTTCTGCCCTGAGCCAATCATCAAGCGCATCGCCGGCATGGCCGTCGCGCTCAAGGTAGATTTCATATGCGCGGCACCTGATTTCTTCGTGACTTGGCGCTTGGTTTGCAAGAGCGTTTTCTGTGTGAGGCTGGATGGGAGTTGCTTTATGCTCCAAAGTCACGTTTCTCTGGCCTTTCCATTTCATGCCTGAGTGCTCTCCTCTCGTAATTGAATTGCTCTCGATCTCAGCAGACTCCTGACACCTCCGCGCCACGAGTCTCGACCGGGGTAAGTCGTGACCCGTGGCCACAATGACGGTATCGGTGGTACGAACTAGCCTCAGAAGGTGATCTTGGCGAATACCTGTACAATGCGCATCCCTTCGGCTGCCGATGCGAATGCTCCGTAGGGCGTGGTCGGGGAAACCGAAGCGGTCGTGATCATGCCGAAAGAACTGAACAGGTTGTTGCTCACGGGAGTGTCGAAATTGGGATGATTGAGAATATTGAAGAAGTTGGCGCCAAGCGTGAATCGGTACCGCTCATTTAGCGCGAAGGTCTTCTTCACGTTCATGTCGGTGTTGAAATAGCCTGGTCCGCGGAACGCATTGCGGGCGAAGGCATTGAAGTCCATGGGGGTCGCAAACGTGCTGGCGCTGAAACACCGGGTAGTCGCGCAAGAAGCGCCAAATCTGCTAGAAACGCCGGCAGGCGGGGCGAACAGAATGTTCGCGAGGTTGGCGCCGTTCGCCGTCAGGTTGTTAGGCACGAACGCGACGCTTTGTTGTCCATCCACAATGCTGAACGGGAAGCCGGTCCGGTAGAAGAACGTACCGGCAATCTGCCATCCGCCCACCAAGGTATTGACCAGGTGATTCGAGAACTTGACGGGGAGATCCCAGACGTAATTGGCCGAAAGCTGGTGCCGTAGATCATAGTCCGAGGAGGCATAGCCAGCATTGGTGTTGGAAGGATTGATCTGCGCAATGATGCTGTTCGCGCTGCTGTAGGGCAGAACGCCGCCATTTGAGACGTTGTCTGTGGCATGGCTATAGGTGTAATTAAAACGCGCGGTCAAGCCGTGCCACAAATTCTGCTGCACCGAAGCGGTGACGCCGTAATAGTTCGAATAGCCCGCGTTGGTGAGTTGCTGGACAGCCGCCACGCGCGCATCTGGCGCTGCACCCACCGGTAGCTCGGTGAACCCGCTGCCACAAACGGCCGTACTGCAAAATGCGTTGAGGTAGGGATTGGTGAGCAGAATGTCATACCCGTGGTTTCCGACGTAATTAAGGGAAACCAGCGTGTTCTTGGCGATGGTGTGTTGGACCTCAAGGTTCCATTCCACGAACTTGGGGTTGAGCGTCTTGGCAGTCACGTCGTAGAGCGGAGGCAGCGCGGCGGCACAAGCAGGAGCCGCTGCCTGGTATTGCGCTAGAGTCTGGCCGCCACGGAAGGCAGTTTGGAACGCGCTGTTGCAGGATTGTACGAGATTCACGCCACTCCCTGTGTCCGTGGGATTCACAGTACCGCCGGGGATGGAGAAGCTCGTGACTTCCGGAAAGTTCGTTGTAAAGTTGTCGAGAAGGGTGCCCGGGTAGAGGTCGCTAAAGAGCCCTATACCTCCGCGAATGACTGTCTTTTCACCGAAAGGGCTCCATGCAAAACCGGCGCGGGGTTGAAATACCACCTTCTCGACGCCGCGAAGGATGCCGCTTCGGCCTGCGGCAACCAATTGGTTGAACGGAATGGCGGCATCATGAGAGAGATTCTGGAAGGGCAGAGTTGGTATCGAAACACAATTGGATTGGCATACGCCGCCGGAATTGCGATCCGCCCGGAGTGCCAGGGTCAACTTCAATTTCCGGCTGATGCGGACCTCATCCTGGAAGTAGAGACCAAAGCTGTAGATGGCCAGAGGCTGAGGGGAGGACTGGACAAAGTTTAGCGTTGTGCTGGTGCTAACCGTGTCGGTGGCAAATCCCGCCAGAGAAGTGGAAATGGCCGCAGGGTTGGTCAGCTCTGAAGCGCGAAAGTCGCTTACGTCGTCGCGACGGAAGTTGACGCCAATTTTGAAGTTTTGAGGGCCTCGTTCGATCGAAAGGTCATCGACCAACTGCCACTGTTCGACGTTGCGTCCCTGAGGAAAGAAAAAACCGACCGGGAATTCTCCGCCTGCGGCGCCGAGACAAGACATGCTGGTGTTAGAAGAGCAGAGAATTTCCGGGAAAACTTGGTTTGCGGCGCTCAAATTGGTGGACTGGAAGATTGCCGAGTACCACAGGTCGGAGAAGATGAAGTTGTTGGCTATTGTGGGGCTGAAGACGTGGGTATAGTTCAACTGGCCTTCATCCTGGGGCTGGTGGCTGATGGCGTTAAACGCCGGATTGATGGGATCAGCGTAAGTAGGTTGCGTCCCGCGATCGAACCTGACGCGCCCAAATAGCTTGTCGTTCTCGCCAAAGGAATAATCGACCCGTCCGATGAGCAACCATTCATGGTTCCCGCTGCTGCCCGCCAGGGTTACTGCACCCAGGCAGTCCGTGGAACCACCCGGCAATGCATTCACGGTTGTGCCTCCGATACCAGGACAGGTGTTGGCAGTCGGGACCGCATTAGCAGCTCCCTTGGCGCCGTTGTACAACCTGAACGCCTGCTGATAAAAGCTTGTGGCCGTGGCGGGAATCTGCGAGAGAACGTAGCTCTGAAACGCTGGCGTGGGTAGGAAAGACTGCGTTGCCGTGGCGAAGATGTACCGCAATCCTTCGGTATCCACGAAGAAGTAAGCCTTGTCCTTCTTAATCGGTCCACCGAAGTCGGCAGCCCACTGATTATTGTTCTGGAAGGGTTTCGGCTGTCCGCTGGCCTTGAGGAAGTAATCTTCCGCGTTCAGGGCGCTGCCGGTGTAGTAGTAGTTGGCGCTGCCGTGAAAGGCGTTTGTACCGGAGCGCGAGCTGTAGTCAATTTGCGCTCCCGCCATGCGGCCGTATTGGCCAGTGTAACCGTTGCTGACCACGGCAACTTCTTGCACGTCATTGCTACCGAGCAACAGGTTGCTGGCGCCGGAGTTGTTCAGGTTGAGAAACGGGTCGTTATAATCATTGCCATTCACAGTGAAAAGATTGGAAGTACCCGGCAGGCCGAAAGCGCTGAAATTACCAAAACCGGGGCTGCTCGAGGTATTCATGGAAACCCCCGGCGCGGTTTGGGCTATATAGGTAATGTCGTTGCCGGGATTCGGAATGTTCTGGACGGTGCGTGTATCAAAGGTAGTGACAATGTTCGCGTCCTGGGTTTGCAGCAGGTTCCCTTCGCCAGTCACTTCAACGGTAGTCGCGACGGCGCCCAGCTCCATGGCGAAGTTCACCGTGGAATCTTGGCCAAGAAGCACCGTGATTTTTTGCGTAGCCGTCTTGAACCCGTCCTTTCTTGCCGTAAGCGTGTAGTCGCCTGGTTTTAGGAGAGAAAAGACATAAGCTCCTGTAAAGGAGGAGACGGTGGAGTGTGTATCCCCTGTGGTGTTGCTGGTCAGTGTAAGGGTTGCGCCGGGCAAGGTCGACCCAGTGGGATCAGTAATGGTGCCGCTGAATCCTCCCGTGACGATAGTTTGTGCCGGCAATGCAAAAGAAAAACAGAGCATTGCCAACCAACAACAAAAGGCGATGATTAACAAATTCTTTCTCATGAATTTCCGATCTCCCATTCGAAATAAATTAAACGCCTTTCCGTCGTGACTCCTACGAACACACCACCACCACCACCGGACCCACCACCATTCCCTATGCGTCAAAAAACTAAGTCAGCGCGGTTTTACTTCAGAACCGAAGAGCTGGATGCTGATCGGACGGTGCGCGACACCCATCAACTTGCCCCTAATCATGGTTTTCACTCGTCCGCTCCGAAGAGTCGGCTCGCGCGATCAACGTCGCGAGGCGCTTCATCAGGACTCTTGCTCTGTGATGTTCCCGCATGTGCGCATTCATGACGGGACCGGAAATTCGGTGAGTCGGCATTTTTTTCTCTTAGCTTTGAGCTTTCTCCGCAACGACGAAGGCAATTCGATTAAATGTGGTTCCCCCGACAACAAGCTCTCGAGACAGCGCGCCCCTGTCGGGAACGCGATTCAGTAACGGCGCTTTGCGCCGATATCACCGCCCGGCGGCGAATCACAGAAACCCCACAATCGCCAATACGGCGACAAACAGAAAGGTCACGGTACGGGCCTCCTTCGCCTCCGGTTTAACCACACGGATTGCCGACGGCGTGATCTTGCGGGATATGTCTCGTGCTAGCGGAAGTCCAAGATGGTTCGACAAAGCGCCGCAATCTCTCGCGCAGTTTCCTTCGCCCGTGAAACAATCGAGCCTTAACCGCGTTAACGGAAATTCCCATGATTCGAGCGGTCTCTTCCGTCGATCGTTCGTCAAGCTCACGCAGCTGGAATGCCCTCCGTGTTCCGTGCGGCAGCTCATTCAAAGCCGCGAACAGAATTCGTTGCCGCTCGCGCTGTGAATAGCTATCTTCGGGGTTCAGACCTGAATCAGGGATCTCCAGAGCGAATTGTGCTTCCTCGACTTCAGTCAAATCATTTATCAACACCTCACGCCGCCCACGACCCTTCCGCAGCAAGATAAGGGCTTCGTTGATGGTGATGCGAGTTAGCCAAGTGGAGAAAGCGGATTTCCCTTCGAATTGGCGCAGGTGGGTGAATGCTTTTTGCAAGCTCTGCTGTACGACATCCTCGGCGTCCTCTCGCGTGCGGGTCATCCTCCGCGCTGCGGAGAAAACCCTTCGCGCGTGACGTTCGACCAGAACTTCAAAGGCCCGGCTATTCTCGTTCTTCGCGGCAGCGACGAGAGTCATGTCCCCTTTGTCGGAAAGGCTATAGGCAGAAGCGATCCCAGCTTCTTCTTTGCCGACATCGTCTATGAATTTCGGCGACACAGTTAGGTCCCTTCGTGGTTTCATCTTTGACACCTCTGTTGAACTACGTGCTTGATGTAAATACCGGTGGCAACGAATTGCGCGCCCTGCTTCGACATGGCCCGCAAGAGTCTCACTCCCTTCTCATCGATAAACGTGACATCGTTGAGATCGATAACACACGGTCGATTGTTTTCGGGTCGATGAGTCTTCTTCCAGGTTCTTCTCAGTTCGCTAACCCACAGGCCGACCAGGCTGCCTTGCAGAATCCATCGCTTTTCCGTCGGCGTCTCATCGATGGTGATCCTCAACACGTTTACCGCTCCTTCCCGCCTAGAAGTTTCGCCCGCGTCCCAACGACAGCAGGTGTGTACTTGGCGCTAGGAGCAAGAAAGGTGGGTACCCGGCTTGCTTGCGCAACCGTGATTTGCAACATTTCAGTTACTCCCGTCTTTCACCCAGGCGGATGATTCTTCGATCTACCTAGGCCTTGCCTTGCCCGCAAACTCTCGAAACGATTCTGAATTTGTTCTAGTGCGCTCCGTTTCGAGCCCGCTTGCGCATGTGGACTTCTGACCCGCCTCGTTCAAAATGCACATCGTCCATATACGCCTTCATCAGCTGGATGCCGCGCCCATGGTCGGCGGCGGGGTCCGATGTGAAGCCGTTACCCACTATCTTTTCGAAGTCGAATCCTCTTCCCTGATCCGTCACGACGATGGTTATTTCATTGCCGGGCCCACAGCGGCAGCGGATGTGTACTTTTTTTCCTGGATCTTCCTGATTGCCGTGCAAGACCGCATTTTCCAGCGCTTCGCGGAGCCCTAGCTCGACATCGAACTCGTCTCCTGGAACGCATCGCGAACCTTCAATTACGCGCATCAGACGGTCCACCAGCGGTGAAATGGCTTGAATCTTGCTGGGCATCCAGGAGTCAATCTCCAAAATGGAAGACCGGGAGTGCTTTCCCGAGAAGCGCGATTGAGAATCCGATGGTCCTTTCGCGGTTTGTATTCGAGCCATGGCAGATGCCTCATGCTCTGGGAAAATGCATCATTAGGGCCAAAGCGCAGAATGTTCCCAAAGTCCCAGAACGTACTGATTTGTATTGGGATGCTGATTCGAAAGAGCGTTCTTTAGATCACCGGTGCCAGCACGGCACTGCCGCACTTGCGGTAGCGTGCCCGTTTTGTGGCACAAAAGAAAAGGGCTGGCAAGACGGAACCCAGACGACGCTGTTGACGATGGATGGCCCGTCGATTACCGAGTCCCCGCTAGCAAGATTCTTCAGAGTGGAGGATGCGAATCGTCTCGGTGTTTGTCGGGATGCACACGGATTCTCACAGGCCTTGCCACTTGGCATCCGAAGCGCTACATGCGTGGGTAGTATCAGGTGATGATTCGGAATCAAGGTATGCCGGGATGGAAAGCATCGAGTTCGGCGATACATTCCACCCCGACAACAATGGCAAATCCGCCGACTCGATTACTGGCCATTCCCTTCGGTCATCTCCGTCGAAACCGAGGTCAAATAACCAAGCAACCCTCCCGAGCCATGGTTTGGTCCCGCCGTGAAGTATATTTGTGCGGCGGGCGCGGCGGCGACATCGCTGTTATTAGGGCTGACATTTCCAGGGCTGAGTGCCCAGATACCATTAATGCTTAGCGGCTTCCCGCTAGCATCCTGGAGCAGTCCGTCGAATTTTCCGGTAGCCAAATCGTAGGCGGCAATGAACCCGCTCGACTGGGTATCCCCGCCACCCGCAAACTGCCCAATGAGCAGGTCGTGGCTGAAACGCCCGAAATCGAGCGGAGCGAGAGCCACGCCCCACGGAGCGTTCAGCCAATCACCGTGTTCGAGACGGCGCAAGAGCCGACCTGTGGGGCTATAAATGTCCACAAAGCCCAGGCCTGGGCCGTCGGTTTCAAAGCGCGCACCTTCCATGTGGAGCGCATACGTGACGACAATGTCGTTGCCGATGGTTTGCACGTTGAAGGGCACATAGTCGCGCGGCAGTTTCTCATCCACAAAAGAATTTTCGGAAGAGCGGTCATCGTCATCGCCTTCATCCCCATCGGATCGGTCTACGGACAGTTTTACGCGCTGAAATGCGTTGTCATAGACATCGACGCGGCCCTTGTTGAAGTTAGCTGCATACAGGAAGGGCTTACCATTGATGAAGGCGCTGGTCAGGCCCGTGTAGCTAGATCCGTCGGTGGTTTTGATTACCGTCACCGCAAGCGTCGCAGCCACAGCTGGATTCCATCCGGCAATCGTCCCATCATTCGTGGAGAAGAGGAATAACGATGGTTTGGCTGGAGCCAGTAAGAAATCTGTTTGACTGCCATTGAAGATGGTGCCGGTGGGTGTGCCCGTTGGGGTGTTCTTGTTATTCGGATCGGCCGGTGGGATGGTGACGATTAGGGACTGCTTGGCTCCTGCGCCGTTGTAAAGCGTGCTGAAGCCTGTCGCATTGTCAGAGACCCACCACGGGCTGCCGGAGCCACGGGATATTCCCCAAGGGTTTATCAGTTGAGGATCGGTGACGGGAGCGACTCCTGACGCGTTGGAAACAAGATTGGTCTGGGTGTAGTGCTGCCCAAAGCAGGCGGCCCCCGTAATCAAAGCCAAGATGGCACTGGCGGTAAAACGTAAAGACACCTTCATCTGCAACTCTCCTTTTTGTATTTGGAAAACGGTTCTCTAAGTACGGTTATCGAGACAGAGGATCACAACGTTGATGTAAGGGATCATTCAAACGCATCAGTCTTGCTCACCGTGGTTGTCGGCGTGATTGTTATCACCATCAGATTGTTCGCCGCGATCCTTCTCGCCGGCAAGACTAAAGGCATAGACTTTGTTGTTTCCGATTCCAGGTGGGATATTCCGGTAACCCGATCCCCAATAGAGAGTGCCGTCGACAATCGATGGCCCATCGATTAGCGTGCCACCGCTCGCAAAATTCCAGAGGATCGTTCCGGTTCTCGTATCCAGCGCGTACATCTGTCCTGAATACGAGCCGGCATACATAACGCCATTAGCGACACTCACCGAGCCCGTGTCGATAGTGCCCACAGTAGGATCTGCGGTCTGCCAGAGAATCTTCCCAGTGGCAACATCCAGCGCGCTCCATGCGCCCCAGGTTATGTGCTGTCCCGAAGGCACTAAGGTATAGGGGAGATGATCGCCATTCGAGATAGCAACATAAATGCGCTGACCATCGGTCGCCGTGCCCCACTCGATGCCTCCGAGCGCAGCGCCTGGCCCGACGGGTGTGCTCCAAACGATGTTCCCGTCATCGGGGTTGAGTGCCCAGTAGATGCCGCTTTTCTGGCCAAAGCCAATGATATTGCCCACCAGGTTGGGGCCTGCCCCACCAAAGTCGAAATCCGGGCTGGTGGGTACCGGACAGTTCGGGTTTCCCGAAAGTGGATGGGTAGGTCCAAAACCGCAGGCTCCGGTGAAGGTATCAAGACCTTGCAGCCTCTTTGACCACTTGATCTGCCCGCTCTTCAAGTCCAAGGCAAGAGCAGTGTCAAAGAAATCGTCAGCTGCGGCGCAGTTCGACGTAGGAGTTGCTTTCTGGCAAGCTTCCACATCTGCTGGTGCGGTGTAGTTGTTTCCGGTGCCCACGAAGAGCGTACCGCGCTTGGGATCAATCGCGGGTGGTTGCCATATCGCGCCGCCACTGTATCCGCCTGGTTGTCCGCCGTTGTCAGGCATGTCGAAGGTTTTCCAAAGCATCGCACCGGTCTTCTCGTCGAGCGCCACCATACTGCCGCGAAAACTGCAACACGGATACGTTGGGTCAATTGCCAGAGTTTCTTCACTCGACGAGACGCCAATATAAACAACGCCGTCGAAAACGACCGGAGATCCAGTAATGATTGCTGCCGGATGATTGTCCACCCGGGTCATCCACCGGAGCGTTCCTGTTTCGCGATCTACTGAAATCACATTCACGCCATTGTGCACCTGCTTCGAATTCAGAATGTCTCCAATGATTACCTGGTGTCCATCTACAGCAGGGCTAACACGAGAGATAGCTCCATCGACGCCGTCGTAATCGGACACCTTGTGGGACCAGATGAGGCGGCCGCTGTCCTTCTTGACTGCGAAGAGATTGCCACCCCAATCCGGAAAAAAAACTGCGTCACCGTCTACCGTAGGAGTAGCTGAAACATCGCCACCTGTTGTGAACACCCATTTGGGGCTCAGACTCCGAACGTTGGCAGGACTGATGGAATGCTCAGCCGGCTGGCTCCGCGTGTTGCTTAGATTCTGTCCGGCTACTCGCCATTGGCCAGATAGCGACTCCTTGGATTGGCCCTTCGCCTTCGGCGTCGAGACGAACAAAAGAACAGTGATCAAGGCAGCCTTTGACAACAGTACGCTGCGATCCTTCATGGGCATCCGCATTCTTCTCCTTGAACTCGGTTTTGCGATTACGCCGGCCCCAGATTCCTTAGCAAGCGTCGGAGCGGAGATCTGAGTTCTTTCGGCATCAGATCTCCTCTCACTCCAGGGAATAGTGCAGTACGCCTGCCAAAGCGCGGAGGCTTCACAAGGTTGTGGAACTTATTGATTTGTATATTGCGATGGCCAGCCGAAAGACCGTTCCCCAGATCAGGGTGCCGGAGTGGCACTGCCGTATTTGCGGTAACACGCCCGTTTTGCGGCACACGAGAAAAGTCTTGGGCTGGAGAAGACGTTTCCGAATTGCGCGGAGTGAAAGTGCAGCGCGGCTCGATTAGTCAGAGCGGCGTGCGATTCTGAGTTTGCTAATTCTCGCTGGAGACAGGATCGCTTCACGGCGAATGAGACCCCGCAAAAAAGCCGCACGAGCATGTAGTCCTGATCTGAAGCCCCTCCGACATCATCGCTGCAAGAAGAAGCCTGCTCCGGGAGAACGGTCCTCAGGGGCTGCGAGTCCTGTTTGTTCAGCGCACTTCGACGAGCACCAGTGACACGTCGTCGACCGGGGGGCCATCGCGCCAGGCAGCGACGCGATTGAGAATCCCCTGTTTCATTTCGCGAAAAGGCAGAAGCGAGGTCTCGCGAACAATGCTCTGCACGCCTTCTACTTCAAGCATTTCGCCATGCGCGTCGAACACGTCGGTGAGGCCGTCCGTGTACAGCACGACGCGGTCACCGGGTTCGATCTTTATATTGAGCGCGGCGTCAGCGTCCACGGCATCCGGCAGCGTGCCCAGAATCGTGCTTTGGGACGGGAGCAGGCGAGGGTCGGCTCCCGGCTGAACAATCATCGCTGGTGGGTGTCCGGCTCCCG
>Ga0210406_10007142_pt1 | contig 11426 bp, 14 predicted proteins | sample IncBWC30MmetaG_FD_155454 | JGI IMG/M metagenome (GOLD analysis project Ga0210406, IMG submission 155454) | Forest soil microbial communities from Barre Woods Harvard Forest LTER site, Petersham, Massachusetts, United States - Inc-BW-C-30-M | ecosystem: Environmental > Terrestrial > Soil >... | reverse complement strand
TGCGTTAAGTCCGTTCCGAAGCAGGTCATGGAGGCGCTGGTAAACGCCGATTGGCCGGGAAACATTCGCGAGCTGGAAAACTTCATCGAGCGCTGCGTGATTCTCACGCAAGGGGACGAATTGAACGTCCCACGCGAAGAGCTGAGGCGCTCCGCTGCTTCAGCCGCATCAACTTTCGAGCAGGCTGAGCGGCAGGTCATCATCCAAGCTTTGCGAGCGTCCTCCGGGAGAATAGCCGGCCAAGGCGGAGCCGCAGAGCGCCTGGGACTGAAACGAACAACACTCCAAAACAAGATGCACAAGCTGAACATCGGTCGCGCTTGCTATGCCGTGTAAGTGTTTGCGCAGGGCTCGCGCGCTTCGCGAGGTATCTGACGATTTGAATGGTGATGAGGGTAAGGATGAGCACAGAAACCAGGATGGCAATTGAGCAATCGACACCGATGCCACAGCGTTCCGAGAGCGGTGCGAGTGTGCGTTACGAAACCAGTTCTCTCGCATTGGGATCGGCAAGCGTTGGCCGAAGTAAATGACCCTTTCACGTATGAAATTGGCAGGATACCGGAACGGCAGTGCTGGCGGAGTTTCCTGTGCTTCGTCAGCAAGCTCGCCTGAAAAGTTTTGGCAGCTGTACAGGTTTTTCGAGTTACGACAGTGAAGGGGAAGTTATGGCAAAAGCAACGCAGTCGGCCCTTATACAAGAGTTGGACACGAAAAAGCGGAGTTCCGCGTCGCGACATTTTGAAGATGCGCTGCGACAAAAGATCGTCGGGCAGGACGAAGCCGTGCAAGCGCTTGGCGAGCTATATCAGGTGTTCTGCGCTGGGCTACACCCCCCAGGTCGTCCCGTCGGAAACCTGCTGTTTCTGGGACCGACCGGCTCCGGCAAGACGCGCATGGTCGAGGCTGCAGCAGAAATTCTGTTTGGAGATAGCCGAGCGCTGATCAAAGTGGATTGTGCGGAGTTCCAGCACTCCCATGAGATCGCCAAACTGATTGGCTCGCCCCCAGGGTATCTGGGCCATAGGGAGACCCATCCGCTGATTACGCAAGAGGAGTTGACAAAGAGCCACCGAGGCGAGTTGAAACTCAGCTTCCTGCTGTTTGACGAGATTGAGAAAGCGAGCGGCGCACTTTGGCAACTGCTCCTTGGGATACTGGACAAAGCGACCTTAACGTTGGGGGACAACCGGAGAGTCGATCTGTCGCAGACGGTGATCTTCCTGACTTCGAACCTGGGAGGGGGAGAAATCACGGAATTGATGCAAGGCGGGATGGGTTTCATCCAGCCGAAGGACATGCCAGCCAAGGGATTAAACGAGAAGGTGGAGAGGACGGCGGTAGAAGCGGCACGGCGGAAGTTTTCGCCCGAGTTCATGAACCGCTTGGACAAAGTGGTGGTGTTCCATCCGTTGAAGTGCGAAGAACTTGATGAAGTACTGGAGATTGAACTGCGGCAAGTGCAGAGGCGCTTATTGGATTGTGCGACGAGTCCCTTCCAGTTTCGGGTAACGAACGAAGGAAGGCAGTTCCTGCTTCAAGAGGGCACCGACCGGAGATATGGAGCACGCCACTTGAAGCGCGCCATCGAGCGCTATGTAGTCTGCCCGATGGCGAGGCTGCTCGCCACCGCGCAAGTGCGCTCGGGGGATGTCCTTTTGATCGATCGGCATCCAGGCGAAGAAGAGTTGGCCTTTATAAGGGACGCGGAACAGCGCTCTTCCTATGCACAGATGCCCTTCACCATGTCGAATTCAAGACACCTTATGACTGCGGAGGCTCGGGGATGAGCGCATGCGATGGACGAGGCACAGGTGGAATCAACTATGACCGGCCAACCTAGGTCTCTTGTTGGCAAATGGAGGGGTGAACATGAGCGTACTGTCAAGTTTTGCTACAAATTGACGGATATCAGGACATCGATAACGGAAGGTACAGATAAATGCTGCGGTGCTCCAAATTCCTCGCGCTGTTACTGCTATTGAGCCCAGCTATCGGTTTTGCGAGGGGAGTGCCGAACGGCGACTCGCCGGCATTCACACCCGTGCCGGAGCTTAACGCTGGATTCGATCTCCTATACGTGCAGAAGTTTGCCGAAGCACGCCAAATCTTCACAAGCTGGGAGTCCCGCAATCAGGAAGATCCTTTTGGTGAGGTGGCCATGGCCGCGAGCTATCTTTTTGAGGAGTTGTACCTTCAAGGCGTATTGACAAGCGATTTTTTCCTGAACGAAAAGAAATTTCTGCACGGGATTGACGGCAGACCGAACCCGGAGCGCATGAGCCATTTCGGCGAAGCGCTAACTCGGGCCCGCGAACTCGCCAAGGTGCGGCAGAAAACAAATCCCAACGATGGAGAAGCCCTTTTTGCCCTGACGCTGGCTGCCGGAATGGAATCAGACGCCGAATCGATTCTGCAGAAGAAACATATGAACGGCTTGAGACGCATGAAGGAAGCTAACAAGTATGCCGCGTGTTTACTGGCAAATTATATCCGGAGGCGACCGACGCTTACATAGCTCTTGGCATAGCAAACTACATTATTGGATCGCAGAGCGCAGGTTCCCGCTTCGCGCTCTGGTTCGATGGAATTCACGGCGACAAAAAGCTCGGCATGGAACAAGTCGCCAGGGCTGCGGAGAACGATCGCTATCTGCGCCCCTTCGCCAAAATCATCCTTGCCCTTGCCGCGTGCCGTGAAAATCAGTCTGCCCTCGCGGGAAAGTTGTTGCGGGAATTGATCGAGCAGTATCCGGATAGTGAACTGTTTGCTTCGGAGTATGCCAAAGTATCGAGCCTCCCCGTGCCGGCGGCCCTGGTTCACTGATTTCTCTGCGTCTTTGGCGTAGCATTCGACTCCAAAACACATTGTCGCAGTTTTGGTTCTTTCGCACTTGGACGAAAAACGCGCTTTCCTTAGAAGTGCTTGCGGTGGGTTTCCCCGTCGCTGCCCCGTAGTCCTTCCTGAAGGCCTTTTCCGGAACAGATCTGCGATCCAGTGTCGTGCCTGGCGTTCCGGGGCAGAGTTGGCTCGAACAGGAAGACGTTTGATGTACGTGCACCTACGGTCACGTATTGGGTCCTCTCGAATCGCCTGATAAGGGCAGTGACATACTCTTTCAGGAGGGCATGAGGGGATTTATGCAAAGCGCCATCGTCAAAAATCCCAAGATTCTCGGTGGGACGCCCGTGTTTCGGCGTACGCGCGTGCCGCTCCAGCTTTTGTTCGACTCGCTAGAACGAGGGCACACGCTCGAAGAGTTTCTCGCGGGATACCCCACCGTTTCGCGCGAGCTGGCCATTGCCGCGCTCGAAGAAGCACAACAGCTCCTATCGGCCAAGGCCTGAATGCGGGCTTTACTTGATGAGTCTGTAGACGAGCAACTGCGCCATCACCTCCCCGGATACGACTATCAGACCACTCGGTACGCTTGGTTCGCAGGACTTGAAAACGGGGAACTTCTGAAACAGGCAGAAGCAGCGAAATTCGACGTACTGGAGGCTTCGAGTATCAGCAGAAATTGGCCGATCGTCAAATCGCGGTCATTGTTTTCTGCGGAAAATCAGTTCTGTTTGAAGACCTTCTGCCACTGATGACGACCCGTCTCGACCACCTAAAAACTATCCGGCCTGGTGAGGTAATTCGAATCGGCGATTCGGAAGGCCTTCAGATGACTTGCGCTTTGTGTGCTGGTGTCATTCCCGCTGCTAGCGAGCATCCTGAAGGGGAAACCAGAGTCGGGGAGAGAACCTAACTCATTCTCTGGTAAGGAGAAAGATTGGCTGGGAGACCTGGACTCGAACCAGGATAGCCAGATCCAGAGTCTGGAGTCCTACCAATTGGACGATCTCCCAGCAGAAAATACAGAACTTACATCATGCCACGGCATATAGTTCTAGTCAAAAGGTCACGATCTCAGCAATTTTGTCTAGATTCAATGGCAAAATCGGGCACATATGCAAGTTCATCCTCCCTGAAATTAGGACACTTCCGGAAAAAGAACCTCGAAGAACGCCAGACCTGGGCGATGGTTCTCCTCGTATGGTCAAAAATTTCCAATGCATTGAAAAGGCTTGGTTTCCGGTCCCGTAATTTCCTCGCACAGGTGCTTTCTGAAACCTCAAGAACATGTACAATCCGGGTTCTACGATCAAGTTCAGGGAGGCTCTGGAATGATTTGGGCTCGCATGCTTGCTTACATCACCGGAACCAGCCCTACGCACGACTTTTTTGACTATAGGACTTGGTCGGCTTGCGCACCCGCCACCACTTACGATTCTTTGCTATCCTCAATCCCGAGAACGATTGTGCAATTGAACCCCTCTTTCTCCGACAGCCTGAAGGAGCCCCATGCAGTCCTTGCGACTCAATCCCGTCCTCAACACGGACTCCTATAAGCTCACCCACTGGTGGCAATATCCCCCTGATACACGCCACATCTATTCCTACCTCGAATCCCGCGGAGGCATGTTTGAAGAAACCATGCTGGCCATGCTCCAATACATCATCAAATCCAACTTCGCCGGTCAGGTCTTCACGCTCGACGACGTCGAAGAAGCCCGCCGCGTTGCGCACGCCCACTTCTCCGGCCATCCTAAATGCTTCAACTACGACGGCTTCAAATCCCTCTACGCCAAACACGGTGGCCACCTCCCGCTGCGCATCCGCGCCGTCAAGGAAGGCACTGTCGTCAAAACACACAACGCGCTCATCACCATCGAAAACACCGACCCCGAGTTCTACTGGCTCACCAATTGGGCCGAAACGCTTCTCGTCCAGGTTTGGTATCCCATCACGGTTGCTACACTTTCGCGCGCCATCAAGCAAGTCATTGGCAAAGCCCTCGTGCGCACCGGTGATCCGTCGCTCCTCCGCTTCAAGTTGCATGATTTCGGCTTTCGCGGCGTCTCCTCCAAGGAATCCGCCGCCATCGGTGGCGCTGCGCATCTGATCAATTTCTGGGGTACGGACACGCTCGCCGCACTCCAACTTCTCAATCAGTTTTACTCCGCCGATTTCACGGGGAAAAATCCGCTCGACTGCGCTGGCTACAGCATCCCCGCGTCCGAGCATTCCACCATTACCGCGTGGGGCGAAGCCAGCGAACTAGATGCGTATGCAAACATTCTCGAAAACTGCCCCGAAGGTATCGTCGCCTGCGTCAGCGATTCCTACGACATCTTCAACGCCGTGCGCAATCTCTGGGGAGGCGCGCTGCGCGACAAAATTCTCCAGCGCAAAGGCACTCTGGTGATCCGTCCGGATTCCGGCGACGCCGTCACTATCCTCGAAGAACTCTTCAAAATCGTCAGCGAAAAATTTGGATACGAAGTAAACCGCAAAGGCTGGAAGACCACCGTCCCGTGCGTTCGCTTCATTCAAGGCGACGGCGTGAACTTGTACACCATCCAGCACATCACCGCACAGCTCACGCGCAAAGGCTGGTCGCAGGACATCTGGAGCTACGGGATGGGCGGCGCGCTCCTGCAGCAAGTGAATCGAGACACCTTCAAATTCGCTTTGAAATGTTCCGCCATCGATCGCAACGGCAAATGGCACAACGTCTACAAGAATCCCAAGCAAGATCCATCCAAAGCCAGCAAGGGTGGCCGCTTCAATCTCCTGCAAGACGGCCAAGATTTTGCCACGGTTGAAATGGTCGAAGGTGATCCCACTCCCCCGAACAACGCTCTCGAAACGGTCCTCGAGGACGGTAAACTACTCTGTGACCAGACCCTTGCCGAGGTCCGCGCGATTGCCTCTTCCTATGATTCCTACAACGAAGCCTCATGAAGAAGCAAAAAAGCGTGCCGATGTCTACGCGGCCTGAAACCAGAATCCTTTTCGTTCAGGTCCGCATCTCGCGGACGACAAACCTGGTTAAGTCTGTTAAGTCCTGATCCAATCACCTTTGGTTTTGCCATCGTAGCCATAGTCGCAGCCTTCGACACCACAACACCAACGCACACCCGGTTCGACATCGATACTATGTCGACGGTACAACCAGCGATCATGGATAGGACACTTCTCCGTATTTACGCCGGGCTCTTCGACGACGTACGTGTGGCCAGGCATTCCCATAAGCATGTAGTATGCATCGGTTGAGTTAAATCGAACGCTGCATCCTGAGCATCCACAATGGTACGAGGCGTGGTCTCCGATTTTAGCCCTTGAACCACGAGATTCGTATTTCATTACGTGGTTGTCGCGGGGGCAAAGTGGTTTCAAATGGCCGCTCAAAACATCTGCTGAAGCGATCGTCATGAAAATTCTCCTAAACGATGAAGTTCGTGGCAATCCGAACCGGAAACTGTCTGGCCCCGTAGCGTACTCACATTGCCGGCTTGTCGCGGTTGGCTTCCCGGGTTTTCTTCTTTCGTCTTGCCGCGCCCTCACGAACATTTACATGGATGATCTCGGGCAGCGTGACTATGCGTGCAGGTGATGGGTCAAGGCGGCCTTCAGCTCGCCTTCTGATACTTGTCAGGCTGAAACTTACCACCGTCAACGTAATTCTTGTTGATCTCGATGTACACGTGCCACTTCTCCGGCAAATCATCCATCACGAAAATGGCCGTCACTGGACAGACCGGTACACATGCGCCGCAATCGATGCACTCAGTAGGATCGATATACAACTGAGGCACTTCGTCGAACGTCGGGCGGCCATCGTCATAGGTTCGGCCCTTGGCCGGATGGATACAATCCACCGGACACACGTCCACACAGGCAGTATCTTTGGTTCCGATACAGGGTTCGGCGATGATGTAGGCCACAGGTAACCTCCTTGCGCTGACCCATCAGCCCTTGAAAGGCATGGATCACTCTCATCGGGCTGATAGGCTAACGTCCTCTAGTTTATGCTCTCTTTTTGCATTCCGGTAGAGATGCAACTCTTGCCGGTCCCTGAGCCCAGCTCTTCGTGCTATGCGTCTAGATCGGATAACTGGAAGAAGCGCGCGGCTATCGGGACAGGGACCTCAGCCGTGAGGAAAATTCCAGAGAATTTTATACTGGATTCGACTTCGAGCTAGTGTTGCGTCGACCCATTGAGACCACCCGGGTTACCGGACATTGAGCCAAAAGGTTCCATTCCGGTGCGGCAATCCCGCACATGGGCTGACACGCCCGATCCTGACGGAGCCCCGAAGAATCGGCCTCTGAAATGCCCGGCGCTCTAGCTTTTCTTCGCTGGCAATTTGAGCTAACCTTTCTCATCATTGAGCCTTTTGCAGGTGGGAGAGATTCGCTTCCACCAAAAGCTTTTTCACCACTACAGAATGAAGGAGGCGAAAATCATGGGAAATGCCAAACCGATTCCCGAGGGATATCACACGGCGACCCCCTATCTGATTATTAAGGACGCTGCCCAAGCCATCGAGTTTTATAAGAAAGCCTTTGGCGCGACGGAAGTAATGCGGTTTGCGCAGCCGGATGGGAAGATCGGGCACGCGGAGATCAAGATCGGCGATTCACACATCATGCTTGCTGATGAGTTTCCGGAAATGGGCGCGCGCAGTCCGCAGTCCATCGGTGGCTCACCGGTGAGTATCCTCCTCTACGTCGAGGACGTGGACGCACAGGCCAAGCTGGCTGTCGCTGCCGGTGCGAAGGTGGTAAGGCCGGTGAAGGACCAGTTCTACGGCGACCGGTCTGGCAGTTTTGAGGATCCCTTCGGACATCAATGGCACATTGCAACACATATAGAGGACGTGGCCCCGGACGAAATGCACAAGCGAGCCGCTGCTGCGGGCCGAGGCTAGAAGAGCTGAGGTTGAACCAGTTTGCGAGACTCTCTTGCTTCATTTGCAGATGGTCGGGGATGAGAAAACATTGGCTTTCCTGAAGTGTCTCTCTCGTTCCAATTGCTTACGTGAACCGCACCAATTGTGTATGCGTCAGGAATCACGTGCTGTCATAAAAATGTAATACACGTAGAGGCGCCACCGTGGGCCGGCAAGTCGTATTGAAGAAATGTAGTTGGCCTCCGCGAGTGTGTGGGGATTCGCCGGCCGTGCTTCCTACAACGCCGTTTCTGTATAGTCTCCGAGTTCCCGGGAGTTCATCAGTTCTGTCAACACAAGCGCGTTTCTCGGTACCTATCTGGTGAGACTTCCAACAACCGGACTTGAACGATGCCGATCTGCGGCGGACGCTGCGCGTGGGACGAACGGAGCAATGGTTGCTTGTGTTTGAGATAAGTTGTCGGGTCATAGGAGGTCCCTATGACCCGACTTCGCAAAATGATGCTGGAAGAACTCCAGCGTCGTCATTTCGCTGAGAGTACCACAGAAGCCTACATTCGTGCAGTCAAGGAGTTTTCTCAATACTTCAACAGTTCCCCAGATCACTTAGGGCCCCGACACATTCGTGAATATCAGGCCTCGTTGTTTCAGAAGCGGAAGTTTTCGCCGAATACCGTGGCGCAGCACCTGGCAGCTCTACGCTTTTTCTACATCAAGACGCTCAAGAAGGCCTGGAGCATCACGGAAACACCCTACCCGAAGAGGGCCGTTCGACTGCCTACGATACTCAGCCAGGAGGAGGTCACGCGACTCATTTCTCATTGTCGAAGAACCGTCGGTTGTGAGGCGGCGCCTGTATGGAGTGGCAAATTCAAGGATAGGGAGTATTGACATGCGCCGGTGGATTCGGTTTAGCTGAGCGCATGCGCGCTCGACTCACGTGGCGAATTTCTCTCGTTTCTATCGTGGTTTTGCTGGCGTGGTTGCTGTGGCGCGCCAGTCGCTCTACGGCACCACCGGTTTCCACCCATACGACGCCAGTCGCTGCGATTGACGCTGGCGACCCGCGTATCGCGGACCCTTCGTCCGCCTCGGCGCCCACAAACATCTACGCACACAACTTGATGCTACGGAAGGGGCCGACCGGGTTCCGCGTGTACGTGCGCTGGCTTCGTGGGCAGGTGGCGCGCACCCCGCGTAGTACTAATCCCTCCTTAGATGACCCGGAATCGTATTACATCGACGTGAAAACCGGGGTGATTCACACCAACGTGGGAGATCTGGCGAACTTTCTTAACGAAGGCATCAGCAATTCGCCGCTGAAAAATGTCAAGCTTTCTGGCGATGGAGATCAGCTCAAACTGACTGGGATACTTCACAAAGTGGTACCTCTGCCCATCGAAGTAATTTCCACTATCGGGGTCGCACCAGACAATCGCATTCAGATTCACGTGACAAAAATAAATCTGATAAAGATTCCCTTCAAGAAATTATTGGCCGGGTTCAATGTGACGGCTGCCAGCCTCTTTCCCTCAAGCGAAATTCCTGGCATAGAGGTCAAAGATAACGACATCTTCCTGGATACGGGGAGCGCCGCTCCGCCGCCGCATATCCGCGGACAGCTTGCCAGCGTGCGCATCATCAATCCTGACTTCCAGCAGATCTACGGCAACGCTCAGGAAGATGTTGCGCGCGTCGAGCAATGGCGAAATTTTATACAACTGCACGGTGGCACCATCGATTTCGGGAAACTCACCATGCGGCACGTCGATTTGATGATGGTGGACCTGTCCCAAGACGCCTGGTTCGATCTGGATCTGACCAATTATCAGGATCAACTGGTGAATGGATACACGAGAATGACTCCTGAAGCAGGTTTACAGATTTTTATGCCGAGTCTTGAGCAGATTCCGGCGGACAAGAAGAACCATAAGATCAGCATGGAGTGGATGAAGCACCGCAATATGCCGCCTCCTCCTGACGTTACATCGCGTTGAACTCCGCGCGGAAGAAGTCAGACTCAGCGACCTGCGCGAACAATTGGACCTTCTGGACAAACTCCGGAAAACGCGAGTCGCAGGCCAGATGGTAGCGTCCCGTAACTGTCCTTTCCGCTCATCTGAATAACGCCGTTTCCGTCAGTGTGAAGTACTACTTCACATTTCCGATACGCTACACAGGACTTAGCCGTGTGGTTCAACCCTTGGTGCAATTCCATAAGGAAACAATTGACGGGACGTTTCTTTTGGATACTTAAGCTCTTCGGTGGTTTGAAACCCGGAGTATATAGGGTTGAGGCGGCATTGACCGGCTGGGATGAAGAGAAGTTTACTGAGCGTTCTGAACTGGCGCGGATAGGCAGGCCATTCACGGCGGGAGAAGTCCCGGACTCCATCCGCATCACACTAACACCTAGCGCAAAGTAATGCTGGAAGCACTCCACAGGGCTTAGCTCGCTGCCGGAATGACTGATTATGAGTTTTGCCTAGGGGTTCAGTTGGGCTGCCGAATAAATTCTAGTTTTCCATGTTGGGGCATGAATAAAAATCAAAATGCATATCTACGACACCTTCTTTTGTGTCTCGAGTAAGGTGCATATCCTGCCTCGATGCATCTGCGGGCAGGACCGACTTGTTCCGTTTGAGAACCTCATCGACCAGATTGCTATTGTAGGGCTCGCCAGACTTCAATTGTGGTATTAGCTGATTTTGGGCTTTCCCGTCCATGCCAAGGAACTGTATCTTGCCCACGCGATATTGCTTGCCTTCGTCTATTTTTAGGACCAAGTCGATAGGCCCACCGTCGTCGTCATTTTGAATTTCGGGTTGAGGCACCATATCGATGTAGCCTCTGGTTGCATACAACTTCGTTAATTCCTCCATCGCTTGTCTGACTTTGGAAACATTGAAAAACTCTCCCCGACCCATCTGCACATACTTGCGAAGTTCGGTCGCCGAAAATGAGAGAGGGTTGTTGTCCGCGACACGCTCGAAGCGGACGTCGCCCAATCTGTATCGCCGGCCTTCATCGATGTGCAGCGTCAGGGCGTACCGTCTGCGGCGTTCATTCCCTTCAACGAGGCGAGCATCTGCCTTCACTCTAGCCTTGAAATAACCGGAGTCTTGTAGTGCGCCCCGTATGCCTACCTCTTGCATTTCCCTGAGCCAGCTAAGCTCAGAATCATCGTAGAAGCGGGGTGATTTTATCGACCAAGTGATTCGACCGCGGACGTACTCTGGAATATTAGTACCGGGCGCGAACTTGACTGAAGCGATGACCACTTTCGAACTCGTTCGCGACTCGGGCCCCGGTGGCTTCGTTTCCCCATGCATCGCGCTGATTTCTTGCGCGAACGTGGGGTAAGGAAAGCATCGTTCTAATTGCGGCGGCAACTGAGCACACAGCGGGCGGGGCAACACGAAGATTTGAACTAGGGCCAGCAGGACGAAACGTAGATTCACGCGGCCCCCTATCCTAGGAATCATAGACTGAATTTCGGTCGTCGCAAAACGCTGCACGGCCAGATCTGGCAAAAGCCGTACCCGTCCATGGATTTCAAGTGATTGCATAACAATGTCGGCTCCTTGACCCGAGTAGACTTTGGTTGCTGACGACCAGAGGCTCGGGAGAGAGGAGCCGAACATGATGTTAATAGGCGTAGATTACCACCCGAGCTTTCAG
>Ga0210406_10007139_pt1 | contig 11427 bp, 11 predicted proteins | sample IncBWC30MmetaG_FD_155454 | JGI IMG/M metagenome (GOLD analysis project Ga0210406, IMG submission 155454) | Forest soil microbial communities from Barre Woods Harvard Forest LTER site, Petersham, Massachusetts, United States - Inc-BW-C-30-M | ecosystem: Environmental > Terrestrial > Soil >... | reverse complement strand
AAGCGACCAAGGCCGGGCATTCTAGGCTAGACGAACCCAGCAATAATGTCTGCTAATCTCCTCAATCACTTAGCGCTGCGCCCTCAGATGCAGCATTGACATCGATCGCAGTTACGGTCTAGCGTAGATAGCGAACAAAAGACGAATATCGCTATGGCCTCTACGTCCCAAATCCGCGCCCAGGTAGAGGCGCGCCTCGCTGATCGCATTCCCTCCGCGTTTGCGCAACGTTCGTCAGTTGAGATGCTGACGATGCCAACGGGTGTGAGCACCGTGGACGCTGCGATTGGCGGGATTCCTTGTGGTGGAATTACCGAGATCGTTGGTCCTTCCTGGTACTCCGTCGGCCGAAAAAGCCTGCAAGCGCAACTGCTGGCGCACGCCGCACGAGAGCGATTCTGTGCCTTGATCGATGCGAATGATTCGTTTGATCCACGGTCTGCGAAAACTGCCGGCGTCAATCTTGAGAGAGTCTTATGGATACGTGGCGGGGGACATGGAGTCAAAGCACTGGAGCAGGCATTTAAAGCCTCCGACCTGCTGCTCCAGGGGAGTGCCGGGTTTGGACTCATCATGGTTGACCTTGCGGGAATATCGGAACGATTGGTGCGCAAGGTTCCCCTGACTACCTGGTTCCGTTTCCGCAGCGTGGCGGGAAAATTCGACTCTCCGCTCGTATTTATAACGCCGTGTCCGGTCTTAGGCACTTGTTCAAGTCTGACCCTGACTCTATCGGCAGCGGAGGTTCGCTGGTCTTTGCCGACGCCAGGATCTCCGGCGCATGCGCGCCTCCCGGCCGGTTTGGACTTTCATCTGGAAGTTGCGACGCGGCGTGCGTTCAAGAAACCTTCCCAACCAATTCGCACCTTCTCGGCACAGCGGCGATGGGCCTAATCATGCTTTTCGCCTGCATCTTCGTGCCGCGCTTTATTGTGCAAGCATCGCTCCGTTGCGAGCCCGAAGAGAAACGGCAGGCATGGAGCCACCGGCCAATTGCTGTTCTCGATGGGCCCGAGTCTTTACCGCGGGTCATCGCTTGCAATGAGCGCGCACAGCTTGCCGGGATCGATCCAGGAATCACAAAGGCACAAGCGGCCCAGTGCCCTGACATTATTTTGCGGAAACGAATACCGAAGCAGGAGCAAGCGGCACAAGACGCGCTGCTCGATTGCGCTGCCGAGTTCTCTCCCAAGGTGGAGTCTACCGCGCAGGGCATGGTGACTCTCGATATTGAGGGAACCGAGCGAATCTTCGGTCCACCGCAAAAGCTCGTTCGGGCACTCGCTCATCAAGCGAGCCGAATCGGGTTGGAGGCGAACGTCTCCGCGGCTGCGAATCGTGATACAGCGCAACTTGCGGCGAAGGGTTTTACCGGCACAACGATCGTCCAGAAAGGCCATGAGGCCGACTGCCTCGCACAACTGCCGATTGATGTCCTGCCGTTAAGCGAAGCGCAGGCTGAAATTCTCGACGCTTGGGGCATTCGCAGATGCCGGGACTTGGCTTTACTGCCACCGGTACCGTTGATCGAGAGGCTCGGGCAGGCAGGTCTTCATCTGCAACGGCTCGCGCGCGGCGAAGGAACCGTCGTCCTGGTACCGGCGGATGCGCCACTGAGGTTTGAAGAAAGTCTGGAGCTGGAAGATCCGGTTGAGGACCTGGAGGCGCTGGTCTTCATTCTGAACCGGCTGTTGGAACAACTCGCAGCGCGATTGACAGCACGTTCGCTTGCGACGGATGAGCTGACTTTGCGCCTTGATCTGGATGTACATCAAGACCGGGATGTCCGGAACGAAGCGGCCAGCAAAGTTCCCGATTGCTGGGTTCGCACACTCAGTCTTCCGGTCTCAATGCAAAACACCAAAGTGTTGCTGAAGCTTCTGCAACTTGACCTGGAGCAGCATCGCCCGAGCGCAGCGGTCAAGAGCGTGGCAATTGAGGCGCGCCCGGCCAGGCGCCGCCACACGCAAGGTGCTTTGTTTGCTCCGGCTGCTCCAGAACCCGAAAGCCTGGCAATCACTCTGGCGCGTATTCGCGGACTGGTTGGCGAAGTCGATGAGCGGGGCCGGGGGAAGGTTGGCGCAGCGGAAGTGCTGGACTCGCATCAATCGGACGACTTCCGAATGACTGCTTTTATTCCAGCCGATAACAAGCGAGCGCAGTCTGGAAACGACACAACCAGCCCGTGCGTGACCATGAGCATGTTTCGTCCGCCGCTGCCGGCAAACGTCCGCTGTCGGACCGGCCAACCAATCCATATCTCGTTTGCGGAGGTGTCATCGGAGATTGTCTGTGCCGGTGGTCCATGGCGAACGTCGGGAAATTGGTGGAAGAGCGAAGAATGGCGGCGTGAAGAATGGGATATCGCGGTACAACTCGCGGGTGGCATCGGACTGTATCGAATTTTCCGCGATCTTCGCCAGGACGCCTGGTTTGTGGAGGGCCTGTACGACTGATGCAGTTTGTGGAATTGCATGCACGGAGCGCGTTCAGCTTTCTGGAGGGAGCTTCGGTTCCGGAAGCCTTGGCCTACGCCTGCGCCAATAAGCAACTCCCAGCCATGGCGCTGCTGGATCGCAACGGCCTCTACGGTTCTCCGCGGTTTCATCTGACCGCCAAGTCGAACAAGATCAAATCGCATGTAGGCGCCGAATTGTCTGTCGGGGAGACCCAGGAGTCGAAGTCGTGCTATTACCCATTGCTCGTCAAGAATCGCGCTGGATATCAAAACCTCTGCCGTCTGATCACCAAAACCAAATTACGGGCCGGCAAGAATAAATCTACGGCGGCCACACTCGGGGAGTTGCAGGAGCACGCCGAAGGTCTGATTTGTCTTACCGGCGACGAAGCTGGCCCGTTGGCGGAGGCATTGAAGTCGGGAAACAAAGACGACGCCCGGCGTTTGCTGAATCGGCTCCAATCTATCTTTGGCAGAAACAATGTCTACGTCGAATTGCAACGGCACTTCCGCCCGGAACAGGAACACCGAAATCATGCCGCGATTGACCTGGCACGGGAATTCGACCTGCCTCTTCTCGCCAGCAACGGCGTCCGCTATGCAACACCGGATGACCGCCATTTGCTCGACGCGCTGACCTGCGTGAAACACAAATGCACACTCGATGAAGCTGGAGATCGCCTGCAAATCAACTCCCAGCGCCATGTCCGCTCGGGCGCAGAGATGCTGAAACTTTTCTCCGACCTTCCCGAAGCTGTCGCCAATACATCCGAGCTGTCGTCACGGCTGGAATTTACTCTGGAAAATCTAGGGTATGAATTTCCACGCTACCCGGTGCCAGGCGGAGAAACCGAGATCAGCTATCTCCGTGTTCAAGTTGCCAAAGGATCGCTTGAACGCTACCAGCCTGTGACTGACCGTGCGCGGCGGCAACTGGAACGCGAACTCAAGCTCATCGAGAAGCTGAAACTGGCGGGCTATTTCCTGATCGTGTGGGACCTGGTGAAGTTCTGCCGTGAGAATCAAATCCTTGTACAAGGAAGAGGCTCGGCCGCCAATAGCGCGGTTTGCTACTCCCTCGGCATCACCGCCGTGGATCCGATTGCGATGGACCTGCTCTTCGAGCGTTTTCTTTCCGAAGAGCGAGGAGAATGGCCGGACATCGATCTCGATTTACCGAGCGGCGACGAACGCGAGCGCGTCATCCAGTATGTGTACCAACGCTATGGCGAGCGGGGCGCCGCCATGACGGCCAATGTGATCACCTACCGGTCGAAATTGGCGGCGCGGGAGATGGGCAAAGTTTTGGGTTTTGAACCGGGTTCGCTGTCACGCCTTTCTGCGGTTGCCGGATCGTGGGAGTGGAAAGGGACCGACGATACCTTCGACGAGTATTTTCGCAAAGCAGGATTTGACCTGAATCATTCGCGGATCGCGTGCTTTCTGGGTCTATGCAAACGGGTAATCGATTTGCCCCGCCATCTCGGACAGCACTCCGGCGGCATGGTCATCTCTCAAGGCGCTCTCGATTCAGTGGTTCCCCTGGAGCCGGCGTCCATGCCCGGTCGGGTCGTCGTGCAATGGGATAAGGATGATTGCGCCGACCTGGGGATTGTCAAAGTCGACTTGTTAGGACTGGGAATGATGGCCGCGCTCAAGGAATCGATTGAGTTGATCGGCGAGCACTATCACGAAGAGGTCGATCTCGCGCATCTGCCTTCTGACCAAGCCGACGTCTACGAAACCATTCGCAACGCCGACACCGTGGGCATGTTCCAAATCGAATCCCGAGCGCAGATGTCGTCGTTGCCCAGGAACAGTCCACGGCGATTTTACGATTTGGTGGTACAGGTCGCCCTGATTCGTCCCGGCCCGATCGTCGGAGAGATGACCAACCCGTATCTCCGGCGGCGGCAGGGCAAAGAGCAGGTGACCTATCCCCATCCATCGCTTGTGCCAGTACTCGAGCGGACGCTCGGCGTCCCGTTGTTTCAAGAACAACTGCTGCGAATGGCCATGATCTGCGGCAACTTCACCGGAGGAGAAGGAGAGGAGCTAAGACGCGCTCTGAGCCATAAACGTTCGCAACAACGAATGCAGGAGATCGAGACCAAATTGCGCGCGGGCATGAAGCAAAACGGAATCCCGCAGGAGGCGCAGGATGCAATCGTCAAGTTCGTATCGTCGTTTGCTCTTTACGGATTCCCGGAATCGCACTCCGCGAGTTTTGCCCTGCTCGCTTATGCCAGCGCGTATTTGAAGGTTCGTTACCTGGCGGCCTTCACCTGCGCTCTGCTGAATTGCCAGCCCATGGGCTTCTATAGTCCGGCGACGCTGGTCAAGGATGCGCAGAGGCATGGATTGAAAATTCGGCCGGTCGAAGTCACTCGTTCCGATTGGAATTGCACACTCGAACGCGAAGGCAAAGAAGTCGTTTTGCGCCTGGGCTTGCGTTACGTGCGCGGGCTGCGGCAAGGCGTGGCGGAATCGGTAGTCGCCAGCCGCAATGCCCGAGCTTTTGTCTCCATTGGCGATCTAACTGTGCGCGTGCCGCGGTTAGCCAAGCCCGACCTGCGGATGTTAGCGACCGTCGGAGCCTTGAATACGATTGCGAGCGAAAACGGAGTCTCATCTCATCGCCGGGATGCCTTATGGCAGGTCGAGAAATACGGCTCACGAGTGCCGCGACTTCTCGAAGGGCTGGTCGAGCAGGACAAGACCTTGCCGCTGAAGCCTATGGAAGTAGAGGAGCGGCTGGTGGCGGATTTCCACGGCACCGGCATGACGGTTGGCCCGCACCCGATGGCCTACCGGCGCGAACAACTGCGGAGAATGGGCATCGTGTCCGCCAGCGAACTCCGGAGACTTCCGCACAACAGGACGGCCGTGGCCGCCGGTTGCGTGATCACGCGTCAACGACCCGGAACGGCCAAGGGCCTCATCTTTCTTACGTTGGAAGATGAGACCGGCCATGCCAACGTGATTGTGATGCCAGACGTTTACAGCCTCGACCCGATGGTCGTGCTGCATGAGCGTTTTGTGCAAGTGAAAGGACGAGTCCAGAATCAGGATGGTGTCGTTCACCTGAGAGCGGAACGCATCTCGCCGCTCTCAGTCAGTGCGGCCGTTACTCAGTCCCATGATTTTCACTGATATTGATATGCCAAATTTCGCCATGTCCAATCGGCCCCGATACGCCTCGATGCTGCGCCACGAGTTATGTGCTCGGAACGTTTCTTACGCAGCGCTTGAGCAAGTACCGCATGTGACCAGCTACGGAGAAGTACCCGTAGTGGTCTACCAGGCGTCTCCATGCGGCAAGAAGCATGGCAACTTCATTTCCGCGAGCTATAGGGCAGTTCTGAAACGATCAGAGTGGGGGAAAAGGCTCGCTAAAGTCCACAGCAGCGCGGACCGCGCACTGCCGAAAAGCGACTGCGTCTGGAAGGAACTCGATTCCTCGATGAGTTCCGACGCCCTGCTGATGAACATATTCTGTTATCCGGGAGTAACGAAGAGAAAAGATCTCAGATCGATCCTAGGAACGGATATCGGCGATCTGCCGGAGTTCGGATTCAAACCCCGTATTCCTCTGACCAGCGGCTTTGTCGAGAGAACCGAAATCGACATGAAACTCGGCTCCGTCTTGTTTGAAGCGAAACTCACCGAGGCGGACTTTCAAACCCAGAATGCCGCGATCATAGAAGGATATCGGGATCTCGAAGAGGTCTTTGAAGTCAGCGAACTGCCGCGCCGGGGCCGGAAATACGCTTCCTATCAGCTCTTGCGGAATGTGCTCGCGGCGCAAGCGCTTGATCTGTGTTTCTGCCTATTGCTTGACGCGCGGAGGCCGGATCTGATCGAAGACTGGTATGAGATTCTGCGATGTGTGAGAGCTTCCGAACTCAGAAGCAGGTGCAAGGTTCTGACTTGGCAGGGACTCACCCAATTCTTACCGAGAGGCCTTCGGAGGTTTCTTGATCTCAAGTACGGAATCGTGGCTGCCAGAGCTGGAATTTAGCGCGGAGAGCGGGACCATGCAGGTCGCGACCGGGGCGATCAATATCTCGTTGGCCATCGATTGTCGGGGCATGATAATCAGATCCTATGGCGGACCTAGAATTGTTTCAGTCGTACCTGGACGAAAGCGAAAATGCGACCGGCGCGGTCTACGCAGTCGGTGGCTTCGTCGGCAAAGCAGTTGTTTGGGACAAGTTGAAACCCGAATGGTTGAAGTGTATTCCTCCCCAGGTGACGGCCTTTCATGCGACAGACTGCTTTACGGGCAACAATGAGTTTGAGGGCATAGACATTCCCGACCGCATCGCGATCCTTGACAAACTGACGGACGTGATTGCGGCCAATGAGGTACAACTTGTGGGCTACGGCATCGACGCGAAGACCTACGTCAGCCTGGCGCCGAACAAAAAGCAGAATGAATTCCTCGCTAACAAGTACGCCGCTCCGTTCGGCGGAGCAGTTGAACTGGCGTGCAAGGCGATGGGCAATGTGCCCGGACCGGATGAGGTATGGAAGGTACAGGAAGAGGGCGAAACTTGGGGACGATGCGACTTCCTCATTGAGAGCAACGAGTACCGTCCAAGCGCGGAGCGGACGATCGCAAGCATGCGAAACGCCAAGGACCTCTCGTTCCGGAGCAGAATCGGCAAAGACTTGTATGGCGAGAAGACTGGCCCGAAGGGCGTTCCGCTTTTACAAGTCGCAGATCTGGGAGCGTTCTTAACTACGAAGTACATCAGCAAAGCGCCTGAAGGCAAGATCTCGTGGAAGGTCTACTACGAGAAGTTGCGTTCTGCAAAACGCGTGTATGCCACGGTCGTGGCGGACGAATACAGCTTGAAACGGCTCCATGGAATGTTTAGGGAGATTCAGAAAGAAGCGGCTGAAGGCCGAGACCCTTGGGAAGCCATCTGACGCCACCGCAAACCGGGTTCCGCTAGGTCTGTATTGCGCGGCATTTGACTTCCAGAACAGCGTCGTAACACCGTTTGATTGTGCGAAAGATCATCCATGTCGACATGGACGCATTCTACGCTTCGGTCGAGCAGCGCGATGACGCGCAATTGCGCGGCAAGCCGGTGGTCGTCGCCTGGAAAGGCAACCGATCTGTCGTTTGCGCCGCTTCGTACGAGGCGAGGGCTTTCGGAGTGCGATCGGCCATGCCCGCTGTGCGCGCGGAACGTTTATGTCCCACCGCGATTTTCGTCGCTCCGGATTTTACCCGCTATCGTGCCGTCTCCAGGAACGTGCGAGAAATCTTCCAACGCCATACCGACCTGATCGAGCCGTTGTCGCTCGACGAGGCCTATCTTGACGTCACCCAGAACAAGACGGGCGTGCCAACCGCAACGCTTGTGGCGCGCACGATCCGGGAGCAGATCCGCCAGGAGCTGAATCTGACTGCCTCGGCGGGAGTCGCACCCAACAAGTTCCTCGCGAAGCTAGCCTCGGACTGGCGCAAACCGGATGGGCTTTTTGTCATCCAGCCCGAGGAGATCGATGCGTTTCTCGTGCCCTTACCCGTTGGACGGATGCCGGGCGTGGGGAAAGTTACAGGAGAGAAGCTGGCAAAACTTGGGATCCAGACTGTCGGGGATTTACGAAAACTGGATCGGTCCGAACTCGAAAAGACTTTCGGCCGCTATGGCGTGCGGTTGCATGAGCTAGCGCGGGGCGTCGACGAAAACGCAGTCGTCCTGGATAGGCCCACGCAATCGATCTCTGTCGAGGACACCTTTGAAAGCGACGTTCCGTTGGCAGAGACCGAGCCCATAATCCGACGCCTGGCAGAAAAGCTGTGGTCGGCTTCGCGCCAAGAATCGCGGGTAGCCCGCACGATTGTGCTGAAGCTGAAGACAAGCGAGTTCAAAGTTCTGACGCGCAGCCATACTCCAACTTCCTTTCCCACTTCATGCACGCAGTTGACAGATGTTGCCTTGAAGCTGCGAGAGCGAGTTGATCTCCACCCTGAACAACGGTACCGGCTCGTCGGTGTTGGCCTGAGCAACTTTCGGGATCCTCAAACGCCTGCTGCGCAACCAGACCTTTTCGTCTAACCACCGGCATTCGAGAGGCGAATAACGGACCAATCTCTCTGGTTCCCACGAGCCGTTCCGAGAGCAGTTTTGCCGGTCAGATTTAATGGAGGTCAGAACAACGTCGGATTGGCGGTTGCGATTGGAACCTCTCGCGAGCACTCCTCGTCGTCGTTCTCGGCGCGATTGACTCGCGTACTGACCGGATACTTCTTCATCAATCGCGCGTCGAACGGATTAAGAGTGTCTGCGACGAGCGCTACATTTGCCACACCCGGGTCTAGCCACAGCTCGTAATCCTCGGTCTTCAGGATCGCTGGCATACGGTCATGCACGTCGGCGACCAGGGGGTTGGGTTTTGTAGTTAGGATTGTGCAGGTTTCGATGAACTCGCCGGCCGGATCTCGCCAGCGTTCCCACAACCCAGCGAAGGCAAACAGCGCGTCATCTGCCATGCCAAAATTGTAGGGCTGTTTCACTTTGGTCCCCAGTTTTTCCCATTCATAGAACCCGTCTGCGGGGATCAAGCATCGGCGAAGTTTCATGGCATCCCGAAAAGCGGGCTTGTCCGCCGCGGTCTCTGACATAGCATTGATGGTCTTGAATCCGATGGACGCGTCTTTGGCCCAGTAGGGAATCAGCCCCCACCGAACAAGCCCAAACGTGCGCTTCGGTTCTTTCCTATCCTGGCGAACGATCGGAACCTTCTGCGTAGGTGCGAGGTTCCAGCGCGGTTCCCAGGAGACATCTTCTTCGAGACCGAAATGGTCGCGCAGGTAGCGTTCTTTCGCACTAAGCCGATAACGCCCGCACATGACGAGCCATCTCCTCCCAACTATTTCCACAGCATGATGCGCGTATTAGTCGTGACCCGGACGGAGTAGTATTCAAGCTTGAAGTGGTCGTATGAAAATTTCCCAGAAGAGTTCGGCCGCGCCCTGAAACGTGAGCTTCTCCTTGCTATTCCCAAACGACTGCATACCAAGAGCTTCGAAATAAATCATCTGGTCATCGGTCTTAACCAGCACAGCTTCGTTCATGCCTCCGTGCCGGGGTTCATCGGTCATTGAATATTCGATGCTCTCACTTCCCATCGTACCTCCGCCGAGCGAAGTTGCTCCCCTACAAACCTTTTCCCCATCGCGATATGCCGCCGCAGTGAACCGGTTGGCATCAATTCTTCGGAAGGTCTGCTGCAATCCAGGATTTCGCCGAACCAGTTCTTCTAGGGAATTCTCGAAAAACTTGGCGATGTATTCGAACCCCTCATGGCGAAACCTATCCTTATCCAGGTCAGTGAATTGCTTTTTTATGCGCAGGTTACTGGATCGAACTGGCTCCGATAAAGTCGTTTTCCGGGTCTCCGAAACTCTCGGGTTCGATGGCTTCGCCCTTTGCTTAAGTGGTTTCAGGGCTCCTTTGATCGCGCTGACAACATCCTGGAATGCTTCATCGATATTGGGCCACTTCGTTATTGGGCTTCCGTCCTTCGGCGTGGCCAGGAGCTTTCCAAACGGCAAATCGTGCCAGTCGCAGGGCCGTAGGATCACTGGGATTACCCTTGCAGCGCCGCGCTGATGCCTTTCGAGAGCCCGCTTCATTTCGCGTTCGTAGCAGTAATCAGAAGCGATGAAATCCGGGCTTATAAGCAAAAGGATCACTTCGGCGGTATCGATGTGGCCATCGATGGTTGCTCCGAACTCTTCCCCAGCGGCAATGCGACGATCATGCCAGGAGTCGATTAAGCCCTGCCTGCGGAGACTCGAGAGATGGATCTCCAATTGGTCGCGAAGATTCTCGTCCGCGTGGGAGTATGAGAAGAAGAGAGTCGCCACCAGCCTCCACCTAATTGGTCCGGTCGATTGCGCTAGCCAGCGTCGAGCGTAACACACAGAGCGGCGTCAGGGACCGGGGAAGGCTTCGGTGTCTCCCGGTGAACGCGCAACCGCTCCACCGGCGGAAATGGCGGCCGGAATGGTCAGACCTTCCTCGTTCTTATGCGTGCCCCCTACGCGCCAAGAAGGCCGCCGATTATGTCATCCAATCCATGCGACGCAAGGTGCTCGGCGACGGTTTTGCAGCCTCGATTGCAGTTCGGATTTCGGGACAGAACCCATCCTATGCCCAGAAGAACTAGGCCACTCCAAATCAAGTTTTCTTGCTTGCGTGACATTGCTCCACTCCTTTCGCCCGACCTGTCGGGTGAAACTATATTTGTTCCAAGCCATCCCACGTTCGGCCATTCGATTCGGTTACCAGTACAGCAAATCTCCTGTTCGTCTCGGAAGCTGCGGCTTTTGCGAGATCGAGAACCTGGCCACGTGTTTTGCTCCCTGAGTAGTTGTATTCCGCGGTAGGAAGGTGATAAGTCTTGCCCTTCTCGCTTGTGATCAGTCGAGAAAACCCTCGCTGTTCCATAGCCGCATGTAAGACCTCGTAGTCATCCTCATAAGCCTTGTGCAGTTCCACTCTCGTTGTAAACGTAGCCAACAGATCACCTCCGATGGTCGAAGTTCACTCCATTACCACGGGCCGGATCAGCAGCGTATCCCCGAGGCCAACAGTCGAGATGCAATCGCAGTCGCCCTTCGCCTGCCGGTCACTCTCATCCAACTCCCATTCCGGCAGAATGAATTTCAAATCATTCGGCGTGCGCACGGTGATCTTCAGAGCTACCTGCATGAATTCCATGAGCGCCAGGCTCACGCCAAGCATATTAAGTGGCAATACACTGGGTTCCACGCCATCCGTTGCCTCAAGCGGTATTCCGTAGGGGATACGCTTTTCGACCCCATGTTGCCGGCCCTGAGCCTCTTGGGTGAGGCGATAAGAGGTCAGTGTTTCGCGGCACCAGCCGCACGGAATACCGGGTGACCAAACATGTGCATGCGTCATCAAGGCGTCGATCTCCCC
>Ga0210406_10007137_pt1 | contig 11428 bp, 10 predicted proteins | sample IncBWC30MmetaG_FD_155454 | JGI IMG/M metagenome (GOLD analysis project Ga0210406, IMG submission 155454) | Forest soil microbial communities from Barre Woods Harvard Forest LTER site, Petersham, Massachusetts, United States - Inc-BW-C-30-M | ecosystem: Environmental > Terrestrial > Soil >... | reverse complement strand
GAGCTATGGTCTTCATCGCCGATCAGCGCTTCTGGCCAGCACTCTTCCGACAGCGCCACCGACTTGCCGGGCAGCCATTCCAGCGTGCCATGCGCGCCCATGTGGACCAGCGCATGAAGACCATAGCTCCTGAGCCAGAGATAGAACGCGACATAGGCGTGGCGCGGGATGCGCGAGAGGTCGTGATAGTCTGCATCGCGGCTCGCGACCTCGCCACGCTCGGGCTGCACGGCGATGATCGCCTTGCCGCGATGGATCGCCGCGAAATGGAAGACGCCATTGCGCGCTTGCGGATCATCCTCCGGCGCGCCCCAGGCACTCTCGATATCGTCCTGCAGGGTTTGCGGAAATTTTGCCAGCGCCGCGCGATAGGCTGCGATGTTCCACGTCAGCGTCTGCGCGCCCAGCTCCTGTGCCAGCGCATCCGCCCGCTCGACGTCGAAGCCGGCTTCACCGAGATCGCCCAGCAGTGCCTCGGTCGAAGCCAGCGCATCCAGCCCGACCGCATGCGCGATCTGATACGGACGGCCGGGATAGCTGGAGAGAATAATGGCAAGATGCTTGTCATGCGCCGGCGTGGTGGAAAGACGGTGCCACGCACAAACGCGATCGACGACGGCGCTGACGCGCTCGCGATCGGGCTGATGCGCCAGATGCGCGAATTGCAGATCGCCATCGCGCTCGCCTGGCGACTTGAAGCTGACCACGCCGGCGAGCAGGCGCCCGTCGACTTCCGGCAGCACCACATGCATGGCGAGATCGGCCGGCGACAGGCCGCGCAGCGATGACGCCCAGTCCTCACACCGCGCGGTCGACAGCGCGACCTGGAACACCGGGCAAGACGCCATATCGAACGGTGTCGTTCCGTCGTCAGTCATCGCGGAGAACGCCGTGGCGTTGATGATCGCGGCTGGCGGCCGGTCGGCGACGTGAGCACGCAGCCAATCGGCGACACCCGGCGCCTTCAGCGACGTGGCAAACGCGCCGAAGGCATCAAAGCCCCTCTCCCGGAGCTCGCCGATCAGCGCGTCGACCGGCCCAGTATCGGCCGAGGTGAGGTAGGAGCGATAAAAGGTCACGAGCGCATGCGGCCGGCCATTGGAAGGCGGCAGCGAAGCGAGCGCGCCCTTGGCCGGATCGTAAAAACCCATATCGGGGATTTCCGTCTCGCCAAACACCGGGCCGGCATAAAGGCCGGAAGCCAGCGCGAGTTGCGCAATCGCGACCTGAGCTGCGACCGCGCCGCCGGCATCACAGAGTACGCGCAGGCGTCGCAGCGTCGAGACCGGCACGGTCGAGAGCGCGTCGAGCCGCGCATCGTCGCGGCCATCGGCCGGCAGCACCGCGAGCGCGACGCCTCGCGCTTTGGCCAGTTCATGCAGCGCGTGGATGCCGTAGGGCCAATAGGATTCGCCGCCGATCAGCCGCACCAGGATGCCGCGGGCCTGCGAGAGCGTGCGTTCGGCATAGGTGTCGACCGAGAGCGGATGGCGCAGTGCGATCAAATTGGCGAGCCGCAGCGACGGCAGGCTTTTGCGCCCGCGCCGCCAGCCGGCCGCGAAGGCCGAAAGATCGCTGTCGGAGAAGGAGAGCACCACGAGATCGGCCGGATCCTGACCGAGATCGACGGCCGTCGCGGTCTCCTCCAGGCCATGGCTCTCGCGGAAGACGACGTGCATCAGACTCCTAGTCCCTCAAATACCAAGTCCTTTAAATACCAAGTCCTGCCCTGATCGCCCCTTCATCGATATCGCCCTGCTCGCCGATCACGACGAGTTTCGATTGCCGCGGAGCGGCGCCCCAGGGCTTGTCGAATTGATGGCGCACGCGCTCGCCGACAGATTGGACGAGCAGCCGCATCGGCTTGCCCTTGACCGCGAGGTAGCCTTTCGCGCGCAGCACATTCTGCTCGCGCGCCAGTCGCGCGATGGAAGCCACCAGCGCGTCGATGTCGGTCACTTCGGGGAGATCGACGACGACGGAAGCAAAATCGTCATGCTCATGCTCCTCCTCGCCGTCATGGTGCGACGGCCGCGCGGCGAGGTCATCCTCGGCCGCGGCGTTGAGCCCGAGAATCACCTGCGGGTCGATCGCGCCGTCCGTGACTACCAGCATCGGCACCGCGCGCGGCGTCTCGGCCGCGATCACGAGCTTCGCCGCCTCGACGCCGGCGTGGCCGGCCAGATCGGCCTTGGTCAGCAGCACGATATCGGCGCAGCAGATCTGGTCCTCGAACACTTCCGACAGCGGCGTTTCGTGATCGATGCTTTCGTCCGCCTTGCGCTGCGCTTCGACAGCCTCGGGGTCTGGCGCAAAACGCCCGGCCGCCACCGCTTCAGCGTCGGCGAGCGCGATCACGCCGTCGACCGTGATGCGGGAGCGGATTTCCGGCCAGTCGAACGCCTTCAACAGCGGCTTCGGCAGTGCGAGTCCGGATGTCTCGATCAGGATGTGATCGGGCCGGGTCTGGCGCGCGAGCAGCGTCTGCATGGTCGGGATGAAATCATCCGCCACCGTGCAGCAGATGCAGCCGTTCGCGAGCTCGACGATGTTCTCCTCGGGGCAATTGGCATCGGCGCAGGATTTGAGGATTTCGCCGTCGACGCCTTCGCTGCCGAACTCGTTGACCAGCACCGCGAGCTTCTTGCCGCCGGGGTTGCTCATGAGGTGCCGGATCAGCGTGGTCTTGCCCGAGCCGAGGAAGCCGGTGATGACGGTCACGGGAATTTTCGCAAGCGAGCTCACTCGGCAGCCTCCGGCAAAGACAGGATGGGGGGAATTCGCGCCAGCGATTGCTTGCGGAAAATTTCGGGACGCGCGCGCCATGGCACGAGCCCGTCGGGGGCGGCCGCATAGGCTGCTGCGCCGGTCACAATGTCCTTTGCATGGGCCTCGGACATGCGGCCGTAGACATAGGACCAGCGGCCGGGCGCGCTGAGCGCGACCGAGCAGCCGCTGTTGCAGGCCGAAAGGCATTCGACCGGCACGATCGTGACGCCCTCGGGCGCGCCGATCTCGGCAATCGCCTGATGCAGCAGCTTGCCGGGCGTGGACTGCCCTTCTGGAACGGTCTGTCCCGCCTTGCAGGTGATGCAGACGTGAAGCGTGACGGCCATCGCCCTTCCCAAATTCTGCTGACGGGAAGATGCGATGAGGCGGACGAGCCGGCGAGCGCGGCCCGTTTCCCCGTCGCGGAACACCCCGTCCGCCGGTTCAAACACGATGCGCTGGCAGGTCTCCCGGCTTGCGGAGCAGGATTTCTCCTCTGATCCCCGCCTTCCCGACCTTTCGGTCAGTGGCCAATTGGGGACCTCTCCGGTCACGGTCGCGGGGGCGGCTGCTTTCGAACCCGATCCCTTTTGAAGGTTTCGGGCCCTATCGCATTCCCTCTTCGCCTGTCATAGGACAGGAACCAGCGCGTGGGGCACCATTTGCCCAAGCGAGGGCCTTGTCAAGCCGAAGGAGGGAAGCAGATGGCTTCCGAACAGGAACTGGCTGAAGACGCCCGTCACGCCGCCAAAATGGCCAAGAAGAAGGCCGTCCGCGACCGGATGATGGCCGAGAAGAGCGGCGAGAAGGGCCTCATCATCGTTCACACCGGCACGGGCAAAGGCAAGTCCTCCTCCGCCTTCGGCATGATCGTGCGCTGTGTCGCGCATGGATTCCCTTGCGCCGTCGTGCAGTTCATCAAGGGCGCCTGGGATACCGGCGAACGGCGAATCTTCACCGAGCATTTCGGAGATCTCTGCCAGTTCTACGCCATGGGCGAAGGCTTTACCTGGGAGACACAGGACCGCGCCCGCGATATCGCCGCAGCCCAAGCCGGCTGGGAGAAGGCGAAGGAGCTGATTGCCGATCCCGATCTGCACATGGTCGTGCTCGACGAGATCAACATCGCGCTGCGCTACGACTATCTCGACATCAACGAGGTCGTCGCGTTCCTGCAAAACTCGAAACCGCCGCTGACGCATGTCGTGCTGACCGGCCGCAATGCCAAGCAGGAGCTGATCGACGCCGCCGATCTCGTCACCGAGATGACGCTGGTCAAACATCCCTTCCGCTCCGGCATCAAGGCGCAGCCGGGCGTCGAGTTCTAGCTGGCCTCGCATGGTGCGCGCGTTGATGATCCAGGGAGCGGGCTCGGACGTGGGCAAGTCGCTCATCGTCGCGGGCCTCGTGCGCGCTGCGACCCGGCGGGGCTATCGCGTGCTGCCCTTCAAGCCGCAGAACATGTCGAACAATGCGGCGGTGACGGCCGATGGCGGCGAGATCGGCCGGGCGCAAGCATTGCAGGCGCTCGCCGCCGGCGTTGAGCCGCACACCGACATGAACCCCGTGCTGCTGAAACCCGAGACCGATGTCGGCGCGCAAGTCGTCGTGCAGGGCAAGCGGGTCGCGACCCTGCGTGCACGGGACTATGCGGCGATGAAGCCGTCCCTGCTGCCGGTGGTGATCGAAAGCTTCGAGCGGCTGAAGGCGAAGTCGGATCTGGTGCTGGTGGAAGGCGCCGGCAGCCCGGCCGAGATCAATCTGCGGAAGAACGACATCGCGAATATGGGCTTTGCGCGGCGCGCGGATGTGCCTGTGGTTCTGGTCGGCGACATCGAGCGCGGCGGCGTGATCGCGCAGATGGTCGGAATCAGGACCGTGATCGATCCTGAGGATGCCGCCATGATCGAGGGCTTCATCATCAACAAATTCCGCGGCGACCCTTCTTTGTTCGACGACGGTTATCGGATGATCGCCGATCGCACTGGCTGGCGCGGCTTCGGCGTGCTGCCCTATTTCGACCGTGCGCGGGAATTGCCGGCCGAAGATGCGCTCGGACTTGGCGAGGCACGCAAGCCCGGCCGCTGCAAGATCGCGTTCCTCGCGCTGTCGCGCATCGCGAATTTCGACGACCTCGATCCGCTGAAGCTCGAGCCGAATGTCGACCTCGTGATGGTGCGAGCAGGTGAAGCGATTCCTGGCGACGCCGCGCTGGTCATTATCCCCGGCTCGAAATCAACCCGCGGCGATCTCGATTTCCTGCGCCGGCAAGGCTGGGACATCGACCTCTTGGCCCATGCCCGGCGCGGCGGTCATGTGCTCGGGCTATGCGGCGGCTATCAGATGCTGGGGAAGAGCGTAGCCGATCCCGAGGGAATCGAAGGGCGGCCCGGCGAAACGCCGGGACTCGAGCTGCTCGATGTCACGACCGTGATGTCGCCGGAAAAGAGTCTCACACGCATCCAGGCCATGCATGCCGGGACGAAACAGCCGATCGACGCCTACGAAATCCATATCGGACGCACCGAAGGCAATGACCGCGTGCGGCCCTTTGCGTTCATTGATGGGGCACCGGAAGGCGCTATCTCCGCGGACGGACGTGTGCACGGCAGCTACCTGCACGGGCTGTTTTCATCGGACGAGTTTCGCCGCGCCTTCCTTGCGCAGCTCGGCGTGGCCGCCTCGAATGAAAGCTACGGCGCGAGGGTGGAAAGCGCGCTCGACGCCCTCGCCGAGCACATCGAAAAGCATCTCGATGTCGAGGGATTGCTCGCGCTAGCGCGCTGACAGCGCAACGGCGAGCCGCGTCCACTCCGTTTCTTCACCGGGCAGACCAAGGCGCAGCCATCCCGGCTTGTTGCCGAAGATGCGCGACCAGATTTTTGCGCGCGCCAGCCGCTCCTGCGCGGCGACGGCGTTTCCGGTCTCGTACAGCCGAAACAACGGCGTGCCGCCGACCGGGCTCCAGCCAGCCCCGCGCGCGAGATCGTCGAGCCGCTCGGCTTCGCCTGCGAGGCGGGCTCTTGTCGCCCCGGCCCAGGCGCGATCGAGCAATGCACGCCGTCCGATCTCGATCGCGGCGCCCGAGACCGGCCACGGGCCTGCCATCGCGGCCAGCGCCGCGACATCCGCCTCGTTTCCGAGCACAAACCCCAGCCGCAATCCGGCGAGACCATAGAACTTGCCGAAGGAGCGCAGGACGAGAAGCCCGGTGCGCCCCGCATCCGATGCCATCGACATATCGGGCAGGGCGTCGGCAAAGCTCTCGTCGACCACAAGGCGGCCGACGCGCGTCGCCAGCACGAGCAGCGCCGCACGATCATGCTGACGTCCATCTGGATTGTTGGGATTGACGACCACGGCGAGATCGGCGCCGGCGAGCGCGTCGAGATCGCTGACTTCCTCCACCTGCCAGCCTGCGATCTTCAGCGTTGGCGCATACTCATTATACGTCGGCGCCAGAATCCGCGCGCGGCTCGGCGGCGCGAGCCGTGGCAGAGACTGGATCGCGGCTTGCGCGCCCGCGAGCGCGAGTACCGGTGCGCTCGTGCCATAAGCGCTTCGCGCCGCCTCCTGCAGCGATTCGATCTCGGCGCGCGAGGGCAGCGCAGTCCAGCTGCGCGTCTGCAATTCGCCGACCGGGTAAGGCTGCCGGTTGATCCCGGTGGAGAGATCGATCCAGTCTTCCGCCCGCCCGCCGAACAGCTTGCAGGCGAGATCGAGATTTCCACCGTGATCCAGCACCATCAGATCCCTAGACAATTGCCAGCACGACGAGCAACAGCGTGAGCGCAAACATCGCGCCGACATAGGTTTCGAGCGCACGCGTAATATCGATGGCAGCTGGATCACGCGCGGTCGCGTTCAGCCAGGGCTCGTCGGCAGTCTCGCCGTGATAGCTGCGCGGTCCGCACAGGCGCACGCCGAGCGCGCCCGCCATCGCCGCCTCAGGCCAGCCGGCATTGATGGAGCGATGATGCCGCGCATCCACCCTCATGCAGGACATCGCAGTTGACCGCCTCTCACCTCCCGCCAACGCCACGAACAACAATCCTGTCAAACGCGCCGGCACGAAATTGGCGATATCGTCGATGCGCGCGGCGGCCCAGCCAAAGGCCTCATGCCGCGCGGTGTGGTGGCCGATCATGGAGTCGAGCGTGTTGACCGCCTTGTAGCCGATGATGCCGGGAAGCCCGAACAGCACGCCCCAGAACACCGGCGCGACGACGCCGTCGGAAGCATTTTCGGCGAGGCTCTCGATCGCAGCGCGGGCGATGCCGGCTTCGTCAAGCTGGTTCGGATCGCGGCCCACGATCATCGCAACCTTCTTGCGCGCCGCTTCGATATCGCCGGCGCGCAGGGGATCGCGAACGGCCGCGACGTGATCGTAAAGCGAGCGGAATGCCACGAAGGGCCAGGCCAGGATTCCGAGCAAAACCATGCCGGTCCATCCCCGAGGAATCACATACTGCACGACCCACCCGATACCCGCTGCCAGTGCGATCACGAACAGCGCCGCGGCAATGCCGGCCGCGCGGCGAATCGAAGACGTATCGGTCTCGCGGTTCCACCGCGTGTCCAGCGCCGCGATGAGGCGGCCGAGCCAGGTGACGGGATGGCCGATGCGCGCGAACAGGCGGTTCGGCCAACCCAGGAGGGCGTCCGCCACCATCGCCACCATCATCGCTCCGGCAAATCCCACGCCGATCCTCCGCCCTCCCCTGATGAGCGAGATTACGTGGTCAGCGCAAGCCTTTCTTGACGATTTAGCCGTTTGTCATTGGCGGCATTTGGTGATTAGTGCGATGCTGAAGACGGGACGCCATGGCCATCATCCTCATCACCGGCGGCGCACGATCGGGCAAGAGCACACGAGCGGAGGCGCGCGTGCGCGCCTTTGCCGGCCAGCCGGTCTATATCGCGACAGCCGAGGCGCTCGATGCCGAGATGCGCGAGCGGATCGCAAAGCATCGCGCGCGACGGGGTAGCGAATGGCTGAAGCGCGAGACACCGCTGGAGCTGGTCGCCGCACTCCTTGAAACCGACGGCGGCGGCCCGCGTTTGGTGGACTGCCTGACGCTCTGGCTCTCCAATCTGATGCATGTGGAGCGCGACTGGGAAAAGGAGGCGAAGCTGCTTGTCGATGCGCTCGGCCGGCAGAAAAGCCCGGTCGTGCTGGTCACCAATGAAGTCGGGCTCGGCATCGTGCCTGACAACGCGCTGGCGCGCCGATTCCGCGACGCCGCCGGCATCTTGAATCAGACGGTCGCGCACGCGGCCGACGAGGTCGAGTTTGTGGTCGCGGGATTGCCGATGCGGGTGAAGTAGCCGAGATGAGCGAGTACGCCGAAACCCTGCAAAAGCTGACCGCTGATCTGCGCATCGGCTTGTCGTTGTGCACCCGCCTGCCGGTCGGGCCGTCCGAGCCTGTCGGCGAAGGCGATGTGGCGCGCGCGAGCTGGACCTTTCCGATCGCGGGACTTGCGGTCGGGCTCGTCGCCGCATTCGTGTACTGGCTCGCGGTCCGCTTCAACGCGGCGCCGCAGCCCGCCGCGGCGCTGGCGCTGGCCGCGACGATGCTGCTCACCGGCGCGATGCATGAGGACGGACTTGCCGACACCGCCGACGGCCTTGGCGGCAGGACGCGTGAACAAAAGCTCGACATCATGCGCGACAGCCGGATCGGCACTTTTGGGGCCTGTGCGCTCGCGATCTCGCTGATGCTGCGCTGGAGCACGATTGCCGACATCGCCGAACCGCATTTCGTCGCCATCGCCCTGGTCGCGGCGCATGTAGGCGCACGGGCTTGCCTGCCGGCCTTCATGCAGCTTGTCCCGGCAGCACGCCAGGATGGGCTTTCGAGCGGCGCCGGGCGACCGCCGACGCCAAGCGTCATCGCCGCCCTGATCCTCGCCGTTGTCTGCCTGCCGCTCACGCTCGGCGTGACTGGCACCGCCGTCGCGCTCTTGATGCTGGTGATCGCCGGCCTGTTGCTCGCACGGCTTGCGACGCGTCAATTCGGCGGCCAGACCGGCGATATGCTGGGCGCGATGGAGCAAGTGGGCGAAGCCATCATCCTGCTGGTCGCATCGTCGCTGTTCTAGTTCGGCTTCAGCTTGTCGAAGGCTGTCGCAAGGTCGACGGTGACGGGGACCGGTTCATCCGGTGCCCCCTCCCTCTTCCAGGTCGTCGCCGTCAATTCATGCTGGCCGGCGAACTGGAATTCCTCCGACAGCAACGGCCTGCCGTCGATCATCTCGCTCAACTGCGCGAAGCGGTTGCGCTCCACGCTGTACACGATGGTCGGATGCGACCAGGGCGAATGGCCGCCTGACGAGACCATCGAATAGACGAAGAACTGCGAATCCGGCGACCACTCCGCGATGTCGACGTAGTAGCCGTTCATGCCACGCGGCGAAGCATGATTGATCGAGTTGAGCGTGTCGCCATCCACCGAGCGGATCACGACCCGGCTTTCCATGTCCGGCGTCGCGTTGAGGCTGACATCGACGGGCAGCACGCTCGCGTGCAACTTCTTGTTCGGGGATGCATAGATCTTCACGAGCGTGTTGGCGCAGCTGCCTTCCGGCCGCGGCGTCGACAGCAACTCATGGCCTTCGCACTGGATTTCGGCGAAAGCCGTTCGCGGCACGATTAGCGCCATGGCCATCAAGCACATCGTGAGCCGCCAGAAGCCGGACATGACGCTCTCTACCGAAATGATATCGCGCTCTTCAATCTAGACGCCAAACGCCGCGCCGTCGATTGTCATCTGCGGGTCACTGGCTGCGGCATCCGCTCAGGAATAGTTTGGCGCAGGTAGCGGCGCGCTCTGCGCGCTCCTCTTTCGTTGGCGCAGGCCGGTGACCGAACATGGTCGCGCGCAGCGGCTGCATGGCGAGCATCCCGAGCAACATGCCGGCGGCCGTATCGGCGTCGTCGAGCACGATCGTGCCGCGCTTCTGCTGCACCTGCAACCAATTCGCCAGCGCCGTCTGGGTCGGCGTGATCGCCTTGTGAAAGAACGTTTCCGCAATGTCGGGAAACTTGTCGCTATCGCCGGCGATGACGCGCTGCAGCGCGATGACCTCACCGTCGAGCATCAGCTCCGCACAGACGGTCAGCGCTTCAGTCAACGCCGGCTCGATATTGCTGCCATCACAGGCGCGCAGTTTGACGATCGAGACGAAGACGTCGATCCGCTCCGCCACCATGGCCTCGAACACCGCGGCCTTGTTGGGAAACAGCCTGTACAGCGTCTTGGTGGAGACGCCGGCGCGCCGCGCCACGCTCTCCATGCTGGTTGCAGCATATCCCGTATGGGAGAACTCGTAGCGCGCGGCCTCGAGGATGATCGTGCGCGTCTCCTCATCCGAGCGCTGCTGCGGCCGGCCGCGGCCGCGCCGGGCCTCTTCCACAGCCCCCTCGCCTTCGCCCGGCTTGTCAGCCCTCGCGTTGTTCATGCTTCGCCTTCAAAACTGTCATGCCATCGAGCCATGCTTTTGGATGATGACTGTCATCCTATTGACAGTCCGAATATGGGCTCTATTTTGGAAAACGTCAAGTTTCCAAATTACTCCCTTGGCCTGGCGGAAATGAATTTCCGTTGATTTGCAAAGGGATAATAAAAATGGAGGGCACCATGAGCCGTCATTCCACCGAGTTCAAGGCCGAACAAGAGCTTCCCGCCGGGGCTGTCCAGGGCCTGCACAAGGCCGATCAGAAGGCAGATCACGAGAATGTGGTCGCCGCCCCCAACACCCGCAATATCCGGGCTCAGTTGCGCAAGCTGCTGCTGGCGGGTGCGGCGGTTGCCGCGCTGTCCGGCGCAGTCTGGTACGGCTGGGATTACTGGACCGTCGGCCGTTTCCTCGTCTCCACCGACGACGCCTATGTAAAGGCTGACAACACCACCATCGCGCCGAAGGTCTCGGGTTATCTGACCGACGTGCTGGTCGGCGACAATGAGCGCATCAAGGCCGGCCAGGTGCTGGCGCGGATTGACGACCGCGACTTCAAGGTCGCGCTCGACCAGGCCAAGGCCGATGTCGCCGCCGCGGAAGCCACCCTCGCCAGCAAGCAGGCACAGCTCGAGGTTCAGCAGTCCGTCATCGAGGCCGCGAAGGCGACCATCGAGGTCGATAACGCCAACAAGACTTTCGCCGGCCAGGAGAACAAGCGCTACACCGATCTCGCCGCCACCGGTTATGGCAGCGTGCAGAACGCGCAAGCCGCGCAATCCAAAAACGCCGGCGCGGACGCGGCGATCGCGCGTGACAAGGCCAATCTGGTGTCGGCGCTGAAGCAGGTCGACCTGCTCAAGGCCGAAGTCGCGCAAGCCGTCGCCGCTTCCGCCCGCGCGGTCGCCTTGCAGCAGCAGGCCGAGCTCAATCTAAGCTACACCACGATAACAGCGCCGATCGATGGCGTGGTGGGCAACCGCACGCTCCGCACCGGCCAGTTCGTTCAGGCCGGAACGCAATTGATGTCGCTGGTGCCGGCGTCTGGCGCCTACATCATCGCCAACTACAAGGAAACCCAGCTCACCGACGTGCATGAAGGCCAGGCGGTCGATGTCGCCGTCGACATGTTCCCCGGCAAGGTCGTGCACGGCCACGTGGACTCGCTCGCTCCGGCCAGCGGGCAAGAGTTCGCGCTG
>Ga0210406_10007134_pt1 | contig 11434 bp, 7 predicted proteins | sample IncBWC30MmetaG_FD_155454 | JGI IMG/M metagenome (GOLD analysis project Ga0210406, IMG submission 155454) | Forest soil microbial communities from Barre Woods Harvard Forest LTER site, Petersham, Massachusetts, United States - Inc-BW-C-30-M | ecosystem: Environmental > Terrestrial > Soil >... | reverse complement strand
CCGAGAGCGTACTCGTGAGCTGGTGTTCGATGTTGGCGTTGTAGTTGAGCGAATAAGTGCGATGGGGATGTGGTTCGATGTAGTGCCCGATACGGAACGATGCAAAGTTCGCGGCAATAGCAGCGATGTTGTCGGGGAAGCTGCCTTGCGGAACGCCAACCGCTATCTCATCCTGTGAGTAGGGGGCGGAGATGGCTGCGTACGTGGCGTAGATATAAGGTAAGGGAAGCATGTCGTAGATGCCGAATCCGCCGCGAATGGCAGTCTTCCCGTTGCTAAACGGACTATAAGAGAAGCCGATCCGCGGTTCGAAGTTATGGGTGGTCGGATTCGTCTGCCAAAACTGACCCACCGGAACCACGCAGCCCGGGACTGTTGTCGGACTTATCACATCCGGGCATGGACCAGTGCCGGGCGCGGCAGTCAGTTGGGTGACTAAACCAAGGCGATTGCGCTTGTCTGTCGGAATTGTCAACATCTCGTATCTCAGGCCAAGATTCAAAAGCAGATTCTTGCGGATTCGCCAGTCGTCTTGGATGTATCCACCGAAGAGACTGTCCTGAACTTCGACAGGATTAGTTGTTCCATTGGGGAGAACAAAGGCGTGTGAAAGATTGTTGGTAAGAAAGTTTTGCAGCCCGGTCACGATTCCGGAAGCATCGGCAACGAACGTCGCTGTGCCGTTTTGATTCTTGCCTTGCGCATTTGCGTAAATCCGCTCGAAGGCAAAGCCCGTCGAGATCGAGTGTGTTCCGCGGGAGATCGCCACATCGTCGTCGAATTGATACGAGTTGTAGTGGACTGTGGCCTGCCGCAAATTGCCAAGTCCGCCAGTGGATGCGATGCCGTCCACACTGATGGCCGGAGCAAAAGTTCCAGGGGTGTAACCCAGAGCCGGATTGCCCGCGGCGGCTGTGAGTGCTCTGATCGGCACGAGAATCTCGCCAAGGCTGCGGTTGTATCCGATGCGTAATACGTTCAAAACACGGGGAGTGAAGACGTGAGTTTCTGTAATTCCCGCCAATTGGCGGCCGGCGTTCAAGCGGCTGAGGGTGTTTCCTAAATTGTCCGGAATCGTTTCAGGGCCATTATCGAACAGATAGGTGATCGACAGGCTGTCTTTCTCCGAAAAGATCTGATCGAATCGAGTCAGGGCGAAGTTTTCCGTCAGGTTCAGCAGGCCGGTGGTGTTGAAGTTTCCAGTGTCACCGAAGGTCCCCTGGTTGAGGCCGGCATTGGGGAGCGGATAAAGGCCGAGAAAAGGAATGATCTTAGGATCCACCGTGATGGTCACTGGAGTACCATCGGCTTCGTGCAATTGTCCCGATCGAGCTGCAGCGGAGGGCACAACGCTGCTGAAGTCTTGGCTCTGCGACTGCCGGATTCCTTCGTAATTGGCGAAGAGAAAGGTGCGATTTTTGCGTATCGGCGCGCCCGCGGCGGCGCCAAATTGAACGCGGTGAAAGGGAGGTATGGTCGCCCCATCGAAAAAGTTTCTCGCGTCGAATATTTTGTCGCGGTCAAACACATAGGCGCTCCCATGAACATCATTGGTGCCAGACCGCGTGACCGCGTTGATAACGGAGCCTGACGTACGGCCATATGCCGCAGTGTACGACGTGGTGACCACGCTGAATTCCTGAATAGCATCGACCCCCAGGTTCGCGCCAATCACGTTGCCGGGAGCTCCGTTCGAATAGTCATTCTCGTTGATGCCGTCCAGACGATAGGTGTTTTCGTATGGACTATGTCCGTTGCTGGCCAATTGGTTTCCGTAGCCGCGGACTCCTCGGTTGGAATTTCCCGTTGTTGGCTGCTGGGAGCGGACGCTGATAACCCCCGGCTGCAAGGTCGCAAGTTGCGTCCAATCTCTGCCATTCAAGGGCAGATCCACAATGCGTTTGCGCTCCACCGTTGCACTGATCACCGAGGTGTCCGTTTCCACGTCGGCAGCGCTGGCGCTTACCTCGACCTTTTCTGATACCTGTCCGGGTTTCACCCTGACGTCGATTTCTCGCGTTGCCCCGACGGTAAGCTCCACGCCTTTCTCCACGTGCGTTGCAAATCCTGGTGCGGAGACTGTGACGGAATAAACGCCGGGCTGCAGGCTTTGTGCACTATACAAACCCTGACTATCGGTCGTCACGGTCCGAACATCCCCGGTTGCGCTATTCTCGATAACAATGCTTGCCCCCGCGACCCCGGCGCCAGACTGGTCCAGCACCTGCCCGGAAAGCGTAGCTCCGGCCAACTGGGCGCGGGCTGTCAAGCCGCCAACAGTCAGTCCCAGCGTGACAATCGCTGCCAAGCCGAATACCATAGACTTCTTGAGGATTCCATTGCCCGACATAGCGCCCCCTGCAATTGCCATAAATTGCATACACTGTATTTGAAAAAGTGTTAACACTTGGCAATCGCGAAATCCTATGGGATAGTAGATATGCTGTCAACAAAAAAGTAGGGAAAACGGTAGAATGGCGCTCCGCAAAGGATGAGCCATCACTAGGGCCCCCTCGGGGCTCAGCCTGAGGTAGGGAGGTGTACCCTGTCCAAACCAGATATGTCGCAAACACTTGTCGACGAACTCGTGGCCAAGCTCGAAGGTGCAATCTTTCGGGGGGAGTTCCCGCCGGGCGCGCGCATCCGCGAGGCCAGGGTTGCCAACAGCTTGGGTGTCGGACGCGGCCCTGTGCGCGAGGCGGTTCGCCGGCTTGAGGGGCGAAAGTTGGTGGTTCGCCATCCCAATCGCGGCACTTCCATCACCACTCTAACAAAGGCGGAACTCGCCGAACTTCTCGAGGTGCGCGAGGCTCTGGAAGTAGCTGCGTGTCGGCTGGCGGCAAAGAATATCACCGAAGAAGCCCTTGAAAAGCTGCGATGGACGCTCCTGCGGCAGAAAGACGCGACGGCCGACAAATTCTCTGAGATGTACGGCGAGTGGCATAACTTCGACTTTCATTACCAGATTGCCCTCGCCAGCGGAAATCGCCGTTTGATCGACCTCCTCTATGGAGACATCTGGTCCCTCATGCGGCTCTATCGATACCCGGGCGCGCTCAGCCCGGGGCGCATCCCGCTCGGGCAGGCTGATCATGAAGCCATCCTGCAGGCGTTGGTCGCGCGCGACCCGGACGCCTGTGACCGGCTGATGCGACGCCATCTTGCCCATGCGCAAGAGACCCTTTTGCACGGTCTCACTGAAAACGAATCTCCCACACACCTGAAATAACAATCACCCATCCAGTCAAAGATACGACTCAACATCGAGAAGCCGTCACGCATAAAGTGTAGACACATTTGTTTAATCGATGTATACAATCTGTGCATCGAATCCCCCGGGCTATTGCCCTCACGGGGGAAACGCTCTTGAGGCCCTGGCATCTTGCTGCCGGTTTGCCGCAGTGCAACGGCTATCAACATCCTTGCACCATTGAAAAACGGGTAAAGAATGGCGAACGTAAAATTACAGCAAATTCGATTCATATCACCGGTTGGCAGCGTAGGCGGGGGCATCAGCGGCGCCGATTTGGACGAGGCCCTGGCACAGTCACCACACTTTATCGCCTGTGATGCGGGTACCACGGACGCGGGTCCTTTTTCACTTGGAATGGGGACGCCCGCTTTCCCTCGGGAGGCTGTGAAGCGCGATCTGTCGCTTATGCTGCGAGCCGGTCGAAAAGCGAACATCCCGGTGATCATCGGGTCCGCGGGCACGGCAGGTGGAGACGTTCACGTTGACTGGGTCCTGGAGATTGCGCGAGAGATCGTTGCCGAACACGATCTGACCTTGCGAACAGCCGTAATCTATGCGGAGCAGGACAAGGCTTACCTCAAGAGGCTGCTGCACGAGAATCGAATCCTTCCCCTAGACCCGGCGCCGCCCATAAATGACAACATCATCGATGGCAGCAGCCGGATCGTTGGCATGATGGGCGTGGAGCCGCTCCAACAGGCCATATCGGATGGCGCCGATTTCGTGCTGGCGGGGCGTTGCAGCGACTCGGCACTCTTTGCCGCGATCCCGTTGATGCACGGTTTTCCGCCGGGCTTGGCGTGGCATGCCGGCAAGGTATCGGAGTGCGGAACGCTGGTCTGCGAGACCCTCGGCAAGGGTGTCATCTTCACCACCGTCAGCCAGGACGAGATCACCATCCGCCCGTACGGCGCCGGCCTGCGCTGCACGCCGCAGAGCGTGGCAGCGCACAGCTTGTATGAAAATTCCGATCCCTACTTGCATCGTGAGTGCTCGGGGACCTTCGACCTGACCAAAGCTACCTTTGAGGCGATCGACGCCCTGACGGTCAGGATTCGAGGGAGCGAATTCATACCCCAACCATATACTGTGAAGCTTGAGGGCGCGGAGCTGGCAGGCTATCAGAGCATTATTGTCGGCGGGATACGCGATCCATACATCATCCGTCAGTTGGACAGCTGGCTCGGCTCGGTGCGCGCCTATGTCGACGAAAGCGTTGCTCGTGTGCTGGGCGACAAGGCGGACAAAAGTTTGTACAGTATTATCTTTCATACCTACGGTATCAACGCTGTGATGGGCGCTCTCGAGCCCGACCCGAAACATCTCCCCCACGAAGTGGGCATCGTCCTCGAAGCTACCGCGCCGACGCAGGATATGGCGCACAAGCTTGCGCAACTCAGCCGCCAGCCACTGCTGCATTACCCGATCGACGAGTGGATGGGATCGATTACCGCCTTTGCGTGTCTTCACAATCCCGCGGTCATCGATCGGGGCCCGGTATACCGCTTCAACCTGAATCATGTCGCGGTTCCTTCCACTCCGGTCGAGATGTTTCGCACTCACTTTATAGACTTGGGTGGTTCGAGCAGATCATGATCCTGGCCCAAATCGCAACGCTCATTCGCAGCAAGAATGCAGGTCCTTTCACGCTAACGTTTGACATCATGTTCGCTGACCTCGCGAGCTATCGGCGCGTCAAGGATTCCGGCGCGCTGAATCCAGCCGCGTTTGCCAAACTCTACCGCTGTCCTGTCGATAAGGTGCGCTTCTTCGAATGCGAAAATGCCCTCGCGTTTAAGTTCAGCATCCCGCGGCCGCTTACCCAGGGAGAACTCGGTGACGGCGACACGCACGGCGGCCAGCAATTCATTCCGCTGATGAATGTGGAGATTCCGTGATTCCTTCGGAAATCGCCGCGGAGCGCGGAGCAGCCGTGGAAGCCCGGCTGGACAGAATTCCAGCAAGCCCCTATCTGTGGAAGCTAATCGCGCTGTTGTCTGTCGGCGGCTTCTTCGAGTTCTATGAACTTTTCATGACCGGCTTCGTCAGTCCGGGTCTCATTCGCGACGGCATTTTCCAGGTTGGTCCGAATGGTCTCTTCCATCTGCCCGACCAGGCGGTGTTTGCATCTGTTACGTTCCTTGGCCTGTTCGTGGGAACGATTACGATGGGGGAAGTCGCGGATCGCTTGGGGCGCCGCACCGCCTTCCGAGGCTTTGCGCTCTGCTACGCTGCGGCAACGATTGTCATGGCCATGCAGAATTCAGCCATAGCTATCGACGCGGTACGCCTGATCGACGCGATTGCGATCGGTGCGCAACTCATTACGCTCGACACCTATGCGTCGGAGATAGTTCCACGCCATCTCCGTGGACGCGTGTTTGCCCTCTCTTTTGCAATTATTCAAACCGCGGTTCCCGTACTCGCTCTACTGGGCTGGCTCCTTGTGCCGCACGCTCCGTTGCATATTCAGGGATGGAGGTGGGTCATGCTGATCGGCGGAGCGGGTTCCTTCGCCGTCTGGATACTCAGCCGCTTCCTCCCGGAGTCTCCACGCTGGCTTGCCAGGTACGGCTGCCTGGACGATGCGGAACGCGTTACCTCCGTTTTTGAGCGGCATGCGGAGGCCCACCTCGGCCATCCGCTGCCCGCACCGAAGTTGTCGACGCCGAAGCACGTGGGCAAAGCAAGCTTTGCAGAGATACTTCGTCCTCCTTACCGCAAGCGCACGATCATGCTCACGGTCTTCAATTTCTTCCAAGCGATAGCTTTTTATGGTTTTGGAAACTGGCTGCCGGCGCTGGTCAACACTCAGATTCACAATGCGCCGCGAAGCGCTCTTGTCTCGTTTCTCATCACCCTCGCTTTTCCCCTTGGGCCCCTGCTCTGGAGCACCATCGCGGAAAAATACGAACGCAAATGGCAGATTGTCGGCGCTGCCGTAGGCACAGCCGTATTCGGCATGTTGTTCGCCACCCACACCGCTTCCCTGGGATTGGTGGTGCTCGGCATTTTGATTACGCTCATGAACAGCCTTCTTGGCTATTGCTCTCATGCGTATCAGGCGGAGTTGTTTCCCACTCGTATGCGGGCTCGCGCGGTTGGATTCGTTTATTCCTGGGGACGTTTATCAACCGCCTTTACCAGCCTCATCATTGGATTCCTCTTCCAACGCTTTGGAACACCCGGAGTTTTTGCTTTTATCGCCCTCGCCATGTTCGTAGTCGTCATTTCTGTCGGAGTTTTCGGGCCGCGCACCCGCGGCCTCACGCTCGAACAGATTTCTGACTAGCGTTGGCTTTCGATGTCCACAGGCCATCGGCCGGGCACGCCACCCTGCGCGAAAAATTCCCTCTGAATGGAAAGTTATTGAAAAATTTGTACGCCCAAAAATCAAAAAACACAAATTGCGCGCAACTAGAACGTATCTGGAACGTGGGTTTATTGGTTCTAGCTTGTGGATTATTCCTCAAACCTTTCCAAGGTTATCCCGGTCCTCAAAGAGCTGGTGAGCATAGGCTGGCGCTTTGCCGGCGTCCTCATGTTTGCAATAGGCATAGACATCAACGCCCTGGCCTAGCCATCCTTCAAAGCGCTTTCTCCATGCTGTCAGTTGTTTCGGAGTGTAGTTTTCAAGACGCAGGCGCGCGTAAGTGAACCGGGCGGTTAGGATTTCGGGGGGTGTTTGCTTCTCGGTTTCGGACAGACAAAGCGCCGTATCATGCTGGCGAAGAACGCCGTAGGTTTCATCCGTGTACCAAGAGGGGTGACGTACTTCAAAGGCGAAAGCGAAAGCAGGCGGGCGAAGAGCCAGAAAATCTTCCAGGAGAGGCCGATCGAATTTGAACGTAGGCGGCAGTTGGACCAGGATTGGCCCAAGGTGGTCGCCATCGTTCAGCACGCTGGCCACTTCCAGGAAGCGCTTCAGAGTGCTCTCGCAGCCGCGCAGTCTTTGAATGTGAGTGATTTGCTGGTTTGCCTTTAGAGCAAACTTAAATCCTTCGGGAACGCTCTTTGCCCACTGCAGAAGCAGATTCTCCGTCGGCATGCGGTAAAAAGAATGGTTGATTTCAACCGTTTTGAACTGCCCGGCATAGAAGCTCAGCATTTCGCGGTCCGGCAGCTTTTCGGGGTAAAAACTCCCCTTCCACTCCTTATAGGAGTATCCAGAAGTGCCTACGCACAGTTGGCCCTTGCGAGGAATAGCGAACCTCCTTGTTTTGGCATTTAATCACAACTGCGATGCGGGGAAAAGGCAATGCCAGTGAATGATCAGGATGTTTTTCTCGCTCGCGGCGGTATGCGGTTGCTCAATGCTTCGATGGCTTCCTCCAATCTTTGACGCCGCTTCCAGAAATCACTCCAGAGATCGCCTTTTTCTTTCAGTCGCGCAAAAATCGTTTTTATGTTTAGATTCGCCGGCCGCAGACTGTGGCGCAATTCACCGGGCAACAGGGGAGTGGAAACAGGTGCTTCGGGGAATGCCCGCACGGAGTATGCGGCAGCAAGCGGACGCCCGTGGGCATTTTGCTGCACGTCGATCAACACGCGGCCCGCCGGGCGCTTGGCAACGATGCGCTCTTGGGTGACCAGACTCGAGTGCTCAGTAGTCACCATCCGCGCGATGATCTCACCGAAGGTACGCAGCTGATCGTAAGTGTAGATAGGCTCGACAGGTATATAGATGTGGATTCCAGTAGCGCCCGAAGTTTTCAAGAAGCTTGCCAGTTGCAGTTCTTCCAACTTTTCATGGAGCGCTCGAGCGATGGTGACAACGACAGAGAATTCCGTCCCATCCGATGGATCCAAATCGAAGAAGAAGTAGTCGGGATGCTCAAGGTCGGCGAGGCGATTGGACCACGGATTGTGGTCGATGCAACCGAGGCCCGTCAAAAACAGCAGGGAAGCACAGTCGTTGACGGTGGCGTAGTGAATTGACTCGCCGCGATGTTCGGAATCCACCGAAACCGTCTTGAACCAGTCCGGTACTCCCTCGCGCAAATCTTTCTGAAAGAAAGCCTGGCCCTTGATTCCGTCCGGATAGCGTCGCAAGACCAAAGCCCGATCGCGTAGAAAAGGCAGGATGAAATCCGCGATGCGATAGTAATACGCCAGGAGGTTACGCTTCGTATGGCCTGACTCTGGAAAATAGACTTTGTTCAGATTGCTCAGCCGCAGCCGTTTGCCGTCCAACTCGATGGTGACGGTTTCCAAGCGCCCCTTGAACAACTCGTTTTCGACCTCGGCTTTTGTGTTGAGCACGCGGCCAACGATCTCGGGCGCGCGAACTACGGCCGGGGCGGCGGGAGCGGCAACTTCGTTTTCCCATTGGCAATCCATGGGACGCGCGTCCTCGCGGAGCGCGAGGAAAACAGGGTGACGCAGAGCGTGCTCCTGCGTCAATCCGCTGAATTTGACACGCGCCACCAGAGCAGGAGAAACCCAGGATGGCTTTTCATTGGTTTCGGGCACGGCGTCAAAGGGGGAAGCGGGAGCAGATAGTTCTTTCAGCTTGCTGCTCAATTCCGTAAGCTTTTTCGCGTCGAATCCGCTGCCAACATGGCCTATGAATCGAAGTTTTTTACCTTCATACAAACCCAACAGGAGTGAGCCAAAGGGAAGAGCGGAGGTACGAGCCTCGGTCCAGCCTCCGACTACCGCGTCAACCGTCTGGGTAATCTTCAGCTTCACCCAGTACGGGCTTCGATCAGAAACGTACGGGCTGTCGGCGCGCTTCGCGACGATCCCTTCTAGACCTTTTTGTTCCGCCAGCGCGAACAACTCTTTCCCGTGTTCCAACTGATGGTCCGCGTATCGAAACCGCTCGGATGTGTAAAGCAAGCGCTGCAGGAGCTGCTTACGCTCAAGTAGAGGCGCTTCGCGAAGGTCGTATCCGTCGCAATAGAGAAGATCGAAAACGAAGTAAACGGCACGTATTTGCCTGACAAGGCTCTCGCTCGGCGTTCGCACGTGCATGCGCTCCTGCAAGCGTTCGAAGCTGCTGTGACCTTGGGCATCCAAGGCCACAATCTCTCCGTCAAGAATTGCCTGGCGAGCGGCCAAGGCATCGGGAAGAGAGGCCAGCTCGGGATAGCGTTTGGTGATGTCAATGCTGTTACGAGAACGCAGCGCCAGGGCGCCATTCTCAATTCGCGCCAGCGCGCGAACACCGTCCCATTTGATCTCAAAGAGCCAGTTGGGATCGGAAAACGGGTAGTCGGCAAGCGTCGCGAGCATGGGTTCTACGCGAGGCGGCATTGTGCCCTTGCGAGCGCCTTGCAACTCAGCCGGCTGAATTGGAATTGGCCGGCGTTTAGGAGGCAGCTCCTCCTTAATCTCTTCCAACGTGCGTCCCGTAAGCGCGGAACCGTCGTGGTCTTCGATGTTCCAGGAGGACTCTTCAGTGGCGTCCTTATGCTTGATCATCAACCATTCGTTGCCTTTTTCGCTCTGTTTCAGTTTCACCAAAACAAAGCTGCCCCGCAATTTCTCCCCGTTCAAGCTGAACTTGATTTCTCCCTTTTGCAATTGCTTCAGCGCGTCGAGATTGCCCTCGACATGAAAAGTCCCGCGGTCCCAAATCATTACCGTTCCCGCGCCATAATTGCCTTCAGGAATTTTGCCTTCGAAGTTGGCGTAGTCCAGCGGATGATCTTCCGTTTGGACCGCCAGCCGCTTGTCGGCATGGCTCTGGGAAGGGCCCTTGGGCACGGCCCAGGATTTCAGCGTCCCATCGATCGCCAGCCGGAAATCGTAGTGCAGCCTCGTGGCTCGGTGTTTCTGAACCACGAATGTGTCGCCATGTTCGGCCCCGGGACGAACTTCCAATTGTGGTAGTTTCGGTTTTGGCAGACGCGTGCGCCTGCCCGCCGTGGCGGGTTTGGCGGCCGGGGAGGGCTGCTCCTGTACCTTACCGGCGACGGGTTGAGGCTCGCCCGAAGGTTCAGGGGTTCGGTCGAAGCGGCGCTTCCGCCGGTATTCTTCCAGCTTGGCCATGGACGCATTCTATCCCATGCCGCCCTGTGGCTGGTTTCGTGACCAGTGGAATTGATATCAAGGACGTGTACAGTACTTTGGAAGAGTAGGACACCGATGACTACTGCCTACTTTGTAAAATGAGCATCAGCGGGCATGGATACATCTTGCTTCTTATCCGGTAGGCGTCTAACCTAACAAGACTCGGGGCACAATCCCTAGTCTCTTGGCGAAGGAGAGCTCAAATGGCCACGACTGTCTGGAAAGGCCACCTCACATTTGGCTTGATTTCGATGCCGGTGCGGATGTTTGCTGCGGCCCGCGGCGAGCGAATCAGTTTCAACCAACTCCACAAGGAATGCCATTCACGGCTCAAGCAGCCACTGTTTTGCCCGGTTTGCAATCGTAACGTGGAGCGGTCCGAGATAGTAAAGGGTTATGAGTACGAAAAAGATCAATACGTGCTCTTCAGCGAAGAAGAGCTCGACAAAATCGAGCCTTCCTCCGCCCGCGTTATGGAAATTCTGGAGTTTGTGAAGCTGAGCGAGATGGATCCACTCTATTTCGACTCATCGTATTACGTCAGCCCTGAAGACGCCGGGATAAAAGCCTACCAGTTGCTCATGAAGGCCATGGAAGAGTCCGGTTACGCAGCCATCGCCAAGCTCACCATGCACCAGCGGGAGCACATCGTGATCGTGCGGCCTGGTACCAAGGGCATGACCTTGCACACGATGTTCTATTCCAGTGAGATTCGCGCGGCAGAGTCTGTTCCCACCGACAAAGTCGAACTGAAGGATCAGGAAAAGAAGCTCGCGCACCAACTCATTGAAAGTCTTGCGGTTCCGTTCGAACCACAGAAATATCGCGACGAATATCAAGAAAACCTCCGCGCGATGATAGCCGCCAAGCTTAAGGGACAAGAAGTCACGGAGGTCGCCCAGCCGCATTTGGCTCCCGTCATCGACCTGATGGAAGCTCTCAAGAAGAGTATTGCCGAGAAGAAAGTGGCTGTGCCGGCTGCAGCAACGTCGTCAGCGGCACCTGCAGGTCCGGTCGCAGTGCCTGCGGGCAAGAAACCCCCGGCTCGGGCGGTGGAACCGGCGCCAGCAGCGCAAAAACGAGGGAAGAAGGTAGCCGGCTAATTCTTGATGGGTGCTACGGATAGATACAGCCCTGATGACGTCCAGCGCATTCTGGGGTTAA
>Ga0210406_10007133_pt1 | contig 11435 bp, 10 predicted proteins | sample IncBWC30MmetaG_FD_155454 | JGI IMG/M metagenome (GOLD analysis project Ga0210406, IMG submission 155454) | Forest soil microbial communities from Barre Woods Harvard Forest LTER site, Petersham, Massachusetts, United States - Inc-BW-C-30-M | ecosystem: Environmental > Terrestrial > Soil >... | reverse complement strand
ATACCGGTTCGCGTGAAGAAAACGCGTCAAAATAAAGATTAGAGCCGCCGGGTCTGAGCCGGAGCCAAGCTACTCCATGTCCTGCTGGATCGCGCGGCCGAGCGCGAACAGCCGCTGGTCGATCGCAGTCGGCACCTCGCAGACGAATTTGACCACGCGCCGCCGGTCCTCGAAGATCCGCGTTTCCCAGGTGAGCTGGTTGCCGAGATCGTCGATCTTGGCCTGATCGGGCGAGGCCGCGCTTTGCATCTCCTGTAACGCGACGGTGTCGGCGCGGATCTTGTCGGCCGACTCGCGCTGCTTGCGGGTGACGCGTTCGAGGCCGTTCATGACCGACGAGCGCTGCGCGTTGAGCGTTTCGAACAACCCCGCAAACAGCAGCTTGCCGGTCGTGGCCTTCTCGCTTGCCGCCGTGCCGGACATGAATTCCGTGACCGCCTTCTCGGCTTCGTCCAGCGGTGTCCGCCGCACCGACAGTTTGCCGACCAGAGCGCTGATCTTCGGGTCGTCCTTCCATTTTTCGCGGATGTCGTCGAGCGGCGGTCCCGCCCACACGGCGGCAACCGAGATCTCCGGCACCTTGGCCTGCGCGCACGGCCAGTCGGGATAGCGCGGATCGGCGGCGAACGTGGCGCCGGTGGACGCCGCGACGGCGAGCAGAGCGGCGATGATCAGCCTTCGGTTCATGTCTCGCCTCCAGCGGGGCCACGGCGGCTGAGGCCGCGCGAGGGATCGTAAGCGAGGATCGCGCCGATCATGAAGATCGCGGTGCAGCCGGCGACGACGGCGAGCGAGACCCAGTTGATCTGGCCGTACAGCGCAAAGCGGATCAATTCCACCGCATGGGTGAAGGGATTGAACTGACACACATAGTAGAGCATCGGGCTGCCTTCCTGCACGCGCCAGAGCGGATAGAGCGCGGACGAGGCAAAGAACATCGGGAATATCACGAAGTTCATCACGCCGGCGAAATTCTCCAATTGCTTGATGCCGGAGGAGATCAGCATGCCGAGCGCGCCCAACATCAGCCCCGAGAGGATCAGCGCCGGCAGCACGGCGAGATAGCCGATCGGCGGCGGCGTGATGTCCCAGAACCACGCGATCAGCAGGAAGGCGTAGACCTGCAGCAGCGACACCGCGGTCCCCGCCAAGAGCTTGCAGGACAACAGATACCAGCGCGGCAGCGGGCTCACCAGAAGCGTGCGCATATTTCCCATCTCGCGGTCATAGACCATCGACAGCGATGACTGCATGCCGTTGAAGAGCTGGATCATCGCCATCAGGCCGGGCGCGATATAGACCTCGTAGAGGATGTAGGTCTCATAAGGCGGGATGATCGAGATGCCCAGCACCTGGCGGAAGCCGGCGGCGAAGATGAACAGCCAGACCAGCGGCCGCACCAAGGCCGAGACGAAGCGCTCACGCTGATGCAGGAAGCGCAGCGCCTCGCGCCAGACAATGCCGTTCAGGCAGGTCACATATTCGCCAAGAGAGAAGCCGCTTCTCTGGTCGCCGGCCGTGGTGACGCTCATGGCGCGGCGCTCCTGTTGTCCGCGACCGCGGCGGTCAGGCGCGCAAAGGCGGCGTTGATGTCCTGCGCGCCCGCGTCCGCAATGACCCGCGCGACGACACCTTGCGCGAGCACCTTGCCCTGATGCAGAACGACGAGCTCGTCGCTGGAATTGATCTCGTCGAACAGATGCGTGGCCCACAAGACGCCGATGCCCTGCTCGGCGACGAGCTGGCGAACGTGGTTCAAGATGTCGGCGCGGGCCTTGACGTCGAGCCCGACGGTCGCCTCGTCGAGCAGCAGGAGGCGCGGCCGATGCAGCAGCGCCCGCGCGATTTCCAGCCGCCGCATCTGGCCGCCCGAGAGATCGCGCACCTTGCTGGCGGCGCGGTCGGCAAGCCCGATGCGCGCCAGAACCTCCTGGCTGCGCAGGCTCGCCTCGCGCCTTGAGATGCCGTGAAGGGCCGCGTGATAGAGCAGGTTCTGCTTGAGCGAGAGATCGAGATCGAGCGTGCGGGGCTGGAACACGACGCCGAGCAGCCGCAGCGCTTCGCTCGGCGCGCGGCTGATGTCGTGGCCGAAAATGCCGATGCGTCCGCTCTGGATTCCGAACAGGCGCGTGATGAGGGAGAACAGCGTGCTTTTGCCGGCGCCGTTCAGGCCGAGCAGCGCCGTGAAGCTCGCCGGCGCAACCGCGAAACTGACGTCGATCAAGGCGCGCCGTGGACCATAGGAATGGCTGACGCCCTGGATCGACAGCGCTGGCACGCCGCCGGGGTCCTGCCGGGGAGAGGTATCCGGCCCAACGCCGCCGGAGGTCATCGCGTCAATCGCTGTCATGGCTGTATCGTAATGCCCCAAGGCAGTTCGCCGACCTGGATGGTCTTGATCACTTTCTGCGCGGCAACGTCGATGACGGAAACATCGTTGGAAACGCCGTTGGTCACCAGCAGATATTTTTCGTCCGGCGTGAAGGCCATGTGCCAGACCCGCTGCCCGACCAGCAGATATTTCATCACCTGATGGGTCGTCGCATCGACGACGGCGACGCGGTTGGCGGGACCGAGCGCGACGAACGCGGTCTTGCCGTCCTTGGTCGTGCCGATGCCGACCGGCTGGATCGCTTCGCGCCGCAGACCGGGAATCTCGAAATTGATCTTGCCGGTGACGACACGCTTGACCGGATCGATGATCGACACGCTGCCGCCGATTTCGGACGACACCCACAATTCGGAGCCGTCGCGTTTGAACTCGGCAAAGCGCGGCCTTGCATCGACCAGCACATTGGCGACGATCTGGCGCGTCGAGGTGTCGATGAAATGCGCCATGTTGGTGGTCTCGGACGTATTGATCAACATCTTGCCGTCCGGACTGATCGTCATGCCCTCGGGCTCGACGCCGACCTGGATGTCGCCGAGGCGGGCGCGCTTTTCCAGATCGATGATGGTCACCGTGTTGTCGTTCTCGTTGGCGACATAGAGGATCTTCCCGGCCGCATCCTGGGTGAACAATTCAGGGTCGGGACCGGACGGCAGGGTGTCCACGACCTCCTGCTTTTTCGTGTCGATCACCTGGATCGTGTCGTCGTCGCCGACGGCGACCATGACCGACTTTCCGTCGCGGGTGAATTCGATGCCGCGCGGCCGCTGTCCGACCTTGATCGTCTTGGCGACGGTCCAACTGTCGGTATCGATCACGGAGACGGTGTTGCCCTTTTCGTTCGATACGTAGGCGGTGTAGGCGCGCGCGGGCGTCGCGGCAAGGGAGGCGGCTAATCCGAAGAGAAGGCAGCGGCGCCACATGCCTATGTTTCTCATTTTCAGTGCAGCTTGCATTTTGTCTCCGGGCGATCGACGCCGAGCGTATCGAGTTCCGAAACCTGGTGCAGGAAGCCTTCCTGCGGTGACACCGAGACGACCATGCGGCCGTCGACCAGCAGGACCGGCTGGCGCAGCTGCAGGTTCCAGTCACGCAGCGTCAGGCGCTGGCCCTTGAACGCGGCGACGGAAAAATCCGGTCCCTTCAGGAAATTGAGGATCGCCTTCGCGTCGCCGGAGTTCACGCGCGATGCACCTTCACCGATCATGCGTGCCGCCGTCCAGGCCTGCATGTCGAGTGCGGTCATGTGCCGCGAATTCAATTTCACAAAGCGGTTCTGCAGTTGCGTGGAGCCCCATTGATCCTGCGCCGCATCCCAGCTTGTCGGCACGAGGCCGGCGGAGCCCGCGACCGGGCGCGGGTCCCAGGTCCGGTAGGGCAGATAGGAGGCGAAGACTTCGCTCTCGTCGGCGGCAAGCAGCACGTCATAAGCCGGCGCCTGCTGGGTGAAGACCGGCATCTGCCGCTGAAGCAGCGTCACGCCGCTGTCGGTGCGGCGCGCGCCGCCGGTATCCTCGAAGGTCTTTTCCAACACGATCTTGCCCCCGAAGCGAGTCGCCGCGCGGCGCAGCGCGTCGGCAAAAAGCTTGTCCTTGTCGTGCGAGCCCACCACCAGAAACCAGCGCCGCCACTGCTTCCACACCAGATATTGCGCGAGCGCGTCGGCAAGCATCGAGCGGGTGGGCGCAACATGAATGATATTGGCGCGGCAATCCTGCTCGCGCAAACTGTCGTCGATGGCGCCGGCATTGAGCAGCACGGTTCCGCGGTCGCGCAGCGCGTCGGCGGCTTTCAACAGCGCGTCGGCCGGAAGGTCGGCGATGATGAAGCCGTTGTGTTCGGCAAGCGCGGCCGCGGCTTGCGCGACATCCTCGCCGTCCTTGAGGCGGACCTCCTGCAGCGTGAAATGCTGATTGAGGAATTTTCCGGTGGTGTTGTTGTCCTCGATCGCAAGGCGCGCGCCCGCGATGCCGTCATTGTCCGCGGGCTGCTGGACCAGCGACAGCGTCGATCGGACGCCGGCATGGCCGAGATAGCCGATGCCGATCTCGACAGGATCTGCCGCGAGCGCCTGCGTCGCGGCGATGCTGAAGCCGATCGCATAGATCCAGCGGCGGATCATGGTTCCTCCCAAGCAATCCTCCTCGCCTTGACCGGCGATGGCGGCAATCTTGGCCCGCGACGAGTACGCGTCCGCCGGACCTTACGGCTTGCAACATGACCGAATTGTCCTAGCTTGCAAACCCCACTTTTTGTCGGTCTCCTTTCGTCAATTGTTGCGGAATCGTAATATGAAAATGCCGTTCATCTCCTTGGTTCTGACGTTCGTGATCGCAACGCCGGCTTACGCCGATCCGCCGAAAGTCGCGGTGTTAGATTTCGAACTGGTCGATACCAGCCTGCAGGGCGAGATGTACGGCCCCCGTTCCGACGAGCATGACCGCCTGATTCATGCGGGCGATCAATTGCGCAACGATCTCTCGGCGTCCGGCAGGTTCCAGGTCATCGATATCGCGCCGGTGAATGCTGCGGCGCACGGCAGCAATCTGCAGGCCTGCGGCGGTTGCGATGTGCGTTTCGGCGAAAAGCTTGGCGCCGATCTCGTCATCACCGGCGTGGTGCAGAAGGTCTCGAACCTCATTCTCAACATCAATCTCTATCTGCGCGACGTTCACACGGGGCAGCTCGTCGCGGCGGCCAGCACCGATATGCGCGGCAATACGGATGAATCCTGGTCTCGTGCGATGAACTACCTCGTGCGCAACCGGCTGCTCGCCCCCAATTACGGCGTTCCCACGCCGCAATAGTTACTTGGTAGTTTCTTCGCAGTTGCTTGGCAGCTATTTGGCAGTTTCCTGGCGATCAGGTCTTCAGCCGCTCGGCATGCCAGTGCAGATGATCGGCCATGAAGGTCGAGATGAAGTAATAGCTGTGATCGTAGCCGCTCTGCCGCCGCAGGGTGAGCGGGATCTTGGCCTTCTCGCAAGCCACCTGCAACAGCTCGGGACGAAGCTGCTCGGTCAGGAACTGATCCGCGTCGCCATAGTCGACCAGGAAGCCGGAGAACTTCGCGCCATCCTCGATCAGCGCGACGGCGTCGTGCTTGCGCCAGGCCGCCTTGTTTGCACCGAGATAGCCGCCCAGCGCCTTGTTGCCCCAGGGCACTTGCGAGGGCGCGACGATCGGCGCAAACGCGCTGGCTGCGCGATAGCGTGCCGGGTTGCGCAGCGCGACCGTCAATGCGCCATGGCCGCCCATGGAGTGGCCGAGAATGGATTGCCGTGTTGCATCGACCGGGAAATGTTCGGCGACGAGCTTCGGCAATTCCTCGGTGACGTAACTCCACATGCGATAGTTCTTTGCAAAGGGCGCTTCGGTCGCATCGACATAGAAGCCCGCGCCGAGCCCGAAATCATAGGCATTGGCGGGATCGCCGGGAACGTCAGGACCACGCGGGCTGGTGTCCGGCGCGACAAAGATCAACCCGAGCTCCGAACAAGCTTCGCGGAATTCGCCTTTCTCCGTGACGTTGGCATGCGTGCAGGTCAGGCCGGAGAGATACCAGACCACGGGCAGTTTTGCGCCGTCCTTGTGTGGGGGCACGAAGACCGAGAAGGTCATGTCGGTCTTGGTCTCTTGGCTCGCGTGCTTGTAGACGCCCTGGATGCCGCCATGCGACTTGTTCGTCGAAACAGTTTGCATCGTCATGATCGATCAATCCCGCACGGCAATGACATGGAAAGGGGGGCAGGGCGCTTCAAGCGATGCCGTTCTCGATGGCCAGCTTGACCAGCTCGACCGAGCTGCGCACGCCAAGCTTCTGGCGCATGATCGAGGACGTGTTGGCGACCGTCTTGTAGGAGGAGTGCACCAGCCACGCGATCTCCGAGAGGCTCTTGCCGGCGCCGAGCAGACGCAGGATTTCCATTTCGCGCGAGGTCAGCTTCGACAGCGGGCTTTGTGCGAAGGCAGGGCCCGCGAAGGCGATGCGTCGCGCAATGGCGGGCGGCAGGTAGGTCTCGCCCTTGCCGACCTGGCGGATCGCCTCGACGAGATCGCAGGGGTCGCCGGTCTTCGAGACATAGCCCTTGGCGCCCACCTCGATCGCACGCGCGGCGAAGACCGGATCGTCATTCATGCTGAACATGATGATGCGGGCCGAGGGAATGCGCGCGAGAATGCGCCGCGCCAGTTCGAACCCCGACACGGTCGGCAGATTGATGTCGATGACGCAGATGTCGGGCTGCTCAGCAGTAAAGACGCGCTCGCCACTCTCGGCGTCGGACGCTTCCAGGAGCTCGATCTCGTCGGGCTCACCCGCCAGCACGGCCCGGCAGCCCGAAGCGACGATGGGATGATCGTCAACGATGAGTACGCGCATTGGCACGGGTCCCGGTCGTTCAATCCAAGCTCTTGCGCCCCAATCTCTTGCTGCAGCGCACCAGATTGAAGGCAGGCACGGATGCCTTCACGACGCTTGCCCCGTCGGGTCATGCATCCCAGGCGATGTTGCTGTACGCTTCGATTAGATAGGCCGCTTATTTATCTGTCAACGCTCTCAAATGATGAGGCCGCGATTGTGACGCTGTCGTGGACGAATCCCATGTGGCAAAGACTTTCCTTGCGCGCGCGGATCAATCTGCTGCTCGCGCTCGTTCTTGCGCTCGGTCTCACTGTCAATATTGCACGGCTCGTGCTGGAGGCCGGGCCGCGCGTTCAGGCCGAGGATCAAAGCGTCATCCGCCTCGCACGCGAGTTTATCGAGATGATCGTCGCCGACCTGAACGAGGCGCCGGACCCGGATGCGCGCTTGAGCCGGATCACGGGGGACCTCAGCCGGCTGCGCCATGTCAGCATCGCGCTCCAGGAGGGCGCGGTTCCCGAACGCACAAGGGATCGGCTTGCGGACAATGAAGGCGCGCGCGTGCCGCCGGCCTGGTTCGTCACGCTGATTCACCCCGAGACGATGTCGGTCAGCGTTCCCGTTTCAATTCATGGCAAGCAGAATTCGCTCGTCATCACCTCGCATCCCAATGACGAGATCGCCGAGATCTGGGACGGCATCGTGACCCAGATCGAAGTCGGCTCCGCGATCGCCGCCATGCTCTTTCTGATCACGATGACGGTCGTCGGCCGCGCGCTGGCGCCGCTGGAGGCGCTTGCGCAGGCCATGACTAGGATCGAGGCCGGCTCCTACGATGTGCGTGTCGTGCCCGGCGGCGCGCCGGAACTGGCGGCGATTTGCACGCGGCTCAATCACCTTGCGGCCACGCTCGGAGAGGCCGTGGAGGACAAGCGGCAACTGGCCGAGCGCGCCGTGTCGCTTCAGGACCTCGAACGCAAGGAGATCGCGCGCGAGCTGCATGACGAGTTCGGGCCCTATCTTTTTGCACTCCGCGCGCATGCGAGCGCGCTGGTGCGGCTTTCGGAGGCAGCTTCGCCGGACGCCGCGGCGCTGCGCAAACATGGCGGTGCGATCCTTGAACAGATCAACGCGCTGCAGCAGTTCAATCGCAGGGTCCTGGAGCGGCTGCGGCCGGTCGGGCTCGCGGAGCTCGGCCTGCGCGAGGCACTCGAAGCCCTCCGGCGGCATTGGGAGGAGACGCATCCCGAGGTGGCGATCGAGACGACGATCTCGCGTTCCCTCGGCGAGACCGGAGAAACCGCCGACCTCACCATCTACCGCGTCGTGCAGGAGGCGTTGACCAATGTGTTCCGCCATGCCAGCGCCACCGCCATTGACGTCACCATCGAGCCTGCCGGCCAGCCGAAAGGGACCCAAGGCGGCCGCGACTGCGCGCTGGTCCGTGTGCGCGACAATGGCCGAGGCTTGAAGCCCGGCCATAGATTAGGCCTCGGCCTGATCGGAATGCGTGAAAGGATATTGGCGCTTGGCGGCTCGCTGACGGTCGCATCGTCAGGCGAGGGCGGCGTGACGGTCGAGGCGCTGATCCCGAAGGGCTCGCACTGACGAAAGCGCGTCGAGCTTCAGATAAAAGAGCTCGCCCTGGATTGGCATCGACAGGGCGAGCTACAGCATGATCCGGAAAAGCATGCCCTCGGGCCGTGACCCGATGGGTGCGCAGCGGTTTTCCGAAAAGATCATGCTCAAACAAAGAGCTAGAGCGCGGTGGCGATTCAACATCGCGCTCTAGCTAGAAGTCTCACTTATGGAAGTGTCCGTCCCTTGTGATCGGCTGAGATCGAAGGAACGAGAATAAGACAGCCGAACTGCCGGGCGCTCGCAACAGGATTAAATGACCCGTCTGTGGGGCAATTCTCCCGGACGATGTTGGGCAATAGTCCCGTCGCCCGGAATGCCCGGTCGGGAATTTTTCCCGGATTTTTCGGGAAAAAACTGCACCAGACTTTTTGCGGCTGGCGCCTCGTTGCAAGTCCATTAGAATCTCCCCTCAACCGGCGGATCTTACAACAGCCGGGCGGCAGGGGGATGGGATAGGATGAGGGCTCGAGTTCTGCTGATCGCGTCGATATCGACGGGCCTGGTGTTTGCCGGCGGATCTGCTCATAGCCAGGAGGCGCCGGCCCAAGGAACACCGCAAGGGACATCACAAGGGACAGCCGGAGGAGCGGCCGGCGGTAGCCAGGAGCTTCCGCCGGTCGAGGTGACGGCGCCGGAAACTGGCGTCAAACGCGGGCAGCCCCGAACCGCGACGCGTATCACGCCGCCGCGCAGAGTTGTTGCCGTTCCAGTGACGACGCCACTGCCGGGACCGACGACAGGAAATGAAGCCGCCCAAGCCGCCCAAGCCGACAAGGTGCCGTCGGGCGTGACCGTCATCGACACCAGGCAGATCACGCGCACCGACTCGCTGAATATCACCAACGCTCTGGAACAGAACGTCCCCAGCGTCGATATCAGCGAGGTCTCGGGAAATCCGTTCAACCCGACTGTTACGTACCGCGGCTTTGTCGCATCGCCCGTGGATGGCACGCCGCAGGGGCTCGCGGTCTATCAGAACGGCGTGCGGATCAACGAAGCGTTCGGCGACACCGTCAATTGGGGCTTGATCCCGACCACCGCGGTCAAATCGATCACCGTCGTACCCAACAACCCCGCCTTCGGCCTCAATGCGCTGGGCGGCGCGATCAACGTGCAGATGAAGGACGGCTTCAGCTACCACGGCGCCGAACTCAATTTGATGGGCGGCTCCTATGGGCGTATCCAGGGTTCGGCGCAATGGGGCAAGCAGGTCGATGCTTATGCCGTCTACGGCGCGCTGGAAGGCGTGCATGACGACGGCTTCCGCAATTTCTCGCCAACCGACATCAAGCGCTTCTATGGCGATGTCGGCTACAGCAAGGACGGCAACGAGTTTCATCTGAATATGGGTGTCGCCGACAACAAGTTCGGTGCGGCGACCACTGTCCCTGTCGAACTGCTCAATCAGTTCTGGGGCGCGACCTATACCACGCCGCAAACGACGGCCAATCAAGTCGGCTACGTCAACCTGACGGGAAAGGTCGAGGTCACGCCGAGCTGGACGATTGATAGCGTGGCGCATCTGCGCTTTTTCAATCAGAAGACACAGGACGGCAATCCGACCGGGACGCAGCCCTGCGCAGCCGATAACACGCTGCTGTGTTTTGGCGACGACGCGACACCGGCGTTCGGGCTGAACGGCGTTCAGCTCGCCAATCCCTTCCCTGACGGTGCCACTCTCGGCGAGAACGACCGGACCAGCACGCGCTCGACCACCGCCGGTCTGTCGTTGCAGGCGACCAACACCGATCAGTTGTTCGGGCATGACAACCGCTTTGTGGTGGGGGCGAGCTACGACACCAGCGTCACGTTTTTCAACGCCAGCGCCGAACTCGGCACCATCGGCCCGAACTTCGTTGTCAGCGGCAGCGGCATCTTCCTCGGTCAATCCGGCAGCCCCGTCTCCATCGGCCCGGTGGCGCTGCGCGCAACCAACCAGTATAGCGGGATCTATGCGCTCGACACGTTCGACGTGACCAATGCATTCTCGATCACGGGCGGCGGCCGGTTCAACGACGCACGGATCGTGTTGGAGGACCAGATCGGCACCGCGCTCAACGGCAGCCAAACATACGATCGGTTCAATCCGATCATCGGCGGCACCTACAAGATCACGCCGGAACTGACGGCCTATGCCAGCTATGCCGAAGCCAACCGGACGCCGACGCCGCTGGAATTGGGCTGCGCCGATCCGGCGCATCCCTGCGTCATCGCCGCCTTCCTGGTCTCCGATCCGCCGTTGCAACAGGTCGTGTCGCACACCGTCGAAGCCGGCTTGCGCGGCACGAAGGAATTGAAGATCGGGACGCTCAACTGGAAGCTTGGCGCTTACCGCACGCGGAACGACAACGACATTCTCGCGATCCCAAGCCCGGTGCTGCAGGGATTTGGCTTCTTCCAGAATGTCGGCTCGACGCGTCGCCAGGGCATCGAGGCCGAAGTCAACATCCAGTCATCGACGCTGCAGCTCTATGCGAGTTATGCCCTGGTCGATGCGCGCTTCCTCAACGCCCTGGAGCTTGCCTCCAATAGCCCCTTCGCCGACGCCAATGGCAATATTCAAGTGGTGCCGGGGGATCGGATCCCGGCCATTCCCCGCAACCGCGTCAAGGCCGGAATTGACTATTCGATCACCGACAAGCTCAAGATCGGCGGCGACGCCATATTCGTCGGCAGTCAATATTTCGTCGGCGACGATTCCAACCAGGCGACGAGACTGCCATCCTATACCGTGTTCAATGTCCACGCGTCTTATCAGGTCGACAAGAATTTCCAGATCTATGGCCGCGTCGACAATCTCCTCGACAATCGCTACGCGACCTACGGCACTTTCTTCGACGTCAACGCGATTCCCAACTTCGCCAATGGCGGCGCGCAGTTCACCGACGCGCGATCCGTCAGCCCGGCGCGGCCGCGCGCCTTCTATGCCGGCATGAGGGTGACGTTCTGAGCGCCCATGGAGTCATTTAAGAATGCCCCATCCGCGCTGACGCCGGGGCGGATGATCGATCCGTCCCGGCGTCGGCGGCCGGATGCAACGCG
>Ga0210406_10007132_pt1 | contig 11436 bp, 10 predicted proteins | sample IncBWC30MmetaG_FD_155454 | JGI IMG/M metagenome (GOLD analysis project Ga0210406, IMG submission 155454) | Forest soil microbial communities from Barre Woods Harvard Forest LTER site, Petersham, Massachusetts, United States - Inc-BW-C-30-M | ecosystem: Environmental > Terrestrial > Soil >... | reverse complement strand
AGTGCGCGAGAAAAGAGGGACGGGTGGATTGGGGCGCGCTGGCGCCGTCGTCGTAAGTGACCATTTTCTATACAGTTCCGCCATCGGCGGGACCCTGAACCTAAGCCCGTATCTTAGCGCTACCCCGTAGAATTGCAAGGCGGCGGAAACCGTACTAGTCGGCCGGTTTTCGATTGGCGTGTTCATCAGGCATCTTGATGGAGTGCGGCGAAATCGGGTCAATGACTTGGCCATGGTCAGTAATGATCAAGGCGGGTTGTAAGCGGAACATAGGCTCGTACAAGTTGAAACCCGGTGTTAGCGTCGCACGAGATTCGCTTTTTAAATTGTGAAGATCCAGGCTCGCACCTTCGTCATTCTGAACGCACAGACTAGCCACAGACACATTCTGCTTCGCGGTCAAAATCAGGCATGTATTCCCAAAACCGTCTTGCCCTAGTCTGGCTACGACATTTCCCGACCCGTCCTTAAGGAGGAACTCATTGGCCTCCGCGGCTCTCGGATGCCTCTCCCAGGTTGCGATACTCGCAGCGGCGAGAGAGAGAAATAACACCACCGCAACGCATTTCGTACGGAAGACATCTCGCTGTAGTCGTTCAATCCTTCCGACCAGATCTAGTTGGTTGTCCAAGAGGCACCTCGCGTAATCCCGTCCAATATGAAGCACCGATTATATCGAATGGTTGGAACGGTTAATTTGGCCCGACCGGATGTTGACGGTCATTTTCACGACTTGGCTCTACTGTCGAGTAATCGAAAACTGAGGATTGCCGAGACCGCAAGCGGACTATTGAAACTGCTTCTGAAATGTGGCGAATTGCTCGCGCAGCGTGTTCAGTTCCCTTCTTAGCTCAATAATTTCCGCTTCGAGTTGCGCGACACGGTCTCCATCCAGCGAGATTTTGGCAGAACTTTGCGATTCAGCGGCGTGCTCCGTGGCCGTGTGTTCCGTGGGCGCGGCGTCGCCGGAGAAGAGATGCATGTAGCGCGACTCTTTCGTCCCAGGTTGGCGGGGGAGAATCTTCGTCAATGGCGGCTCGCGGCGCATCAAGAGATGCAGCGCGGAATGCACCGCCTCCAGATCCTCGAACGCGTACATCCGCTCTGCGCGCGTGCGAAGTTCGCCCGGCGTTTGCGGACCGCGCAGCAGCAAGACGCAGAGCACGGCAATCTCGTGCCGGTGGAAATTGTAAAGTTCGTTTAGCCGGTGCTCGAATTTGGGGACGCGCGAATCGCCGCCCGCGGAGCGAACCAGCGCCTGCTCCGAAAGCGAACGCAGGGCCTGGCGCGCCGCCTCTTCTTCAAGCGTCATCACCGGATCACGATTGGATTTCTGGTTGCACGCGTTGACCAGCGCGTTCAAAGACAGCGGGTAATACTCGGGCGTGGTGCTCTCTTTTTCCACCAGCGCGCCGAGCACGCGGACTTCAACTTCTGACAGCTGCAGTGCCATTTCAAAATGATAGCAGGAGCCTCAAGCAACTCGAAGCAGACGAGAAGAAAGATTTTGCGGGAAATTTGGTGCGGTCGAGTGGATTCGAACCACCACGGTATTGCTACCGCCAGCCCCTCAAGCTGGTGCGTCTGCCAGTTCCGCCACGACCGCACTGAGGTAAGGACTTCATTGTAGCCGCGCCAGAGAAAACCAGCAAGACGCGGGAAAACAGTGAGCGCCGTAATCGCCCGAAGCTAAATTACGGCTTGGTTGGCGCCGCAGGAGCCGGCTGTGCTGGCGCGGGTGCCGAAGACTGCGGCACCACCGGAGCCGGCGTTACTGGCGCCGGGGTCGGAGTTGGGATCGTCTTGGGCGCCGGCTTCGATACTTTCTCGAGAACGGAGCTGCCGCCCACCGTTCCCAGACCGCGGTCCACCTTCACCACCATCGCCAGCGCGCAAACCATGAACATGACCGCGCACCAGGTGGTTGCCTGGGAAAGGATCGTCGCTGCTCCGCGCGGCCCAAACGCCGTCTGGCTGCCCGCGCCGCCGAACGCGCCGGCAAGATCCGCCGCTTTGCCGCTCTGCAGCAGCACCACGATGATCAGCACGAGGCAGTTAAGCACGAAAAAGGGCGTAAGCACGTAACCGCCCCATGAAAAGTGAAATCCGACATAAATGATCAAGAACCCGATGAGCAGCGCGATCGTCCATTTCATCCAGCCTGGCATTTCCTGCACCTCAAACTTGTAAGATCTCGTTCCACCGCCGGCCCGAGTTTCGCGGCCCTAGCGCTTCCAGTCCTTCACGATACTTGCGAACGACTTCGGATCCAGGCTCGCTCCGCCAACCAGCACGCCGTCGAGTTCCACCTGCGCCATCAATCCCTGAATATTGTCAGGCTTGACGCTGCCGCCGTAGAGAATCCTGAGGGCAGCTGCATGACCGGCGTTGAACATTTCCGCCGCACACTGGCGAACGAACCGATGCACGGCTGCGGCAATTTCCGGGGTCGCCGTATGGCCCGTACCAATTGCCCATACCGGTTCGTAAGCTATCAGAATACGGGAGAATTCCTCGGGGGTCAACGCGCCAACGCTGCCCTGAAATTGTGTCTGGCAGATGTTTTCGGTGCGCCCGGCTTCACGGTCGGCCAGCATTTCCCCGATGCAAACGATGGGCGTAAGGCCGGCGGCGAGCGCAGCTTTGGTCTTCTTGAACACCATTTCGTTCGTTTCGCCGAAGATGTGGCGGCGTTCGGAGTGCCCGATGATCGCGTAGCGGCAGCCTGCTTCCACCAGCATTCCGGTGGAAATCTCCCCGGTGAATGCGCCTTCCTTTTCCCAATAAACGTTCTGCGCGGAAATCGCGATGTGCGTGCCCTTGGTGGCTTCAACCCCGGCCGGAATGTTGATGTAGGGAGGAGCGATCACGATGTCGCAGTCCGTAACGCCCGCGACCAGCGGATTGAACGCCGCGAAAAACGCGCGCGTTTCCGTCTGCGTTTTGAACATTTTCCAGTTGCCTGCAATGACGTGGCGCCGCTTGGACTGGGTCATTTGTTGGTGAGGGCCTCCACGCCCGGAAGTTTCCGCCCGCCAAGGAATTCGAGCGAAGCACCGCCGCCCGTCGAAATGTGCGAAATTCTACTGGCCAGACCCGACTGGTGAATCGCGGCGACCGAATCGCCGCCGCCAACAATGGAGGTGGCGCCGGCAGTGGTCGCCGCAGCCACTGCTTGCGCGATGGCGAGCGTCCCCTTGGCGAACGCGGGCATTTCAAACACACCCATCGGGCCATTCCACACGATGGTCTTTGACTTGGAAATTTCGGCGGAATAGGCGGCAATGGTTTTCGGCCCGATGTCGAGCCCCATCTGGTCGGCCGGAATCGCGGAAACTTCCACAATCTTCGTCGGTGCGTCGGCCCTGAATTCCGGGGTGACGACATTATCCAGCGGCAGCAGCAGTCTGAAATTCTTCTGTTTCACGTCGGCAAGAATCTTTCGAGCAAGGTCGAGCTTGTCTTCCTCCACCAGCGACTTGCCAACGCAAACCCCTTGCGCTTTCAAAAAGGTGTACGCCATGCCGCCGCCGATCAGCATGGCATCCGCAATTTTCATCAGGTTCTCGACCACTTCGATTTTGTCGCTGACTTTTGCGCCGCCAAGAATCGCCACGAACGGGCGCGTGGGGTTGCTAATGGCTTTACCGATGTAGGCGAGTTCTTTTTCCATCAGCAACCCGGCCGCGGCCTGCTTCACAAATTTCGTGATGCCGACCACGCTGGCGTGCGCCCGGTGTGCGGAACCAAAGGCATCGCAGACGAATACGCCGTCGCACAGCGCCGCGAGTTGCTTCGAGAATCCCTCGTCATTCTTTTCTTCTTCGGGGTGAAAGCGCACGTTTTCCAGCACCAACACATCGCCGTCCTTCAACGCCTTGCTTTTCCCTTCCGCATCTGGGCCCACGCAGTCCGCCGCAAACGCGACGGGCTTGCCCAAAAGTTGTTCCAGCTTTTTCGCCGCGGGCTTCAGTGAATATTTTGCATCCGGCCCGCCCTTCGGCCTGCCAAGATGCGAAGCAAGCACCAGGCGCCCGCCTTTTTCGATGGCCAGCTTCAACGTCGGCAGCGTTTCGCGAATGCGCGTGTCGTCGGTGACCACGCCGTCTTTCAGCGGCACGTTGAAATCCACGCGGATAAATACTCGCTTGCCGCGCAGGTCAAGATCTTGAATCGTGAGTTTGGTCATGAGTTCGTCGGTCTCGCCAGTATTCAGTCGTAAGTGATCAGCAATCGGATAGCAGCGATCAGAGATCAGATAACAGGAGGCCCTCCATGCTCCATCCGTTCTCGCTCTGAATCCGCGGTTCCTGTTATCTGTTCACTGTTATCTGCTATCTGTTACAAGACAAGGAATCGCCGCCCATTCCGCGATCGGTCCCAGCTATTCAAAACTTCGACGCGAGCAGCTTGATCAGGTCGCGGCACCGGCAGGAATAGCCCCACTCGTTGTCGTACCACGCCAGCACCTTCACGCAACGATCGCCGACCACCTTGGTGTATTCCGCGTCCACGATCGAGGAGTTTGAGTTCCCTTTGAAGTCGCAGGAAACGAGCTCTTCCTGCGTATAACTCAAAATGCCCTTCAACGGGCCATTCGCCGCGGCCTTCAGCGCTGCATTCACCGAATCCTTCGTCGCTGGCTTCTCCACGAAAACGGTCAGGTCCACCACGCTGACGTTGGGCGTTGGCACACGCATCGCGTAGCCGTCGAGCTTGCCCCTCAATTCCGGGATCACCAGGTGCAGCGCCTTTGCCGCTCCCGTAGAGCTTGGAATCATGTTGATAGCCGCGGCGCGCGCCCGGCGCAGATCCTTGTGCGGCAAATCGAGCAGCTTCTGGTCGTTGGTGTAGGAGTGAATCGTGGTCATCGTGCCGCTGTGAATCCCAAACGTGTCATGCAGGACCTTGGCGACGGGAGCGAGGCAGTTCGTGGTGCACGAAGCGTTCGAGATCACGTGATGCTTCGCAGGATCGTACGTCTTGTCGTTCACACCGAGCACAAACGTGGCGTCGGGATCTTCCGCGGGCGCCGAAATAATTACTTTCTTCACCGGCGCGCGCAGGTGCTTCTTCGCCTCGGGTCCCTTGGTGAACAGGCCCGTCGACTCGACCACGATATCCGCGCCAACGCTGGCCCAGTTGATCTCCGCCGGATCCTTGACTTTGAAAACCTTGATCGCCTTCCCTTCGATGCTGATTGTGTCGTCGGTGTACGTGATGTTGTGCGGCAGATTCCCGAGCACGGAGTCATATTTTAAAAGGTGCGCGAGGGTCTTGGCATCCGTAATATCGTTGACGGCGACGAACTGAATGTCCTTGTCGTCGATCGCGGTGCGCACAATGTTGCGGCCGATGCGGCCGAAGCCGTTGATTCCTACCTTGATTGGCATACTTCCTCCGGTGCGGGTTTCTGGATTGCGGCGAGACATCAGGTACGCAAGACGCCGCGGGTGGAACAGAAAATGCTAGGTGGAGAGTAGCGAAAAGTCAACGAGAGACAGTGTATTTGCGTCACATTTCCGAAAAAAGTTTCGACGGCGGAATTCGGGGGAATACCCGATTGAAAGCACTGACGTCCTGTTGCCCGATCAATCCGTCTTGCTCGTGTCGCGCAGTTTGATGCGCATCCGCGCCTCTTCGCCTAAACTTTTCACTGCAAGCCGCGTTTCATTGACCATCGTAAAACATCCTGCGCTGAGCCCGACGACTGCCGAGCCTCCCGTCAAGATGGCCAGGAATGCTCCCAACTGAAACAACAACCTCTGACCGTAATAGGCAGCCATCGATCCCGCAACCGAAATCAAAGCCGACGACGCGAACAATCCCAGCGCCGCGTAGAACAACCGCAGCGCGCGGAGCAACATGTGCACGCGTATTTCCAGCGCGCGCAATTGAGAAGTCCACTCCAGAAATCCCTCCGATCCAGGCGCGCTTGCGGCGACGTCGGAGGCCACTACACGTGTGCGATCCACCACGCGGCCCAGCCGGTTGCTGGTGCCAAGAGCGAGAACCGAGCAGGCGTTGGTGAGAATGGCGGGCGCCACAATGGCGGTGAGAACGGCGAAGGGATTATTGGCCACGAATTGATATTGCATTATGCTCCGTGCTACTGCGGGTATTGCTTGATGGAGCTTACTTTGTCTCCGCGAAAATGCACAAACACTGTTTTGTCCGGCGGGTGCCCATAAATCCAGTCTTCCGTATCGTAGCCTTCCGCATCGCGTTCGCGAACTTTGCGGTCGGGCTTTCCTATCGCCGCGACCACCTCTTCCCGGTCCATCCCCAGAATCGGGTGGCGTTCGGTGATGGCCTTCTTCATTTCCGGTGGCAGCGTGTCAATCCAATGCACCGCGGCCGAGCGCTCTTTGGTGAAATCGAGGAAAGGAGAAAGAATATTTTTCAAGTCATCTGGCGAAAGATCGGGAATATTTTTCGGGAATTGGATGTACAAAGTGCCGCCCGCGCCCGGCTGAAAACCCGCGGGGCCTTGCTCCTGCGCCGTGGTGGTTGTGGACTGCGGCGCCTGCGACGGACCGCCCATGCTGACTTGAATACGATCCCGCCAGCTTTTCTTGGGGCGCCCGCCGCCGTTGATGTCCACGATGATGGTGTGTTCGCGAAATTCAAGCTTGGTGATTTGGGCGTTGTCGCCGGTGTTGATGGCCGCGCCGTGCGTGGAAACGGCTCGATCGAGATGCTCCTGGTTGAGCGGCTTATCGGTGTAGAGAACAAAGCCTTCTTTGCCGCCAGGGATGGGCTTGCGCACCTTGGCGAATTCGCCGGAAACGTAGCGGATCAGAGCCAGCTTGGACGGCTCCGTCAGATTCGAGTTCTTCGACGCGGCCGGTTGTTGCGGATTGCCGGATTGGGCGTCACGCTCCGCCAACAGAACCGGCAAAACCGAAATGCTTCCGCCTGACGGAAAATTTTCAGCAGAGTTTCGTTCCGACGCCGGCAAGAGAGGGAGCTTCGGCAAGTCCGCCGCAGCGAATGCGAAAAACAGCAACGAAATGGGAAGCCAATTGGACATAGCTGACCGCACACCACCCTACCCGGGACCTTCGCTATTTTATGATGCGCCGAGCGCCTTGAGTAGTGGTGCGGGGTAAAATTATTGCGAGACCACGGTAACGCCCTGCCGGTCAATCCGCATGGGCAGCAGCTCCCCGCCACAGTCGACCACGGCCTTTTCTACTCTTTCTCGCGCGTCAGGTTCGATCAGCAGAACCACGCAGCCTCCGCCGCCGGCTCCGCAAACTTTTCCCGCCAGCGCGCCCTTGCGCCTTGCACCATTAATGATCGAGTCGATTGTTTTTGTCGAGATGGTCGGCAGGTTGCGCCGGCGAAACGTCCATTCCGCGTGCATCAGCCGGCCGGTCTCTTTCCAGTCGCCGCTTTCGAGGGCCACGCGCATTCTCTGGGCAATCTGGGAGATGTGCTCGATATTGTTCCGCACCGCTTTTTTCCCGTCAATGTGCGCCTTGAACACTTCCCAGTTGTTGATTCCCGATTGCCGCGGCTTGCCTGTGTAGCAGACCACGAGGCGGCGCTCCAGTTCGTCGAGGTTCAGCCGCAACTCGATGCGGCGTTCTCCGCCGGGAAGCAATTCAATCGCCGCGGCGCCGCCAAACGCGGGTGGGTAGTGATCCTGTGTACCGGTGGGCACGCGAATTACGATGCCTTCGGCGTCGCGGCTGATGTGGATCCAGTCTACAGTGCTCTTCCCTGCCCCGGTGAAACGATCGAGGGCCGCGCAGATGGCCACGGCCATTGCGCTGGAGCCGCCGATGCCTGCGCCCGCGGGGGCTTCCGAATTGGTGGTGAGAGTGAAGCCGCCTTCGGGACGAAAGAACTTGACGATCTCCGCGAGCAGAGGCAAACGGTAATGTTTTGCGCGGACGAGCGAGGCGAAAGAGGGAAATGATTCCGAACGGCTGGTGTCCAGCGAAACGAGCTTGATGCGGGAGTCACCAGCGGGATGGGTTTCGATTGTGCAACGCGCGTAACGCGAAATCGCGGCGTTCAGCGTTAGCGCGCCGGGATGGAAGAGATACAGCGGCCAGATGTCCAGCGTGCCGCCCGCCAGGTCGACGCGTGTGGGTGCTTTCGATTCGATGCGCATGGTAGCACAGGCTTCAGCCTGTGCTCTTCCTCCGCTTCCAATTCTGTCATCCCGAATCCCGCGATTTTTGCGGGGTGAGGGATCTGCTTTTCGCGCTTTGAATTCCGCTTCCTGCGAGACAGGTTCCAGAGTAACGGAAGCGCGGCTTACTTGCCGCCGGCATTTCCGGCGCGGTTGCGAAGAAGTAGCGGGCCGGCTTCGCGGGCGGCCAGCGCGGGGTTGGGCTCGAAGCAGCGGCGGCAGCGGGCTTCGTACGCACTGCCGGCGCCGACGACGATGAGCTCTTCGCTTTCGACGAGGCGCTGGGTGTGCACGGCCGGGTTTCCGCAGCGCACGCAAATCGCCAGCAGCTTGGTAATCTCTTCCGCGATGGCCAGCAGGCGCGGCATGGGCTCAAACGGGCGGCCGCGAAAATCGGTGTCCAGGCCGGCCACAATCACGCGCTTGCCTAGGTTCGCCAGCTTGGTGCAGACGTCCACCACTTCATCGCCGAGGAATTGCGCTTCATCAATGCCCACCACTTCGGTGCGCGGCTGCATCTTTTCGATGATTTCCGAGGCTTTGGTGACGTTGTCCGAGGGAATGCCCAAGCCGTTGTGCGAAACGATTTCGTTGGCCGCATAACGCGAATCAATGGACGGCTTGAAAATCTGCACGCGCTGCCGCGCAATTTCCGCGCGCCGCAGACGCCGGATCAGCTCCTCGCTCTTGCCGGAAAACATCGGCCCGACGACGACTTCGATCCAACCCATGTTGCCCTTGACTATGTCCACGCCGCGTCTCCTCCACCAATCGCCGCCGATATTTTAATGTGTCATTCCGAACCCCGTTCACTCTTTGAACGGGGTGAGGAACCTGCTGTTTCCCTATGCTCGCTCCTAACAGCAGATCCCTCACCCGCAAAAGACGCCCTTCGCGAAATACGCTCAGGGCAAGCGAGTTCGGGATGACGACTAAGACCCTTTTGCCGCGGCCCTCAACTGGTGGGCCGCCCGGTACACCTTCCTATTGTAGAACGGCGCGAAGGCCGCGACCACTGCCAGGCGAAAGGACTCCTGCCGCGAGACGAGATTGTCGCTCAGCACGCCCCATGCGCCCTGTCCGTCGCGGATGCCAACAGCGCCGGCGTAGTTATCGATCGCCACGGAAAGCTCCGTGCCGCGGGACAAGACTTCGTCCGCAAGCGACTCTGGAATTTCGATGCTGCCGGAGCAGCCGAAATGCCCGCGCACGCCATCGGTAACGTAAGCCCAGCTTTCAAGAAAAACTCTCCGGGTGCCATTTTCGATGGCGATATCCAAGCCGCCTTCGAGGCCGACGCAGTAGTCGGCAGGCTGACCCGATTCCCGGAGCATTTTGTGCAGAGCTTCGGCGCGCTGGCGCGCTCCCTGCATCAATTCTTCGCGGGAAGATGGCGTATGGCTGACGCCGCTTTCGATTTCGTGACCCTGAATTTCAACGGTAGCTTGCGGAGAAAGTTTAGCGGCAAAGCTGGCGGTAGCTTCCTGAACCGCCTGGAGTTTGGGCCGGCGGGTACTCCCGACGGCGATGCGGCATGCGTTCATGGAAATGGAAGCCCTGTCAGCGAAGTGTACTGGGAAACGCGCGGGAGTTTCATGCCGAATTTCAGGTGTCTGAGGAAAACGGGAGGAAAAGGCGCGGGAAAGTGGCCACCGACCAGTGGCGCAGGCACTCCTGCCTGCCCTGAGCGAAGCCGAGGGGACCGGAGGCTCGGCGCTTTCTGTCGAGCCGCAGGGGATAGAGAAATCCCCAGCAACGCCGACGAATTTCTTGCCGACTGCGAGCGCTGACCGACACTACCGGCGCACGAGGCCCTTGGCGTCGCCCACGGAATGACCTGTTCTTTCCTGACCCCAAGGACTAAAATACGCGACTCCGTGGGCGGAGGCCTGTTTCTAACAAAACGGACAGCGGACGGAGTCAGAATTTAGAGACGAGTTTTGCTTCCCAGCGTCTAAGCGCAAAGCGTTTGAGTCGCGACTGGTTAATTCCCTCGGGGTTGGACATAGGTCACTCGAATGGGCTGGTATGCATGGACAATCGGGAACCCTGTGCGTGTTCGCCATGCTAGTGGCGTGGCGGTGCTGTTTCTGATTGTGGCATTACCCGCACTGGCGCAGGTTGCCGCCGGCGGAGCACAAGGGGCGCTTGGACCGGGAGGGACGGGCACTATAGTGGTATCGGTACGGGGTGAACGCGGCACGACTCTGCCCAGCCTGGTAACCATCAACGTATATACGCAGAACCATCAGCATGCGGGCACAGCGACAATCAATACCAGCAGCGCGCGCTTTCCCGACCTTCTGCTGGGCACCTACGTCCTGGAAGCCGTGTGCCCCGGTTACGAAACGGCGCGTGAGGAAGTAGAGCTCCGGCTAAAGAACGACCAGCAGCAGATTTTGCTCACTTTGCACGCTGTCTCCAGAATCAACCCCATCAACACGGTGAGCGGGCCCCCGCTGCTTGCGCCCAAGGTGCAAAAGCAACTGAGCAAAGCCTTGGAAGAGATACGCGCGCAACGATACGACGAAGCACGGAGGAATTTGCTTGCGGCACAAAAATTGGCGCCAAATCATCCAGACGTCAATTATTTGATGGGACTCCTGGCATCGCTCACAGGCAATTCAGCGGAAGCCCAAAGCGACTGGCAGAAGGCCATCAGTTTTGACCCACATCATTATTTTTCGCTGATGGCACTAGGCGAAGCGGCTCTCGGGAAAGGTGATCTCCAGCAGGCAAAGGTTCTGTCGGACCGGGCCATTTCTGCAAATCCGGGCGCCTGGCGTGCCCACGAACTTCGCGCGCACATCTGTCTGCGACAAGGACTCTTTGAAGAGGCCGAGAAGAGCGCCGAGCAGGCCATCGATCTTGGAAAAGGGGAGGCCAATTCTGTCCGGCTGGTACTTGCAAAAGCGTTTATTGGCGAAAAGGAGAAAACCCGCGCGATTTCCACACTGCAGGTATTTCTGGAGGGCAAGAGCACGGACGCGCAAGCCGCATCGGCCAGGAAACTCCTCGAGGCGCTGAACAAGCAGCTGGTCGAACAGCCGGGAGCGGGAGCGCGGGAAACTGTGCCTACTGCTGTTCCCGAGGCGGCGATCGAGACGCCAGCGTTGCCGACGGCATCACTGCTTCCTCCCCCGGTGAAATGGATGCCGCCGGGTATAGATGATTACGTCCCGCCCGTAGATAGAACAGCCAGCTGTAATTTGCCGGCCGTGCTGGCGGGAGCGGAAAAGAGAGTCCAGGAATTTGTCAAATCGTTGGATAGTTTTACGGCTACGGAAAAG
>Ga0210406_10007131_pt1 | contig 11437 bp, 8 predicted proteins | sample IncBWC30MmetaG_FD_155454 | JGI IMG/M metagenome (GOLD analysis project Ga0210406, IMG submission 155454) | Forest soil microbial communities from Barre Woods Harvard Forest LTER site, Petersham, Massachusetts, United States - Inc-BW-C-30-M | ecosystem: Environmental > Terrestrial > Soil >... | reverse complement strand
CCTCGCTCAATAGCTCCCCTTCCAGGAAGTGCAGGTCTCCGGGCAAGCTCTTCACGCGGGTTGAGGCGGCATCGATGATCCCTTTGCAGCCAATGCCGATTCCCCGCACTGGGACCTTGGCACATTTCAAAACCGAATGAACGAAGTCACGCACGGCAGAGGCGGTGCGCGGCGAGGGTCCATGAAAGCTCTCGAGCAGGTCTCCCCGTACTCCGACGATGGCGGCTTTGATTGCGGTTCCGCCAATGTCAACGCCAATTGCCAGCGGATCACCAGAATCGGCGCTAATGAGTTTTTCGCTCACGATGGTTTGTGCATTATACCCACTTTATGCAATTCTACTGGGCAAGATGGCCATGGCCGAAGACGCGCGCGGGTAAGTGACGCCCTCACGCCTCCACGCCCTGCGGCATAGGAGCCGAGGACTATCCGTGCGTGATCCAGCCCCCAACAGCGCTGTCCCGGCCAGTAAGCAAGCAGGCTCAGCGTTCTATGACAATGCCATGAACCTGCTCCAGGAGTTGAAGCGCACGCAGGCAGAGGTAATTCAGAAGGCAGCGGAATTGTGCGCGGACCGGATCGCCCGCGGCGGACTCGTCTTTCTCTTCGGCAACGGCCACTCCAGGATGATGTGTGAGGAGATGACCCCGCGCCAAGGCTGTTACCCAGGCTTCGTGGCCCTGGTGGAGGCCGCACTTTCGAATCATGCAGCTATTGTCGGAGCCAATGGCTTGCGCGCCCCGCTTTATCTGGAGAATTACGAGGGCTACGCCGAGCAGATTCTGCGGAGTTTTCATTTTGGGCGGGATGATGCCTTTATAATTATTTCGACCAGCGGTATTCGGCCTGTAATTGTTGAAATGGCGATGGGCGCTCAAGCGCGGGGACTACCGGTGATCGCTATCGTTTCCAAGGCGCACTCTAAAGAAGCGAAAGCGGCGCACTCTTCCGGAAAAAAACTTACTGATAGTGCCGATCTCGTTATCGATAATCTTTGTCCGGCGGGTGATTGTGTCCTCGAGTTGGATGGGCTTGAGTGGAGAACTGGGCCAGTTTCCACGATTACGGGCGCAATGATCATCAATATGATCCGCTGCGCAGCCGCAGAGGCGCTGCTACAGCGGGGAGTGAAGCCGGTTATTTTGCCGAGCCATCAGTTCGTCGGCAATATCACCGCGTCGGAACAGCTGGAAGCCTTCTACGAGGCGTATCGTCAAAGCCTCAAACACTTGTTTGAATAAGGCACAGTGAAGGAAGTACTCCTAGTCACCGGTTCGTCGGGAATTGCGGCTGCCACTGCTCGCTTATGGGCAGCCGAAAATCCAGTGTTCGTCGTCGGGATAAACAAGGAGGAATGCCGTTCCCTGGCGACGGAACTTGGCGAAGCGAGTTTCGCGGTCGCAGATGTAAGCGTTGAGCCTGCGGTTCGGAATGCTGTTGCTGCGTGCCTGGACCGATTCGGGAGAATTGACGCACTCTTCAACGTTGCGGGTATCAGCACACGCTCGGCTGGTGATGGCCCGCTTCACGAATGCGAGTCTGCAGCCTGGGACCTAGTAATGGGTGTGAATGCCAAAGGCACATTCCTGATGTGCCGTGAGGTACTTGGCGTGTGGACGAAGAGTGCGCAATCGGGATCTATTCTCAATTGCGGAAGTGTGCTGGCGCGTCACCCGCAACGCGACCACTTTGCGACTGTGGGTTACGCTGCCAGCAAAGGAGCGATCGAAGCGATGAGCGTGGCCGCGGCAGCGTACTACGCTCCTGGCGGCATCCGCATCAACGTGATTGCGCCTGGTCTGGTGCGCACTCCGATGAGTGGCCGGGCGCAAGCAAATCCGAAGATCACAGAATATATGACCCACAAACAGCCTCTGACCAAAGGTCTGCTCAGAGCTGAGGACGTCGCCAAGACCGCTTGCTTCCTGCTGCGCAGTGACTCCGGCCCAATCACCGGCCAGATCGTTACTGTAGATGGAGGTTGGGCGGTGAGCGAATGAGTCCCGCAAGAAAGAAGGCGACGGTTTCGACGGAAGCCAATTCCATGGGCCGAGATCGGGGAAAGCAACGCCGTCCTCTGCAAACCACGGTGATCGGAAGCTATCCGTTTCCGGGATGGCTTGAGTTTGTGTCAGCTCATATGGAGCAATTCGGTGAGGCCGACATCGAAGAATTTCGCACAGACGCCGTGATCGCCGCGATCCACGATCAGCTCGCCGCAGGACTAGACGTCATTACGGATGGCGAGCAGACCCGTTACGATTTCAACCTGTCTTTCTATGGCCGGTTGGAGGGTCTCGATTCCACACCGGCTTCGCCGCGCCGTTTCGGCCCACCCGCCCACGATCAACGCGGAAAATACGAGGTCACTGGACGATTGCGTTCCAAGCACGGCCTGGGAGCGGTCGCGGAGTTCAAGCTCCTGCAGAAGATCGCGCCGCCCGGGCCGGTGCTGAAGGCCAGCGTGCCGGGGCCCTATACATTGAGCGGCCGAATCATTCCGGGCGGTACTTACAAGGACCGCTGGGACGTAACCGAGGCCTTGATTCCGATTGTGCGGGAAGAACTCGATCAGTTGGTGCATGGCGGTTGCAGCGAAATCACACTGGACGAGCCCTCGATGAGCTGCTACGCGCATCGAGAAGATGCTCACCGCTTTGTCAAGATCTTTGCAGAGACCGTCAAGCCAATTCTCGGACGGTGCCGCCTTTCAACTCATCTTTGCTTCGGTAACTACAAAGGTCGCGCGGTTGGTCTGCGCCGGTATGCGCCGCTCTTCCCGGCATTCTTCGAACTGCCCGTGGATGAAATGCACCTGGAAATGGCAAGCCGTGAATTCGCGGAAATTGAGCTGATTCGCGAGATCGCGGAGCGCGGTATTGACGTGGCTGTCGGAATCATCGACGTAAAGAGCTATTACATCGAAACCCCCGGCGACATCGCCGAGCGCGTGCGCCTCTGCCTAAAGTACGCGCCTGCGGACAAACTCTCCTTCGCGCCCGACTGCGGACTCAGTCAAACCGCCCGTTGGGCAGCAAGGCAGAAGTTGGCCAACATGGTGAGCGGTGTATCCATCGTGCGGAGAGAACTTGGACTTTCGTGATCCGGCCCCTCCAATCCCACGAGGTTCTGCTCGCAGACATTCATGCCTCCGACCGGCGCGACGGCAGTTTTCGTTTGTGGTGGTTGGGACAGAGCGGCTTCCTGCTGCAATGGCAGGGGATTCACGTGCTGCTCGATCCCTATCTTTCAGATGCGCTGACCAAAAAGTACAGCCAAACTGACAAACCGCATGTCCGAATGACGGAACAGGTCATTGACCCGTCGTATCTCTCAATGATCGATATCGCTTCTTCCACTCACAACCACACGGACCATCTCGATGCTGAGACGCTCTGTCCGATCCTTGCGGCAAACCCAAGCCTGAAACTTGTGATCGCGGAAGCCAATCGGGCATTTGTGGCAGATCGTCTGAAAATTGACCCCGCAATCCCGATTGGCGTAGACGATGGAACCTCGGTCGAAATCTCAGGGATCAGATTTTCCGGCATCGCGTCGGCGCACGAAACAGTGGAACGAGATGAGCACAGCCGGGCGAAGTACTTGGGATATGTTCTCGAATTCGGCGGCTGGACGATTTACCACAGCGGTGACACCGTCCGATACGAAGGAATGGCAGAAAAACTGCGGTCCTTCAGAATAAATGTCGCGCTCCTTCCCATTAACGGACGGGTACCAGAACGGCGCGTTCCGGGCAATCTATTCGGACGCGAAGCGGCCCAATTGGCAAAAGACATGGACACGAAACTGGTTATACCGTGCCATTTCGAAATGTTCGAATTCAATAGCGCTTCGCCGGACGAATTCATCGACGAATGCCGCAAGCTGGGTCAGGCCTTCAAGGTGCTGCGTTGCGGCGAACAATGGCGCAGCCAGTCTTAAGAGAAAGCCTGGTGTCCCTGCTGATGCGGCCAGCTGAGAATCTGGAAGACTTGTGCGGACCAAGTCACCGCTGCTTCGCGACGCCACCGGGATCGTCCGTGGGTGTCCCGAGTCTGGAACCACCTTGTGACCTCAGGCGGTCAGCTTCCGTGAGCTCACGGCGGGAATTTTCCTGTTGTCCTAATTCCGCATAGACGTCAGCAAGGAAGTGGTGCGCGTCAATCGAATCAGGACGCAGCTTGGCCGCTTTACGCAAGTATGGCAGGGCATCCGTCGCCCTTCGCTGTATTAGAAAGAGCCGACCCAGAAGCAGATTGGCCGGAAAGTTCTTAGGGTCCACGCGTAGCGCGCTCTGGAACTCTCTGGTTGCCTCATCCATGCGGGAAGTTCGTTGATACACCAGAGCCAAATAGAAGTGCATCATTGCCGAGCCGGTCATCTGGGAAACGGCAGCTTCGAAATGCGGCAGCGCCTCGTCCCAGTTGCCGATTTTCACCAAAGCGCATCCCAATTCGTAGCGAGCGAAAGCATCATCCGGTTTCTTTTCAACCAAACTCCGCAATGGCGTTACTGCCTTCTGGTACTCTTTCAACGACATGTAGGCCCGGCCCAGTTGCAGAAAGGCTATGGGAGTATTTGGTTCCTGCTTTAATACCTGCTCCAAGATTGGCGCGGCCTCCTGATACTGTTCCTGCTCCATATCCACCAGCGCCTCATAGAGAAGATTGGCGATGCCAATTCTCTCTTTGGGGTCCGGCCCACCCTCATTGTCTGCCTCGCCGGAGATTCCGGAATCAGAACTCAAATAGCCGAGGGCGTTCAGGCTTTCGTTTTGCTCCGGGCTCAACTTTGTTCTTTCTGCGGCGGCTCCCTTTGTCTTCCGGTAGAATTCCGCAATCTGGGCTGCCGCGGTGTCAACGACAGCCTGGGAATCCAGAGCCAGGTTGTGCGCCGCAAGCGGATCCACCGATTGGTCATACAACTCGCGTTCCGGGGCCTCAATGTACAGGTATTTTCCTGTCCGCCATGCGCGCAATGTGCTCCAACCAAAAGAAAGGTGACCATAGGCGCTTTCTGCATAAACGGAGCGCTGCAAATTCGAATCGTTGGGTTGGCTAGCAGCACCGGCCTGGTCCAATTTCATGAAGCTCAAAAGCGACTCGCCCTGCATGACGGGGGGAACCGACAGATGCGCGACCTGTAGAATGGTGGGCGCGACGTCCAGCAGTGCAACCCCGGTTTCAACTTTCCTCGATGAGTGCTGTCCAGGAAGCTTGAACAACAATGGCACGTGAATCGTTTCATCGTACAGAAAGATGCCGTGGTGGTTCTCTCCGTGTTCCCCAAACGCCTCGCCGTGGTCGGCCATGACGGCAATCAGAGCGCCATCGAATAGGCCCCGCGTCCGCAGCCCGGTCAGGAGTCTTCCCACCACTGAGTCGGTGTATGCAATCTCCCCGTCGTAGGGCTCCGCCTGGTAGCGTGTTTTATATGGTTCCGGAGGACTGTAGGGATCATGAGGATCGTAGAGGTGAACCCAAAGAAAGAACGGCCCTGCGGGCTGCCTGCTCAGCCAGGCTAGGGCGCGATTCACCACTTCCTCTCCACGCCGCTCCAGGCTGCGGTAGCGGTCCTCGCTCCCGCGCCGCCGATGAAATCCAGCGTCGTAAATATCAAATCCGCGTTCGAAACCGGGAGCCAATTTCCTCGGGTCGAGCACCAGCGCTCCCACAAATGCTGCCGTCCTGTATCCATTTCTGCGAAGAATCTCGGGTAGAAAGGGGAGCGCTTTGCCAAGTGGGTCTCCCATATAGTTCACATGGTTGAACCGTGGATAAGTTCCCGTGAGGATGGTAGCGTGCGAGGGGGTCGTCAAGGGCACTTGGGCGTAGGCTCGAGAAAAGACCACGCCCCGCCGGGCAAATTCATCCAGATTCGGCGTAAGCCCGCGTTCAGAGCCGAGGAAACCCATGCGATCGGCACGGGTGGTGTCCAGGGTGATCAGTACTATATCGGGACGCGGCGTGGCAGCCGTATTGGGAGGTGCCGAAGTCGCCGTACTGGCGCATGCTGCCAGCAACATCACCCACAACCAGCACCACGGAACCCGCGATTTCGCAAAGTTCGCTCTCTGCCGCTCTGGAAAATCATACATATCGTCTTCCTCGTAAACCACATGCGAGCACCAGCCGGGAATTGAACTTCCGGTAGTGATTGTCGCCGGATTCGTTCTCAGACAACGTGAAGGCTATGCTCTCGGGCCGCAGCCGTGGATCTGCGAACTACCAACTCTGTTTCCAGATAGTAGTCGGCTCCTCTCCGGCGTTTCAGGCTTAACATTTTGTCCAGTGCCTCAAAAGCGATCGTCCCCAATCGTTCGCGAGGAACGCGGATGGTGGTCAGGGGAGGGCGTGCCAGGAAAGCGAAAGAGATATCATCAATGCCGATAACTGAGACGTCCTCGGGAATCTTGACGCCCGCTTCCTCCAGCGCACTCATGGCGCCCATCGCAATGAGGTCGCTTCCGCAGAAGACCACCGTGGGTATTTCCGGCTGTGACAGGATGGTACGCACCGACGAAGCTCCGGCATCGACGCGATAATTGCTATCGAGAACGGGGAAAGGATTCAACTCTCGTGCCTGCAGCCCAGCTACCAATGCTTCCTTAATTGTAATGGCGGTGTGGTTATCCTGAGGCCCCGCGATGACGGCGGCCCGGCGGTGGCCGAGTTCGACCAAGTGTTCGATAGCCTGGGAGATTCCCCGCTGGTAGTCGATCGAAATGTTGCTCACTAACTTTTCGGCCGGACCGAGGTTGCAGAAAACGACTCCGACTCCCGCTGCGATCAGGTCGGAAGTCACGCTTTTGTCGATGGAGGAAGTCATAATGGCGACCCCACGGACATCACTCTCGATCAGCTTCCGTATGACCGACTTAGTCCGCGACGGGTTGTACTCGGTGTTACAGAGAAGGACGTCGAGGCCTCGGTCCCACGCAGCGGCCTGGAATCCGCGGATGATTTCAGGGAAAAATGGATTTACGATCTCTGAAATCACCAGTCCGAACAAATCGCTCTCGCCGGTCGCGAGCCGTCGCGCGTGAACGTTCTTGTAGTAGTTAAGCTGGCGGACTACCTCGAGGACCCGCTGTTCCATCTCCGTAGAGATGTATTGGGTCTTGTTTAGTACGCGTGACACCGTGGCCGGGGAAACACCCGCTCGTTTGGCCACCTCTCTCATGGTGTGGCCCATGGTCCCTCCTTTTCGTAAATGCGAGCCGCTCAGCGCTGCGAGTTAACCCAGAGCAGGTCAGGCTGTGGTCCACTGGCCAGTAACTCTAGAACTTGGAGGAAGAACCACGCAGGAAAGCGCTTTCGGTAATGGCTGGTCAGGCCCCCCGTTGAAGCTATCACGACTGGCCGGCAAAAATCCACGAGCAGGCTCCAGCGGCGGCGATCCAGAGGAAAGAACTTGACAAGGTTGCCGCCAGGCGTGTAATAAGGGGCCAAAAGAAACCGGTTTCTGAAACCGCTTATCTTCGGGCACGAACCTGGCTGAGTAGCAGTGGAGAATTAGGAGACGGACAGTGAGAGTCAACCCTTTCATCATTGCCCTGGGTATGGCCTTGAGCGCTGCGTGTCTAGCAACGCCCGGCCTGGCGCAAACGATCTTCGGAACTATTCTGGGCACGGTCACCGACCCGTCTGGTGCGGTGATGCCCGACGTGGTGGTTACGGTCACCAACCAAGGCGAAAACACTTCGCGCGAGGTACACAGTGACGCCCAGGGAAATTACCAGGCGGAAAACCTGAAGGCGGGTCTGTATACGGTTACAGTGCGCGCGACGGGCTTCCGCGAAGTGATCACCAAGGACATTGTCGTCGCCGCGCGTCAAACAGTGCGCGCCGATGTGAAACTCGTGATGGGAACTGCGGCGGAACAGGTCACGGTCGTGGCCAATCCTGAACTCATCAATACGGAGTCCCAAACGATTTCTTCCAGCTTCGACAGCAACGAAGTGCTCAATCTTCCGGCCAATTACCGCGGAGCCGGCAGCACCAGCCCTTATAACCTGCTGGCTTATCTCCCCGGTGTTACCGGCGACGGAGGCGGCAACATCTCGGTCCAGGGAGCAGGGACCAATCAAGCCGAGTATTCGATGGATGGCATCAGCACAGACGATATCCGTTCGGCTGGCCCCCAAAGGGAGATGTTCCTCTCCGCGGAAAGCATTGCAGAAATGAAGGTGCAGGGGTCGGGCGGCGGAGCGGAATATGGCAACCCGGCGGACATTACGACGACCAGCAAGTCCGGCACAAATGTATTTCATGGATCCGCATTTGAGTATTTTCAGAACAAGGCTCTGGACGCTACGCGACTGACCGTGCCGCAGGTGGTTAAACCTGCCAAGAGCGCAAACGATTTCGGGGGTTCCTTCGGCGGACCGCTATGGGGGAAGCACACGTTTTTCTTTGGCGATTACGAAGCCATGAGGTATAGGACTCAGACCGTTCAGCAAAATACTGTGCCCAGCCAGGCCATGCGGAACGGAGATTTCTCCAGTCTTGCCGGTGTAACTGTCCATAACCTTGATGGAACGCCCTTTCCGGGTAACATTATCCCAACGAGTAGCTTCGATCCGAGAGCAGCATTGATTCTCCAGTTTTATCCGCTGCCAAACCAGGGGGGCGTGAACAACTTTGCGTTCGACAACTACACAATAAACGTTCCCAATCCTATTCTTTCCGATCAGTTCGATATTCGCATCGACCATACGATTAACACGAAGCAGAGTGTTTTCGGCCGCTGGAGCTACAAGAATACAAGGCGGGTCAACCCTTCTGGTCTGGCCCTTCCCGCGGAAACCGATTTCGAACATGACAATCAAGTCGTGCTCGCGCACAACTATGCCATTACTCCAAACCTGATCAACGAGCTGCGCGGAGGAATCAGCCGCAGGCAGAATGGCGGGGCCTTTCCGCTCGATGGGCCAGCCTTCATGCAGAAAATGGGACTGAATTCCCAGCAACTGGGGCCTTTCCCTCCGGGAGGTTTCCCCGACTTTGTTTTCGAGCCCAGGAGTAGCATCGACTCCATTGTTCACACCCGGCCTAATCCGGAGCTTTCCTACAATTTCCAGATCAATGAGAACCTGACCTGGATCAAGGGGAAGCACACGATGAAGTTTGGCTTCGATCTTCGCAAGCTTCACTTGGTGACAGCCTGGTACTCCGGTTCCTCGCCGGCGGACGACTATGGAGACTTCTTCTTTAATGGGAATTACACGGGGAATAATTTCGCCGACTTCCTACTTGGAGTTCCCTACTACACGTATGTCACCCACACTCCACCGAGAAATATCGATGGCAGCACCACTCACTATTACGGTTACGCGGCGGACACGTTCAAAGCCACGCAAAAACTGACGTTGAACGTTGGCCTAAGGATTTCGAGAATACCGCCGCTCTACGACCCCATTAACCTGACCAACTTCGATCCCAGCGTTCCGGTCACGGGGCGCGTGATCTTTTCCTCAGACCCCAGGTCCCTGGCGGCAACGCAGCCTCTGTGGGCACAGGCCGTCAACGTCTGCAACTCACCAAACAATGTCAATCCCAATCCCGGCCCGCCTCCCTGCACTCCCTTCTTGACCTCTCAACAGGCGGGCTGGCCGAAAGCGTTGCGCAACGTTTACACCAACTTCACTCCTCGCGTCGGTTTTGCGTATCGGCCCTTTGCGAACAATAAGACGGTTATTCGCGGCGGTGCTGGTATCTACGACGTTACGACCTTAGGGGCGGTATTTTTCTCCGTGGCAGGTATCCATGACGGCTTCCAGGCTAATTATGCAAATGCTGGGTTTGGCCAGCCGGGGTACTTCCAGTTTCCCAATGTCCAAGCCCCCAACGGGCTCCTGTTGCATACACAATCATTTTTCACTGCGAATCAGCGGGACAAGAAGGACCCGTACAGTATCGAGTGGAACCTTTCGGTCGAACGGGTAATTCATGGTAATACTTCCCTGCGGGTGTCGTATATTGCGAGCCGTGCGAATCAACTGACCTGGGCCCCGAATCTCAATCAGCCGCTTCCAACGACGGCTCCTTATGACCAGGGCAACTCCAATCCAATTCCGTTTCCAGCTTGGAGCAAGGTCAGGATGCGTGCAGCCGGGGCGATCAGCACCTATGAATCGATGCAGACCGAAGTGATCCACAAGTATTCTCGCGGGCTCACGTTACAATCTACGTGGACTTGGGCACGCAACCTGTCGGATTCGGAGTCGTGGCCCGGTTCCGGCTTTGACGGGGAAATTACGGGCGATACGATGAATCGGTTCAACCTGCGGGGGGACTACGGCAATGTCGGCGGCACCCGCAAACATCGCTGGATCACCACGCTGGTGGATGAGATTCCTGTCGGGAAGGGGCGCCGGTATCTGGGTAACGCCAATGGTGTAGTGGACGGACTCCTGGGAGGCTGGCAGCTCAGCACGATTTTCCTGGCTGAAACTGGCCCCTTCGAAACTCCCTTCATATTTTTTGATTCCACTGGCAACGCTCCATTTGGCGGCTTTAACCGGCCTGACCTGGCGGGCAATCCCAACAACTTTAACCACACTAGCACGCAGTGGTGGAATGCGAACGTATTCGCCTGCCCCGGTCGCACCCCGGGACAGGACCTCCAAAGCAACGCCCTTGCTTGCCCGACCCAAGACGCGGCCGGCAAGGCGTTACCGCGAGCTGGCCGCTTTGGCAACGCCAGTGTAGGGTCTCTGGTTGGCCCGGGGACCGCTACTTGGAACCTCGGCCTTAGCAAGAGATTCCGGGTGACAGAGCGGATCGCATTCAAGTTCGAGTCTAGCTTTACCAACGTCCTGAACCATCCAAACTTCGATGATCCGCGCCAAAATCTGACTGAGAGTGTTAACGGCCAAGGTACATTCGGAAAGGTTCTCGCCACTCGCATCGGTGACGCCGGCGGAAATCGTGTCGGGCAGTTGGCACTGAGGATTGAATTTTAACCACCGTTCAGGTTTGCCAACCCTGATCCAGAGCGCGAGAAGAGCCCATCTCCGGCTGGGCTTTTCTAAGTGCTACTTTTTCGTGGATGATGGTTTGCACTTCCTTGAACCGCGGCAAGGACCGGTACGTATCGCGCCAATCGGGCGACTGGCTGTAGCACACCGGAACTACGGTTGCTTCTTGGTCGCCTCGTCAAGCTTCCGCAGCATCTGCCCGATCTCCGGATTGGACATGAAGTTCTTCCAGACTAGCCCGGTCCGGTAGTTCTCAATCATGACCGTGATGGGAGCCTGGTTCAGCCCCATATAAATGTGAACTCCAGTTCTGGCCGGGATTGAATGCGTCGCGAGGACCGTAAATATCCCAGAGCTGGAAACCGAGGTCCCGATAGTAGTGCTTGAAGGCTGCCATCGAGGCTTCCGGTGTGTAAGGGAAAGTTGCCAGTGCGCCGGTAGGGGTGAGCGTACCCT
>Ga0210406_10007130_pt1 | contig 11438 bp, 9 predicted proteins | sample IncBWC30MmetaG_FD_155454 | JGI IMG/M metagenome (GOLD analysis project Ga0210406, IMG submission 155454) | Forest soil microbial communities from Barre Woods Harvard Forest LTER site, Petersham, Massachusetts, United States - Inc-BW-C-30-M | ecosystem: Environmental > Terrestrial > Soil >... | reverse complement strand
CCTCGATTTTCGCGAACTGCGCGGCAATGTGGACACCAGGCTGCGCAAAGTGGAAAGCGGCGAGTACGATGCCATCATTCTTTCGAAAGCCGGCCTCGACCGCCTCGGCTGGAGCCAGAAAATCACCGAGCCAATTTCTACCGATATTTCTCTGCCCGCCGTCGGGCAGGGCGCCATCGCCCTTCAATCGCGTGTGAGCGATCGCGACGCCGACGAATTTCTGTCCAAGCTGGACGATATGGAAACGCGCACCGCGATCATCGCCGAACGCGCGTTACTCTCCGCGCTGCAAGGCGGATGCCAGGTGCCGATTGGCGCCTGGGCCCGCATGGAACGCAGCGAACTCGTGATGGAAGCCGTCGTGTGTTCCGTCGATGGCGCCCAATATGTTCGCGAAAAGGCCACCGCGCCGCCCGACCAGGCCGCGCAGCTTGGGGAACATCTGGCGCGCGTGCTCGCCGAAGGCGGCGCGCGAACGATTCTCGAAGAGGTGCAGCGCGCCCGTGGCTGAAAAGAATCACAAGCCGCTTGCGGGGAAACGCGTCGTCGTTACGCGTGCGCTCGAGCAGAGCAAATCCATCATCGACGCTCTGCGCGATGCCGGCGCTGAACCAGTTCTGCTTCCGCTCCTGGCGTTCGCCCCCGAGGACAATCCCGCCGAGCTCGATGCCTGCCTCAAGAATACCGCGCGATTTGACTGGGTGTTTTTTACCAGTCAAAACGCACTGCGCGCGGTGCAGCAGCGGTGCGCTGCGTTGGAGCTCTCGCTCTCAAAGATTTTTGAAGACGTGAAAATCGCCGCTGTCGGCCCCGCCACAGCGGAAGCGGTTGCCACCGCCGGCCTGACTGTGAGTTTCATTTCCAGAATTCACACCGGCGTTGCGCTTGCTGAAGAACTGTCCGCCGAAACACAAAACAAACGTGTCTTCCTCCCACGCAGCGATCACGCCAATCACGACTTGATCGAAGTTCTGAATCTCCACGGCTGGCAAGTTGCGCCGGTAGTGGCATACAAGACTGTTTCGCCAAATTCCGATTCGTCTGATGCTCTGGAATCCCTTCTTCGCGGTGGCGCCGACGCTGTTCTTTTCTTCAGTCCATCGGCCGTGCACCATCTCCGTAACGCGCTCAGTTCGCAACGTTTCCGCGATCTCAGTCATCAATCCATATTCGTCGCAATCGGCCCCGTTACGGAAAGCGCGCTGAAAGCCGAAGACGTCAGCCGGATTCTTCTGGCTGCCGATCCCACTGTCTCCGGCGCCGTCGCTATTCTGTCAGACTATTTCGCAAAGGCGGGCCAGCAGCAGCCCGCAGGAGCAAAACAAGGATGAGCTTTCCCGTTCACCGTCTCCGCCGCACCCGACGCACGGAGGCCCTTCGCGGCATGGTCCGCGAAACGCGCCTGACGACCGCCGGCTTCATCTATCCGATGTTCGTCTGCCCCGGCACGAAAATCCGCAAGGAAGTCGGCTCGATGCCCGGCGTCTATCAGCAGTCGGTCGATCAAATCGTGGAAGAGTGCCGCGAAGTTGAGTCTTTAGGAATACCTGCCGTCATTCTGTTCGGCCTTCCCGAAAGCAAAGACGCTCGCGGCTCCAGCTCGCTCGCGAAAACGGGCGTGGTGCAACAGGCCATCGAGGCGATCAAAAAAGCGAAACTCAATCTCCTGGTAATCACAGACCTCTGCCTGTGCGAGTACACCGATCATGGCCACTGCGGCGTGGTCGAGCACGACGAAATACTCAACGATCCGACACTCGAGATCCTAGCGCAGCAGGCACTGTCTCACGCCCGCGCCGGCGCGGACATCGTTGCGCCCTCCGACATGATGGACGGACGGGTCGCCGCGATACGTACCCTTCTCGACGGGCACAAATTCGAAAACATTCCGATTCTTGCCTACGCCGCGAAATACTGTTCCGGCTTTTACGGCCCCTTCCGCGAAGCTGCCGACTCCGCGCCGAAATCCGGCGACCGCCGCAGCTACCAGATGGATCCCGGCAACGCCCGGGAAGCCCTGAAAGAAGTCGCACTCGATCTTGAAGAAGGCGCCGACATCGTGATGGTCAAGCCCGCGCTTCCGTATCTCGACATCATCCGGGCTGTCCGCGACCGCTTCGACGTGCCCGTGGGCGCGTATAACGTCAGCGGCGAATATGCCATGGTCAAAGCCGCGGCGCAAAAAGGCTGGATCGAAGAAAAGCGCGTAGTCCTTGAAATTCTTACGGGAATCCAGCGCGCCGGGGCCGACATTATCCTGACCTACCACGCCAAAGACGTGGCGCGTTGGCTAAAATCCTGAGTTCCCAATAAAAGGTGCTCCGATGAGTGCGACACAAGCGCAGGCAAAACCCGAACGCCGCCGTTCGAAGGAAATCTTTGAAAAGGCCGAGAAAGTTCTCGTCGGTGGAGTCAACAGCCCCGTGCGCGCGTTTCGTTCCGTCGGAGGCGACCCGCTGATCATCGAAAAGGGTAGCGGCCAATTTCTTTACGACGCGGACGGCAACCAACTGCTTGACTACGTTTGCTCGTGGGGCGCGATGCTCCTTGGCCACGCGAATCCCGCGGTGACTGCGGCCATCGCCGAACAGGCCCGGCGCGGCACCAGCTTCGGTGTCACCACCGAGCTCGAGTTGCAGCTCGCCACCCTCATCACCAAAGCCGTCCCGTTCATTGAGAAAATACGCTTCGTTTCGAGCGGCACCGAAGCCACCATGAGCGCCGTTCGCCTCGCCCGCGGTGTCACCAAGCGCGATTTCATTATCAAATTCGAAGGTTGCTACCACGGCCACGCCGACAGCTTTCTGTCGCAAGCGGGTTCCGGCCTAGCCACGCTGGGCATTGCGGAATGCCCAGGTGTTCCTCAAGCGCTTGCCGCGCTGACGCTCAATGTTCCCTACAACGATCTGCAGTCCGTGGAAAAAGTGTTCAGCGAGCACAAAGACAAAATCGCGGCGATAATCGTCGAACCCATCGCCGCGAACATGGGCGTCGTCCTGCCGAAGGAAGGTTTTCTCCAGGGCCTCCGCGACCTCACCCGCAAAAACGGAGCGCTCCTCATCATTGACGAGGTTATCACCGGCTTCCGCTTGCACAATGGCTCCGCGCAATCGTTGCTTGGCGTCGAGGGCGACCTGACCACTATGGGCAAAATCATCGGCGGGGGCGTTCCGGTCGCCGCCTACGGCGGCAGCGCCGAGCTTATGGACAACGTCGCGCCCCTCGGCCCCGTCTACCAAGCCGGGACGCTCGCCGGCAATCCCCTCGCCATGAGCGCGGGCATCGCCACGCTGAACGAACTCGCCAAGCCCGGCCTTTACGACGCCATCAACGCCCTCGCCAAGAAGCTTGTCCACGGCCTCCGCAATGCTCTCGCCGGGGCGGGAATCCCCGCCCAGGTCAACAGCATTGGCTCGCTCTCCACGATCTTCTTCACGGCGGATCCCGTCACCAATTACGACGGTGCCAAGCGCTCCGACACGAAACTCTACGCCCGCTATTTCCGCGAAATGCTCAATCGCGGCATCTTCCTGGCGCCTTCCCAATTCGAAGCGGCCTTCGTTTCCGCGTCCCATACAGCCGCCGACATTGACCGCACCATTGCGACCGCGCAGGAAGTGCTAAAATCCATCGCGGCCCAGCCGTCGGCCTAAATTCACCACAACGAGGGAATCCCGATGCACGAAGTGCTCGAAGAGCATGCGCACCATCATGAGGAAGAGCCCTGGACGCTGCCCGTCGCGATCACCATCTCCATCCTCGCCGTACTGGTAGCAATGGCGACACTGATGGGCCACCGTTCCAGTATTGAAGCAGTGCTTCTCCAGACCCAGGCCACCGACCAGTGGGGATACTACCAGGCCAAAAATAACCGCATGCACCAGATGCAGCTTTATACCGACATGTCGGGCGTCGTGATTCCCGTGGACAAGGAAAAAGCAGCGGGGTTGCTCGAAAAATACCGGCAAGAAATCGAACGCTACGAAAAAGACAAGGACAAGATCAGCGAAAAAGCCAAGGAATTCGAAAACGAACGTGCGGTAATCTCCCGACGGGAAGACCGTTTCGACGCCGGCGAAGTCATTTTGGATATCGCTCTTATCATCTGCTCTCTCACGCTGCTCACCAGAATCAAAGCTTTCTGGTATTCAGGCATTGCTATCGGCACCGTCGGCTTTTTTTTAGCGCTGAGTGGCTTCTTAATCCACTAGAATTCTTGCTCGCAAACAGACTCACGCCACCGAAGGCGGGCGATTGCCCCTCAGCAGTGCCAACTCCTCCTTCAACCGGTCGATGCGATCCAGCAACTCCTTGTGCCGCAATACATCCGCATCCGGCTTCTTGCCGATGAAGGACAGCGTTCCCCCCGGTTCCAGGATGCATTGATCTACCTCGGAGAGGGCAGCAAATCCCTGTTTCCGCGCTGCTGCTTCCAGTTGCGCCACGGAAATCAGCTCTTTCTTCAGGTGCTCCGGCCGGAGCTTGCCGCCTTCAATAAGTACGTCGGCTTTGCCTTCCACAAGTTGATCCAGCCCCTTGTGCTTGTACAAAAACCGTACCACCAGATAATTCACCGCCAGCAGGGAAGTGGCGCCCAAGATGCCGCCGGACACGGAATTGTCATCCCCGATGATGGCGTTCTGCACCGTGTTCGAAAGCGTCAGCAGGACGACCAAATCGAACGGGTTCAGCTGCACCAACTCCCGCTTCCCGGAGAGCCTCAGCATCACCACCAAAAAAAAGTAAACGATCACCGGCCGCAGGATTTTCTCCAGAATCGGCAGCGTGATCACGAACATGTCTCTCCAGATTCCGTGCATGGGGGCAATCCTCCAGGAGCCGGCCTCAGGCGCAGCTCGCTTGATTTCAACAGCTTATGGCTACGGAGAGTAGCACGACCCAATCCGCGGCCGCACTCCACCCGCCGGACGCACCTGTCCTTTCGTACAGGTATTGATTCGCAACCCGTTCCCTTTGTGAGGTATACGAAACTCGCTTTCTTCGATACAGTAAAAGCATACGCATTAACTTCAGCAATCGTTTTCTGTTTTAGCTCGATCCTTGGAGGCTTCCGCACGGCCCGCCGGTAGTTCTGCGCTCCATCCGGCTACTGAAGCAACATTATAAATGGCCCAGAGAATTATCTCGGACCCCGGAATCGCTCTCGGGACCGCACAACTTGCCTCGTTGCTGGATTCCACCAGGGAAATCATCGCCGTTCTCTCTGCCGACGGCACCGTGCAATTTGCAAATTCCACTTTCCTGCACAGCCTTGGTTATCGCCCCGATGAACTTATTGGTCGCAGCCTTCACGCATTGACGCACTCCGCCGATGTGGGCCCCGTCCGCACACATCTGAAGCAGGTCGCGGCGCAAAACGGCGCGCCGCTCGCCAGCCGCTGCCGATTCCGCAGCCGCGATGGGTCCTGGCGCTGGTTCGAAATCACTTGCCGCAGCCGCCTTGCCGATCCTGCGATCGACGGCATTCTTCTGCACGGCCTCGATGTCACCGAACTCCAGCGCATGGAGTCCGAGCGCCAGGTCATCTCGGACATCGTCCACGCGCTGAACCAGACCGCCAATCTCGATCAACTGCTTAATCGCATCCACGTAGCCCTCAAGCGGATCCTGTCCGCGGAAAACTGCTTCGTCGCGCTGCACAATCCGCTGGGGGACGTTTTCGAATTTCCATTTTTTGCCGATGAGTACGACGTCGCGCCGCCGCCGCAAAAAGTCGACCGCAGCTGCACCGCCTATGTCTTCCGAACCGGCAAAGCAAATCTGATTCCGCAATCCGACTTCGATCGACTGGCAGCTCTTGGCGAAGTCGAACTCGTCGGTTCGCCTTCACCTGCGTGGCTCGGTGTTCCGCTGAAAACACCCACGGCGACCATCGGCGTCCTCGTCGTGCAGCATTACCAGAACGAACACGCTTACGACCAGCGCGACCTGGAATTTCTCGACTCTGTCGGCGGCCATATCGCCCTGGCCATCGAACGCCGCCGCGCCGAAGAAGAATTGCGCAAGAGCGAGTCCATGCTCAGCCTGTTGTTCGAACACAATCCGCTGCCCACCTGGCTCTACGACGTGGAGACGCTGCGCTTTCTTCGCGTCAATCAGGCCGGCGTCGGCCAGTACGGCTACTCGCAGGAAGAACTCGAGCGCATGACCATTCTCGAAATTCGTCCGGGATCGGAGCGCGCAAAAGCCGAAACCTATCTGCTGGAGATGAAAGCGGAGGCCGAAGAGCACGGCTTCTGGCTGCATCAGGGCAAGGATGGAAAAACCTTCGAAGTCGAATTGATCTCACACGAACTTCTCTATGCCGGCAGGCGCGTCCGCCTCGTCGTCGCCCAGGACATCAGCGAGCGCCGCCATCTGGAACTCCAGTTGCGGCAGGCACAGAAGATGGAAGCCGTTGGCCGCCTCGCGGGCGGCGTTGCGCACGATTTCAACAACCTGCTGATGGTCATCAAGGGCCACACCGAATTGCTGCTTGGCGCGTTGGCTCCCGGCGATTCCATCGCGCGAAAAATCGAACAGATTGATCGCTCCGCCGACCGCGCCACCACGCTAACCCGTCAATTGCTGGCCTTCAGCCGCTTGCAGGTCCTGCAACCGCAAATCATCAATCTCAATTCCGTTGTCGAAGAGATGGGCAAGCTGCTGCCTCGCCTGATCGGCGAGGATATCGAACTTGTTCTTCGTCCCGACCAGAAACTTGGCACCATCCGCGCCGACGCCAGCCAGATGGAACAGGTGATCATGAACTTGGCCGTCAATTCGCGCGACGCCATGCCCACCGGCGGCAAGCTGCTGATCGGCACGCGCAATTGCGAACTCGACCAGTCGTACACCGCCAGCCATCCGCTGATGAAGTCGGGCTCCTACGTGTTGCTCGACGTCACCGACACGGGCACTGGCATGGATGAAGAAACCCAGGCCCACATCTTCGAGCCGTTCTTCACGACGAAAGAAAAAGGGAAAGGCACTGGCCTCGGACTCGCCACGGTTTACGGCATTGTCAAGCAGAGCGGCGGTTTCATCTGGGTTTACAGCGAACTTGGGAAGGGCACGTCGTTCAAGATTTATCTCCCGCGCGTGAACGAGGCGGAAGTTCATATCGGCGCGCCAAAACCGGCCGCCGAACTTCCCATCGGCACCGAAACCGTTTTGCTGACCGAAGACGAGCAGGATGTTCGCGAAATTGCGCGCGAGTTTCTTGAATCTGGCGGCTACAAGGTGGTTGAAGCGAAAAACGGCAAGGAAGCCATCGCGATCGCCGCCGAACACCGGGGCAAAATCGATCTACTGGTCACCGACATGGTCATGCCCGGCATGACCGGCCAGGAACTTGCCGTGAAGCTCCAGCAGGAGCATCAGGGCCTGTCGGTCGTTTTCATGTCCGGCTACAGCGAACACGCAGCCACGGAAATGGCTAACGCCGATCCCTCGGTCCGCCTGCTCACCAAGCCCTTCAGCCGCGGAGCCATCCTGCGCACCGTCCGCGAAATCCTCCAAACCCGCAAAAAATCATGAATGAGTCCATATAGCTCACGCCTTCAGGGGTGAGGTTTTACCTTGCGCTGGCGAGGTTGTGCCTTGGTAATGAAAAGCCTCAGGTCTTAAGGCCTGAGCTACACCTTCGGATGTTTCTTATGCCAAATTGTTGTTTGCTGAAAAATTCTTCCCGCCATCAACACCGCCGCGTCATCACCTGCTCGTCCCACAAACTGCAACCCCACCGGCAAATTCTTATCCGTGAACCCGCATGGCACCGAAATCGCGGGTAAACCGCAAAGATTTCCAATCCCGCCCAGCGGATCGGCAAACGAAAGCCCCGTAACCAAATTCAAGCTCAGCGGAGTCGCCGCCACCGGCAGCGAAGCTGTTGCCAGCACATCGTACGAATCGAAAAGCTCCGTCATCTTCTTCTGCAGAATGTCGCGAATCCGCAGTGCCGTCGTGTAATCCGCTCCTGAAACGCTTTGGCTGACGTATCCGCCCAAGCGCCCGACAGGATCGGTCAATTCCTTCACCCGTCCCGAACGAATCAGTTGCGAAAACGCCGAGCCCGCTTCCCCGGACAATATTAATGTCGCCGCATCTTCCCACGGCCCTTCCGGCAGTGCCGCGTCTCTCACGGAAGGGAAGTGGTGGCGCAGGGCGACTTTCGCCGCGTCCACAATTTTCCCGATGCCCGGGTCGTACTGCTTCCACGCATTCGTCAGCCAGCCGATCCGTAGACTACGTCCTTTCAAATCCGCCGCGGGGGAATACGTGAACGCCGCTTTGTCTACCGGCAGCGTGCTGCGGTCCAGCGGATCATGCCCCGCCATCGCCGCGAAAATATTCGTGCAATCCTCCGCTGAACGTGCGAGCGGCCCGATCTTGTCCATCGAGTAAGAGAGCGCCATCGCGCCTCGCCGGCTTATCCGCCCGTACGTCGGCCGCAATCCACTCACCCCGCAAAACGCCGAAGGGCACACGATCGAGCCCCACGTTTCCGTCCCGATCGCAAATCCCGCCAGGCCCGCCGCAACAATCGCGCCCGACCCAGAGGACGATCCGCACGTCCAGCACTTCGTGTCCCACGGATTTTTCGCCTCGCCCTGCAACGATGCCGAAGCGTATGCGTAGCCCATCCCCCCGGCCAACTCGATCATCGCCGCCTTGCCCAGCAGAATCGCTCCAACATTGTGCAGGTGCTCGATCACCGTCGCGTTGTAATCAAACACCTGATCGGCAAATGGTTTCGCCCCCCACATTGTAGGAATCCCTTTCACCGCCAGCAAATCCTTCGCCGCGTACGGAATTCCGTGCAGCGGGCCGCGGTAGTGTCCGCGCTGGATATCCTTCTCCGCTGCGTGTGCTTGCTCCAGTGCCAAATCCGGCGTCAGCCGCGCGTATGCATTCAGCTTCGGCCCAAGCGCTTCGCTGCGCGCCAGGTAGCTTTCCGTCAATTCCACGGGGGAAATCTGCTTGGATTGGATCTTCTTCGCCAGTTCGCCAACGGATAGGTAAAGCACTTGCTCGCTGAGCATTCGTCGTTCCCTCAGGATTTCTTCGCCGGTGCGGCTGCCGGCGGCTGAACTGGTTTCTTCTCGCGCTCCACCAACGGTTTCAGATAGAGCGCCGGGGCATCGCCATTCTCGAGCGAAAACGCGCGGACCTTGTCGAGGCTCGCTTGCGTCACCAGATTCATCTCGCGCAGAGACGCTTTTTCCTCCGCGCTGAACCGGCTGCCATACTGGCTCAAAATCTGCTGGTAGCGCGCCTCCGCCTCCGCCTGGCTCTCGGCCGAAAGATTTGGATGCGCCGGGGGCGTCTGCGGCGCCGGTGGCGCCTGCAAACTTTCTCCAAACACGCTTGCGGCCGGAACAATCGAAGCGCTAGCCGAAAGCAGCGCCGCCTTCCGGGCAAACTGTCGCCTCGAAATCCCGCTTTTTCTGGGTTCGCTCATCGTGCCGTCCCCCAACAACCGTTTCACGCAAGAAATATCCAACGTCAGCCGAGGCTACTGAATTAAGCCACACGCGTCAACTGGCCGTTGGGATATCCGCTTACTGCTAAACATACGGATCGCGATCCCAACCGCCCGAGAAAGCGGTGGCGTCTACCGTCCAAGAGTGGCCATAAAGCACATCGACAGTAAGCGGGCATTGATTGGTTTTACTGGGCGACAGGAACCGGATGCTGTCGATCTGATCCCCGAAGGCTCTCCAACAGGCAAACCCGAAGAGGACTATATCTTCAGGGGTCATTTTTTGGATTTGCGGACTCTGGCTTTTGCGCTTACTGATCGAGGCTATTCGTTGGAATCGGCTTGCAATGATTACAAAGCAATACATCGACTACAACCGACGAGACGTTTTGGCGACGGCAGAACTAGCCGCGAGGCTGCTTGAAGAGTATGGAAAGCACAATATTTCGACCCAGGTCACGAAGATTTTCTCCCCAGCCTCTATTGGCAAAGGATACCTCCGTGATATGGGGATTTTACCTGTCCTTCAGAGGCAGCCATCATTCCCAAAGAAGTATCTCGGCTAGCCTAAGAGCCTCGCGATACAGCTGCTCAGCTTCGGGAAATTTCCCCTCTTCGCGATCAAGCTCAGCTATATTCCCGAGAACTGCAGCAACCGCCGCGTGCTCGGGACCAAGAAGATTCTTTGTTAGTGAGAGCGTCTGTTCGAAGCGTTCTCTAGCTGATTTGAAATCACCTACGTAGAATTCGAGTTGGCCAAGATTATTTAGCACCTGGGCAGCTTCCAACGAGTCAGAGTTTAAGGAAGGAGAATGACTCTGATCCGTTTCTAGCAAGCTGAGGTAAAGAGCTCTCGCCTCTGAATACTTTGCTTGATCTGCTAACACACCCGCCAAACGCAGTCTGACGACGCGGTTTACGGGATCTAGCGTCTGAGCCTTTTCCAGCAGGGACTCGGCTTGGCGGTAGTTCCCCAGTTTCCTCTCCACCGTCGCGTGTACGACGAATTTGTTTACGAGATCTGTCTGCGATGCACTGATCGATTCCCCGAGAAGTTTGTCCGCTTCGAGGTAGCGGTGTCCATACACCGCTACCAGCGCTCTCTGATATGGGCCTTCAACCCTCTCTGCCCAGGAGCTGATAGCTTTCTTGAGTTGGTCAACGGTGAATCCCAATTCCTCTGCCCTTTGGTTCAGAAAGGCAGTCTCGCTCACAAGGCCGCGATCGATATTTCCTGTTCGTACCGATAGCTCACGGACGGCTTGTTGGACGATGTCTTGGATGACGGTGCTGTCGGCCAAAACAGCAGAGTCCCCTTTGTGTCCTACAACCACCCTTATAGGTTCCGAGGAATCCCTATGCACATACGTCCTTCCACTCCCACCATCGTACGGGTTGATAACGACCCAGTTTTTGACTTGGATGAGAATGGGTGTCCCGGGCCCGAGTTTCTCAGGTAGTGTTATCTGAAACTCTCCCGAGTCAGTTGTCAGGCTGGTGGTGACTCCTACAATTCGCACTTCCACATGCGAAAGGGGCTTACCGCCCACGGTTACAACGATGCCTCTGAGTTGGGGCTTCTGGCAGTATGCGAAGTTGGGGGAGGCGTGGCATACAATGGCACAAATCAAGGAACGATACAGCGTACGCCTTAAAAGGATGTTTAATGTATCCATCAACTTGCGATTATCACGCTTTAGTTCGATAAAACAAAAGTCCCAACCGTATAACGAATTTGACGCTGCATAGGTGTCATTTATCGGAAGGGGTCAAATTGCACCAAAATAGTGCAAAATAGGGCAGTTTCGTTCCCTCCTATCTCCTATCCCGTCAACTGGCCGTTGGAACATTTTATTCAGTGCTATTTGAGGGGTGTTTGTGAGCTGCTAATCGACTTGGGTTAGTGTGCGCACGTGGAGTTCCAGCGCTTGATTGTACTGGCGCTCAATCTGCA
>Ga0210406_10007127_pt1 | contig 11441 bp, 8 predicted proteins | sample IncBWC30MmetaG_FD_155454 | JGI IMG/M metagenome (GOLD analysis project Ga0210406, IMG submission 155454) | Forest soil microbial communities from Barre Woods Harvard Forest LTER site, Petersham, Massachusetts, United States - Inc-BW-C-30-M | ecosystem: Environmental > Terrestrial > Soil >... | reverse complement strand
AGAAGATGTGCAGCGCCGGGACTTCACGATCAATGGCCTGCTCATGCAGCCGGAAACCAACGAGATTCTCGATTTCGTTGACGGCCGCGCAGATTTGCAAGCCGGAGTCATCCGAGCGATCGGCGATCCGGTCCGCCGCTTCGCAGAAGATAAGTTACGCATGATGCGTGCGGTACGATTCGCGGCGCGATTCGGATTTCAAATCGAATCCGCTACGTTCCGGGCCATCCGCAGTCAGGTCAAAGACATTCATCAAGTTTCGCCGGAGCGCCTCCGTGAAGAGCTAACCAAAATGCTCACCGAAGGAGCCGCTCGCGGTGCATTTGAACTTCTGGATCAGACCTGGCTTCTCCAGCAAGTCCTGCCGGAAATTGCCGCCATGATGGGCGTCGAGCAGCCGCCGCAATTTCACCCGGAAGGCGACGTGTGGATTCACACGCGCCTGATGATCGAGCAGCTTCCTGCCGGCGCTTCGCCAACCCTGGCCTGGGGCGTCCTTCTTCACGATGTAGGGAAACCTGCTACTTTCAAATCCGCCTCCGAAACCGGCGACCGCATCCGTTTTGACGGCCACGTGGCCGTCGGCGTGCGCATGGCCGAAGCGATTTGTCGACGCCTGCGATTTTCGAATGAAGATACCGAGCAAATCCTGGCTCTGGTCGACAATCACATGAAGTTCAAGGACGTGGACCGAATGCGCGCTTCGACGTTAAAACGCTTTATTCGCCAACCGCGCTTCGACGACCATCTGGAATTGCACCGTCTCGACTGCCTCTCCAGCAATCGCCAACTGGAGTCCTATGCCTTCGTGCGTCAAATTCTCGCGGAGACTCCGCCAGAGCAAATTCGACCACCCCGATTGCTCACAGGCGACAATTTACTGGAAATGGGCTATAAGCCTGGTCCAGCGTTCAGCGAGATCCTGCGCTCGGTCGAGGACGCACAACTGGAAGGCCTGATCGCGACACCCGAAGCGGCGACAGAGTATGTGCGGGATAAATTCAGCCGAAAGGAGCAAAAGCGCTGATGCTGGAAGGAAAACTGCCGATAGGATCTTGCAGTGGCCAGCGATCCAGTCGCAATGGTTAGCGGATATATTACACACTTTAAATGACTTATGTGCACGCTTGCGATTGGGAATCAGACCGATTATAATCTTAGTGTGATTAACTAAGATTTTATGCGCCAATATTTTATAGCTTCGCGCATCTTTTCCTTTTCGCTTGCATCTAAGCTTTCATAGCGCGGCTCCTTTCTCTGCCGCGCTCGAGATTAGGGGACATCATGGCTGAGAAAAAATTTGTCGTGCCCGATATTCTTTCCATCCTTCCCGTTCGGGATACCGTTCTTTTTCCGGGCGCAGTTCTGCCCTTGACGGTGGGCCGGGAGAGTTCTCTGGCGCTTGTAAACGCTTTACAAGGCGAGGAAAAGCTGCTGGGAGTCGTTGCGCAGCACGATCCACGCGTTGAAGATCCTTCCGCCGCGGATTTGCACCAGGTCGGCACGCTGGCCAAGGTTCACAAAACCGTTAAAATGCCGAACGGAAACGTGGTCGTTTTCCTGGAAGGCCTTCAGCGCGTCAATATCGCGGAAATTATCGGGCTGAAGCCGTATCTCCGCGCGCGCGTCGAAGCGCAGCCGGACATCACCGGCGATGTGGATGCCGAGCTCGAAGCGCTGCAGCGCAATGCGCAAGACCTCTTCCGCGACGTGGTCAGCCACTCGCCGCAGCTTTCCGACGACCTGCAATCCGTGGCAATGAACATCGACGACCCCGGCCGTTTGGCGGACTTTATCGCCGGCACGTTGCCGTCGCTCTCGACGCTTCTGCGCCAGGAGTTGATTGAAACTCCCAGCGTCCGGAAGCGCCTCGAAATGCTGATCCGCGAACTTTCCAAAGAACTCGAGGTGCTGGAGCTACGCTCGAAAATTCACGAGCAGGTGCAGGAGCAGGTCAGCCAGAACCAGCGGGAATACCTGCTGCGTGAGCAGATGAAGGCGATTCAAAAGGAACTGGGCGAATCCGACGATTCCGCGGCGGAGATCGACGAACTGCGCAAAAAAGTCGAAGAAGCTGCAATGACCGCGGAAGCCAAGAAGGAATGCGACCGCGAACTAAAGCGACTGGCAAAGATGACGCCGGCCTCGGCGGAATACATGGTCTCGCGCACCTATCTGGAATGGATGACGTCGCTTCCCTGGAGCAAGTCTTCCGGCAGCAATGAAATCGACATTGCCAAGGGACGCGTGATTCTGGACGAAGATCACTACGACCTGGAAAAGGTCAAGGAGCGCATCCTCGATTACCTGGCGGTGAAAAAACTTCAGCCGGGCATGAAAGGGCCGATCCTGTGCTTCGTCGGGCCTCCGGGCGTGGGCAAGACTTCACTCGGAAAATCCATTGCGCGGGCACTGGGACGCAAATTCGTGCGCATCGCCCTCGGCGGCATGCACGATGAAGCGGAAATCCGCGGCCACCGGCGCACTTATATCGGCGCACTGCCCGGCCAGATCATTCAAGGTTTGAAGCGCGGCGAAACGAACGATCCGGTGATGATGCTGGACGAAGTCGACAAACTCGGCCGCGACTTCCGAGGTGATCCATCTTCGGCACTGATGGAAGTGCTCGATCCGGAACAGAACAACGCGTTCCGCGATCACTATCTCGACGTGCCGTTTGATCTCTCCAAGGTGCTTTTCATCGCCACCGCCAACTGGATGGATCCCATTCCGGAGCCCTTGCGAGACCGCATGGAGATCATCGAGCTGCCCGGCTATACGGGCGAGGAAAAGCTCCACATCGCGCACAAATACCTGATCCCGAAGCAAGCCACGGAACACGGTTTGAAGGTGGGCGAGCAGCTGGAATTCTCGGACGATTCGCTTCGGGAAATCATTCACAGCTTCACGCGGGAAGCGGGTGTGCGCAACCTCGAACGCGAGATTGCTACTATCACGCGGAAACAGGCGCGGCGTCTTGCCGAAGGCAAAACGGAAAAGATGATCGTCACGCCAGAGATCGTTCGCGAATACCTCGGCGTGCCGAAATTCCGCACCGAGAAAGAAGTGGAAGAGCGGGTCAAGCGGCCAGGAGTTGCCGTGGGCCTCGTTTGGACACCGGTGGGCGGCGACATCATCTTCATCGAAGCTACGCGCATGCGCGGCGGCAAGCAGTTCACCATGACCGGGCATCTCGGCGAAGTCATGCAGGAGTCCATGACCGCGGCGCTGACCTGGACCCGCGCGAACTGCGAACGCTACGGCATCGATCCGGACTTCTTCCGCAAGCACGACATTCACATTCACGTGCCGTCGGGAGGAGTGCCGAAGGACGGTCCTTCCGCTGGCGCGGCGATGGTCACGGCGCTGGTCAGCCTGCTCAGCGGGCGGCCAATCAAAGACCGGCTGGCGATGACCGGCGAGATGACGCTCTCGGGCGTGGTACTTCCGATCGGCGGCGTGAAAGAAAAAGTCCTCGGAGCGAAACGCGCGGGCATCAAGGAAGTGCTCCTGCCCGCGGACAACGAGCCCAACGCGGTGGCTGATCTATCGCCGGAAATTCTCGGCGATATCAAGATCACCTACGTCCGCACGCTCGACGAAGTGCTCGAGCACGCGCTGTCGAAGGACGCCGTCGTGCCACCAATCGTGCCGCAACCCGAGCCCAAGCCGAAGCGTGTGGGTCCCGATGGGCCGCGCGCCATTCACTAATCGCAACCAGATCTGTATTTGTAGGGGCGCAGCATGCTGCGCCCCTACACCGACAAGGTAAATCCTTACGCTGGCCCAGCGCAGTTCGCTGGGCCATTTTTTTTGATAGCGGCGTGCGCCGTTTATCTTTGATGGGGGCATGCCGGGAGTGAAATCAAACTCCTGCTAACATGGTGGTCCTTGCATGGCGAATGACAAATTAGCTCTGGCCGAGGCGCCCGCGGAATTGGCAAAGCGCATTCTCGACGCGCTGCAACAAGAACGTGTCATTCCCCGCTTTGTCGATTCCTATGTTGTCGAGCACGGCCGCCACGCCTTGCAAGTGCACGCCGCTCTGTATCGCGACCTGCTTACTCTGCTTCAGCGGGAAGCGCTCCTCGCCGTAACCGTTCGCGCGTTGGAAATTGTCGCTGCAGGCCCTTCACCTTCCGGAAAGTCCAAGCCGCGCCCCATGCTCCGCAAGGATACCGTTGCATTTCGGCGCAAATTCCTGACCGCGCTGGCAAGGCAGCGAAAATGGACCGCGGGCGACGCTCTCGATTTTCAGAAGGATTTGCAGATGTATGAGGATTTGCTGGCGCGCAATGCGCCCGTGCGCAGAAGCCGCAAGCCGTTCGAGGCGACGAATCACCCGTTCGTGGACCGTTGCGCTTTCTTGCTGGATTCTTCGTTTATGGAAAAAGCGCGATTGGCGGCATCGCGTGCGTTAACCGAACTCGAAACTCTGAGCGGGGCGGTCACCACCAACGTGCTGCAAGGCCGCGTCCACTGAGAGTCGCTAGGCTGCCGCCCGACCAGGAATCCGAGCTGGGCCATACACTGCCCTGGCGCTAATCAAACAGCTCGTCCTTCCACAGCTTCTGGCCTGCCAGCGCATTGTAGAGGCCCCACACGGCGACGGCCACGAAAGTCACCACGATCAAAAGGCAGTGTGCGGCGTACCAGTTGGAAAAATCCAGCGTGTACGGCACGTTCAGCAGCGTGTTGGCCATGAACGTGGCTGTTCCCAGAACGATCAAGCCAAAACGCACCACGGCAAACGCGGCGATAGCATAAATCGTCACCCACACGATGGTTTCTACGACGATGTGATCGCTGCCCAGAATTTTTGGTGCGGAGAAGATCACCACAAAAAGCGCGGCGGCTACCCAGCGATTGCGCACCAGAACGCGCAACAGTACCAATGCAAAAAAGAAAAGCACCGGCACAGAACTTACCGCCGTGCTTAGCCACACGGCCGCGGCTTCGCGCGTTCCCAGCAGATAGTCTACGATTGGCAACTGCGGTGCCGCTCCGTTTCGCATGCGCAAGTAGAACAGGACTTCCAGCGCCAGGATCCACGTCAGGCCCAGAACGACGCCGGTCAGCAGATCGCGCCCCACGAGTGGATCGCGCAGCCGCCCCGCCGTCACTCGCGTCCACGAAATTATCGTCTGCGGCCAGTTCCTGCGGACATAAGGTTCGAGCGCGATGTACAGCAGCCACATCCCACCGGCGACAAAGAGGCCGGTGCTAACCGCCATCACGGCTAGAAGCAGCACGTTCAAGTCAGCCACAAAGTGCGCGCGGCAGAGGAACGTGGCAATCTGCAACACGAAGACAACACATGCCAGCCGCCATGCGCCCTTGCGGTCTCCGCGGCCGTGCCTCAGATTCCGCATGGCGAACCATATCCCAACGACGACAATCACCATCGCCACCGTCAAACCGAAAATGGTGCGGGCCTTGTCCGCTGCGCTTTCCTCGTTCGCGCTCACGCGCTCCGGTTTCGTCCATGGACCGATGAGCGCAAAGAATACGGGCTTGCCGCGCAATGCCGCTGCTTCGATGTGCATTGGCCGACCGCTGCCCGGCCATGTGCCATCCCACGCCGCGCGCGTGTCAGCGCCAGCTAACGAAATCCACGTGGGAGTGGCGGGGTGAAGCTGCGCCGGATCGACGTCCGCGGCTGCGAATAGCACGCTCCAGTCGACGGGCGGCGCGGCGGGCGAGCCGGTTTCTACTTCTTGCGGAATGGCTTCCAGCCGCAGCAAACGTCCTTCCGCATCCATGCGGAGCGTGATCATGCCCGACGAAATCGGCGGCGGATCATCCATCATAACCAGACCCGGAGTCAATAAATTCCACCAGCCCTGCGGAATCATTCCCGCCGGACTTTGCCGGTACCAGTAGTCCAAAAGTTGCGGCCGCTGCGAAAGGATCTGGCTCCAGTCCTGCTGCGACTTGGCGTTCTTCGCTACATAGGACAGCAAATCGTAATCATAAATGAAGCCGCCGGCGCGATCCTCCGCGCGCGCCGCATATCCAAGCTTGGAGATGATCTTCTGGGCCTCGTGCGCCAAAACTTCCGGTGGCTTGTCGGGACGCAGTTGCTCGAGTCCGTTTTCTTTCACGCCGATGTACAGGAACAAGAGAGTTCCCAGCAGCACGGCGGCGAGCGTTGCCAGGCCAGCGCGCGGAGTAATCCCCGCGTTCTCGCCCGCGGCGGCCACCATCTGCGGCGATGGCGTTTCGCCCGCAGCCAAGGCTGCGGCCAGCGGATCGCCGCCGGGCAGCGCTGCCGCCACTTGGAGCGCAGAGGCGGGACGCAGGGCCGGGTCCTTCTCCAAACAACGCAGGATCACGCGCTCAAGCAGGGGGTCCAGATCGCGCACCAACGTTGAAGGACTGGTGGGTGCGGATTCTTCCCGCAGTCGCATAAGTTCCGGCAGCGTCGCTGCCTCGAACGCGCGCTTGCCCGTCAAAATCTCGTACAAGACGAGACCGAGCGAGTACAAGTCGCTCTTGACGGTGACTTCTTTTCCGGCGAGCTGCTCCGGCGCCATGTACGCTGGCGTCCCTGCGCGGATCTCTGCTCCCTGGATGCTCGCGGCAATCCCCGCCAATCCAAAATCCGTGATGCGAATCTTTCCCGCGCCGTCCAGCATCACGTTTGCGGGCTTCAAGTCGCGATGAATCACTGCGCGCTCGTGCGCCGCGGCCAATCCCGCGCAGAGCTGCCGCGCGACCTCGATCGCCTTATCCGGCGACAGCCTCCCGATGCGCCGCACCACCGACGCCAGGTCTTCGCCATCGACGTACTCCATGCTCAGAAACAAGGTGCCCTCGGCATCGCCGATGTCGAACACCCGGCAAACGTTGGGATGTGATACTTGCCGCGCCGTACGCACTTCCGCATGGAACCGCGCCAGTGCGGCGGGGTCTTGCGAAAGACTCTCTGGAAGAAATTTAATCGCGACGACTTGACCGAGCTTCAGATCTTCGGCGCGGTACACCTCTCCCATGCCGCCTTTTCCGGCGAGCGCAACAACACGATACCGTTCCGCGATGATTTGCCCTGGCGCGAAGCGTCCGCCGCTGATGGGGTCCGAAGTTGTCAAAAAGCCGGGGCTGCTGGAAGGCGTGCGCGGCCCGCGCAGCGAAGTGGCGACTGAAGGTGTCTTACGTGAAGGCGGCGTGGCAGGAGCGATCGTCTCTTGCTCCATGCCCAAATCGTCGCCCGCAATCGTAGCATCCGCATTAGCGTCGACAGGTTTCCCACACGAAGAGCAAAACTTCCCCGTGGGAGAAACCTTTGCGCCGCAAGAGGAACAGAACATGAGCGAGCGGGATTCTACCATCCTAAAGTGACCCGCCGCGAGCTTCCGAGAATTGCCTCAAGGATTACGAAATGCGCTCGACCTGCACCGCCGTTCCGTATGCCAGCACTTCCGTCACGCCCTGCATCACTTCCGTCGCATCATAGCGCATGGCGATCACCGCATTCGCTCCGTGCTCGGAAGCGTGCTGCAGCAAAAGTTCAAACGCATCCTCGCGAGTTTTCTCGCAGAGATTCGTCAGGATCGTAATGTTGCCCCCGACGATCGTCTGCAACATTGCTCCAAAGTTTCCGATGACACTTCTGGACCTCACTACAATTCCCCGCACGATACCGAAATTCCTGACGATCTTGTAGCCCGGTATTTCGACTCCGGACGTCACCATCACTGCATCCACTCTTCCCATGTTTCCACTCTCCTTCGGACCGCCGTTTACCGGTGCGATTCTACCCATTCACACCGCCATGCGCGAGCAATCTGCTTCTGCTAGTCTGAATACACGTGGAAACACTTTTTTATTTCCTGGCCATCGTGCAAATCCTGCTGGGTCTCTATCTGGTCGGGCAGGCCATGCAATGGCTCGGCTACGCGCGCCGCCGCATGTTTAACGACCCGGGCTTCTACACGCCGAGTGTGGCGCTGCTTTGCCCGTGCAAGGGCGTCGAGCCCGGTCTGGAACGCAATCTCGTCTCGCTCACCGAGTTCGACTACCAGAATTACCAAATCTTTTTCATCCTTGCCTCTTCCTCTGACCCTGCTTACGGCATCGTGAAGCGTGTCGCCGCGCAATCCAAACCCAAGGCGCATGTGGTCATCGCGGACAAGCCCGAAGGCTGCGGCGAAAAAGTGAACAATCTGCGCGTCGCGATCGAGCAATTGCCCGCCGACCTGGAGGTGCTTGTCTTTGCGGATTCCGACGGCCGCCCGGGGAAATCCTGGTTGCACCACCTTGTAGCGCCGCTTGCCGATTCACGCATCGGCGCCACCACCACCATGCGCTGGTTCATTCCCAACAAAAGCAATTTTGCCACTGCTCTCCTAACTGCCTGGAACGCGTCCATCGTTACCATGCTCAGCGAGAAAGGCAGGAATTTCTGCTGGGGCGGCGGCACCGCCATCCGCCGCAGCATTTTCGACCAGATTGGCGTCGCCGACGAATGGAAGAATTCCGTCAGCGACGACTACTCCATGACTCGCGCCCTGGAGCGCACTGGCCGCACGATCATGTTTCTTCCCGAGTGCCTAACGTTGTCCTACGTCGAGACGGACTTTTCCGGCTTGCTCGAATTTACGAACCGCCAGATCCTCATCACGCGCGTCTATGCGGAGAAAATGTGGCGCGCCGCGGCCGCCACGCATCTTCTCTTTTGCGCAACCTTAGTTCTGGGCGTGGTTCTGACTCTCGGTGATGTACTGGAATCCCGGCCGGCTTTCCATCTCGCCGCGCTCACTCTTTTGCCTTTGCTGCTGGCTGCCATCCGCGCCGGTCTGCGTCTCACGGGAGTGACCGAGGTTCTCCCCGCGGCGCGCTCACAAATCATGGGTCAGGCATGGATCTACGTCGTACTCGGCGTGTTTATCCCGTTTCTCTACCTAGCAAACTTCGCCGCCTCGCTCCTTACGCGGAAAACGCGCTGGCGCGGCGTCGTTTACGAATTAATTGCCCCGGAACAGACACGTATTTTGTCCTATTGAAAGGGTTGCGCCAATGGCGTCTAAGGCCCGGGAGCTTTTCCACAGCCCATTACTACCAATCTCATTTGTAACAAGACTTTATGCTTCCGCTGGAATAATGTGTTTTGTTTCGAGTTATACGTCGTTAGGGGGCCGCTCTTTCGTTCCAAGTAGACACCTGGGACATCCTCAAAGGTGTTCCCATTTTGAGAATGTCCTAAAGCTATGGTGCTTTTGGCCGATACAGATTGCTGGAAGCCGTGGAAAAATTTCGCGCGGCATGCAATTCCTACAGGGAATGACTTAGGTGAAGAACCCCAGCCTTCACGTAACTTGAACATTCTAGAGCAGGTTGAGATTTGTTCCCAACGGCGGAAAATTTGCAGTACAGAAAAGGTTCGGGGTTGTAACAACTGCGAGCGAACTGGCGGGGAGCTCCTTCTGATGTCCCGGCGGTGTGGCCTTAAAGGCACAATCACCGGGTTTTCAGCCCTCTGTATTGGCTTCTTACCTGACCGCTTGTCGGCGCAGTGAACTACGTCTCTATTCGGGGCGATCTTTCATAAATCAATCATGAGCTTCGGTTCGTCGCGAGGCTGCATTGGAGGGATGCAAGTGAAAGTAATTCGCAGGAGTGACCATCCGCACCAGCTCACCAATCCTCGCCCGTCTCTTCCCCGCGACCTGTTTTTCTTCTACGAAAAAAATACCGGAGTTTCACACTTCCATGTGGAAGCCGGTCCCGATGGCAGTTTTCCGGTAGACCAGGCGGCAGGGCTTCTGGCCATGCATTGCATGGTGCGCGGCCAATCGCCAAGCGACTATGTGGTGATGGTGCAAGCCGAACACGCCGACCTCGAGGGTCTCAACGAAAAAGCCGAAAAACTTCTGCAAGCGGGCCATTCCGCAGGCAGCTCCGTGAAGCTCACCCGCCGCGAAGAGGAAGTGCTCGGCGGCGTCATTCGCAGCCTGGCTAATAAGGAAATTGCCGCGGCCCTCAATTTGTCCGAGCGCACCGTGAAATTCCATGTTTCTTCGCTCCTCGCGAAATTCCGCGTGCGCGGCCGGATGGAGTTGGTGCGCGAGGCTTCTCGTCATGCCGGCGCTTCCATGCTTATTCCCGCACCGGTGGCTACTCGCGAAGCGCGATCCTTTGCGCAAGCGGCGAATGGTTTCAGCGGCTCACAACGCGGGGCAGCCATCGTGCCGCTCTCCCGGCGCCCGCTGATGGCCTAGTTCCTTTTCAGAAGAAGCAAAAAAGCAAGAGAACGGCCTGCCGCTCAGGAGAACGGCAGGCCGTTAGTTTTTTTGTGGAATTGCGCCTGGCCCTACTTCTTCGCCGTGGCGTATAGTTGAGCAGCCTTGTCCCAGTCGACCACGTTCCACCACGCCTTGATGTAGTCGCCACGCACGTTCTGATATTTCAGATAGTACGAGTGCTCCCAAACGTCCAGTCCGAGCACGGCCTTGTTGTTCCCGCTCAGCAAATAAGGGGTGTCCTGATTAGACGTGGAATCGATGGCCAGCTTGCCGTCGCGAACAACGAGCCACGCCCAGCCGGAGCCGAAGCGGCCCAGGCCTGCGGCTGTGAACTTCTCTTGGAAGCCGGCAAAGGAACCAAATGAAGAATTAATGGCCGCGGTGAGATCGCCCTTTGGTTCTCCGCCTCCGCCTTTCTTCATCCATGTCCAGAACAACGAGTGATTCCAATGCCCGCCGCCGTTGTTGCGGACCGCCGCGCGGATCGCTTCGGGAACCGCGTCAAGCCCCTTCAGCAGGTCGTCAATGGACTTAGCCTGCAGATCGGCATGGCCCTCGAGCGCTTTGTTCAGATTGGTTACGTAGGCGCCATGATGCTTGTCATGATGGATTTCCATCGTTTTGGCGTCGATGTACGGTTCAAGTGCGTCAAACGGATACCCCAAAGGGGGCACGGTAAATGGCACAGGCTTTTCCTCCAGATTGAGATTTGAATGCGAATCCACTATTGTCCCGGCGCCCAAAAGACCCGGAGCGGCACTTCCAGCCCCGAGCAATCCCGCGCCGACGATACCGGTATTCACGAGAAACTGGCGGCGGTTCATGTGGAACTCCAGCAAAGCGGTGGGCGAGTTGGCCTACGCGCCGCATTATACCGCTATAGCCGCAAATCATGGCAATGCCACGCACCGGCAAGCGACTTGGTTCCGGCGATTTCTAAATTGCGCCCTTCATTGGATGCGCGTGAGCGCCCAACGGGCAGATTCCGCGATTACGGGTTCTGGTGATGCCGCCAAACGCTCCAGTATTTTCCCGATTCGCGCATGGGCAGCCGAGTCTTGTTGCACTCCAGCGTTCCCGATGGCGATGCAGGCGTTCCTTACCAGCCCTCGCCATTTCGTTCGCTTGATCGGGCTTCCGCGAAACGCCTCGCGAAATTCTTCCTCGTCCATCGACGCCAGCCATTCCAGCCTGGGC
>Ga0210406_10007126_pt1 | contig 11441 bp, 16 predicted proteins | sample IncBWC30MmetaG_FD_155454 | JGI IMG/M metagenome (GOLD analysis project Ga0210406, IMG submission 155454) | Forest soil microbial communities from Barre Woods Harvard Forest LTER site, Petersham, Massachusetts, United States - Inc-BW-C-30-M | ecosystem: Environmental > Terrestrial > Soil >... | reverse complement strand
CGAATCGGTAATGGCACGCCGATTCCGCCATTCGTTCCACCGGAGCTTCATGTCGAATCCTGGCGCGAATCGATCGCCAAGATTCGTCAGCTAAGCGCCACGAATCTTTATCTCCCCCATTTCGGTAGAGTCGCCGGATCTGTGCCGGAACATCTCGATCTCCTGGACGAACGGGTCGCGCGCTGGAGCGAATGGTTTCGCGAAAAAATCCGAACCGGAGCCAACGAGGACCAATTGCGTTCGGAGTTCGCGGCGCTCGAACATTCGGAGATCGGCGCTTCCGCCTCAGCTGATTCTTCGCTGGTCACTGGTCACTCGTCACTTGTCACTCTTTATGAAGCGGCCGATCCGAGCTACATGGCCGTCGGCGCTTCGATTCGTTACTGGGCCAAATATCATCCCGAAGAAGTTACCCGCTGAATCTTCGACCCGGATGCGGACTAAACCCGACAAGTTCTGGAGGATTACGCGTTTGTAACATTCACAAATCCAGCGATTTTCCTCGTCAAATTTTGCCCGCGCGCACGCGTTTTGCTTTTTTAGCGAATTCCAATGGCTGTGGTTGATCCCAATACATTCGAAAAGTTACTTCCCGTTGCCGTGCGATGGGCAAAGAAACAGGAAGAATTCGTCCTGAAACATGGCAATCCATTAAGTCCCCGGCACATGGCTGACGCCACTCTCTCCGGAGTCACAAATCCCGCTCGCATCAGAGTGTTGGTCGTTGATCGGATTCCGCTCCCGGACGATCCGGACCTCGCCGAAGCTTCGAAGCGAATCGGCATCGTCACCGATGACACGCGCTGCATGGGATTCGGCTACGCTTTGATCGTTCGGGTCGACGCCTGGAACGATCGCGAAACGATTTTGCACAATTTCGTCCACATCGCGCAATGCGAACGCAGCGGCGGCCTGGAACAATGGTGCCGCGAGTATCTGGGCAATCGCACCAGTTGTCCACGGTTCACTGTTGGCAATCTCGAAGAAGAAGCGCGCCGGCTCGCGCGAGAAATCTGCACAACCGACGCCGCCGCGTAAGCCAACCGCGCCACCTTCGCGGCGTTTGAATAACACTCCAACGCGACCCGTCTATCTTTCCAGGGAAGGGATTAAGGGTCATGCAGTTATCCGATAAAATAAAACGGGCAGGTGCGACCGGTTACATCTTACTTTGGTTGCTCGGAATACCGCTTCCAATTCTGTTTCTGATCTTTTTGCTTCGCGGCTGCACCTAAGAAGAAAGGATGAGGGATGAAGGAAGAAGCAGTTTCATAATTCATCCTTCATCCTTTATCCTTACCCGGTGATAACCGGCACTGACATCGCCATCTGGGTCGGGTCGGGTCTGCTTGCCCTCGGCATTGGCTGGAGCAAGTACTCAAAATATAAGACGCGCGAGAAGATGGTGCGCGAGTTTGTCGCCATGGGTCCCGAGCAGCGCGAGAAACTTCTCAGCCGGTTGCAACCAGAAACGCAAATGGAGATCCGGCAGGAACTGATGAAACGTCTTCGGGTCAAGACCGACCTGTGACGTTGCGCGATTCGGTCCGCCGTTAGACGTTAAAGCGTGGACGCGCAGGGCAAACCGATTCTTTCCCGCCTCGGCCATTGGAGCGCAGAGTTGCTTCTGGTCTTTCTCGGCGCTTATGCCGCATTTTGGCTGACCAATTATCAACAGCACCGCGCCGACGTTCACCGGCACGATCAACTCCTGGCCTGGCTCGAACAGCGGATGAAAGATGGCCTTGAGAACACAAAAACAGATGCGACAAAAGCAGACCGGCAGCTGGCGGAATTTCGCCGCGCCCTTGCCGCCGGTGAAATGCCGCCATTGCATCCTTTTTCCTTTACGACGGACTATAGCGCGAGCGATACCTCCAGTTTACTTCAGTCGGGCGGCTACGAAGTCCTCGACATTAAGACGCTTACCGCGCTGCACGAGCTTGAGTCGACGATCCGCTGGGGGTTGGACCGTATGGCGCACTACCAGAAACTAAGTGACGAATTGATCTGGCCCAATCTCGATCAGGACATTTCATTCTTTTACGACCCGGCGACGAAGCAGTTGCGGAAACGATTTGCCGGTTACCCCGAAATACTGGAGGACACGGCCAAATTTTTTCACGACCTGGAGAATGCGAAGCGGGAGCTGTTGACTCAGATTCAGGCCGAACGTCAGAAACGCTAATTCGTTTTGATGCAGGCGCCCATTTTCGAAATGACAGTGCCGGTTCAGTCGGCAGACATCGACGGGCAGAGCCACGTCAACAACACCGTTTATCTCCGCTGGGTCCAGGATGTCGCGACGGCACATTGGGAATCGCTCGCCAGCGCAGAAGCACAGACAGCGATTGGCTGGGTTGTGGTTCGTCACGAGATCGATTACAAAGCGGCGGCGAATCTGGGTGACGAAATTCTGTTACGCACCTGGGTCGGCGAAGCCAGTCGTTTGAAATTCGAACGCTTCAGCGAGATCCGGCACAAGAAAAACAACCAACTGCTCGCTCAAGCAAGGACGCTTTGGGTGCCGATCGATCCGAAAAGCGGAAAACCGACTCGCGTGTCCGCCGAGGTGCGCGCCCGATTCTCGGTCTGATCTCTGACCGCTGACTTCAGATCTCTGCGGTTGCCGCCTCAGGCAGCAACCGATTTCCACTCTTCCGGCGACAGCTTCAGCTTTGCCGCGGCGCAGTTATCTTCCAGATGCTGGATATTTTGCGTGCCCGGAATCGGCAGCATCACCGGCGAACGTTGCAACAGCCATGCGAGTGCTACACGATAAACATCCGCATTGTGCGCTTTGGCGACGGATTCCGCCGCGCCACCGCCGAGTCCATGATTTCCGCCGACCGGCGCCCACGGTAGAAATCCGAGATTTTCCTTCTCACAAAAATCGAGCGCGCTCTCCCATTTTCGGTCGTCGAAGTTGTAGCGATTCTGAATGCTGACGATCGGAACAATTTTTCGTGCTTGCTCGATCTGCTCGGCCGAAACTTCCGACAACCCGATGTGACGAATTTTTCCGGCCTGCTGCGCTTCCTTTAGCGCACCTAACGAATCTTCCGCCGGCACTTTTGGATCGATCCGGTGCAGCTGATACAAATCGATTCGATCGAGCTTCAACCGCTTCAAACTGTTGTCGATTGCCTCTTTGAGATGTTCTGGCCGCCCGTTCGGGACCCATTGGCCCGGACCTGGCCGGGTCAATCCGCCCTTGGTCGCAATGACGAGGCCCTTCGGATAAGGATGCAACGCCTCGGCAATTAAAAGTTCGCTCGTTTCCGGACCATAGGCGTCGGCCGTATCGATCAGATTCACGCCGAGATCGACCACGCGCTTCAAAACCTTCACCGCATTGGCGCGATCGGGCGGCCAGCCCCAAATGCCTTCCCCGGTGATCCGCATCGCGCCGAAGCCGAGCCGATTGACCTCGAGATCGCCACCGATCTTGAATGTCTGGTTCGTTGCGGTTCCAGGGGGTGCTGTTGCCCCGAGAATTTTTCCGCCCACCAAAACTGTCGCGCCTGTCGCCATGCTCACTTCAAGAAATTTTCGTCGAGTAATCAGATTGTCCATTGCTTCCTCCTCGTTTTTTAAGTTTACGATTTATTAGTTCCCTCCTCTTGCCGTAACAGCGGGATCAGCCGCTTGCAAAGCTTCGCCGGACGTTCGCTTCCCGGTTTTCTGTAAATCACTGCTGCTGTAACTCCGCGCCGACGAATTCGCGTTCGCAGAAGCGGCGTTCTGCTGATTATTCGCACATCCGACGAATGTCAGGGCTAAGAAACAAATGACGAGCCGACTAGAAAAGTAATTAGTTTTCTTCATGGCAACCCCTTTCCCGGTAGAACCTTCCGTCTGCATTTCAGATTCTGCAATTCGCAAATTTTCATGTCGGGCGACGCTTGTCGCACGTCGCTCATCCTTTCTTTCGTTTGGCCCAAACGATGCTGACTTTGGAACGAGGAATATGGAACGCGTCTATCGCATTCTCGCCGTGGACAACGAACCGTCGGTCACGACCGCGTTTCGTTTCGTCTTTGACGGGCCGCAATACGACATCACCTGCGTCAGCAGCGGAACCGACGCGCTCGCGCACCTCGATTACTCAACGCCCTTCGACGTCATTATCGTTGATCAAAAAATGCCGAAATTGACCGGCGTCGAGTTGGTCCAGGAAATTCGGAAACGCGGCATCGGCGGCAAAATCATCGTCGTTTCAGCAAATCTGTCAGCCGATGTTGTCGAGGCCTACAAGCGCATGGAAGTGAGTCTTATGTTTTCCAAGCCGTTCGATATCCGGCAACTTCGTTCCGCCATCCAACAGCTCGCCGCCTGACCTCTTTTCTCTTCCTCCTTACCTCTCGCTCTCTCTCCCTTGCTCCTGCTCCGCGCCGTCTAATTCCTATTCGCCCGCGTCGTTGGCACGTAGTAGGTGCTTGGGACTAAAACCAGGCGGTCCGAGCTCCACGTCGCGGTGAAAATGTAAACCTGGCCCGCCTTCGCAATCAGCGGCATCGACGTCGGCCGACGCGCTTCCGTATTGGGCAATGCGAGCGCCGACACGATGTGCCGGCCGCTCGAAACGAATCCGCCATAATGTTGGTTCCTCGGAATGTCTCCCATCTGTTTTCCATCGATCGACAACCGAATAAAAAGGTCGCTCCCGAAATTGGGTGAGCGTTGGACAATAAATCGCGCGGTCTTCCCGCTTGGAGTCGGTGTGGGCCGCGGTCGCGCTTGCCCAGGCGACGCCGACAACGCGAGGCCGACCGCTGCGAACCAAATCCAATTTCCAGCAAAACTTTTTCTCACAAATTGAGCTTATCAGTTCCGGTCCAAACTTCGCAATGCTGTCTCTTGTTCTTGCTCTTCCTCCTCGCCGCCTACCGCTTTCCTCGTCGCGCCGAGTACGTCTTCGGTCCGAGCGCAAATCTTGAATCATGCCGCTGTGCGGCAATCTATATCCAGGGGACACATTGGATGCACTAGCGGGAGCGTAATCTTGAGATACGACCCCATTTGGGCCGCTGCTGACCGTTTACCCCATTCCGCGATCACCGCACGCGCAACGATCGCGGCGGATAAACCAACAGCCGCAGCGATTCGTCCACGTCGATCTTCGGCCAACGTTCGCTCCACAAATCTTGAATCGACTCATTTGCTTCAGTCCGCCGTTCTCTGTTTTCTGAAAGCTCCGAGCTGCCAGCTCCCTGCGCATCCGCCGGTCCGGCGGCCGGCGATTCCGGTTCCACGTTCGCGTGACGCTTCGCCGCCAACATTCGCCATTGCGCGTTCGCGAGCGACGTTGCCGTCCCCGCTGCCCAGCTCGTTACTCGAGTGCCGTTGAGGAAAATCGCGTAATGCGTTCTTCGTTTGGCGTGCACATTTACCGGGCCCTCGAATTTTCCGGCAATCATTCGGCCCCAGTAACGGGCATAAAGTTGCGGCTTAACCGATCCGGGTTCGCTCGTGTACCAAGTCAGGCGTCCAAATCCGCGGGCATAATCGTCACGATCGCGAGCGCCTGACCACATGGCAACGTCGCCCGGTTTTGGATGACCGTTCCAGACCAGGGTCTTCCCGTCTTTGGTGGATTGATAATTTCCTTCGCCGCTGGCGAGTTCCGTCAAGCCAAGCAGCGCGCCGCAAATCAAAAGCAATCGTCCAGCCACCGAAGATCGACCGACTATGGCAGAGAACGCGCGCGTTCGCCAGCTTCCGGTATTTCCCCTTTTTGGTTGCCTTAACATCTCAACATCTCAACATCTCGACGACTCAACGATTTGATGATCACCGCCATAATTTTCGATCTCGACGGCGTGCTCGCCGACTCCGAGCCGTGGTGGAATCAGATCGACGCGAAATTACTTTCCGAGTACGGCGTAACGTATCGTGGCGAATATCATCAGAACGTTGTCGGCGTTAGCTATTCGATCGCGATTGAGTTCTACAAAAAGGCGTTCAGGATTAACGCATCGACCGAGCAAATGATGAAACGGCGCGGCCAAATCGCGGCCAAGTTCTTTGCCGATCGCGTTGGTCTCTTCCCGGGAACGAAAGACGTTTTGGAGCAGCTGCGTCAACTGGACTTGCGCCTCGCTGTCGCAACGAGCTCGGTCGGCAGTTCAGCGCGGCCGTTCTTGGATCGACATCAATTGACTCGGCTGCTCGACGTTGTTGTTACCGGCGATGAAGTTGAACGCGGCAAACCTGCGCCCGATATCTACCTGCGCGCCGCCCAAAAATTAAATCTACGCGCGGACGAATGCTTGGTGGTTGAGGACGCATTTTCAGGAATCGCCGCGGCCAAAGCCGCCAAAATGTGCGTCGCCGCAATTCCCGACACTCGTTTTGTTAGTCCAGATTCGTACAAGGAAAAGGCCGATTGGGTTCTGACCAGCTTGACCGACGTACCGTTGCTCATTCGAGAACAACTAACGAATAACTGACTGACTCGAAACCCTCTGGTCTGGCCACTCGTCACTTTTTCTCATGCGATCTTGCACGGAATCACTGCGTCTTCGTCAAATGAGTACACCGCGCACAATCGATGATAACCGTCCGCGATCACGACTTTCCCATTCTTGTCGTCTCTTACCAGCAGAAGCGGGGAAAGGAATTGTCCGGCCTTGATTTTCTTGCGGTCTTTTTTCACATGATAATTGCTGACCCCAAGCAGCGATAAACGCGACGCCCGGAAAATGTCCTTCGCTTTGAACTTCGACATTCGCGCGCGTTGTAGCTGCTCCACGTGTCCAGCTGCCGTCCGCTCGTCATAGAGAAGCCTCAGGTACGACTTCGCGGCGGGATAATCATGCTGTTCCGGTGCGGGCAACCATTTGATTTCAATTTCGCTAGCCATGTCTTCTTGTCACTCGTCACGTGTCACTCTTTTTCCGTTTCGTATTTGATCGTGTTCTTCACGATCTTCCCCTTGCCAGATTTATCGAAGGTGAGTTTCACATTTCGCGTCGCAGTGATCGACCCAGCGTCACCTCCATCGATCATCGTGGTAATGCTGACATTGAGCGAGCCGTCCTTTTCCCAGGACTTCGCTTGTTCCCAGTTATTGCTGGCGACGTGCCGGTAATTCTTGCCGTGCTTCATCTTTGCCGGGATGTCGGCATTCGGCAGATTCGGCAGCTTTACTTTTCGAAATTTTTCGCCGCTCCGGAAATAAACATCCACTCCCTGGTTCGGATGTCCGATTCGAGTCATCAGAGCGAAGCGAGACGAATCATCCGCCCAAAGCACATGCCAGTAGGTGCTGCTGATTTCTTCTTCACCGAGTCGCTGCAAAACTTTCTTTGATGCTTTGTCGATCAAATCAATCGTGCGCACGACGGACTCGTAATCCACCACAAAGGCAAACTTCCCATCCGGCGACGCCGGCGTGTCGGAGTTTTCTTCCTCCTTATTTTGCTCGGCAACCGAAGCGCTTGGGGAAGCTGTCGGTTGCTGGGAACGGATCGGCACCGATAAACCTGCCGACAGGACGAACAGGCTGGGGAACAACCACGATTTCCTCATCCCGCCATTTTACCAGACCGGCGTTCTCGTCAGCGAACACGAATTCGCGCCCGGCAGAGGCTCGTTCGTTCCTGACTTCAGTTCGCCGTGATTCCAACGACTAAATTTTCGGCCTGACGGAAATCTTGAATCATGCCGCTCTGCGGCAGTCTACATTCAGGGAACATTATCGATGCACTAGCGGGAGCGTAATCTTGAGATGCGACCCCGGCTCCTCACCCTTTCAGCATTCAGTTTTCAGCTTCTCGCTTTCCGATTAGGGTTCATACCTATGCCGACAAAAGAATATTCCGCTCCGCCGTCGATGACGATCGATCCCAACAAGCAATACTCCGCCACCTTCAAGACGTCTCGCGGAGAAATTGTGTGTGACCTATTCGCCAAGGACGCTCCGACAACGGTTAACAACTTCGTTTTTCTCGCCCGCGAAAAGTTTTACGACGGCACGCTCTTTCATCGCGTCATCGCCGATTTCATGGTGCAAGGCGGCGACCCGACAGGGACCGGCCGCGGCGGACCGGGATATCGATTCGAAGATGAAGTGAGGAACAACCCGCGCAAACACCAGGTGGGCAGCTTATCGATGGCGAATGCCGGCCCGAACACCAACGGCAGCCAATTCTTCATCACCCACGTCGCGACCGATTGGCTAAACGGCAAACACACCGTGTTCGGCCAGGTTCGGCAAGGACAGGAAACAGTTGATGCAATTGAGCAAGGCGACCAGCTAATCTCCGTCACGATCAGCCAGCAATAACCGCGAGCGACAGCTGAAGGCTGAAATGCTGGCTCAAGAAGGCATTCCGTTCTTTGCAATACGCTCCATCTGCTCGCAAAAGCGATCGAGTTCACTTAGCGCCGTATAAAGATTTGGCGTTATTCGAATTCCTTGAAATTCGTCGTGGATGATGGGCGTCGTGAAGATGTGGTGTTTGTCGAACAGATATTTGGTCACGGCCTTCGGCTCGGTTCCCTCGATGTGGACGTTGGCGATGGCGCAGGATTGATTCGATTCGAACGAGGTGTTGAACCGGATCTTGGGCACATCCTTGAGTTTGTGCATCCAGTAACGAGACAAATATCGTAGCCGCGCTTCTTTGCGTTTGCCGCCGATCCCGTTGTGGAACAACAACGCTTCGCCGATGGCGAGTTTCGGCGCAGCCGAGTGGGTGCCGATCTCTTCGAACTTGCGGATATCGGACGCTTGCTTGGCTTCCGCGGCCATGAGCGGCCAGATTTTGTCGATCTTGTCGCGTTTCACGTAAAGCATGCCGGTGCCTTTCGGCGCGTACAACCATTTGTGCAGACTGGTGCCGAAATAATCGCAACCCAGATCTGCTCTTTTGAAATCGAACTGGGCGAAGGAATGGGCGCCGTCGACGATCGCTTCAATCCCGCGGTCGCGGGCCAGATCGCAGACGGCTTTCACCGGCGTGATCTGGCCGGTGATGTTGATCTGATGCGAGATGAGGATCAGCCGAGTGCTATCGGTGATTCCTTTTTCAAACGCGGCGGCGATCTCGTTGAGGTTTTTGGGCGGGATCGGGACCTGAATGAGCTTCAGTTTGAGGTTTTCGCGTTTCTCGCGTTGCCGCAACGTGGTGAGCATGCGCGGGTAATCCTGAGTGGTGGTCAGGATTTCGTCGCCCGGTTTGAAATCCATGCCGTCGAGCAAGATCTCGAGCGATTCAGACGCATTGCGAGTGATCGCGATCTCTTCCCGGTCGCACCCGAAGAGGTCGGCCAGGCCGGTGCGGATGGTCTCCGATTGCGGCTCGAGGATCTCCCACATCGTGTAAGCGGTGCAGTCTTCCTGTTCCCAGATGTATCGGACCAGAGCTTCGGTCACGACCTTCGGGCTGGGCGAAACGCCGCCGTTGTTCAGGTTGATGATGCCGCGGGTGACGCTGAACGCGTTTTGGATCGCAGCCCAATAATCTTCGTCCGCGGCCGCTTCTTCCGGCGACAAATGCGCGACGGATTTCGCCGCGGCCTGAACGTCTCGTAATAGAGAGCCGACCGTGGCCGAAGAAAGCGCGGCCAGGCCTAGGCCGCGGCCGGTGAAGCGAATGAAATCGCGCCGTGTTTTCAACGCGCTGATGAAAGCGGAAAAGCGGAAACGCGGAAAGCTGAAATACGGAACCACTGATTACACGGATGCAACGGATTTGCAGGCGAGCTCCGAGGCGGAGTGGCATTGCCTGCCGCCACATGTCAGAGGTCGGAGATCAGCCGCCTACGTTGAAACTTTCGCCTTCCCGTTAGTTTTGTTCGCGCAGAATTTTGTCGGCGGTTCGCCGGGCGGTATCGGCGGGGACCTGAAGGCGCAGCAAAACTTCGATCAGCTTGGAGCGTTTCTTGGATCGGACAGCATCGTTGAATAGCCGGTCGAACCGAAGAAAGCGTCGGCCGGGCTTAAGTGGCAGATGCGATGGAACATCGGGATTCATAACGCAACACGGCGGGTGTCCTGTTGCTTTACAAGGTTCGGATTTCTACGAGCTGTTGGACGTATCGGGAAAAAAACTGAATGGAGCGACTGGGGCGAATACACCGCGCTGGGAAGCCGGTGGACGGACTGCATTTGTCGGCTGACGCGGCGACCGAGCGTATCGGGAGATCGCGAGTCAGCGACATGGCCGGTTGAGCCGCGAGGTAGCGGTCAAGCGCAGGACGAAGATTAATCCGCCCTCGCTCCGCTGTTTCCTAATTCCTACTTCTTACTTTCTATTCTTCTCCTGGACTGACGACTTTGAATGTGAAAGCGGCGACGGCTGCGCCAACCAGGTCCGCGACGATGTGGATCCAGATTTGGGAGATGTTAACCAGTTTCATCATGCCGATGCCGACCGCGACAGCCGGATTGAACGCACCACCGGAGATCGCGCCGACCGCGAAAGCGCCGGTCATCACGGTCATGCCAATGGCGAGACCGTAAAACGAATTGTTGGCCGTGCCTTTGGCGGTGGCGACGTTAAGCACGACGAACGCGAGGGCGAAGGTGAAAAGGAACTCGGCGACCATCGCCATCGGAACATCTTTGATTTCCATCGGTGTGCCGCTCTTGCCACAAAGGTAAACAGCAACGAATGCGGCCGCGATTCCCGCCAATATCTGCGCAATCCAGTACGGAATCACATCGCTCGCCGAACATTTGCCGCGCAAAAAGACTGCGAGGGTCACGGCAGGATTAAGATGTCCGCCGGAAATGTGCCCGGTTGCGAAAACCATGACCATCAGCGCAGCGCCGATCGCGAGCGGAGCGATGACGCCAGCCGCGCCGGGGATGACGGTGCAGCCAACGGTCAGGACGAGAAAGAACGTGCCGATGAATTCTGCGACGTATTTGTTCATGACCGCGAAGTATGAAGGATGAGGGATAAGGGATGAAAGACAGAAATGGAATGCCAAGGGTCACAGGTCCAGCGCAAAAAAGAGACAAATGAATAGGTCTGGGACGACTAACGACTAATCATTGAACGAACTAATTATAAGATGAAAAAGGTTATCACTTTACTAGCAGGGTGTTCACTAGTGTTAGCTGGAGCGGTTATCGCCCAGCAACCGGAGGGACAGGAGTCACCGGCCAAGAAGGGCGCCGGGAAGGAGAAAACGACGCAGGCGACGGAGACGAAGCCAACGCGCAACGCTGCGCCCGGTGAGAAAAAAGGGAACGTAACCAACGCTGAAAAGCCAACCACTACGGAAACGGGTGCGAAGCAGCACGGCGCAAAAGGCGAGCGCGCGGCGAAATCGCAACCGACAACCAACGCGGAATCATCGCCTGCGGCGGGCGCGACCAATGCCACCGAAGCAACGGGCGGCAAGAAAGGCCGGCATGAGCGCAACGCGAAAGAAAATGCAGCAGCTGGAACCGGCGCTGCGGCATCACCCGGTGCAACGCAGGC
>Ga0210406_10007124_pt1 | contig 11442 bp, 13 predicted proteins | sample IncBWC30MmetaG_FD_155454 | JGI IMG/M metagenome (GOLD analysis project Ga0210406, IMG submission 155454) | Forest soil microbial communities from Barre Woods Harvard Forest LTER site, Petersham, Massachusetts, United States - Inc-BW-C-30-M | ecosystem: Environmental > Terrestrial > Soil >... | reverse complement strand
GGACCAATCTTGAGCGGAGTGATGGCCTCAATCCAGCCTTTGGGAAGTCGCGGACCGGCTGCGGGCCAAAGGCGCATGCCGCCCGTATCCATCATCATAACCGCCGACATGCTCTTTCCCGACTGGGCATCAATCGTGTCGCATAAGTTTTCTAGAATATCTGTCAGGCCTGCGCCGCCTGCGAGCATCTCCAGCGTTCTCTTCTCGGCCGCTAATAGCGACTCGGCCCGCTTTCGTTCCTCGATGTCGGTATTTGCTCCGTACCATCGGATGATCTCCCCCAAATCGTTCCGCAACGGTTCGGCACGGAACAGGAACCATCGAAATTCTCCGTCGTACCTGCGCAGGCGCGCTTCAAGCTCACCAGCCTCCCCGGAAGCCAGAAGTTGCTGCCAATAATTCGTGACCCTCTCCCGGTCTTCTGGATGAAGCGCAACCGTCCAGCCCCAATCCGCCGTCTCTTCCGCGGTCAGCCCGGCGTAATCCAGCCAGCGCCGGTTGAAGAATTCGGCCGAGCCGTCGGGACGTGCAGACCAAGCCAGTGCCGGAATCGTGTCCACCACAAGGCGCACGTCCTCTGCCTGCTGAGCTTGTTTGGAGCCACTCCCTGCGGATACCGTGGCCCGATTATAGTCCCCTTGTGGCATTCCGCGACCTTTGATGCCGGTCGCTCAAAAATGACACATTCCCCCAAAAGACCCGGCCTTGACAGCTGCCCCCTCCTCCTTCAATCATGGCCATCATGCCCGAATCGCTCAGTCAGCAACTCGCCGGCATCGTTCTTCCCGATGCCTTCGGCAAAACCATCCGCCTCGGCTCCCTCTGGGAAACCAATCCCGCCGTCCTTGTCTTCCTGCGCCACTACGGCTGAATCTTTTGCCGCGAGCACGTCGCGCAGTTGCGCGAACACCAGCAAGCCTTCCGCGAAAAACGCACCTCCCTCGCCGCCATCAGCCTCGGCGACTCTCACTACGCCCGCCTCTTCCAGGAGGAAACCAAAATCGATTTCCCACTTCTCATTGACGAACACCGCCAGACTTACGAAATCGCCAACCTCAAGTCAGCCAACATTCTCCATCTCTTGCGCGGCGACAATTTCAAGAGCCGCAAGCGCGCCCGCGCCGCCGGCCACCAACAGCACAAGCTTGGCCGCAATCCCTTCCAACTCGGCGGCAGCTTCATCTTCGGCCCTGGCAACATCGACCGCTTCGCCCACCTCAGCCAAACCTTCGGCGACAACGCCTCCCCCCAAACCCTCCTCGCCGCCCTCGATCGCCCCTTTGAGGGGTGAGGCCTTTCCTAGCACCCGTGCAACCCCCCAAACTCAGGCGAAAATCCTCCGGCTCCCGTGCCCATCAGCACCGGCCTAGCCTCCACGTAATACCATTACAATCATACACTTACCAAAGACCTACCGATGCTCCCCGCAACTCTTTCCCCCCTCCAGGGTTTAACCAACTGTAAGGCGTTTCCCCAGGGAATTTTCCGGGAAGCGCCCCGGCCACCCCGTTTTACTCCGCGAGGCCAAGCCGGGATCGAGGGGACACAATGCGTTACCTAAAATATATTGCTCTGTTAGGAGTTTTCCTTTTTGCCGCAGCAAATGCTCACGCGCAAGTTTCCGTGGGCATTGGAGTAGGTCCTGTGTACGGCGCCGTCGGGCCAGCGCCTGCCTGCGCCTATGGTTACTACGGCTACTATCCTTACGCCTGTGCTCCATACGGCTACTACGGACCTGACTACTTCGCCAGCGGCGTCTTCATCGGTGCCGGCCCCTGGTACCACGGCGGCTACTATGGTCGCGGCTTCTACGGACGCGGCGGTTACTATGGCCACGGCTACTACGGCCACGGCGGATACTACGGACACGTGGGCTACGACGGTCACGGGGGTTACGGCTACAGGGGCGGTGAATCCCACGGCTTCGTCGGTGGCGGCAACCACGGCGGATACGCGGGCGGCGGCTATCACGGCGGCAATGGTTTCCATGGCGGCGGTGGCGGCGGTTTCCACGGCGGTGGAGGCCACGGCGGCGGCGGACATCGCTAACTGAAACCTGAACGCCCCGGGAATTCTCCCCGGCCAGCGTCCAGAAAAAAATCTTCATCCAGTAATCGGGCGGCTCCCACGGAGCCGCCCTTTTCATTTCCGCTCTCCTCTTCTCTTCGAGCTCAGCGTCTCAGCTTGCCCTGAGCGAATTATGCCTGCCCGCCGCAGGTAGGCGAAGAGCGCCCTCTGCGTTAAATCTTTTTCCTCATCCAAAATTCCAATTTTTCATTACCATCCCAATGGCTGCTTCCAAGCAAGCCAATCCCTCGAAGGGAATTTCTATGATCGAAAATCGCTCCGTGCCTCCAAACACCATCCTTCCGCACGTCGTGTATCCAGACATCGCCCAAGCCATCGCCTGGCTCACCAAAACTTTCGGCTTCACCGTCCATTACCATTACGGCGACCCCGCCAACGGCGCCCAACTCTACTTGGGTAATGCATGGATCATGGTCATGCAAGCCAGAGCAGGCCGCGGCACTCCCGCTCAGCTCGGCTCATGCACCCAAAGCCTCACTGTCTTCGTCGAAGATGTGGAAAAACATTTTCAGCGCGCGAAATCCACAGGCGCAAAAATCGTCGAGGATCTCTACGAAACCGAATACGGCGAACTTCAATACGGCGCCGAGGATTTCGCCGGCCACCACTGGCTCTTCTCCCGCCACGCTCGCGACGTCAGCCCCGCCGAATGGGGCGCCAGGATCGCTCAACCCGCCTATCGGCTCGCCCTTCTTCCCCGCCCGCGCTTCTGCTATTTCGAAATTCCCGCGAAAGACGTCCATCAGTCCGCCGCTTTTTACGCAAAAGTTTTTGGCTGGAACATCCGAGAAGAAGACACCGCCCATCCAAGCTTCGACGACGCCACAGGAAACATCAGCGGCACCTGGGTCACCGATCGCGAAGTCGCTCGCGACGCCGGCCTCTTGCCCTCCATCTGGGTAGACAACATTGACGTAAGTCTGGCGATGGTCGCCGCCCACGGCGGCGCCATCATCGAACCCGTGCAGTCAGTTTCTCCGGACGGCTCCGCCTGGATCGCCACCTTCCGCGATCCAGCCGGCAACGTCCTCCGCCTCTACACCGAAGCCCCCCGCTGATCATCCAGTCGCGCAGCACACGACTGGTAGCGCCGGCATCTTGTTTACCCTGAGCCGCGAAGGGCCGGCCAGCATTTCGTAAATTTTTTAGTCTGAGAAATCACAACAGCCAGGCACTTCGCCGCCGCACCCCCCTTCGCTAAAACAGAGGGCGCGGCAGCCAAGCGATATTCAATCTACTTCACAGTCATGCTATCCACGTGCGCCAGGAAGTCCCGGTGGCCTTCCGTGCTCAGCAGTGATCCGAATCCCGCCCATCCCGCCGGATTCTTCTTCTCGTTTTCATCAATGGCCGCGTTGAACTTGTCGATCCCTTCCGCGCCATTCGCCACGATCGCTATATAAAACGCGCCCGGATCCTCCGAGTGCACCGTCTCTTCATCAATCTGGTACGAGTGCAGCGCGCCATCGGCAAGCAGCTTCTCCAGCATCGCCACCATCGTTGCCTTCAGAATCTTCCCGTCGGGATCGTTTGTCCCCGACTTGTACCGCCAGTGGCCAACACGCAGGTAGCCATTCTTAAAGCTTCCCGAATGCGCGTTGTAATCCTTGGTTTCCATGATGTAGTCCCAGTGTTTCGACGCCGAAAGCACCGGTCCCGTCGAGTCCGGTGCTGCCCGCAGCCCTTCCAGCACCTTCATCAGATTCGCCACGGACTTGGCCGAAAACCAGGTTCCATGCGTTGGCGCTCCTTCCTGGTGATTCAGAACCGAAAAGCTTCCGTAGGAAGTCAGCGTTCCGTCGGCCACCAATTTTTTCATTGCTTCGTCTTCGGCTGCTTGGGACTTCTGATAATCGCCCCACATCGCGCGTGGCACAGCCCACTCCGCGACATACGTATACAACGGCGCCTTCTCCGAGCTCGCCGACTGTGTCCACGCCGTACTCGTCGTCAACATCGCAATTGCAAAAGCACACAACACAAACACACTTCCAGTAATTCTCCTGCGCATTCGTTTTCTCCTCAGATTTTCTCCGCCACAGCGGTTTGATTTGGCCTGGTTTTAAATATGGGCGGGAGAGAGACTGGTCGGACACTATGCTCTGTCTGCGTGATTGTCAATCCACAAACCTGTTTCTCGATTTTTGGAATCGTTCGCTTCCCTTTTGAGCTAAACTCAGCTTCGCAACTCCTCACGCTGCAATCCATCTCCTCACAGGGAGGTAAATCCCGTGTTTGAATTGGATCAATTCATCAACGATTGCCGCTCCGCTCTCCAGCAGGACCCAAGCCTCAACTTTGTCCGCGAAATCACCGCTCGCGGTGTCTCCGATCCCGCCGCAGTTCTGAAAGGACTAGGCGAGCCCACGCGCGCAGGCATTCAAACTCTCTTCCGCTCGGACTCCCTCACGATCCTAAATGTCATCTGGGGACCTCACATGACTCTGTTTCCCCACAATCACCAGATGTGGGCGGTGATCGGCATTTACACGGGCCGCGAAGATAACATCTTCTGGCGTCGCGTTCCCGGGAGCCCCGCCGGCCAACTTGAGGCCGCCGGTGCTCGCGCGCTCCGCGAAAAAGACGCCGAACCACTCGGCCACAACATCATCCACTCCGTCACAAATCCGATTCCCCGCCTCACCGGCGCCATCCACGTCTACGGTGGCGATTATTTCGCACCCGGCCGCAGCGAGTGGGACCCGGAGTCTCTCCTCGAACAGCGTTGTGATGTGGATAGAATCTTGCGCCAGTTCGAGGAGTCCAACGCTCTCTACGGCAAACTCGGTCGCCAGCCCGGCGCCCACTAGACACACGGACAGCCACTCATAAGCCTTGCCTGCAAGTTGTGTCAGTAAAGTCTCGGCGCCGAATCAGTCCGCAGCTGCCGCGGCCTTCGCCATCCCCGAATAATGGATCGTAATCAGGAACCCGTTCGTCCCGTCGTACGCAAATTTGTGTCCGTCGCCTTCGAACGCCTCATGCTTCGACTTCCACATCCGGAACCCATCGTTCGACTGCGCTCCCCAATACTTCAAGTTCTGCATCACCACTTCTTGCCCCGGCTTACTTCCAGCCACACGCTCCAGCACCACTTCGCCTTTTCCGTCCGCCATCTTTGCGTGCGCCACGCCGGTCTTCGTGTCCACATCCCACGAGAACGCAGTGTTGCTCACTGCTTTTTTCTGAAAGGGTATCGCCGAATAGAGCTGGGTGAGTATGTCAAGAAGAGCTGCCTGTTGCTCCTTGCTGACGCTCGGATCGAAATTCACTACCAGCCAGGAATCCTTGCCCGTGCTCCAGTCGCTGCCAAGATCGCTCCCGAGCCAGACCTTCGCGCCATCCAGCTTGGTTTCTTTGTAATGACCCTTGTCCACTTTCAGCACCAGGTTCGCGCGGCAGAAATGCGCGTCCGCATGATGCTCGTCCATGTGATTCGTCGAATGCGTATTGAAGTAACAGGGACAGAACATGTCGCAACTGCACGCTTCGATATAACTCGCGGTCATTTCGAAATCAGACTTCGATGATTTTTCCTGCGCATACGAACCCAAATAAATAAGGCCCGCTGCAACCATAAGGAATACCAGCAAAAGGACTCGAGGCAAGCGACTCATGATCCCTCCAATCAATTTGTCGAATTTTCAGAATGGGCCCAACTCGGAATGAAAAAACTCTACTCCCCAGCTGTCGCGGATTCAACTGGTTTTCCCGGCAAGCTGTGCCAATTTGGGCTGGGGAACTCTCGAGGAGCAAGGCATGGAATTCAATCCTAAGTTCTTGTAGCCTTCCCGCATGAAAACCTCTAAGTCTGCCAGACGCAATTCCGTGTCTAAGTCCAAGCCCAGCGCCGCTCCGAAAAGCATCGACGACTACCTCGCCTCCGTCCCCGAACCCGCCCACACCACCTTGCAAAAAGTCCGCGCCGCCATTCGCTCCGCCATGCCGCCGGGCGCCACCGAAACCATCAGCTACAAGATTCCCGCGTTCAAGCACGGGGAGATCATCATCTGGTTCGCCGCTTTCGCAAACCACTGCAGCATCTTCCCCACTGCCCGGGTCATTGAAATGTTCAACGATGATCTAAAACCCTTCACCGTATCCAAAGGCACCATCCAGTTCCCTACCGACACGCCCCTGCCCGCCGCGCTCATCAAAAAAATGATCAAGGCCCGCCTCGCCCAAATCGCTGGCAAGAAGGCCCGCTGAATCTCTCACCCCTGCAGCCGATAAATGTGATAAAGAAAATTGTGGCAGCTGTCGATTCCGCAGCCCCTCATTCGATCTATTAGTAGAGTGTGGCGCGCCCCGGCAGCAATCTGCCCGGCGCCCTGCTCTCATCCAAGTACAGGAGACCCCACGATGCGCTTCATGATGTTGGTCAAGGCCTCAGAGAATTCCGGCCCGCCGCCCAAGGAACTGATGGACGCCATTGCCAAGCTCGGCGAACAGGCCAGCAAGGACGGCTCCATGATCGAAAGCGGTGGCCTGGCCCCTTCCGCCATCAGCACCCGCGTCCGTCTCGCTCAGGGCAAAATCACCGCCCTCGATGGGCCCTTCCCCGAAACCAAGGAACTCGTCGGCGGCTATGCTGTTTTTGAATTCAAATCGAAGGAAGAGGCGGTCGAAAGCACACTGCGTTTCATGGAACTTCACCGCAAACACTGGCCAGGCTGGGAAGGCGAAACCGAAATTCGCCAGATCTTCACTCAGCAGGACTACTCGCTCGACACCGGCCGCCTGGCCCTCAAGCCGGACGCCGCCCACGGCTCCTGAACATTCGGGCGCCAGTCACACTCGGGTGGCGGCAATTTCAAGCGCTCAACGGCTCGAGACGAGATACCGCCCAACCTCAAGCGGCGTGCCTCGTCCTCTGCGCTGAAGGGCGCTGCACGTCCTTCGCCGACCGAAAACGAAAATGGCGCTCGAAACATTCGTCGCACCGGTAGGGACTGATGAATAGAGCGTAATGGAGAAAGGACTCCACCAAGTCTTTTCTCCTCGACCGGTGAATGGATGCGCTGCCACAGTCCGGACAACATCCGGGATGAGTTCCATTGAGTATGAGCTTCATAATGCACCCTTGCTGGGCGGGACCGCGTTCTGCTAACCGCCGTTGGGAAGGGAGCCGGGAATCAACCAAGCGGCGATCAACCTATTAGTAGAAAGCTCAATCCTACTCGTCAGAACCACATTTTTTCAATAGGCCAGCACACCTTACCCTGGGCAGCCCACATGGCCAGGCTGGGACGCCCTAGGGCGGCTGGCGTCGACCTCTTTCATCCACCTTTCCTTCCGGCGCATAGCAACCGAGACTTCAGAGCCCTGTTTAAAAAGGAACACTTTTTAGCACAGCGCCATGAGATCGTCAGATGTAAGGATCATCATACCGCATGGTGTGGTCCGCACACGAAACAGCTCGAACGCGCTAAAAATGCTGTCTTGGGAGAAGCTACGGACATACCAGCGCGCCGGCTGGAAGCGGCGCCGGTTCGAGATGGAAGGGAGATTGTCATGTTTCTGCTTTTGTTGATTGTTGTTCTCGTGCTTCTGTTCGGCGGTGGCGGCGGCTATTACGGATATCGGAGATGGGGGACGGGCGGCGGCGTAGGGATTGTAGGGCTGGTCGCGATCGTCCTTTTATTTTTGTATCTGTTCGGCGGGCTGCGCTTGTGACAGTCAGTCAACTATGAAGAATCTTCGCACAACCATTTCGGTTTATTTTGCTCGGGGCAGAAACAGACGACTTGTTTTCTTGTTCCTTATGGCCGCCTGCAGCCTCTTGGCGGTCACCGCAATCCACGCCCTCTCCGGAGATCCGGCGAGTGAATCTCCCTTTGCACAACCTATCGCCGGCGCCCGCTCTGCACGGGCAGTTTCTGTCGCCCCCCAAAATCCCAGCCAAACTTACACCCCAACTGCAGACGAACTCGTGATTGCGGTGGTCGCAAATGAACTGGCGGATCGTGAGCAACTCCGGAAGTGGATCTGGATGATCGAAAAACGCGCGGGAAAGGAGACTCTCACCGAAGAGCAAGTAGAGACTCGGGACGGCCCACTCTACCGTTTGCTGGCGGTCGACGGCGCAGCGCTTAACCCCGGCCAGCGCCAGCAGGACGATGCGCGCCTCGACCGCCTTTTGAAAGATCCAAATCTATTGTTGAAGTTAAAACAAGCCCAGGAGGATGATGAGCTCAAGCTCCAAAAGCTCTTGACCCTGATGCCGCACGCTTTCCTTTATGACTACGATGGCGTCGAAGAAAACCTTATCCGGGTCAAATTTCGCCCTAACCCTGACTATACCCCGCCAACTTACGAAGCGCGGATCATCCACAGCCTCGCTGGAACGATTCTGATCGACCCGGAGTGCAAGCGCATGACGAAAGTTACGGGCAGCCTGGTGAATCGAGTCGAGTTCGGTTACGGGTTGTTTGGGCGAATTGACAGCGGCACGGTGGAATTTGGACGAGTGGAGGTCGGCCCTCAACAGTGGAAGACCGCATTAATCAACGTTCACTTCTCGGGCCGCATCGCAATATTCAAGACAATGAGCAAAGACCAATATGAACGGCGCTCCGATTTCCGCCTTGTCGCCAGCGATCTCAGCCTCTCCGACGCGAAGGCTCTTCTCGTTTCCCGCGTCTTCCCTGCCCAACAAACCCCAAAGACCGGTAATTAATTTAATACACGATTTCCCTATCGCTCAGGCGCCGCGCTCAAATCTGCGGCGCGACTCGATCAAGAATCGCGCCGCCGGCCCATTTGTCGTGATCACGTGCCTCTCTAAAACCGGAAGATAACCCCCGTCGAGAGCCTTCCGTTGTTCTGTGTCTGGCTTACAAACCTCGTCAGCAAATAGTCGCCCTGAATGATCCGCCAGCTGATTCCCTGCTTTACTTCGTAGTCCATTCCTCCTCCGATCGCCATTGCAAACGAAGTATTCCCGAATCCCGCCGCGCTGAAATGCGCTCCGCCAAGCAGCACGTGCGCAAACGGCGATACGCGAGACGGCAACGACACCTGGGGCCCGAACAGGAACGTGTGCACCGAAGTCGAGATGCCGCTGGGCGATCCGTAATGCCCGTCAAAGTCCGCCACTCCACCAATCCAATCCCTGAATTTGTACTGCGCCGAAGCCTCCCACCCGTTCAAATTCACATCATTTCCAGGACGGAATCGCATATACGAATACCCGCCGAACACTTCCACCTTGTCCTGCGCCGCCGCCGGCAGCGACGCCACAAACAAAACTCCAAGCAACAACCCTATTGTCCGCACCATGAGAATTTCCTCCTCATTATTTTTATTGTTGCCTTGGGGTACTTCCGGGCTTGCCAGGGTTTCCCGGGACTTCGTGCCCTGCTTGCCGTAGGCAAGCGCAGGCTAGCCGCTGGGAAATCTGGCGCCGCAGCATTGGGCTGGTAGTGGGTCGGACCGGAGGTCTCTTTCATCTTCCGGCCAAAAACATTCTATCTCACTTCCCGCGCCACCGTCTGCCTTCGTAGCGGCCACCTTCAGGTGGCCCCGCCCTCCACCGCATGCGACTATAATTCCCCAATCACAAATTTGGATTGCGCATGGACCTTTATTTCTTGCAATCTCCTCGCCTCGGTTTTCGTCATTGGTCAAGCGCCGACCTCCCTCTCGCCCTGACTCTCTGGGGAGACCCGGAAGTGACGCGGTTCATCGGTGGCCCTTTTTCGCCCGGGAAAATTCAAGAAAGGCTGCAAGCGGAAATTGAGCTATCCTCGAAATACGACATCCAATACTGGCCGATTTTCTTGCTCGAAACGCAGCAGCACGCCGGTTGCGCCGGCCTCCGGCCCTATCTGATCGAAAAGCGCGTCTTCGAATTGGGCGTCCACCTTCTGCCACGCTATTGGGGCCAGGGCCTCGCGGAAGAAGCCAGCCGCGCCGTCATCAAATTCGCCTTCGCGAACCTGGGTGCAAAAGCGCTCTTCGCCGGACATCACCCCGCAAACTCCGCTTCCCGGCACCTCATTCTGAAACTCGGATTCCGCCCCACGCACGAAGAGTTCTATCCCCCAACCGGCCTGCATCACCCTTCTTATCTTCTCGAATCCTCGCTAGGCTCGTAAGCGGCGCGACGCGGTATGAATTGAATAAGAGATTCTGAACGAACCCTGTCGAGTAGCAATGTAAGGTTGGAAATGCCCTTGGCGGCGACAGTTTGGATTTTCAATCCAAGGCCTGTGTCTGGCTGAGCTTGCGCGACTATGCCGTCAAGGCTGATTTGCCCCTCCGGCACCAGAAAATGTACCCGAACGACGTCTCCTTTCGCTCGGCGTCGCGGAGTTTCGATGAAGATCCCTCCGGTGCTCAGGTCCCGAACATGAGATACGTCGCCACGCCCACCGCATTCCCAATACACCCACACGTCCCATGTGGCCGGCAGACGCATCATCCGTCGCCGCGAAGGAGCAGAACTAGCCAATCCGCTCACCAAGGTCGCCATCCTTGTCTTGGCTGGGGTGCTGTTCCGTTCGGCCGTTCACTCCATCGAACCGAATCGAAAACAACCGGAGTTTGCCGAATTCCGAAACGAGAATAAATCGGGTATTTCCCCTAATCGAGCCGGGGGTTTTACCTGAGCTACGGAACATTACGGAAGGCTCTTTTAGCGGTGAAAGCCAGAATGTACGCGCAGACGTGGACCGGGGAGAGCCTCTCGGCTTCTTGCAGCCGAGAGGCGCACGGGTCGCTCGTAATTCCTGAGTCAGCTACTCGGAGTCATCTCAAGAAGTGTTTTATGGGGGTCGGAGCTTTAGCTCCGACATTCAGAGCCCTAATAGACTGGGCTTTCGCGTATTTTGCGTCCGCGAGCTTCTTGGCGGAAGCCCCTGAGGACACTCTTCCCTCATCCCAATCCATAAATGACATAAGTTTTATCAGTCGTCGTTCTCGCGCACGGTTCGTGTCACCAGCGTCGGCATCCCCGTCGTGTTAAACAACAGGCCCTTCACAGAGACGGTGTTCCCCACCGCCAACGATCCCATCGATGCCGACCCGGAAAAGTCCATGAAGTCCATCTCCGAAAGCGTCACCACCTTGATCGTCGTCTCCGCCGGCGTCGCTCCCGTAAACAGCGGGGAGAGTCCCGTCAGCGTGAACGTGCCGCTGCTTGAGTCAATGCTCCCCACCTGTCCCGTGATCTGCGATGGCCACAACCTCACCAGGTCCGTCGTTATCGCCGTCGTGCCTCCGCTCGACGAAACAGTTCCCGGCCGGATCTGCACATCCTGCCCCGCCAGCAGATCCGCGCCGCTGGCAAAGCTCAGCCCAGCGATGCTGAATCCGCCGTGGTCGCCCATCTCTTCGCGACCCACCTGGAAC
>Ga0210406_10007123_pt1 | contig 11443 bp, 15 predicted proteins | sample IncBWC30MmetaG_FD_155454 | JGI IMG/M metagenome (GOLD analysis project Ga0210406, IMG submission 155454) | Forest soil microbial communities from Barre Woods Harvard Forest LTER site, Petersham, Massachusetts, United States - Inc-BW-C-30-M | ecosystem: Environmental > Terrestrial > Soil >... | reverse complement strand
CTGGCGCCGGAGGCGACCCTGACTGACGGACGGCTCGATCTGGTGCTGCTTGAAAATCTCGGCGTGCTGGAAATTGCCAGGATGCTGCCGCGCCTGGCAAGGAGCGGCGAGGTCCGGACGGAGCGTATTCAGCGGTATTGCGTGACACGAGCGCGAATTGAAACGGAGCGGCCGTGCGCGTTCCACGCGGATGGAGAGATTATCGGGATGACGCCGGTGGAGATTGAGGTGGTGCCGCGGGCGATGCAGGTATGGCGACCGCGCGTTTAATCGACGAAATCGATGACCGCGCCTTCGTGGCGGTAGAGGAAGCCGACAAACTGGCCGAAGTTCGGCGAAGCGACATTGTTGAAGACGGTGCTGAAGTTACCGTGATTGGTTACGTTGAGGGTGTAGACCCCCAGCCGGATGTGATGGACTTTGCCGCCCCTGTTTCCAAGGAATGGCACGCGAAACTGGCGGTAGAGTTTCATATCCAGCGAAAAATATTCCGGGAAGCGCTTTCCGTTGGGCGTGCCGACGTACTGTTGCTGAACATCAATCGGGGAATACGGGAAGCCGGAGTGAACGTCAAAAAGCGGGCTGAACGTCAACTTCCAGGGAAGAGCAAAGATTCCCCAACCGACGACGCGATTGGGAATGTCCGACGGGAGGATGCCGTAGACATCGGGACGAATCACGGGCGCAGCGAAGGGAATATAAACATTCGAAAGGCTGTTCAGATCGCCGCGGGTGCGGCTCCAGATGTAGGAGACGTTGATCTGGTCGTGTTCCCGTAGAGAATAACGCCCCGTGGCTTCCATTTCGCGATAGTGGGATGAGCTAAACATTCGAAAGACTGTTCAGATCGCCGCGGGTGCGGCTCCAGATGTAGGAGACGTTGATCTGGTCGTGTTCCCGTAGAGAATAACGCCCCGTGGCTTCCATTTCGCGATAGTGGGATGAGCCGGTGTTGGTGAGTCCCTCGAAGGACTGGCCGCCCACGGTCGACGTAAACGGATTCACGGCGAAGAGGTATGAGGTGTGGCTGTCCAGGTAGCCGGTGCTGAGCTGCAGATTCTTGTGGAAATCGTGCTCGATCCGGATGTTCCAGGTGACGTTGCGTGGCGTTGTGCTCGGCTTGACGGGTAGAGCGGGCGCGGTGAGGGGATTCAAATTGGCGACGAAAGCATTGGTGTAGGTGACGGGCGCGCCGATCGGGAGGCCCGCGGCGTCAAAACTGGTGATGGTGCGGTTTGGATTCGCGGCGAAATTCGCGGCGAGGAGCGGCAGCACGCCATAGAAAATGCCGGAGCCCGCGCGAATCACGGTCTTGCCGCTTTTTCCCGGGGAGTAGGCGACGGCGGCACGGGGCCCAATCGCGAAGGGCCAGCCGGAGGTTTCGGTGGAGATTCGCGCGCCCAGATCCACGCTCCAATGGGAATCCAGAATCCAGTGATCCTGGAGAAACTCGGCAACGGAGCTGTCGGAAGGAGATTGGGCGGGCGCTGGGCCGAAAGCGATCTGCTGCGACAAGGTATTATTCGGGTTAAGAATCTGAATCGGGTGCGCCAACGTGGTGCCGAAGAACGAGCGATAATCGATGTCGGCGCCCACGTGGATTTCGTGCTCTCCGTGCCAGTGCACTTTGGGGAATTGGAAGGAAGGCACGGCCTGAAATTCCTTGCCCCTGCGCGACCACTGGTTGAAGTAGTTGCCGCCGTATCCCTGGGGCGTGATGAGCATGTCTTCGGGACCCTGGCCATGGGCATTGCTGTCGAAGCGCATGTACTGCGCAACCACAGCAAGAATGGCGCCGGAACTGAACTGATACTTGTCGTTGAGTCCGACGGCAACGCCACTTTGATCGAGGTCGTTCGAGGCGCCGAGCGGTACAAGCGCGCTGATATCCACATGCTGCTGGCGCAAGGGGAACGCGTTTACGGTTAACGTAAGCACGTGGTTGGGCGCCAGAATCGCCTCAAGAGTGGTGAAGGAATTGAATCCCTGACGCTTGCTGATGTCGAACGGCCAGGGAAGTCCCTCCACCGTGGTCTTTTTCATTTCGTACTGAAAGGATTCCGAAAGTAGAAATTTGTGGGGAATGAGCGGCGCATCGAACGAAACGCCGGGAATGGCTTCGGCGATGCCAACCATGCTGCCGTTTTTGCCCAGGACGGAGGGTACGACTCCTCTGAGTTTGAAGCTCCACTGGTCGTCCGGCGGCCGGGTTTCGATAGTGGTCAATCCGCCCGAAAAACTTCCCGTGCTGGCATCGTAAGGAGTCTTGTAAACGGCAAAGGATTCGACCGCATCCGTGGGAATGGGGACGCCAAAACTCCCGGTGACCGGATCGGTGGTCCGCGCGGAATTGACCAGCAGTAAACTTTGCTGCTCGCTTGCGCCCTTGAAGGTGAGTTTGCTGTCGAGCGTTTTGATGACTCCAGGGGTAAACGGCAGGATGTCCCTCACTTTCTCCTGCGGCGTGGGAATCGTGGTGAGTTCCTTGTTCGTAATCACGGCCGGAGGCGCAGCGGCGGTCTCCGTGTCAATGGAGGCGGGGTTTTCCTTGACTTCCACCTTTTCGGAAACCACATCCAACTCGAGGGTAAAATCCTGCGACATTTGCTGTTTAGGGCTCAAGATTACGGACTTCAAGATGGATTTGAAACCTTGCAGGGTGATGGAAATCGAGTAAGTGCCGGGTTCGAGGTTCGGAAAGGCGTATGCTCCATGTTCATCCGTGTCGGCGCTCAGAGGAGTGCCGTGGAGCGGACCTCCGGAAAGCTTGACCGAAATCCCGGCAACACCCGAAATGAGATTATCCTGGATCGTGGAAACCGTTCCGTGGATGGAGCCAGCCTGGCCGCTTGCTTTTTGAGGGATGGCCCGCTTGCTTTTTGAGGGATGGCATCCTGGGCGACCGCGGAGGAAATTGCGAACAAGAAAATGAGGGCAACGAGGGATCGCGAAAACCGGAGGCAGGCACTGTGCCAGGCGGAGATGCTGGTTAGAAGGGCGCCTCCGGGTCGGAAAAACAGGGATGGGACTGGATTAATGTTGCGGTTCATGCAGGGACTTGGAAAACCTTTCTTTCAGTTTATTCGGGGAGCGGCGTCCGTTGGCGGAGAACGTTCTCCTCGCGGTCCCCGACGACATGATTCCAATTTGTTGCGTTCCCAATTTCGACGGCCGCCAAGAAGTAGTGGCGATGCGGCGGCGAAACCTTCGGACCGGCAATCCATGGTCCGAGCTCCCCAAGGCCGGACGGAGAATTGTTTGAAACTGCCCCCACAACTGTATGTCGCGCGGATATCGAAACACGCGCCTAATAATGGTAACAGAAGGGACTCCGGCCATTGCGAACGAGAGTCGCGGTGTGTTTCTTGACAGCAATTGTCGCTCAAACAAAGCACTTAATGCAGCGGATGGCGGCCGTCAGGATTCGCCTTTCAGCTTTTCTTCCGGTCGATTTTCAGATTGATCACCATTTCCCTGCGGTTATCCAGAGAGGAGACGTTTCGCACCGGCGATTTCGCTCCCTCGAACTCCGCGTGAACCTCATAATCGGCATTTGGGTCGAGGCCGCTGAAACGATAATTCCCTTCGCTATCCGCAAAATTGCTTCGCACCGCGTTGGTCCTCAAGTTTTTCAGGAACACGACGCTGTTCGGCAAAGGATTTTCGGATTTGTCGCTGATGACGCCGCGGACCGTGCGCAACTGCGTTTCTTTCTTGGAATCCTGGGCGGCCCCGGCGATCACGAAGAGGAAAAGAACGCTGAAAATCGCGGCCTTCATTCGCGCATAATTCATTTCGGTTCTCCCGGTTTCCCCGGCTTGGTGCTAACCAGTTTAAACGTCAGGCGCTTCTGTACTTCCGCCTTATTAGCGGCGACAACTTGCGATTGGTCCTGGTAGTTCTTCTGGCGAACGACCACTTCATATTCGATGCCGTCGGGCACCCGGATGGCGAACTCCCCGCGGGAATTTGTATAGGCGTCATAGTGAAATTTCTTCTCCCCCTTGCGGCGGATTTTCACCTGAACGCCGGGGAAAGCAAGGGCGTGCTCGTTAAAGACGGTGCCGAGGATCAGAAAGGGCGGGACCTTGCTTCTGTGCTTGCTGGTGCTGGAGCTTTCCTGCGTGGGCGCCGCGGGAGCGGGCGCTTCGGTGGAGGTAGCGGGGGGAGGAGGCTCAGGCTGTTGTGCCGCAGAGAGGCAAGGCCAAATAATACTTGCGAGAAAGAATGCCGTACTCAGGAAGCGTATGCGCGTCAGGCTGCGTTGCGAAGGAATCACGTCAGGTTAGACGGCTTTCCGGAAACAGGAGGATGTCCGGAATGCCAGGGGGAATTGAATCATTCGTCCGGAATGCCAGGGGGAATTGAATCATTCGTCCTCGGTCTCATCGTCGTCGTCGTCCTCATCTTCCGGAAGATCACCGTCTTCATCAATATCATCTTCGTCCTCGGCGTCTTCCTTGTCCTCTTCTTCTTCGTCGTCTTCTTCGTCGAGGTCGTCGGAAATGGGGTTCAGCGCCACAGGATGCGTCTGCGAGACTTCCAGTTCGCACTCGCACTCCGGGCAGCTAAGGATTTCTCCTTCTTCCACTTCGTCTTCGTCCACATCGATTTCAGCGGAACATTCAGGGCAGCGGAGCACGTCTCCATCCTCCGATTAGAATTTCAGCCGGTGTAGCTCGACATCCCAGGATCCACCAACCGGCGTATTATATACCCTGCGCATGAGCATACGGTCGAGGCTCATTGGCGGGCTATTCAGTGTAACTCAACACCTTCGATGAAAGAATAACAGCACATGGCGAGAGAATACCCGGATCGGCCGGTGGTTGGCGTTGGCGGGGTGGTCATTGAGAACGGGCGGGCTTTGTTGATCAAACGAGGAAGCGAGCCGTTGCTGGGGCAATGGTCGATCCCGGGCGGGACTCTCGAGTTGGGGGAGTCCTTGCAGGAAGGGGTCGCGCGGGAATTGCTGGAGGAAACCGGACTGGAAGTGCAAGTTCTAGACATGATTGAGGCTTTCGACCGCATCTTTCTCGACCTGGCGGCTCCCGATGCTGAGAAGAGGTCTCGCCCGAAATATCACTATGTAATTGTGGACTATCTTTGCGAGCGGCTGGGCGGCGAAGCCCAGGCCGGCAGCGACGTCACGGACATCGCATATGCCAGGGAGGGTGAGTTGGAAAAGTTTCATATGACGGCAACCGCCACGCGGGTGCTTCTTCGCGCTTTCGCCATGGATCGTGAGCGCCGCAAATCGGGATGAAGGGACGGGACTCCCCTCAGGAATTATTTCGCCAATTTCAGGATATCGATGTTGCCGTTCGCGTTCGTCAGGGAAAGCGTGCACGCGCCGTTGCCAATCTTGCCGTTCAGGGAATCTCCGCCCACCTGGCCGACGGTGGTGACGGGCAATTCGCTATTGATGCGCCCGAACGAAGTGCGCGCGGTCAGGGTGTAACCTGCCCCCTCCGGGATTCGAACCTGGATGGGTGAAAAAGAGGTCTTTACCGAAATGCTGTTGCAGCCCGGCGGCATGCGTGCCGAGGTAAGCATCACCGCTCCGTTCTGATTGTCCACGGTGATTTGGCCGGAGATGTCGCCCAGGGTGACGGCGGCGAAGCTTGTCTTGGCGTTCGTATCACCTTTTATGGAATTCGCGGTGACTTGGCCGTTGGCATTTTCAATGGTGAGATTTCCATTCACGCGCTGCACCGTCACCGCGCCAAAACTGGTCTTGGCGAATACTTCGCCGCCCACGTCGGCGAGAGAGATGCGCCCGTTGCCCGTGGTGGCCCTGATGTAGTTTCGCAAATCCGTCGCTTCGATCGCGCCGAACGAGGTCTTCGCCGTCGCGCTGCCCTTGATCTCGTGGAGGGTGATGGTGCCGTTGGAATCCTCGACCTCCACCTTGCCGCTGATTTGCTCCAGCGAAACATCGCCAAAACTGTTGCGGACGTACACTTCGTCGCCCGCCGGGCCGCCCGTCACGCGGCCGTTGTTGGCGGTGCATTTCACGTAGCCACTGACGTTTGCAAAACTGATGGCGCCGAAGCTGCCGTTCAGATCCGCCGAGCCGCTCACGGTATTCACTTCGATGGCCCCATTGCTGTTGTTGACGGAGAGAGTCCCGTGAATATTCCTGGCGCTCACACGGCCGAAAGAGTTGCTCACTTTCGAATTGCCTGCGTCGGTCAGCTCAATGGAACCGTTCCCGCCGACGATGGTTACGCTGCCCTGTATGTTCCTGGCGGTGATGGAGCCGAAGCGGTCCTTGATGTCCAAAGCTCCTTTCACCGCGGACACGGTGACGCTGCCGTTGCTGTTTACGACCGTCAGATCGCCCGCGACTCATATCTCCCGCTACTCCATCGCCCTCAACCTCTCCAAAGGCATTGGTGAGTTTGCCGGCGCCCACATCGTGGACTGTCAGCTGGCCGTGGCTGTTTTCGACATCGTTCCAGGCGCGGACAGCGCGAATCTCGACGTTGCCGAAGGCATTTTTCACCCAGAGTTTGGCATCCGATGGCACCGCGATGTCGTAATCGACGGAATAGGAATTCTTGTGCCCGACGCGGAAAACCAGCGGATTGTCCGAAGGAGCGACGGTGCGGACCGTGATTCCATGCGCGTCCTGGGTCACTTCGATTTTCACGCTTTCGGCAAATTTTTCGGCTTGCGATTGCGAAACCGCCTGCGACCGGATGGTGGCGGAGATTACCGCTTCGTGGGAGTTTTCTCCGTGAATCCGAACTTCCCCGAATTTGTTTTCGACGCTCAGCGTCTGGCCGGCGGCGAGGGGGAGCGTTTTCTTAAACTCACGGGACGCGGCGTCTTGCGCCGAGTTGGCGGCCGCCGCTGGCAGTGCCAATGCGCAGGCCATCAGCAATGCGGACCCGTAATTTCCCAGCGGACAGCCTGCGCGGAAAAAGCTCATCGTTTTGTCTCCAGAACATCCTGCAAGGTCTGCTGTTTTTCCTGGTACATCGCCAGAAGTTGGTAGCGGAGGTGCGCGTTCGACGGATTCTCTCCAGCCTGGAGTCGCAAGTCGGCGATGGCGCTGTCCAGAACCAGCAATTTTTCCCGATAGTTGGACATCAACGGGATGTCCGCGTTCAATTGCGGGCCGGCGTCGGCAGCCAGCTTGTCGATGGCCGACATGTATTCCCGTTCGGCGCGCTCGACTTCGGCGAGGGCGCCGGTCTTAAGCAGGGTATTCCCCTGATTCACAGACGAGACAGGCCGGCGCGTATACAGATAGCCGCTGGAAAGGGCCAGTGTGACAACCAGGGCGCCAACCAGGGCTGATTGCCAGAGCGGTGAAATATGGCGCAAGAAATCGAGGGGACTCCAATAGCCCTTGCGTGGGGCGGGCGCGGCTTGCTGTTGTCGAAGTGAACTCTCGATGCGCGCCCATAGCGCCGGGCTTTCCTGGTAGTCGCGCAACTCGCCGGCTGAGGCGCTCAACTGTTTCCAGGAGCGCAATTCTTCCGCGCAAACGGCGCAAGCGTAGGCATGTAGTTCAAGCGCGGCCCATTCTTCAGGAGAGCCGTCGAGGAGAATCCGTTCGCGATCGTCGCAGTTGATGTTCATTGCGCGCCTCTCGTTGCGGAACTGCGGGGAGGTTCCATCATTGCGCGGAGATTTTTTTTAGCCTGGAAGAGTGTGTTCTTGGATGCGGTCTCGGAGATTTCGAGCATCCCCGCGATTTCCGCGTGGCGAAAGCCCTCCACTTCGTAAAGGAGGAACACGTCGCGCTGATGGGCCGTGAGACGTTTCAGCGCGCGTTCCAGCGCCATGCGTAGCGAAGGATGAGCGCCGGGCGCGCGGAGTTCCTTGCGAGGGGGCAGCGCGTCCAGGTCATCCTTGACCTGCTCTTTTCGCCGTACGCGGCTGCGGCGCAAATCGTGGCAAGTGTTCACCAGGATGCGAAACGTCCAGGTGACGAAGGAAGATTGCCCGCGAAAACCGGAGATGCTTCGCTGGATTTTCAGGAAGGTCTCCTGCACCGCGTCTTCCGCATCGGCCTGGGAGCCGAGAAGATTGCGCGCCAGATTTTTCATCCGCGTGCCTTGCCACCGGTAGAGCCGCTCGTAACCCTGCAGATTGCCGCTGAGGCACGCCGCTGCCACGGCCGCGTCCTGGGGAGTTTCTTCACTGATCCCAAGGGTTTCCGCTTTCTCCTGGAAAGGCTCCACTCGCCGCTCCCCGTTGCGCTCCACAGAGGAGAGTTTATGCTCCCAGGGCAGCGTAAGTCCCACAGATCCCATGGCTTTCTCCTGGGGTATAGACGATGGGAGGGGGCGAAAGGTCTGGCTGTGTCCGCTAATGTAGTGGAGGGCGCAAGAAACTTGTTTTCAATTAATTACAGGCTGGCTAGGCTGCCATCCTAGACGTTCACGGGATAATTGGGTTCAAAGCTCGGCCTCGCGCGGCAGGCCGCCGCGCGTCCGTTCGCGCTGCTCGAACTCCTTCACCGCGTCTCGCAAATCCTTGGGCGTGAAATCCGGCCAGCGCTTGGGCAGGAAGCAGAACTCGGCGAACGCGCATTCCCAGAGGAGAAAATCGGAGAGACGCTGTTCCCCGCCAGTGCGGATCAGGAGATCGACGTCGGTGGAGCCGCCACGCTGGACCTCAGCGAGCACATTGCTGAACGCCTCGCTCGAAAGGTCGGTGACTTTGTAGAACTTGCTGGCCGCCTGAAAGATGGAATGCCGCGCGGAATAATCGATGGCCAGCCGCAGATGAAGTTTATTGCCTTTGGCCGTAAGTGCCTCGGAATCGGCGATGGTTTCACGCAGATTGCTTGGCAAGCGGTCGCGGCGCCCGATGATGTTCAGGCGGATGCCTTCGTCGAGGCAGTGGGAAGATTCGGCAATGAGATATTCCTGCAAGAGCTGGAGAATCGCGGCGATCTCGGCGGCGGGCCGCGTCCAATTCGCCGAAGAGAGAGCGAAGAGCGTCAGCGTGTGAATGCCGAGATGGGGCGCGCTGCGGATGACGCGGCGGGCGGCCTCGGCGCCGGCGCGGTGGCCGGCAGAGCGCGGCAAGGCGCGGGAAGTGGCCCAGCGGCCGTTACCGTCGCAGATAATCGCGACATGCAGTTGGGAAGCGGCCGCGGGGACGGAAGGGCGAGGCTGAAAAACACTTTGTTCGAAGACAGGGTGATGCATGAGCATGATTCTTTCTCCGCCGCCGACTGTCATAATGTACTTTACGTCGTAAAGCCAAAAGGCAAAAAATTTTCACTTCTCGCGGGTCGCGCGAATCAAGGCCTCCATGTGATCCAGGTAGCGCTCCAGCGCCTTGCGTCCCGCCGGGGACAGCCGGTATTCGGTCTTGGGCAGGCGCCCGTCGAACGATTTTGTGCACAAGATGTAGTCGGCCTCTTCCAGCTTCCGGGCATGGACGCTGAGATTTCCGTCCGTGGTTTTCAGCAAAGCCTTCAATTCATTGAACGTCAACGCGCGGTTCACCGCGAGCGCGCTGACGATTCCGAGACGGATCCGCTCATGAATCAGCCTGTCCAATGGCGCGGAGACAGGTTGTGACGCGGCGCTGCGAACGGGCGCGGGGCTCTCTTCCCGTTGCGCGCGTTCGTGGCGGACTGTGGACGACTTGGCCATGAGTTCCTTTCGTTCGAAAACTTACTCGCTTATCCCCCGTACCGCAAGGCTATCCAGACACCAAAAGCAATCTGCACCACACCGAATCCCGCGGCCATGAACATGTTTCCCCAGGAAGCCGGAACGAACAGGGCCGCGGCGCCGAGAACCATCAAGCACATTCCCATAATGGGAACGGCACGAACGGAAAACGAGCCGCCGGTCACGATGGCGGTGCCGTACAACAGGAGCCAGACGCCCGGCAGGAGGGCGACGGCGCCGAACTCGAATAAGGCCAGGGTCAGCAATCCACCGACGAAGATGGGCGGGGCAAAGCTGAGGGCGAATTTGCGGCCGGGGCCGCTAAAAAGGGATGAGTTGGCGCGCCTTGCCTTGGTGGCAGCCGCGGGGGCTGCGATGGCCACCGCCACGAAAACTTCGGCCAGCCACACTGCGAGCCAGGCGCGTGGTGAATCCTGGCGGGAGGCGAGAAATGCGGCGGCGAGGGCGGTGGCGCCCATGGCAACGCCACCCCAACCGGGAACGGCAGTGAATTCGGCGGCGTTCTCCATGGTTTCGCGGATGTAGCGCAGGTGATCGGCGGCCCGAGCGTCGATGGGGATGGGCCTGGGAAGAGGAGCGCGATTGGAGTGAGGGATAGGCACGAGGGAAGGATAGGGAAAGGAGCAATCTGTGTCAAGTACTTTATGGTGCAAAGTGAAGGCTATTTTCGCCACCCGTACTCCCCCATCAACGGCACAAACCGGCATGCCCCGCACGGCTTAACAAAGAGCTTGCCTGCGTGCCGGGCGATCAACTGCAGTTCCTGTTTGTCCAGGTCGCCCACTGGCGCGATCAGCCGTCCACCCTCTGCAAGTTGTTGCAAGAGGGGTTCAGGAATCGAGGGAGCGGCCGCCGAAACAAGAATCGCTTCATAGGGACTGGCTGCGAGCCAGCCGAGTGTTCCGTCGCCCGCGTGAACGTGCACGTTGGCGTAGCCCAGGCGTTGCAGCCGTTCGGCCGCCGATTGGGCCAAATCCGGCAGGAGTTCCACGGCGTGGACCTCTCGTGCAAGGAGCGACAAGACCGCTGCCTGATAGCCGCAGCCGGTTCCAATTTCCAGGACGTTTTCCGGACCAGCCAGCGCCAGTGCGGCCACCATTGCGGCCACAATGTATGGCTGTGAGATGGTCTGCCCGTGGCCAATGGGGAGCGGTTCGTCGGCGTGCGCCTGATTGATCCAGAATGGCGGCACAAATTCGTGGCGTGGCACGGAGGCCATGGCGGAGAGCACTCGTTCATCCGTTACGCCGCGTTTGCGGATCTGGCCTTCGACCATCAGCCGGCGATCTTCGGCGAATCTGTCAGCCAAGCCGTTGCCCTGAGGAAAAGAGGCCATCTCGACCCGCGCAATCTTGGGAATTGCCCCGCGCCTTGCGGAGAACTCAATCCGCAGTCTCTACTCTGACACGGTTTGGCCCTTTCTGAGCGCCACCACCTGCACGGATGGTCAGTGACGTAAGCAACAATTCTGGACTTCGGAGCAGGCGTCAAGAACGAAGCGCTTCACTAGACTCCTTCTTGCGGCAAGGGTTTCGGGCGCTTCGGAAAGCCCGGGCAGAGATGTGGAGGCGGTTATGAAGGCGGTTCTGGCACTCATTGTGATTTACATCGGGACGTTTCTTGTCGCCATCCAGGGTGGCTCTCTCGCAGAAGTCCAGGCGGCTCCGCAAACTACCTCTGCCGCGCAAAGCGGCGAATTGGCGCTTGGCTCGATAGATCCAGCGAAGGAGGCGGACATCCGCGCGCTGCTCGAACTGGTCGGCGCGCGCGACCTT
>Ga0210406_10007122_pt1 | contig 11444 bp, 9 predicted proteins | sample IncBWC30MmetaG_FD_155454 | JGI IMG/M metagenome (GOLD analysis project Ga0210406, IMG submission 155454) | Forest soil microbial communities from Barre Woods Harvard Forest LTER site, Petersham, Massachusetts, United States - Inc-BW-C-30-M | ecosystem: Environmental > Terrestrial > Soil >... | reverse complement strand
GAACCACCGTGCAGCCGTTAACGGGCCTACGGAAAGTCAGCACCACCTCAGGTCAACGTATCCTGGCCAGGATAAAAACTGTTGGTTTTGCGCTGTGGTTTGCGCAACTCTCTACCTGATTGAGAATTTAGCACACGCATACCGGAGTATAAGGTGCTGATAACTTGTAAGCGACTGATAATAAGGCAAAAAAATTTTTGATGTTTGTGTGAACGACATTCTCAGCGTTCGAATTCTTCGTTCATCCAGCGCTGGAAAGCGGTTATGTTCTGCGCGCGGCCGAGGAACTGCTTCACCAGGTCGTTGGCCGAGGTGGAACCACCGGGTTCCAGCACCAGCCGGCGATAGCGCATCGGCGCTTCTCCGGCGAGCAGATTCTTCTGGTCGAACTGCGTGAAGAAGTCCTCGGCGATTACCTTGTCCCAAAGGTAGGTGTAGTAGGCTGATGAATAGCCGGCCAGGTGGCCGAAAGACGCGAAGAAGTGGGTACCGGGCAGCGGAACGGTGTGAGAGTAGCGCCGGACCGCCAGGTCATCGATCACATCCGGATTGGCATCCGCGGGCTTCCCCTTGTAAAGGTCGTAGGAAACCGCGGTGAAGGCCAATTGCTGGCTCACCCACCCGGCGCGCCCGAACGCGGAGGCCCGGTTCATGCGGGCCACCAGGTCCACAGGAATTGTCTCTCCGGTCTTGTAATGGCGGGCGAAGGACGCCAGTACTTGCGGGCTGCGCATCCACTCTTCGAGCATCTGTGAAGGCGCTTCCACGAAATCCGACTCCATGGTGATGCCGCTGATTCCGGCCCACTGCTGCTGGCCGGCGAGGATCCAATGCATCAGATGGCCGAACTCGTGGAAGAAGGTCACCACGTCGCCGTATTCCATGAGACCGGAATCGGCAGCAGTGGGGGCCGGGAAGTTACACACGAGGATGGCCTCCGGCAATTGTTTCCCGCGAATCCCATCGAGCACGGGCGACATCTCAGCGTGGCTATACTTGCCGGGACGCGGGTGCATGTCCAGATAGAATCTGCCGACCGCCTTGCCGCCATCGATCACGTCCCAGGTTTCCACCGCCGGGTCCCAGGCTGGGGCGTTCATCTCCTGCCGGAATTGCAGATGGAATAGGGTTGAAGCAGTGTCGAGGATGCCCTGTTTGACTCGCGCATAGGGAAAGTACGGCCGCACGGCCTGAGAATCGAAATTGTACTGCGCGCGTCGAACCTGTTCGGAAAGGTGGCTGACCTCGTAGTCCTGGATGTCTTTCGCCTGCGGATTCGTCTTTTTCTTCTCGGCCAAAAGCATCTGCAGTTCGCGCTGCTGTCCCGGCGCGGCCGCGGTCTCCAGTTGTTGGATGAAGGAGGCGATGTTCTCGCCTTTCGCGACCATCTTGTCGGCGGCATTGTAATCGGCCCAGGAATGGTAGCCAAGCAGCGCCGCGATCTCATATCGCGTCTGCATCATTTTCTTGAGCACTTCCAGGTTCTTCGGGTAAGCGCGGGTCTGGAAGGCAACCCACATCCGGCGGCGGAGGGCGTCGCTGCCGGCGAACTTCAACACAGGCAAGGCATCTGGATAATCGGTGGTGAGCTCGAACGATCCGTCGCTCGCCGGCTTGTGGCGATCGATGTAATCCTGCGGGAGGCCATCGAGTTCGGCGCGGACTGCGCGCACGGTGTTGCGGCCATCGGAGATATTGCGGTCGAACATCGATTGCTCGTCGGTCAGTTCCTCGTTCAGCTTTTTGAGGCGGGCGCGTGTGGCTTCGTCTTTGTCCACGCCGGCCAGGCGGAACTCGAGCAACTGGCGTTGGACATAGTAGCGGGTGGCCGGGTCAGCGTGGCTGACGTCGATTCCCGCCAAGGCGTCATAGACCACGCGGTTCAATGACAGGCCGCTAACGGCAGCGCTGATCTTGTTCGTCATGGCCGTCGCGCGGTCGCGGAACGCACTGTCGGGGTGCACTTGCTGCATCAGCGTGGACAGATAGTTCGCGGTGCCGAGCTGGCGGACGGCGTTATCGTACGGGGTCAGGGTGTTTTCCACAGTGCGGGGTCCGCGAACCGCGGCTATTTCGGAGATGGATTGTTCGGCCGCCCGGAGCCGCTCGTTTTCCAGCTTGTCGAAGGCCGCGGCGTCGGGCTTGGCGCTCCATATGGGTGGTTGTGACGCGGGAATCTGCTGGGCAGAGAGGGCAAAGGCGAAGGCCGCGGAGGCGGCGAGGCGAGCAGCGGCAGCACCCATAAGATCAGTATATAGAGGAAAGAGTGGCGGGGGATTCCGGGCTCACGCCGAAGTAGCCGAGCGCGAAGGGGAGCAGTCCATGATGCGGAGCTACGTGCCGTATCGGGAAGCCGCCTGAAAGGCGGTGGCAGCCAGGATTGGCTGCCCACTTAGGCCAGGGTTACGTTGGCGATGCATTCGAGAGTGCAAAGAGCGGGATCGAAGTCGCGGAGGACGTCGTCGAGGATCTCGTTGCGGCCGCGGGCGATGGCGGCGCGACGGCGGGACTGCAACTCGCGGTCACTGAGCATGGTGCGGGCGGCGAAGAAGAACTGGGGTTTGCCGGCACGGAGGAATTCGCGGCAGAAGGCGACGGGGCGGATCCATTCGAGATCGGCGCGTATGAGGCCGACCTCTTCTTCCAACTCGCGGCAGATGTTTTCAGTGAAAAGGCGGTCGAAGGTGAGCGTGCCTTCGCTCCAGTGAGCCTCGCCAGAGGCGGTGCAGTGGTAGCCGCCGGGGAAGACGCTCTGCCTGGGGGCCCGACGCGGCAGGTAGGGGCGGCCCTGTGGATCGAAGACGACGACGGCGACACCGATTGGGTTGGCGAGGCGAGGGTCATCGAGCGGGGGTAGGCGGCGGCCATATTGGGCGGACAGGATAGGGCGGAGTTCGCCGGGGCCATCCATCGCGTAGTTGGACTTTAAGCCATCGCTATAGAGGCAGGGCTGCACCCAGATGGTTTCGCGCTCAGAGCTGGCGAGGCGGACGATGGTCTCGTCGTATTCGAGAATGGGGTTCACGTCGGCGACCGGCGTCAGATGGAAGGGCGATGGGTCTTGTACGATGCGCGATGCGGTGAGCGGGGCGTAAGGAATGCCGGGGGCGGCGAGGGGCTCGTCGCGGTACTGCTCGAGGAGCCAGGCGGCGTCATCGCGCAGCATTCAGGACATCCGCGTAGTGTTTTTCGTACTGCGGGATGATGCGATCGGTGCAGAAGCGCTCGGAGGCGTTCCAGCGTCCGGCCTTGGCCATGCGGTAGTGGAAATCGTCGTCGGTTAGCAGGGTGACGACGCGGGCGGCCTGGGCGGCGATGTCGCCGACCTCTTCGAGGAAGCCATCCTCGCCGTGGGTGATGAGCTCGGGGACGCCGCCGACGCGCGTAGCGACGGGGACGACGCCGCAGGCCATGGCTTCGAGCGCGACCAGGCCGAAGGATTCCATTTCGCTCGGCATGAGCAAAACGTGGGCTAGGGGAATGAGACGCTCGACGTGATTCTGCTTGCCGAGGAAGATGACGTCGTCCTGCACTTTAAGGGTGCGGGCGAGATGTTCGGCGGGACCGCGTTCAGGGCCGTCGCCGACCATGAGGAGGCGGGCCGGGACTTGATTGCGGACCTCGGCGAAGATGCGGATGCAATCCAGCGGACGCTTCACGGGGCGAAAATTCGAGAGGTGAATGAGCAGCTTCTCACCGTTGGGAGCGTAGAGGGCGGCGCCCTTCTTTTCGTCGTCGGAGTGGTAGAGGGAGCAGTTGACGAAGTTCTTGATGACGCGGATCTCGTTGGTCACGCCGAAGACTTCGACCGTCTGATTGCGCAGGTAATCGCTGATGGAGGTGATGCCGTTGGATTGTTCGATTGAGAATTTGGTGATGGAAAAGTAGGAGGGGTCAACGCCGACGAGCGTGATGTCGGTGCCGTGCAGGGTGGTGATGAAGGGCAGGCGGCGTATGGGGGCGAGCATCTGCTGGGCGAGCATAGCGGAGACGGCGTGGGGAACTGCGTAGTGAACGTGGAGGAGATCGAGCTTGTAGGTCTGGGCAACCTCGGCCATGCGGGAGGCGAGGGCGAGGCAGTAGGGCGGATATTGAAAGAGGGGATAGGTAGAGACTTCGACTTCGTGATAGGTGATGCGCGGTATACCCGGATCGAGGCGGATCGGGTTGGCGTAGGTGATGAAATGGACCTCGTGACCGCGAGCGGCGAGTTCCATGCCGAGTTCGGTGGCCACGATGCCGCTGCCGCCGTAGGTGGGATAGCAGGTAATACCGACGTTCACTTCACGAGGGTAGCAAAGCCGATCTGCCCGTGGAGGTTTTCATCGGGGGACGCAACATCGCCACCGCCGAACCAGACGTGGATGCGATCACCATCGACGACGACGGTGGGGTCGCAGATCACTTTGGAATCCCAAGGCTCGGTACCGGAGAAGACGGCGGGGAGGCGGGTCCAGTGGACGCCGTCGGTGGAGCGGGCGAGGCCAAGGCGGCGGTACTCCTTGATATCGCGGCCGGTGTAGAGCATCCAGTAGAAGCCGTGCGATTGCCAGACGGCGGGCTCGCCGAGACCGGCTTCGTCGAAGGCTCCGGAGCCGCCGAGTTCGAGGATGGGATTGGTGCGGAGCCTTTCCCAATGGACGCCGTCGGTGGAGCGGGCGACACCGAGGCGCTGGCGGACGGCGCGATCCTGGCCGAGGTAGTACATGTAGAAATACCGATCGATTTGGACGACGTAGGGGTCGGCGACGACGCGTTCGTCCCAGGCGCCGACGGGGCCGTGATCGAGGACGGGGGCGGGCTCTTTGCGCCAGGACCTGGCGTCAGTGGAGCGGGCAAGGCCGATGCGGTGCGCCCCGCGGGGACCGGCCTGGTACCAATACAGGAACTCGCGGCCGAGGATGAGAAGGCTGCCGTTCGCGGCGATGTAATCGGCTTCCCAGGTGTGCTGGTCGGGAGAGAGGACGATGCCTTGGGGGATCCACTGGCGGCCGTCCTGCGTGGTGGCGAGGGCGGTGTGCCAGGTTTTGCCATCGTAGACGGAGTAGAGATTGGTGGCGCCGGCGACGGAGGGGTTGAGGGCGTCGGCGAATGGGCCGCGAGAGATTACGGGAGCGGGATCGGGGACGAAGCGGAACGTGGTGGCGGGGTCGCCTCCGGTGACGGGCGGTAGGGAGAAGGTAGCGTAGGGGGCGCAGGCGGAGGTGAGGAGGGCGAGGATTGCGAGGGCGACGCGCCGGCTGAAAGCCGGCGGCACGGTCGAAAGCCCATCGTATCTCATTGAAATTAGGCCATCACTCCGATGGGCTTTCATTCCCTTAAATGGCGCGCCGCGCCATCGCGACAGCCAGGATTGGCTGCCCCACAAAAGCGCGGGAAGTAGAGGGACTCCAGTTGGGAGAGGGCTCGGCGTTCCCTCACGGTCGCGGCTCGTTGACGAAGCGTTCATTGGAGGGGGATGCGGAATTTGACGCCGGCACCGCGGCCGGGGCGGGATTCGAGAAGAAGGTCGGCGTTGATGGAGCGGGCGCGGCGTTTGAGGCTGGCGGGGCCGAGGCGGAGGAGTTCGAGTTCTTCCAGTGAATAGGAGCCGGCGAAGCCGAAACCGTGGCCGTTATCGTCGATAGAGATTTCGAGGCTGCGATCGGTTTTTTCGAGAGCGACGGCGACGCGGCTGGCGCCGGCATGTTTCTGCACGTTGTGAAGGGCTTCGCGGAGCATCTGAAGGACTTCGAGGGTCATTTCCTGGGGAAGGCCGATGGGGCCGTTGGTGCCGAGGAAGGTGACGGGGATGCCGCTTTCCTTCTGAAAGCTTTCGGCGGCGCGGCGCGCGGTGGCGACGAGGTTGGCTCCATCCACATCGACGGGGCGCATGCTGTGCAGGAAGGTGCGGAGATCGCGGACCTGGGTTTGGGCCAGGGCCTGCAGCTGCTTGAGGTCGCTCATGCCGGCGTTGAGATCGCGTTCCATAAGTTTGCGGAGAATCTCCAGGCGCATCTGGAGGCTGATGAAGCTCTGCAGGGGACCATCGTGGAAATCGCTGGCGATGCGGACGCGTTCGAGTTCGCCGGCCTTTTCGGCAGCCTTCTCGGCATTGGCGAGTTTAGCGCGGAGGTTTTCGATTTCGAGGGCTTGCTGGCGTTTGGTGACTGCGAAGGCGCAGGCGACGAGGCCGGCGATGATGACGGTGTGGTCTGGGACGGCGTTGCTCGGCATTACGAGACAGAAGACCGAGGAGACGCCGACGATCACGCCGACTTCGAGGGCGCTATAGAAGACCAGCGCTTCGATGAGCAGAAAGAGGTAGTAAATACTGGCGAACCACAGCATGCGCTCCGCGCCGTAACTGGCGAGGATGAGAAAGAAGACAGTGTCGCCGAAGAGGGCGAGCAGACCGGCCATTCCCGATTGGGTGCGGCCGCGCAGGGCGACGACCAGCGCATAAGCAAAGTACAGGACGGTGAGCCCGTAGAAGACGGCGGGCGGGGCACCGGGCAGTATCAAGTAGGCCGCCGCCGGGGCTGCGGCCGCTAACAGGACCCGAGCCCAAGAGACGTACCGCGGCCATGCAAATTGCGGAAGCAGCACGAGTTTCTTACTTTCGATAGAGATAGAGCGTGTGACTGCGGCCTTCGCCATCATCGGCGATGTTCTCCACCTTCTCCGGAGTCCAGTTACGGAAATCGAAATCCTTGGCCACGATGCGCGCACCCTTCTTCAGCTGCTTATCCAGGAGGGGTTGCACTTTGTTGTTGACGGCATCGGGGAGTAAGTAAACGGTGACGAGATCGGCGGAAGCGTAGTTCTGTTTGAGCAGGTCGCCATTGACGATGCGAGCGTTTTTGTCCAACCCGAGTTTGAGGATTTTGGCCGCGCTCTGCTTGCAGAGGTCCTTATCGAGTTCGATACCAGTGGCGTCGGCGTGAAACTTTTGGGCGGCGACGATCACGATTCGTCCATCGCCAGAGCCCAAGTCGTACATTTTCTCACCGGCCTTGAGGCCGCCGAGCTGGAGCATCTTATCGACGATGGCTTCGGGGGTGGGATAATATGGCGCGAGTTTTTCGACGTCGCCGGACTGGGCCTTCAGGGCAAGGCAGCCGACGGCTAGAAACAAACAGACTTTCCGCATGCTTTACTCAATCGTACCTTAAAGTGCAATAAAGAGGTTCGGCCATATTTTCCACGCAAATGTGGAAAACCCTGTGGAAATGACCTCGCAGGCATGTGCTCCAGCTCGCAGCATTCACCCCTTTGTCACATCTTGCACAACAGTACAGCAAAGCGCGGAAGGGCCGGTATGTACCCGATTCCGCAGGCACTTGTACTGGCGAACCGGTGATTACGAATTGACAATTTCAGGCGCTACGTTTAGGAGATGTTTCGTTATCGACGCCTGGGAGTGTGGGCTCCAGCGGCGCCAGCACCGGCGCCAGAGGTCGTGCCAGCTGCGACACCTGTGCGGGAGGCACGGCCAACCGCGGCACCTGTGCTGGAAGTTCCGCCGACGACGGCACCTGTACCGGAGGTTCCACCGACTACAACACCCGTACTGGAAGTTCCGCCAACCGCGACACCGGTACGGGAGGCTCCGCCAACCGCGACACCCCTACTGGTGGTTTCGGCGGCTTTGGCGCCCGCAGTGCCGGCCTTGGTGCCTCCGGCACGGCTATGTTGAGCGCTCGCAACGCTTAAGCCAACGAATGCGAGCGGCAGGGCGAACAAGCAGGTAAATTTGGTCATTCTCTTGTCCTCTGACTGATTGATGAGGCTCTAGAGTGATTGATCCGTACTCGCAGGTGAATAGAGGGCGAAGACCGCCTATATCCAGACCTTTTCGAGCGGGACACCGCGTTTGCACAACTCGCAGTGAGCGGCGTCGGCGTAGTAGCGGGCGTCCAGCTTGGCCAGGTAATAGAGGGGAAGATCCCCGAAATCGTGCGTATCGGGCGTGGGCTGGTAAATGATCACAGCGAGGCCGACAACGGTGGCACCGCGGGACTCCAGGAGAGTCTTGAGTTCGTGGAGCTTGGAGCCGGTGCGAAGGATATCGTCGACGATCACCACCAGTTCGCCGGGTTGCGGTTCCAGGTACTGGCGGAAGTGAAGGGCTTCGTTCTCGTGTTCGCGCTCCGCCCAGTAGACCTGGCGTGCGCGGAGGGCTTCGGTGACGCCGTACGCGACGGGAAGGCCGGCGGTCATGGGAACGACGACGGAGAGCTCGGGGATGATCGCGCGGATTTCGGGGTTGGCACGGAGGAGGCGGCTCAAGCCGACGCTCAACATGCGCTGGTGCTGGTAATAGCGCATGGCGAGGGGGATCTGTAGGTACTCGTTGGAGTGGAGGCCGCTCGGGTATTCGAAATGTCCGTCGCGGAGGGCGCCGGTATCTCGCAGGACGCTCACCACTTCTTCTTGGGTGGGGATGATGTGCATGATGTTCTCTCTTATTGGCTAGTGAGCCCCGTGTCCGGTGAGCACGCGGGGAATCGTCCGCAACAGGATCTTCCAGTCTAACGCCAGTGACCAGTTGTCGATGTACTGCATATCCATCTTCATCCAGGTCTCGAAATCGACATTGTCGCGCCCGGATATGGCCCAGAGACAGGTGAGGCCGGGCCGCATACGGAGTCGGCGGCGCTGCCAGCGTTTGTACTGTTCGACCTCTCCGGGCACGGCGGGGCGGGGGCCGACGAGGGACATGTCGCCGCGCAGGACGTTCCACAGCTGCGGCCACTCGTCGACGGAAAACTTGCGGAGATAGAAGCCGAAGCGGGTGAGGCGCGGGTCGTGGGGGATCTTGAAGACGGTTTCGCGGGTGTTGAGATGCTCGAGGCCGGCCCTCAATTCCTCGGCGTTGTGCACCATGGAGCGGAATTTATAGAAAAGGAAGAGGCGGCCGTTCAAGCCGCAGCGCACCTGGCGGAAGATGGCGGGACCGGGCGAGGTGAGGCGGATGAGAATGGAGATGACAAGCATGAGCGGCGCGAGCACGAGCAGGCCGGCGGCGGCAACCAGGATATCGGTGGAGCGTTTTAGGAGCAGCTTGATTTCGTCGTAAGGCGCGGCGGAAAAGGTGAGGAGGGGGGTATCGCCGAAGCGATCTAGCGAGACGGTGCTGTTGACATGGGGAAAGAAATCGACCGCGACGCGGGTGCGGACGCCCTCTTCGTCGCACATGAGGAAGACCTCTTCGAGCTCGGCGAGTTTATCGCTGCCGACGGCGAAGATGACTTCATCGACGACGTGGGAGCGGAGAATGGCCTGGAGGTCGGCAATGGGTAGGACCTTATAAGGTACGCGGAGGTGAATCTCGTGGGGAGCGTCGGCGGTTTCGCTGAGGAAGCCGCGGAGGCGGATGCCGTACTGGGAGGAGTGCTCGAGGCCACGGGCCATGCGGATGGCGCGATCGCCGGTGCCCACCACCATAACGTAGTGAGGGGCGGCGAATTCGCGGCGGATGACGCCGACGACGCGTCCGGCGGTGAGGCGGAAGAGGAGGAGCAGCACCCAGGCGTAGGCGGCGAAGAGGACGAGGAAGAAGCGGGAGAGGTCGAGGCGGAGGACGTATTCGAAGACGATCAGGCAGAGTGCGCCGTAGACACACTGGTAGGCGGTATCGCGGACGATGACGCGGGGGTGTCCGCTATCGAGCTTTTCGTAGACCTCGAGCCAGAGGCCGATGACCACCCAGGCGACGGCGGCGAAGCCGAAGATCAGTGCGCGTTTGTCGGTGGAAAGTGAAAACGCATGCTCCAGCGGGAGGACGGCGCGTGTCTGGTAGGCCGCGAGAAAGGCCAGCGTGGTGACGAGGATGTCCGATAGTCCGAACAAAACACGGGCTTTACGGTGCCGGCTGAACATCCGGCTTCAGGATATCACGCGGCGGGCGCGGATAACCTCCAGTTTTCGACTACAGAACGTCGGGACGACGGCCGATGTGATAGGGGAAGGAAATCCGCCCTAAGTAAGGGGGATTATTCGACAAATGGATTGTTCTGGAAAGCGGGCCCCACGAATTCGCCGAGTCCTCTCGTTCGCGCGCCGGGCATGTGGCCGGGTGCGAAACTCGCTAGTTCCGCTGCCTCAGCCCTCTGCTAACCCACTGCTTGTAGCCGCATCGATCCGGCATAGGGTTCACGTGGTCCGCTTTCGATCCGATCCATCGGCGCTCTAAAGTTTACCGGGGCACCTGCCGATTGATGATCCGTATGAAGACGTATGGTGTGAAAGCGGCAGTCTTGGCAATGCTGATACTCGTTGGCGTGGCAACGCTGCGAGCACAGCCTACAGCGAGTCCGACCTCGTTCAGTTTCACGTACCAAGTGAACAGCGTGACGCTTCCTGCGGCTGGCAAGCTCACGGCAACCTTGCCGAAGTCGCTGACGACAGGCTATACACTTACGGCTTCGGTGTCTCCGCCGATGAACTGGCTGACGGTAACGCCGGGCGGCGGGGCATCGCCGCTGGCGCTCACGGTGACAGTGAACCCGACGGGACTGAGCCCGGGGAGCTACGCCGGCGTGATCACGCTGGGGACGAACCCGGGGACGAGCACGACGCTGGTTCCGGTGACACTATCGATATCCAATCCGCCCTCCTCCATCCAGGTGACTCCCGCGGCATCGGTAACCAACTATACGCCGGGCGTGTCCGGATCTAATCCGACACTGGCATACAACTATACGACCGGGCAGGCCGGGGCGCTCCCCAGCACGTCGGAACTCGACGTTGCGTCCAATGGGGGCATCATTCCCTTCACGGTGGCTGCAGTCTCCGGGAGCAAGACGTCGCCGTGGCTGAAGATCAACGTGAGCAATCAGCTTCCCAACCTTCAAACCAGCGGGGTCGCGCTTTCGGGCTCGTATGTGCCGATCTACGTGACGATCGATTTCAACGCGCTGAGCACGCTGAACGTGGGGCCTTACGCCGGGACGATCACGTTCACGAACAATGCGAGCGGTGCGATCGCGGCAACGATCAGCGTGAGCCTGAACGTCTCCGCGGGACCGCCGACGATTACTTCGATTTTTCCGACGAGCGTGACGGCAGGCGCAGCAAGTGGACGCGTGCCGCCGGTGATCACGATCTACGGAGACAATTTCTTTCCGAACTCTTCGGTGCAATTGACGCCTGACGGGGCGCAGCCCTTGCCCGCGCTGACGCCGACGCTGCTCAGCAGGCAGGTTTTGCAGGCATCGGTCAATCCGGTTTATCTGACCAAGCCCGGCACGTTTACGCTGACGGTGGCCAACCCGAACACACTCACCGACCCTTCTCCGCAGCAATTCTCCGTGCCGTTCACGGTGACCGATGGAACGGTTCCAGAGATCGACGCGGTGGTCAACGCGGCAAGCTATCTGGGGTCGGCGACGTGGAAGGGGACTCTGGGATTGGATCCGGTGCCAGCGGCCGTGATGCCGGGCGGTTCGGCAGTCTCGCCG
>Ga0210406_10007120_pt1 | contig 11446 bp, 10 predicted proteins | sample IncBWC30MmetaG_FD_155454 | JGI IMG/M metagenome (GOLD analysis project Ga0210406, IMG submission 155454) | Forest soil microbial communities from Barre Woods Harvard Forest LTER site, Petersham, Massachusetts, United States - Inc-BW-C-30-M | ecosystem: Environmental > Terrestrial > Soil >... | reverse complement strand
GCGGCGTTGCTGCTGTTTGACTGCGGTCCAGTGGCAATTTCGGACGATGGCCAGGAGCCACGCCTTCGCATCCGAGCCGCGCAGGGTGTCAAACGCGCGAAAGGCGCGCAGGATCGCCTCTTGCACGACGTCGTCCGCATCGCCGGGCGTATACGACAACCATCGGGCAAACCTGTACGCGGCGTCCAAATGCGGCAGCACCTCCGCTTCGAATCGAGCGCGTTTTTCATCCATGGATGCAACCGAACGCTTCTCTCACACTGCTCCACCGGCTGTTACCTAAGATAAGACTGGCCGCGGCTGGACTTTATTCCCCTTAAGGGGTGCAAATCGTTATAGGCTGAGGAGGTGCGTAATCGCGATGAGCAATGCTCCGATGCCGACCGGCAGAATCACGTAGGACACGAGGTACGGGAATCCCCCATTGACGCCGCTCCGCCAACCAGACGAACAACCGCTCTTCGGAGCCGACCCCGCTTCACGTCGAAGGTCGAATCCGGCAGTATAACGAGGAGCGTCGCCGGTATCACGCTTATAATACAGTGCCTTAGAGTAACGGCGGTGGCCCATATCGTCGTTTCCGCGCACCCGGCGAAGCGGGGGCGGTCTCGGTGCGGCAGATGGGGTCGTGCGAGAAGGTTTCGGCACCACAGCGAGGTAAGTGGGCTCAAGAGGAACAATTTGAAGTTGTGACCTATCTAACATAATACGTTGTCGTGAGTTGAACGCGGTCACGCTATGCTCAGGCGACTTGCTTTTAACTTTGACCGGGAGTTGTGATTTGCCTGAGTAGAGTGTCTCCAAGTCCTGAACGGAGGTCCGACGACGATGGGAGCATCACAATTTAATCCAGAATCCAAGCCCGAGGAGTTCCTCGAGTCGCTGAGTGCCTTCAGCAAACAGCATCGCGCGCAGCGTTGGGAGGGAACGCTTGGAGATTTCCTGACCAAGGTTGTGCCGGTCAACCCGATGGCGCTGGTGCGCACCAGCCACGAATATATCTGGGACATGCTTCTCTGGCATGGCCGCGCATCGTCGGGCAGCGATTCCATCAAAGCGCGGGAACTCTTCAAACGTGAATTATTCGGTGTCGATGAGCCGCTCGGGCGCGTCGTCGACTATTTCAAGGCGGCCGCCGCGGGTTCCGACGTGGGACGCCGCTTGCTGTTGTTGCTCGGGCCTCCGTCCGGAGGCAAGTCCACCATGGCAATCCTCCTGAAGCGAGGGCTGGAGGAATACAGCCGTACGGACGAGGGCGCCATCTATGCCGTGAAGGGCTCGCCGCTGCGCGAATCACCGCTGAATCTCATACCGATCAGCCTCCGCGCGGGGTTTCGCGAAACCTACGGGGTCGATATCAGCGGGGAGCCAAGCCCGTGGGCCCGCGACTATGTGGATCGCGAATGCGAAGGCGACTACCTGCGCGTGCCCGTCGAGCGGATTTTCCTCTCCGAGGCGGCGCGCTGCGGCATAGGGACCTACGCGCCGCACGATCCCTCCACCGCAGACATCGCGGATCTGGTCGGATCCGTCGATCTGTCCAAGGTTGCGCAGGTGGGCGACGAAGGGGATCCGCGCGCATGGTCATGGTCCGGCGCGGTGTACGCCGCGAGCCGCGGCGTGCTCGAGATGATCGAAATTCTCAAGGTCAAGCGCGAGTTTCTCTATCTGCTGCTGACGATGACTCAGGAAAAGAACGTCAAGGTTGCGCGTTTTCCCTTGATCTATCTCGATGAGACGATTCTCGCGCACACCAATCTCGCGGAATTCAACCGGTTCCTGCAGGAGAAGGAGAACGAGGCGCTGCTCGACCGCATGGTGATCATCAAGGTTCCTTACGCGCTCTCGTACCGCGACGAGGCGCGTATCTACCAAAAGCTGGTCCAGGGCGCGCCGGCATTCCGCAACACGCACCTGGATCCGCACGTGCTGCATCTTGCCGCCGTGTTCGCGAGTCTCACGCGCCACAGCAAGCCGGAGCGCGAGGGCCTCGATCTGCCGAAGAAGGTGCGGATCTTCGCCGGTGAGGCGGTCGAAGGCTTCTCCGAGACAGAGATCGTGCGGCTGAAGGCCGAAGCCCCCGACGAAGGGCTCGCCGGCGTGAGTCCGCGGTTCGTGATCAACGCCATATCGAACGCGATCACGCGCGGCAACGCCCGCAGCCTCACCAGCATGGAATTGCTGCTTGCGCTGAAGGACGCCATCGACAGCGATGCGCGCATCGATGCCAAGCAGAAGAAGCAGTGGTTCGATCACCTGGTGACGGCCCGCAAGGAATTCTACAACCGCTGGGTGAAAGAGGATGTGCATCGCGCCCTGTTCGCGTCCTTCGAAGATGAGGGCCAGCAGCTCTTGGAGAAATACCTGGACGAGATCGAAGCGTCACTGGATCAGCGGCAGGTGACCGATCCCATGACCGGCGAGAATCGGGCGCCGGACGAGCGGTTCCTGCGCTCGGTCGAGGAGAAGATCAAGGTTTCCGAATCGGGCAAGCAGTCATTCCGCCAGGAAGTGGTGCGCAAGGCCATGGTCGCATTCAAGGCCGGAGAGAAGTTCCGTCTCGGGAGCCATGCACGGGTGCGCGAAGCGATCGAGCAGTATCTCTTCGAGGAGCGGCGCGATGTGCTGCGGCTGGTGACGTCCACGAACAGGCCCGACGAGGAGGCACGCCAAAAGATATCCGTCGTGCAGGAGCGGCTCGTCAAGGAATACGGCTATGACGAACATAGCGCCCAGGAGGCGCTGAATTACGTTACAACACTCTTGTCGCAGGAGTAGGCTCAGCGCTATGGCGCCTATGCTAAAATCGGTGTCACCATGAGTAAGGACTCGGGGACTGACCGCCCGCCCGTGAACGGCTGGTATGAACTCTTTTCGCGCGGCTCGCGTGACTGGCTGCGGCACAGTGAAAAGATACGCGAAGCCGTACGCGAACACCTGCCGCAGATCGTGTCGGGGTCCGACATTATCAACCACGGCGCCCGGACGGTACGGGTACCGGTACGCATGCTCGAGCACTATCGGTTTCGGCTGCGGGACAGCGGCGAGGGGGAGGGAGTCGGACAGGGCAAGGCCAAACCGGGCGACGTGCTTGGTCAAGGCAACCCCCAGAGCGGTCCGGGGCAGAAGGGTGCCGGGGGCAAGGAACGCGGCGGCACGGAACTGCTGCTCGAGTTCAAGGTTGACGAGGTCATCGATTGGCTGTGGGAAGACCTGAAACTTCCCAATCTACAGCCACGCGTCGGTCCTTCGGAGGACTCAGAGTGGAGACGCGAGGGCTGGGATCGGCGCGGTGCGCGTTCGCGGCTCGACCGGCGCCGCTCGTTCAAGGAAGCGGTCAAGCGCAGAGCGACGAAAGTAGCCGGAAGCGCAGATTCTTCATCGCCGGCGTTTACCGACGAGGATCTGCGCTTCCGGCAGCTGACGCGCAAGCGCCAGCCGGCGATGCGCGCGGCGGTGTTCTTCCTGCTCGACGTGTCGGGCAGCATGACGGAACGCGATCGCCAGGTGTCAAAGACGTTTTTCTTCTGGGTGGCGGCTGGCCTCAGGCGCCAATACCGCTCGCTGGACATCGTCTTCGTTGCACATACGACCGAAGCCTGGGAATTCAATGAAGAAGACTTCTTCAAAGTCACCGGCAGCGGCGGCACCGTCGCATCGACCGGATTTGCCAAAGTGCATGAGGTCATGCAATCGCGCTTCAGTCCCGCGAACTACAATGTTTACCTCTTTTATGCATCGGATGGAGACAATGCCGCGGACGACCGGGTCCCGGCCCGCAGCGAACTCGAAGCCATCGCCAAGGTGGCGCGCTATGCCGGGTATGTCGAGATATCAGCCGCCTCGACGCGCGGCACGCAGAGTGAAACGTTCCGGCTGTTTCAAGAGATTGCCGCCACCGGCCTGCCGAGCAGCCAATTTTCGATTACCGGCCCCGATGACGTAGCCGCGGCCGTACGCCACTTCTTTACGGCCGAGTCGCAGACTGCCGCCCAAGGCGGCGCGCCGGGAGCGGCGCCATGAAACGCGCGTGGCGCAGCCACATTCCGAAAATCGAGGAGTTGGCGCGCAAGTTCGGCCTGCAGTGGTCGCCGGTCATATTCGAATCGGTCCCCGACAGCTTCATGACCGAGATAGCCGTTTACGGCCTGCCGGTGCGCATGCCCCACTGGTCATTCGGTGCGCGCTACATTTATCAGCTCGTACAGCGGCACATGGGGTATTCGCGATTGTTCGAGGTGGTGTTTCCCGGCAATCCCGGCCACGCATATCTCGCATCCAGCAATGGCCTGGCGGACAACATTCTGGTTACCGCCCACGTACTGGGCCATGCGGATTTCTCCAACAACAATTTGCTGTTTCGCCGCTGCCAGGATCAGGGCAGCGAACACATCGTCGAACATGCGGCGAGCCATGCACGGCAGATCGAGCGGGACATCGAATCCTATGGGAAGAATGCCGTGGAGCAGGTGCTCGACGCGGCGCTGTCGTTGGAACAATACATTGACGTCGATCAGGTGCTGCGCCGCGAGCGCTATCCGGAGTATCTGCCTCCCGCCGCGCATCCCACGGATGATGCATTTCGCGCCCGCTTTGCGGCGCTCGACGCCGGCGTCGCCGTGACCACGCATTCGCCGCGCAAAATCCGCGCACCGTTGCCGCCGCATCCGGAGCGCGACCTGCTGTGGTTCATCGCCACCTATGCTCCGGAGATGGAGAGTTGGGAACGCGACATCTTTCTGGCGGTGCGCGAAGAATCGTTCTATTTTTATCCGGTGTATGCCACGCAGATCATGAACGAGGGCTGGGCGTCCTATTGGCATGCGCGCCTGCTGCGCGAAGCGGATTTCATTCCTCAGGCCGCGTACCTGGATGCCATCAAATGCCATTCGGATGTCGTGCGGCCGATTGCGGCGGGAGAGCAGGTCGCACTCAGCGTCAACCCCTACCATTTGGGCTTCACCCTGTGGGAGGAGATCGTCAAGAAATCGAGTATCGATGCGGCGCGGCAGATCATGCGCGAGGATGATGATTTCAGCTTCCTGCGCAACCACCTGACCCGCGAAATAGCCACGGACATGGGGTTGTTCCGCTTTCAGCGACAGCAGAGCGGCCAGGTCAAAGTGGTCGCCGGGGACATCGAGGCTCTGCAGGAGAGCCTGTTGAAGGACAAATTCAATTTCGGCGCCCCGCGCATATCCGTGATCGAGGTGCGCAGCGACGGTACCCTGGTTCTGGAGCACGACAGCCAGCTTGATGGGCGCGGCCTCGATGCCGAGCGGGCATGCAAGGTATTGGCGTATGTCAAACGGGTGTGGCGTCGGCCCGTGCTGCTCAAGACGCTCGACGCTGCCTCGCAGCCGGTGGTGCATTCGGCGGATTCGGCAGCCGCGGCCTGACTTAAGCCCGCGGGCGCAAGCCCCGCCCGATCCGTACAGCATTGAAGTTTTGCCACGCGCGCCTCCGAGGGGGCCGTTTAGGTCGCGTCCTCTCGCATTCTGCATCACGCCTGAGGCGCCCGGCGGCAACGGGATAGGGTATTTTCCCGATTAGGCAATCACCCCAATACCTGTACAGTTGGCGAAGTCCCCCGTGGGAGCGGGAAGGCTCCCTCAGATAAACATAACTACTCAGGAGCCACTCTCATGTCGTCGAGCAAGCGATCCGCGAACCACATGCAACGAACCGTTGCGCAGTCGACCGAGTTACTGCAGGAGCTGGTGGCGCATCTGCGGCAGAATCGCACTCAGTTGCGCGAGGAGTGGGCCAACCGCATCACCGAAGCGCAGCTGCTGACGGCGATGACCACGGAAGAAATATTCACCGAGGCCACGTCCGTGTACGACAACTACGTCGAGACGCTCGCGACCGGGACGTTCGAGGCCTTGCAGTCCTATTCGCGCAACCTTTCCGAGCGCATCATCCCTCGGGGCGTGGAAACCCACGAGGTCGTGGGAATCGTGCTGCTGCTGCGCGACGTATTGGCGCGTTCACTGTTCGCGAAGTATCAGGGCGATTTCACGATGCTCAATCGCATCCTCGATGCGTATGAGCCGGCCGCCAACCGCATTGCCAACACTGTGGCCGTCGGCTTCGTGCAGGAGCGCGAGCGCGTCATTCGCCAGCAGCAGGAGGCGATCCGCGAGCTGTCCACGCCGGTGCTGCAGGTCCGCGAGCGGCTGCTGATTTTGCCCATCATCGGCGTCATCGATCCCCAGCGGGCACGCCAGTTGACGGAGCAATTATTGAGGGGCATCCGCACGAACCGCGCCAAGGTGGTGGTCATCGACATCACCGGCGTGGCGGCGATGGATGCGACCGTCGCCAATCACTTGGTGCAAACCGTGGAAGCCTCACGGTTGCTGGGCGCCACCGTAATCGTGACCGGCCTGTCTCCGGAAATTGCCCAGACCATCGTCACGATCGGCGTCGATCTCGGCAAGATGAATACGGTCGGCGATCTGCAAGGCGGCATCGAACAAGCCGAGCGTCTGCTGGGCTACAAGGTCGTTCCGGCTGCGGATAGCGCCCATTCATAGGGCGGACGATGGAAGTCCCAATCCTCAAACAGGGGCAGTTTCTCATAGCCACCATCCAGGCTGCGCTCTCGGATGCAGACCTTCTGCAGTTGCGCCGGGCGCTGATCGACAAGGTCATTCGTTTCCGCTCGCAGGGCGTGATCGTCGACGTCACCGCATTGGACGTGATGGATTCATTCGCGACGCGGACATTGCGCGACATCACCAATATGATACGTCTGCGCGGCGCAGACACGGTAATCGTGGGAATACAACCGGAGGTCGCGTTTGCCATGGTGCAGCTTGGTTTGACCATGGAAGGGGTGGCTACGGCGCTCGATTTGGAGGAAGGCCTCTCGCACCTGCAGCAACGAGCGGCCCGCAAGACCTAAGAGCGCATGCCGGTGCCACAGGATATTCTAGTGCGCATCGGCGCGGACATCGACATCGTCTTGGCGCGGCAACAGGGAAGGGCAATGGCGGGCACTATCGGCTTCGGCGCGACCGACGCTACCTTGATTGCCACGGCAATTTCCGAGTTGGCTCGAAATATCGTCTTGTACGCGCAGAAGGGCGAAGTGATGATGCGCAGCGTGGAAACGGCTCACTCCAAAGGCATCCTGATCGTCGCTCGCGACAGCGGACCGGGAATTCGCAGCATTCAAGACGTGTTGCGCGACGGTTACTCGACGTCCGGCGGCTTGGGCCTGGGACTGCCGGGCGTCAGGCGATTGATGGACGAATTCGCCATCGAATCGGAACTGAGACGGGGCACGACCGTCACGGTAAAGAAGTGGCTCAAGTGAAGGCGGCCGGTATCGAATGGAGCACGGCCGCCGCCACGATGCCCGGAGAAACCGAATCGGGCGATCGATACTGGGCCGGTGCCGTTGCGGACGGCATGATGTTCGCCGTAATGGACGGTTTGGGGCACGGACGGGCGGCGGCCGCGGCATCCGACATTGCAATCGCGACCTTAGAACGCCATGTCGGCGATCCGCTCATCGAATTGCTGCGTCGCTGCCACGAGTCCCTGCGCGGAACGCGCGGCGTGGCCATGAGTCTCGCGGTGTTCAATACCGAGAACGCAATACTCACGTGGATCGGTGTCGGCAATGTCGAGGGCACTCTCTTGCGCCGGGACGCCGGGCTGCCATCCGACAAGTTATTGCTCCGAAACGGCGTAGTCGGCATTCACCTGCCCATTCTCAGAGAGGGTGAGCTGGCGGTCCGATCCGGCGATGTCTTGACCATGGCTACCGACGGATTGACTGCCGAGGGTCCGCTGCGCGTCTCCATGGACGGCCGCATCGAGTCGATGGCGGACGGGATACTGGCAAATGCCTGCAAAGGCACTGATGACGCCTTGGTGCTGGTTGCGCGTTATACAGGTACCCGGCCGTGACGGATGTCGCTGCCGCCTATCCCGAAGCGCTGCAAAGTTACCTGGGCGGTGCCGGCGAATCCGCATTGCAGCAGGCCTATGAAATCGGGCGCAGCGCGCTCGACGCCGGCATTGGGTTGGTCGCGATCGCGGATATTCATCATGCATATCTCCGGAAGCTGCTGGCGGATGACGCCGCCAAGGACGAACGCGAGCGCGTCCTGACGGGGGCTGCGCAATTTTTTGCGGAATGCGTCTCACCTTATGAGATGACGTATGGCGGATTTCGCGAGGCCAATACGGCGTTACGCCACTTCAATGAGGTGCTGGAACAGGAGGCCAAGCGAATCGCCAATGCGCTTCACCATGAGGCCGGCCAACTGCTGGTGGCGGTGTACATCGCGCTGCAAAACCTATGCAGCGACGTGCCGGCGGTTCAACCGCAAATTCAGCAGGTAACGCAACTGCTCGATCAGATAGAAGTACAGCTGCGCCGGTTGTCGCACGAACTGATGCCGGCCTTGTTGAACGACTTAGGGTTGGTTCCGGCCCTGCGGTACCTATTCGAGGGCCTCGCACAGCGTTCCCAGTTGCAGATAAGCATCGATGCGGTGCCGGAGCAGCGATTGCCGAGGCGCGTTGAAACGACCTTGTACCACGTTGCCAAAGAAGCGTTGCATAACGTGATCAAGCACGCTCGGGCGACCGCCGTCTCGGTTACCTTTCAACGGAAGGCGGGTTCGATCAGCTGTCGCATACGGGATAATGGCGTGGGCTTTGACCCGGCATCGATCTCGGCACGGCGTGGAGAACAAGGCTTCGGCTTGATCGGCATGCGCGAGCGCCTCAGTGTTGTAGGCGGGGAGATGCAAATCAACTCAGGCAAAGGGCGCGGGACAGAATTGGTGATATCCATTCCCGTGGAGAAATGAGATGCCGATTCGAGTGATTCTCGCCGACGATCATCTCCTTGTCCGGCAAGGATTGAGACTCGTGCTGGAGAAGGAACATATCGAGGTACTCGGCGAAGCCTCCGACGGACTCGAGGCGATTCGCTTGATTCAGGAGCTGCGCCCGGAAATTGCCGTGCTCGATCTCGATATGCCCGGCCTCGATGGCTTGGCGGTGCTGCGCGAATCGGCTAGGGCTTGCCCTCAAACGCGCACGGTCATACTTACTCGTCACATGGAAGAGCCTTACGCGGTCGAAGCGTTGCGCATCGGCGCGCGCGGTTATGTGCTCAAAACACAGGCAAGCACGGATTTGGTGGCTGCAATCCGACACGTCCACCGCGGCGAGGTGTACCTCAGTCCCAAGATCTCCAAGGCGGTGGTCCAGGCATACCTCAGCAATACCGACGCGCCCAACGGCAAACTGAGCGTGCGTGAACGACAGGTATTGCAGCTAGTCGGCGAAGGACATTCGACCAAGAAGATCGCGGCATTGCTCGGCATCAGCGTCAAGACGGCGGATACGCATCGCACCAAGGTCATGGAAAAGCTCGATATTCATCAGACCGCCGGACTGGTGCGGTACGCCATTCGAAATGGACTGATAGAGCCCTAGTCTCGGTGATAGAGCCATAGTCTCGCGATGGAGCCCGTCGGGCTCGACATCCTTGTTTGTAGCCTTCGCCGATGGCGCCCGGTCTTTTCCACTGGGGCCATCGATAATTCACCTGATTGTGCCCCTCGATACGCGGTCTATGCTGGCCGCACGGTTAGTCAGCTAACGAGGCGGAAACAGGTTATGAAGAAAAAACAGACGCTCCTCAAAGCGCTCGTCGTGTCGGACGAACGGGAGAACTCCTGGTTTCTAGGAGGGGGTTTTCATGAAGCGATTGATCTCATGGACGTAACGGCGCTACGGGTGAATATGCGGGATTTTCATTCGACGCTGCGCGAGATTGTGCAGCAAACACCCGATGTGCTGCTGCTGGATTCCACGTTGTCGTCGCCCTTTGTGGTGAGGATGGCGGTTCAGGTACGCGACAAAATGCCGAACTTGCCGATTCTTATGCTCCCCGACATTTATAGTGCCCTGACACAGAGCGCCGAGACCGACAATGCCGAAAACAGTGACCTGGTTGCGGCCGACACCGTCGCGCGATCCATACTCTACACGCACGGCCGCCTTGGGTTGCAGCGCACACTGCTGCAAATGGCCTTGAGGGACGATCTGACCGGCTTGCACAACCGCCGGGGATTTATTGCGCTTGCCACCCAGCAACTCACATGGGCCCGCGACTCGGGGCAGCATATGGTGATGTTCTTCGCTGACTTGGATGGCCTGAAATGGATCAACGATCGCTATGGTCACGGTGAGGGTGATCGAGCGATATCGCTCGCTGCGGCGTGCATCAAGGAGACTTTTCGCAGATTTGACGTGACCGCGCGCTTGAGCGGCGATGAATTCGTGGCGTTGATCATGGAGGAACCGGGCCGCAGTGCGGAAACTATCTGCCGTCGTCTGCAAATGAATCTGGCCGATTGCGCCGGCGCCGAAAGTCCGTACAGATTGTCGATGAGCGTCGGCGTGGCGCACTTCGATCCCGACAATCCCGTGCCCCTGCAAGAGCTGATGAGGCAGGCCGATACCGAGTTATATGAGCACAAACGCAAGGACCGCTTGACGGCCTCGAAGGGTCGACGGCTATCGGCGGCGCCGCTCGAGTTGAACCCATCCGGCAGTCTCGCATTGATGACGCCCGGACCTCTTATAGAGCCGGACATGCCAATGGGGTGAAAGCGATGCAAACCGGACGAGCCGAGCCTCGCATGGCCACCAATACGCTGGCGAATCTCGAGGCAGCCGACGAGCCTTCGATCAACGAGACGGCGGTTTTCGCGAACATCAGCGAACACGGCGCGCGCCTCATTACAGGCCGCCCCTGGTCCCAGGGTAAAGAGGTCATCGTCAGCGATTCGCTGGTGAACTTTCGGACCCGGGCCGAAGTGGTGTATTGCACTCCGCATAGTTCGCGGCGCTTCGCCGTCGGCCTGAAATTCAATTGGTCTCGCGCCCTCGCGTCGCATCGCTTCGACCAATAGGACCTATAGTGTCACCGGCGGAAGCGTCCCGCTTACGCTACTTCGCGGGAGCAGTGGCGCGTGCGGGCTCTATGCCCTTGGAATAAATCACCGTGCCGTCTAGCTTGACGATGATCGCATCGATGTCGTCGATGCGATTGTAGATCTCCATGGCCTTCTCCGGACCCAGCACGAACGCCGTCTTGGACAAGCCGTCGGTGCGGGTGGCGTAGGGCCCGATGATGGTGGCGCTGCGCACCTTGCTCGCCGAATGACCGGTGCGCGGATCGATGATGTGGTGGTAGCGGACTCCGTTCTCCTCGAAGTACCGTTCATAGTCGCCCGAGGTCGATATCGCCGCGTCGACCAATGGAATCCGGGTGATCACCTCGCCCGCACCTTTTCTCGGGTCACGAATTCCCACCATCCAGGGCTTGCCGAATCGATCCCCGATGATGCGGCTGTCGCCTCCGGCGGAGACATAGGCGCGGGTGAACCCACGCGCTTTCAGTATC
>Ga0210406_10007119_pt1 | contig 11446 bp, 11 predicted proteins | sample IncBWC30MmetaG_FD_155454 | JGI IMG/M metagenome (GOLD analysis project Ga0210406, IMG submission 155454) | Forest soil microbial communities from Barre Woods Harvard Forest LTER site, Petersham, Massachusetts, United States - Inc-BW-C-30-M | ecosystem: Environmental > Terrestrial > Soil >... | reverse complement strand
GCAAGCCGCCTTCACCGCCGTCTCCAGCGCGCCCTGCACGGTCAAGGCATTGTCCTGGATCTGCCAGCCGGAAAACGGCGTGCCGTCATATTCGATGGTGAGTTTGTAGCGGGGCATCTCATTCCAATCGGGCCGTCATCATCCGCGAAGGCGGATGATCCAGTATTCAACGGCGTTTCGGTTCAATCTCGAACGTCGCGGCGTACTGGATACCCCGCCTGCGCGGGGTATGACAATCACAAGAACCTCGCACCGGCCTTCAGCGGCGTGCCGCGCAAGAACTCTACGGCCTGCATCGGCGCCTTGCCGGCACGCTGCAATTCCAGGATGCGGATCGCGCCGTCGGCGCAGGCGATGGTGAGGCGATCGTCGAGCACAGCGCCCGGTGGGCCGCAGCCGCTTGCGAGTTCACAGCGCAAAATCTTGATCCGCGCCGTCTCGCCTTCGCCTCCGATCTCGCTCCACGCCCCTGGAAACGGCGACAGCCCGTGAATATGGCGCAGCACGGCGCGCGCAGGCTTGTTCCAATCGATCCGCGCCTCGGCTTTGTCGATCTTGGCGGCGTAGGTCACGCCTTGCTCGCCTTGCTTGACCAATTGCAGCGCGCCCTTTTCCAGCGCGCCGATCGCGCGCACCATCAGGTCGGCGCCGAGCGGCGCCAGCGCGTCATGCAGATCGCTTGCTGTCATCTGGTCGGCGATCGTCACGCGCTCGGCCATAGCGACGTCACCGGTATCGAGACCGGCGTCCATTTTCATCACCGTGATGCCGCTCGCTGCATCGCCTGCCATGATGGCGCGTTCGATCGGCGCGGCACCGCGCCAGCGCGGCAACAGCGAGGCGTGTAGATTGAAGCAACCGAATTTCGGTACATCGAGGATGGCCTGCGGCAGGATCATGCCATAAGCGACGACGACGGCAGCGTCGGCATTATGCGCGCGAAACGCTTGCAGCGCTTCGTCGGTCTTCAGCGTCTTCGGCGTGAAGACAACAATGCCGAGCCGCCGCGCCTCCTGCTCTACCGCCGTCGGTTGCAGCTTCATGCCGCGCCCGCCGGGCTTTGGCGCGCGCGTGTAGACGGCGGCGACCTCATGGCCATGGGCCACAAGCTCCCGCAGCGTCGGCACGGAAAAATCCGGCGTGCCCATGAAGATCAGACGAAGTGGCATGTAAGAGTTCGTGCCTTATGATAGCTCGTTGGTTTTAGCCTTCATGCCCGTGCTTGTCGCGGGCATCCCCGTCCTTCTTTGCCGAAGCCAGGACGTGGATGGCCGGGCATAGGCGAGCGGAAGCGACGCCGTCCTTCGGACGGCTATGCCCGGCCATGACGAGGTGAGATTGGGGCTCCCGACTCTACTCCGCCGCGCGCTTGGCGGCCTTGGCAAACTTCTTCAGCACGCGGTCGCGCTTCAGCTTCGATAAATGATCGACGAACAGGATGCCGTTGAGATGATCGATCTCGTGCTGGATGCAGGTCGCGAACAGCCCCTCGGCATCCTCTTCGTGCACCTTGCCGTCGAGATCGGTGAAGCGCACCCGCACCTTCGCCGGCCGTTCGATCTCCTCGTAATATTCGGGGATCGACAGGCAGCCTTCCTCGTAGACCGACATCTCTTCCGACGACGACAGAATTTCCGGATTGATGAAGACGCGCGGCCGCGGCGTGGTCTCGCCGTTTTCGTCGCGCTTGGCGAGATCCATGGTGATCAGCCGCAACGGCTGCGCGACCTGGATCGCGGCTAACCCGATGCCGGGCGCGGCATACATGGTCTCGAACATGTCGTCGGCGAGCTTGCGGACCTCCGGCGTCACCTTTTCGACCGGTTTTGACACCAGCCGCAACTTTTTGTCGGGGAGGACGATGATTTCTCTGATGGCCATGACTTCTCTAAGTGCCACTTCTCTAAGTGCTTTGGCGGGCGATTTAAGCTGCTGATTCGACGGGGTCAATGCGGCCGGGAACGCATTAACCGCGCGCTAACCATCAATCTTAGGACGACGTTAACCATAAATTTTTACCCGGCATTCACCATAAATGTTCCCTCTTCGTTCGTGCAAGCGCGCGAATCGGCTACAGAGGATGGCATGAACCAGATTCTTTTCGTGATCGGCGACTGGCCGGTCCGCATCAATGACGCGCTGATCGGCTTCGGCGTGCTCACCCTTGTGCTGCTGCTCGTCATCGCCATCGTGATCGCGCGATCGGGGCGGCGCGGCGCTGAGCTCGCGATGGCGCAAGCCGTCCGCGCCGACGAGCTCGAACAGCGGCTCTCGGAAATGTTGCGCGCGCAAAGCGAATCAACCGTCCGCGTCGACGCCATGGGGCAGGCCCTGGCCGGCCGTCAGGCCGAGATGGCGCGCGCCGTCAACGAGCGGCTCGATTCGGTCACCCATCGCGTCGGCCAGTCGATGGAACAGACCACGCGCAACACCATGGACAGTCTTCGCGTGCTGCATGAGCGGCTCGGCATCATCGACAATGCGCACAAGAACCTCACCGATCTGACCTCGCAGGTGACGACGCTGCGCGACGTGCTCGCCAACAAGCAATCGCGCGGCGCGTTCGGCCAGGCGCGGATGGAAGCGATCGTCCAGGACGGCATGCCGAAGGGGGCTTACGAATTCCAGTTCACGCTGTCGTCCGGCAAGCGGCCGGATTGCGTGGTGTTCCTGCCCGACCAGCGCCCGCTCTGCATCGATGCAAAATTCCCGCTGGAAGCGATGACCGCGCTGCACGATGCGCGCAGCGACGAGGAGCGGAAATTCGCAAGCCAGCGCCTGCGCAACGACGTGCTGAAGCATGTCGGCGACATCGCCGAGAAATATCTGATTCCCGGCGAGACCCAGGATACCGCGCTGATGTTCGTGCCGTCCGAATCGGTCTATGCCGAAATCCATGACGGCTTTGATGACGTGATCCAGAAGGCCTATCGCGCCCGCGTGGTGCTGGTGTCGCCGTCGCTGTTGATGCTGGCGATCCAGGTGATGCAGCAGATCCTCAAAGACGCGCGGATGCGCGATGCCGCCGACCAGATCCGCACCGAGGTGCTCAATCTCGGCGACGATCTCAGCCGTCTGCGCGACCGCGTCTTGAAGCTGCAAAAGCATTTTTCCGACGCCAACGAGGATATCAGGCAGGTTCTGATTTCCGCCGACAAGATCGAAAAGCGCGCCGGGCGGATCGAGGAACTGGATTTCAGCAAGGAGACGCCGGTCGAAGCGCCGCGTCTGGTCCAACCGGCCACGCCCGAGCTGTTTCCCCTGCCGCGCAAGCTGCAGGCGGGGGAGTGACATTCCGCCGTCATCGCCCGGCTTGACCGGGCCGTTCTTCCCTTCTCCCCTTGTGGGAGAAGGTGGCGTGGACGAAGTCCGCGCCGGATGAGGGGTCTGCATCCGCAGAGAGAGACCCCTCACCTGCCCTCGCTTCGCGAGGGCACCCTCAAGGGGAGAGGGGAAGAAGCCCCGAATCTGCTAACACCTTTTCATGACTGCACCCGAAGCTGCGTCCCCCCCGGCTGAAAATCCCGTCGTCACACCCCGCGCCTCCTGGCGCGACAGCCTTTCCGTCTACCTGCAGCCCCGCGTGCTGATCGTCCTCCTGCTCGGCTTTTCCTCCGGGCTGCCGCTGGCGCTGTCCGGCTCGACGCTCCTGATCTGGATGCGCGAGTCCGGCGTCGACCTCGGCACCATCGGGTTGTTTGCCCTGGTCGGCACGCCCTACACGCTGAAATTTTTGTGGGCGCCGCTGGTCGATGCGCTGCATGTACCGTTCTTCACGCGGCGCTTCGGCCGCCGCCGCGGCTGGCTGGTGTTCTCGCAATTGCTCCTGATCGCCGCGATCCTGCTGTTGGCGCTGACCGATCCCGCGCGCTCGCCATGGTTCGTGGCGCTGGCGGCGCTGCTGGTCGCGGCGATGTCGTCGACCCAGGACATCGTGGTCGATGCCTTCCGCGTCGAGAGCCTGCCGGAGAGCGAGCAGGCCGCCGGCATGGCGTCCTATGTCGCGGCCTACCGTATCGGCATGCTGGTCTCGACCGCGGGCGCGCTGTTCATCGTCTCCGGCTTCGAGGGCACCGGGATCGCGCGGGCCTCGGCGTGGATGTGGGGCTATGCGGTGATGGCGGCGCTGGTGCTGATCGGCACCGTCACCGCGCTATCAGCCACCGAGCCCGGCCAATCGGCGCGCGTGGAAACCGCAACCAAGGCCGAGACCGCGGTCGCGCGCGTGCTCCATGCCGCGGCCGGCGCGTTCTCCGAATTCCTGACCCGCAAGAACGCTCTCGCGGCGCTCGCCTTTGTGGTGCTGTTCAAATTCACCGACGCTTTTTCCGGCGCCATGACCGCGCCGTTCGTGATCGATCTCGGCTTTTCCCGCAACGACTACGCCGCGATCGTCAAGGGCGTTGGCCTCGCCGCGACGCTGATCGGCGGTTTCGCCGGCGGATTCGTGGCGCGCCGCTATTCGCTGGCGGCAAGCCTGTGGATCGGCGGCGTGTTGCAGGCGATCGCCAACCTCTCCTTTTCCTGGCTCGCGCTGGTCGGCGTCAACGAGTGGGCGCTGGCGCTTGCGATCACGGCGGAAAATTTCACCAGCGCCATCGGCACCGTGATCTTCGTCGCCTATTTGTCGGCGCTGTGCCGAAACCCGCTGCACACCGCGACCCAATACGCGTTGCTCACGGCGCTTGCCGCGGTGGGGCGCACCTATCTGTCGTCCGGCGCGGGTTATGTGGCGAAAGCTGTGGGATGGCCGCTGTTCTTTGCAATCTGCGTCGTGGTCGCGGTGCCAAGCCTGATCCTGCTGGCGTGGCTGCAGCGGCGCAGACATTTTGACGGCTTGCAGACGCGCGTTTGATTGCCGCGTCCATTCCGGCGGATCGTGCTCAATGGGTGGTCACGATACTCCATTTCGTCACCACGGCCTCGCTCATCTGGCCGGCGTCGTGCGCGCAGGCGACTTCGTCGACCTTGAGCGAGACTACCTTGCCGACCAGCCCTTTCAGTTCCGCCGCCTGAGCATCGCTGTTGGTGACGATCTGAAACGTCTCCGGTCCGGTCTCCAGGCCGCAGAGGCCGTTCGGCGGTGGCAGCCGGCGCGGCTCGCTGGTGAGCTGATAGGTCGCGACACGTCTACCCTTCTTGCCGCCGCGCACGCGCATGGCGTTGAGCTCTCCCGAAAGCACGTCGCCGGCATTGATCGGCTTGCCCGCCTTGGGCGGCGGCTCGGCCTGCTGCGCGTGGCCTGCGGGCGCTGCGAAAGCCATGGTCGTCATCGATGCCAAAGCCAGCCGTTTGCCGAATCGTCGTTTCGTCATGTCAGTCATTTCCGTTTGTGGATGGTTAGAACAGCGTCCGCTGCCGCATCGCCGCCGACAACGTGCCCTCATCGAGATAGTCAAGCTCGCCGCCGACCGGAACGCCGTGGGCGAGCCGCGTCACCTTGACATTCGCCTCCTGCAGGAGGTCGGTGATGTAATGCGCGGTGGTCTGGCCATCAACCGTTGCATTGAGCGCCAGAATGATTTCGGACACTTGCTTTTCATGCGCGCGCTTGACCAGCGCATCAATAGTGAGGTCCTGCGGGCCGACGCCATCGAGCGGCGACAGCGTCGCGCCCAGGACGTGATAGCGCCCCTGGGTCGCGTTGGCCCGCTCCAGCGCCCAGAGATCGGCGACGTCGGCGACCACCACGATGATAGCGCCATCGCGCCGCGGGTCGGTGCATACGGTGCAGGGGTTTTGCGTGTCGATATTGCCGCAGATGGTGCAGACCTGGATCTTGTCGATCGCCACCTGCAGCGCGGCGGAGAGCGGCGTCATCAGCGCCTCGCGCTTCTTGATCAGGTGCAGCGCCGCGCGCCGCGCCGAGCGCGGACCGAGCCCCGGCAGCCGGGCCAACAGCTGGATCAGGCGCTCGATCTCGGGACCGGCAACAGCAGCGGGCATATTCCTTAAGAGCCTGGACCGAGCAGCCCGGGCGGCAAACCAAGGCCGCCGGTCAGCGCCTGCATCTTCTCGGCCATCGCGGCTTCCGCCTTGCGCCGCGCGTCGTTGTGCGCGGTCACCAGCAAATCCTCGAGGATTTCGCGCTCCTCGGCCTTGATCAGCGACGCGTCGATCTTGACCGCCTTCACTTCCATCTTCGCGGTCATGCGCACACTGACGAGGCCGCCGCCGGAACTGCCCTCGACCTCGACATTGCCGAGTTCATCCTGCATCGCCTGCATCTTCGATTGCAGTTCCGCCGCTTGCTTCATCATGCCGAGGAAATCGGGCATCGGGCATCCTTCAAAAGGCTAGAGGTCGTCGTCGGGAATTTCAGTCGAATCTTCGCTGATATCATCGGATTCCGGCGGCTCAGCGGCAAGCTTGCGCACCTCGACCACCTTGGCGCCGGGAAAACGCGCCATCACCTCCTGCACGCGCGGATCGGATTCGACGGCGCGCTCACGCTGGCTTTTCGCAGCCTCCGTCTGCGCGCGCAAGGTCGGCTGTCCCGCCTCGTTGGAAACGATCACGGTCCAGCGCTTACCCGTCCACTGCTCCAACTTACGAGAAAGATCGTTGATCAGACCTTTCGAGGCGTGGCGCTCCAGCGCGAGTTCCAGCCGGCCGTCCTCGATGCGGACCAGACGAACGTCGGCCTCCAGCGCCGCCTTGGTCAGCAGATCGCGCTTTTCCGCGGCAAGCGCTATGAGTTGCGGAAAGCTCGTGATTCTGAGCGCTGGCTGAGATTGCGTTTCCGATGCCGGCGCCATTTGTGGACGCAACGAGGCCTCGGCACCGGCCCGAGGCGCCACGGCCGTCCGCGCCAGCGGTTGCACCGAAGATACCGGCGCGGAGGTCATCGTCGAGCCCGGTGCGCCGCGCGGCGCCGCGCTTGCCGCGATCGCCGGCGACGCACCGCCGGTCCGCTCGATCATTTTGATCGCTTCGTCCGGGGTCGGCATGTCAGCGACATAGGCGATCCGCACCAACACCATTTCGGCGGCCGCCGCCGGGCGGGTCGCCCCTTGCGTCTCGGTGATGCCCTTGAGCAGCATCTGCCACATCCGCGACAATACGCGCATCGAGAGTTTTGTCGCGAAGTCGCGCGCGCGCGAACGTTCGGTCTCGCCGAACGCGACATTGTCGGCCGTGGCCGGCACGATCTTGACGCGGGTGACGAAGTTGACGAATTCGGCGAGATCGGACAGCACCACGACCGGATCGGCGCCGGTGTCGTACTGTTCGCGGAATTCCCCGAACGCGCCGGCGATATCGCCGCGAGCAAGCTGCTCGAACAGATCGATCACGCGGGTGCGGTCGGCGAGCCCAAGCATCTGCCGCACCGCGTCGGCGCGGACGTGGCCCGCGGCATGCGCAATCGCCTGGTCGAACAGGGAGAGCGAATCGCGCACCGAGCCTTCGGCGGCGCGCGCGATGATGCCGAGCGCCTCGGGCTCGACCTCGACACCTTCCTTCTTCGCGATGTTGGAAAGATGCGTCATCAGCACGTCGGCCTCGACGCGGCGCAAATCAAAACGCTGGCAGCGCGACAGCACCGTGACCGGCACTTTTCGAATCTCGGTGGTGGCGAACACGAATTTGGCGTGCTCCGGCGGCTCTTCCAGCGTCTTCAGGAACGCGTTGAACGCCGCCGTCGAGAGCATGTGGACTTCGTCGATGATGTAGACCTTGTAGCGGGCGCTGGCCGGCGCATAGCGCACGCTGTCGTTGATCTGGCGCACGTCATCGACGCCGGTATGGGAGGCGGCGTCCATTTCCAGCACGTCCATGTGCCGGCTTTCCATGATCGCCTGGCAATGCACGCCCAATTGCGGCATGTGAATGGTCGGCCCCTTCACCGAGCCATCGGGCAATTCGTAGTTCAGGGCGCGGGCGAGGATGCGCGCGGTCGTGGTCTTGCCGACGCCGCGCACCCCGGTCAGGATCCAGGCCTGCGGAATGCGCCCGGTTTCGAATGCGTTGGAAACGGTACGAACCACGGCGTCCTGGCCGATCAGATCCGCAAAACCGGAGGGGCGGTATTTGCGCGCCAGCACGCGGTAGGGCGTGGCCGCGCCCGCCGGAGAGCCAAGGCCGAGGCCCGCCTGATCGGCACTGTCGGACTTGGTGGGGGGAGCGCCAGCATCACTCATCGATCGATCCGCAATTGATTGTCTGTTGGCCGGCTTTGCGGATAAGGAGCAAATTCGAACGCAAGGCGCGCGGGCAGCCGCATTTTGCGCGATTCGCTCGGAAAAACAGGTAGGAGACTGACGAGCGACCCGATCCGGACCTCGTTAGGGCTGCTTCCTTCCGGACCTGACCCGGTTGGCGAGTGGCTCGTCCACCGCCAATCTCCCGGCCCCTATTTGGGGCCAAAAGGGCCGGAAAGCAAGCGCGGCTGAGAGGGGTTTGCGGGACTTGTGCAGGAACGCGGAAAGGCATTAGTTGCCGGTCATGCCCGCTGACGTTCCTGCCTGGTCGCTGCACTCACAGCTCAAGAAAGATACCATCGACATCGGCGACCTGCCGTTGTGCCGCGTGCTTGTCATCAAGGATGCGCATTACCCCTGGCTGCTGCTGGTGCCGCGCCGGGAGGATGCGGTGGAGATCATCGACCTCGCCGAAGTCGAGCAGGCGCAATTGATGACGGAAATTTCCCGCACAGCCCGCGCGCTCAAGGAAGTCACCAAATGCGACAAGCTGAATATTGCCGCGCTGGGCAATTTGGTGCCGCAGCTCCATGTCCATGTCATCGCGCGCCGTTCCGGCGACGTGGCCTGGCCGCGTCCGGTCTGGGGCGTGATGCCGCCGCTCGCCCATGACGCCGAGGAGGTGCAGAATTTCATCAGCGCGCTTCGCCGCAAGATCTGGTTGGGTTGAGAACACAAGAAAATGTCAGCATTCGACGCATTTCCGCTGGGGCAGCCGGCCTTCGTCGCCAATATCCTCGATCGTGCCGCGCATTTGCGCGGCAATGACGAAAAGCTGTTTGCACTGGAAAGCCACCCCCAATCGCGCGCCTATCTGGTGCACCGCGACTCGCTGGTGGTGAAGAAGGAGGCAGGCGGGTCCCGCGCGCTGCTTGGCCTCGATGAGGCGCTGAAATTCGGCGCCAATCCAGGCACGATCTTTTTGGGCCTGCGCGACGGCGCGGCGGTGTTCGGCATGGGCATCTCGGCGGCGGCGGTGGAAAAGCTGCTGACGCGCGACGACGTCGCGGTCACCGAACTGCGCGGCATGGCGATGCAGGGTGTTGTGCCGCCGGACCAGCTCTCGGCGATCGCGATGGCCAAATCGTTGGTGGGCTGGCATCAGCGCCACGGCTTCTGCGCCAATTGCGGGACACGAACCGCGATGAAGGAAGGCGGCTGGAAGCGCGACTGCCCGAACTGCAAGGCCGAGCATTTTCCGCGCACCGATCCGGTCGTGATCATGCTGGTGACCTCGGGCGAAAAATGCCTGCTCGGCCGGCAGAGGCAATTCCCTCCCGGCACGTATTCCTGCCTCGCCGGTTTTGTCGAAGCGGCAGAGACCATCGAAGACGCGGTCCGCCGCGAGATTTTCGAGGAATCCGGAATCCGCTGCACCGACGTCACTTACTACATGACGCAGCCCTGGCCGTATCCGTCCTCCCTGATGATCGGCTGCACCGCGCGCGCCACCACCGAGGACATCGTGGTCGACCGTGCGGAACTGGAAGATGCCCGCTGGTTCGACCGCGCCGAGGCCACCTTAATGATCACCCGGAAGCACCCCGACGGCCTCGCCGGGCCGCACTCCTTTGCCATTGCCCATCATTTGCTCGGGCGTTGGGTGCATGGCGGCGCAACATAGGCGCATAGCGCACGGGGAACCGTCCGATGGCTGTTTCGATTAGAGTGGGACCTCGGTTCCGGGGAAGGGGGGAACCGGCATGACGGATCCCGGCATGAACTTCAACGTTGCCGTGCCCAAAATCCCGCCGCGCATCCTATGCATCGGCATGCCCGTGCGGGACCTCACATTTCGCGTGCCGGGCGTACCGGCGCGCGGATCCAAGGAGCACGCCGGCCATTTCGAGGAAATCTGCGGCGGCAACGCGCTCAATGCGGCGATCGGCATCGTGCGGCTCGGCGGCCGCGCCTCGATCTGTGGACCCATGGGAGATTCCCACGAAACCTCGAGCCGCTATATTTTCGAGCAAATGGCGCATGAGGGCATCGACACCAGGCACATCGTGCACATGCGGGGCCTGGTGACGCCGATCTCCGCCATCATGATCGATCCAAGTGGCGAGCGCACGATCGTCACATTCCGCGATCCGGAACTGTGGAAGGTGCGGCTGCCCGGCGCCGACGCGCTGCTGGAAGACTGCCACGCCGTCCTGACCGAGAGCCGTTGCGCCGAATTCTGCACCGATCTCTGCGCCGAGGCCCGCCGCCGCGGCATCCCCGTCATTGTGGACGCCGATCGCGCGATGTCGTTGCGGGAAGGTCTGCTCACCGCATCCTCGCATCTGGTGTTCTCGAGCGAGCCGCTGCAGGAGACCGCCAACGTCGCCGATGACGGCGAGGCGCTGAAAAAGCTTTCCAGGCTGACCTCGTCGTTCCTGGCCGGCACGCGGGGCGCCCAGGGCACGATCTGGCTCGATCAGAATGGCAATCTGCAGCAGACGCCGGCCTTCCCGGTGCACACCGTGGATACACTCGGCGCCGGGGATGTTTTCCATGGCGCATTTGCGCTCGCGGTCACCGAAAATCAGGAGCTGCGGGAGGCGTTGCGGTTCGCCTCCGCCGCTGCGGCCCTGAAATGCACCCGCTTCGGCGGTGCCTTTGCTGCCCCGCAACGTGCTGAAGTTGAAGAGCTTTTGAACCAGGGCCGGGCTTCCAGCCCGGCTCGGACTGAAGGATGATGGACTTGCCATAGAAGATTTTTCTATATATGAGGTAGATCGACCTCACAGATGGAACTTTCTTCTCATGACCGACCTAGCCGTTCAGCTTCATGAACCAAATCGCCGCCTTGATGCCATCGACCGGAGAATCCTGATGGTGCTCCAGGAGGACGCCTCCCTCTCCGTTGCCGAGATTGGCGACCGGGTCGGGCTGTCGTCGACGCCGTGCTGGAAACGCATCCAGCGGCTGGAAGCCGATGGCGTGATCCTGCGCCGGGTTGCGCTGGTCGACCAGAACAAGATCGGGCTCGGCATTACGGTATTCGTCTCGATCGAGAGCGCCGACCATTCGGAGGCGTGGATCAAAAAGTGCGACGAAGCCGTCAGCGCCATGCCTGAAGTGATGGAGTTTTACCGGATGGCGGGTGACGTCGACTACATGCTGCGGGTCGTGGTCGCGGACATGCAGACTTACGACGTGTTTTACAAGAAACTGATCGGGGCGGTGCCGCTGAAGAACGTCACCTCGCGCTTTGCGATGGAAAAGATCAAGTCGGTGACGGCATTGCCGGTGCCGGCGGC
>Ga0210406_10007118_pt1 | contig 11447 bp, 5 predicted proteins | sample IncBWC30MmetaG_FD_155454 | JGI IMG/M metagenome (GOLD analysis project Ga0210406, IMG submission 155454) | Forest soil microbial communities from Barre Woods Harvard Forest LTER site, Petersham, Massachusetts, United States - Inc-BW-C-30-M | ecosystem: Environmental > Terrestrial > Soil >... | reverse complement strand
CGGGCGATTTGCTTCTGCTCACCAAACCGCTCGGCACCGGGATCGTTACCACCGCAATCAAACGCGGCTCTGTCTCGAGGTCGCTCGAGAAGAAAACGATCGCGCTGATGTCGCGCATTAATATTGTCGGCGCGCATCTCGCCAAACGCGGATTGGTTCGCGCGGCTACGGACGTCACCGGCTTCGGATTGCTCGGTCATCTCGGTTCAATGTGCCGCGCCAGCGGCGTGAGCGCCGAAATTCTTGCCGATCGAGTTCCGGCGATCGACGACGAGGTATTGGAATTGATCGCCCGCGACTGCATTCCCGGCGGCAGCCGCGACAATTTGGAAACCGCGAACAGAATTGCCGATTGGAAAAGATCCTCCCAATCGCGACGATTCCTGCTCACCGACGCGCAAACCAGTGGCGGTTTGCTCCTTTCTGTTGCGCCGAGCCGTCTCAACAAAGCGCTCGCGCTGCTGAAACGCCATCGCACCGCGTGCGCGGCCATCATCGGGAAAATTGTTCGAGCGCGCGAACCCCTCCTATGCATAAGCGAGTGACCATTACGCGCCGCGCCATTCCTTCAGTCACGAAGGTGCTGGATTCGTTAGGACAAGTCGATCTTCCGCGACCGGTCGTCGTCACTATCGTCCGGCAGGAACTTTCGCGGATTCGCGCGGAAGGCGAAGTTCCCGAATTCAGATCGATTGTCGATCTTGTCCGTGGCGCGTTCCAAGAATTCCGCGCCAGCCGGCTTCAACCGATCATCAACGGAACTGGAATCGTCATTCACACAAACCTCGGCCGCTCTCCATTGGCAAACGAAGCAGCTGAAGCTCTGCGCGAAATTGCTTCGTCCTACAATAATCTCGAGCACAACCTCGCGCCCGGCGAACGCGGTCATCGCGGCGAATATATCGAGCGAGCGCTGGCGCTTCTCTGTCGCGCTGAGGCCGCAACCGTCGTCAACAATTGCGCAGCAGCTTTGGTTCTGATCGTTCGACATTTTATCAGAACGAAAGGCAGGGCGCGATCGCTCCCGCATGCGGGACTCAAACCCGAAGTGATTATTTCCCGCGGCGAAATGGTACAGATCGGCGGCGGCTTCCGTATCGGCGAAATATTGGAAGCAGCCGGAGCGAGATTACGCGAAGTGGGCGCCACTAACAAAACCACACTCGCTGACTATTCACGCGCGATCGGCAGTCAGACCGCATTGATCTTAAAAGTTCATCGCAGCAATTTTTTCATGAGCGGTTTCGTCAAGTCGCCTGCTTCGGCTGAGATTGCGTCGCTCGCCCGAAAAAAGCGCATTCCATTTGTCGAGGATTTGGGAAGTGGCGCGGTGATCGCGACCGAGCAAATCGGATTGTATGAACACGAGCCAACCCCTGGTGAAGCACTCAAAGCCGGAGCCGATCTCGTTTGCTTCAGCGGCGACAAACTTTTTGGGGGGCCCCAAGCCGGCATCATCGTGGGAAAGAAACGATTCGTTTCGACGTTGAAACGCGAGCCACTGTTCCGCGCGTTGCGTTGCGACAAATTAATTTTCGCCGCCCTGCAAGCGACTGTCGATCTTCATCTCAATCAATCGACCTTAGCGATCCCGGCACTTGCACTCTTGCAGGTTCCGAAAGATGAACTGCGCGCTCGCGCCGCAGCAATGTTTGGTCGCCTGCGCGGCTTGCCGCTCCAAATCACGATCGGCCGCGGGAAGGCGAAGGTCGGCGGCGGCACTTTACCGAGGTCGCTGCTGTCATCGATCACGATCGACATTCTTCCAGACAATTGCTCGGTGCAGGAGTTCGCGAGCATGCTGCGCCGATCGGTCCCGCCCATCGTCGGATATGTTGCCAACGAGCGTCTCAAACTCGATCTGCGCACGATTTTCCCGCACCAAGATGACCTCGTCGTCGATGCCATTCGTGCGGCATGCACCGCCCAAGACGTTGACAGTAGGGCGCGAGCGTCAGGCGCATCGCCAACCGACGACCCCACGCTTCGTCCCACCAATTTTAGATGACAGAAAAACATTTTATCCTCGCGACTGCCGGCCACGTCGACCACGGCAAGAGCGCGCTCGTTAAGGCGCTCACCGGTACGGATCCCGACCGGTTGCCGGAGGAAAAAGCTCGCGGCATCACCATCGATTTGGGTTTTGCTGAGCTAAATCTCAATGGGCCTAACGAACAAGAATTCCACGTCGGGATTGTCGATGTACCGGGCCACGAGGATTTCGTCCGAAACATGATCGCCGGCGCCGGCTCTGTCGATCTCGCCCTCTTCGTTGTCGCTGTCGACGATGGTTGGATGCCGCAAACGGAAGAGCATCTCCAAATCTTGAATTATCTCGGCGTGGAACGAGCCGTCATTGTAATTACTAAAAGCGATCTGAGCAGCGTTGAGAAAACGACCGCGCAAATTCGAGAGCAATTGCGCGATACCGCGTTTGCCCGGTCGCCAATCGTTCCCGTATCCGCGCGCGACCAAAAGGGAATCGAAAACTTGAAGCGCTCTCTCGCCTCCGAGTTATCGGGCATGCAACCGCAACGCGACATCGGTAAACCGCGATTGTTTATCGATCGCACCTTCACTTTGCGAGGGATCGGCACGGTTGTCACCGGTACGTTGACTGGCGGCGAACTTCGGCGCGGCCAGAACGTTGTTGTTCAACCACAAAATTTTGAAGCGCGCATCCGATCCATTCAAAGTCACAGCCGCGAGTTGGAGTCAGCGAAACCGGGAATGCGCACGGCGATCAATCTTCCAGAGGTCGCCATCGGCGCCGGCCCCGACCAAATCAAACGCGGCCACGTTATTACTTCTGCCGATCTTGGCCGGTCCACCTCGACACTCGATGTTCTCCTTGAAAAATCACCCCGTCCGGATCGAAAGGATCCCGCACGACCGCTCAAAAATGGATCGTCAGTTTACGTTCATCACGGTACCGCGCGATTTTCAGCCAAGATTGCTTTGCTTGAAGAGCGCGCTCTCGAACCTGGCGAAGAAGCGATCGCGCAACTGAGACTGGCCTCACCGATCTTTGCCTTCCTCGGTGACCGCTTTGTTCTTCGCGATGCATCGGAACAGCACACGATTGCCGGCGGACTCGTTCTTGATCCAGATGGCGACCGGGGAAAATTTCGAAGCGCGGCACAACGGAAATTGCTGAGAGAGCGCGCCCATGCGCCAGACAACGTCGATGTTTGCGTTCACTCCGAGATTGCGCGGCGTGGTTTCATACGAAGAGAACCTCTGCTTCGCAAATCGCGCTTCAGCGACGACGAAATTACCGAAGCTTCGCTGCGTCTGCAAAGTGGCAATCAAATTATCATTCGTGGAAATGTGGTGGCGGATGTTCAAACCTGGGAGACGTTGCGCGCTCGAACGGTTGCTTTTATCGAAAATGCCCACAAAAAGAATCCGGAACGCGCTGGCCTAGATTTGAAGGAGCTCCGCACCGCGCTGCGCGACCACACGCCCGAGGTGTTTGACGCGCTCATCTCGAGTTTGTGCACCGATGATTTTGTCCGGAAAGGATCGGTGATCGCGCGACTTTCCCATCGTCCAGCCTTGGCGACTGATCTCCAGCTTGCCGCGACAAAGATTCGAGAAGCGCTCTCGAAGAAACCATTTGATCCACTGTCCCGCAAAGAGATCACGTTAAATTCACATGCCGAGCAGGCGCTCCGGTTTTTAATTGAACAAGGCGAGATTGTCGATGTTGGCCAGAACGTCGTTCTCCTGCGCGAAAGTTTTGAGCAAATGCAAAACGCGGTCGTTGCATTCATTTCGGCGCGGGGGCCTGCGACGGTCAGCGATTTGCGGCACGACCTGGGCTCTTCGCGCCGGGTCATGGTTCCTTTTCTTGAGCAGCTCGATCGCGCGGGAATTACTCAGCGGCAGGCGGACCGGCGCAAGTTGCGCGATCAAACGGTTCATTCGAACACGAATCTGCTAAAGTAACGAGTGCTCCGGCAGAAGAAAGAAACCCGCGACAAACTAGCGAAAGTCTCGCTGCACATCGGATCGTCATTTCCGGCAGCTTGGGACAATGCAATTGCTCCCTGGTTCGAGCGAGTTTTGCCCGAGACGTGGAAACGTGCGTTGCCTTCGCTGGTTGTCGCTCCAACGCGAGGGCAGGTCAACGATCTGAAGGCGCGCTCGATTGCAAAAGGCTTTTCGCATCTCGGCTTGCAGTTTGTGACACCGGCGAGTCTGGGTGCGTTGCTCGCGCGGGATGACGCGACGCTGCGGTCCGAGCCGGAGCATCTGCGCTTGCTCCTCGCCATCGCCGCGAGCGAAATGGAAGATTGGCCTAACGAATCTGAAGCACTCGCCGCCGAAGCCGTTGCTCGTGCGCCGGCGGCGCTGCTGCGCGCATTGGATCGCCTGGGGACTGCCGCGTGGAAATTCGAAGAACTCGGGCTGCCATCATTGGCACCAGTCGTTCAGCGTTTCAACGAGCTGTTGAAAAAATGCGATTTTGTTCTGACGGGCGAAATCGATCGACGGCGTTTGCAACAAGCGGCGCGTGGCGAGCAAAAATTTTCCGACGTGCTCATCACCGGATTCGACGGAGCTCACTGGCCACAATGGTTTCTTCTGCGCACCGCGGTCGAGCTGGCGGAAAACGCAACGGTCGTGCTCGAAGAACCGCGCGGCGACTTTTCCGACGTCGATCTTTGCTGGATCGGCTCGTGGGAAGAAATCTACGGCGAAGCGCAACGCGTACTGAAATCCGCCCACGCGCTGGACGATTTGTTTTTCAGCGAAACGGAAATGCGCGGTGGCGCGGACCTGGCAAAGCGCTTCGATTTTCTCATCGGGACGAACTTCTCGGAACAAGCTGAAGCGATTACGCGGCAATGCGTTCGTTACATAGCAGATGAAAAATGCACGCGGCTTGGCATCATTTTTCCCGGAAACGGTGCGTTGCCGCGTCTGGTCTCGAGTTCACTGGCGCGGCTAGACATCCCGCATAACGACGGGCTCGCGCACATTGTTCCCGGCATTTTCGAATCGGCGGAATGGCAGGCATGGATCGAATTGCAACGCGCGCCGCGGCTCAATTCTTTTCTGCGTTTCCTCAATGCCCTGCCTGACCCGGCGGTCTTATCGCCCAAAATCAGCCGGCAGATTTTCGAAAAGATTCTGCGCGAAGGTTACAAGGAAGTGGTGCTGGACGATCTCGAACTCCTGCGTGAATTCTGTGCCGCGCGCGTGGAAGAAAAAAATCGGTCGGTCGCCGAAGCTCTGAGCGCGTTGCCGTTTCTCCCGCCGCGCGCGACGCTCGCGCAGTTTCTCGAACAAACTCACGCCGCTCTTGCGCACCTCGGTTGGAAGCAACACGCCCTCGAAATTGCCAACGTCACCCGCGAGTGGCCGCAGCGTCTCGATGCCAAATTTTCGCGCGCGCTTTTTTTGCGCTGGCTCGAAGAAACGGCTGCGACGTCGCGTGCAGCGCGCTTGGCCGCGGGCGACCATCCGTATGCGCGCGTGCAATTGCTTACCGTGCCACATGCACAAAGTCAGGAATGGTCGCACCTGATTTTTGCCGGCTGGAACGAAGGCGCGTGGCCGCCTCCGGCCGGCGCGGAATTCGCACGCCCGGAAGAAATTCGCGCCTTCAATCGCAGCGTGCAGCAGCTCAACAAACGCGCCGCCCGTCAGGGAAGCCAGGGCGAAGGTCATACGAGCGTGCGCGAAAATCATTCGCTCTATCTCGGCCCGAGCGAGCAACGCGCGATTGCGCTGCGGCAATTCGATGCGTTGCTCGAATCGACCACCGAAGGCGTGACGCTCGGGGCGAGTTTGGTGCAGGAAGAGACGCCGGAGCGTTTCTGGAATCCGAGCGAATGTTTTACTGAGCTTTATCTCAAAGCGCGGCACGAGCCCCTCAGCCAAACGAGGCTGAAAAATTTGCAACGCGCCACTGCGCTGTTGCCGAAGGCTGCGCCGGCAGCGACGGATGCCCAGCAAACCCTAATAGCATTCAACACCCGTCGCTACGCCTCCAAACCTGCGGGCGAATATGACTTCGCATTGCGGCCCAACGATTCGTATCGCCCGCTGCCGACCCTGAGTGTGAGCGATCTCGAGCGAATGGTTTCGTCGCCAGCGATCATTTGGATGAAGCGCTATCTCGGCGTGGAAGCGCCGGACGATGTCGGGAACCCGTGGGCAGCGACGACCGGCAAATGGGTGCATGACTGGCTGGCGAGGATCATTAAAACGCAGGACGGAAAGATTTTCTCGGCGTTTCCCGCGTCCACACAAATCGACGAGCGTATCCGCCTTTCCGCCGACGAAAGCCGCGCGGCGCTTCAGCGGCTTTGCGCCTTGTCAGGCAAAGTCGTCCCTGATTGGTGGAATTCCGGCTGGTTGAACGCGCGTTATCTCGCGCGGCATCTCGGCAATAAAATCGGGAGCGCCGAGGAGTGGGGCTGGATGGCGACCGAGTTACCCATCGGGCGCGAAGGCGCCGTGAAAATAGCCGATGGAGTGGAACTTCAGCTGCGCGGCCAGGTCGATTTGGTGCTCGCGCAAAATGACGCGGCCAATTTGGCCGGGCAAAAAATCTGGATTGTCGATTACAAAACCGGTTCGACCAAGGAGCTGAAGACTTCTGATCTGCGCGATAATCTTGTCAAAGGCACCACGTTGCAGCTTGGACTTTATTCGTTAGCGATGCGCGAGCTCGGCGCCGCCGAAGTGGAAGTAAGTATTCTTTCGCCCGCGGTAAAAAGCGTCGCGCCGCAATTATCTGTTGTCGATCTTGCGCCGCATACCAACGTCTTCGCCGATCTCGCAGAAATGCAGCGCACCGGCATTTTCGGAATGAAAGGTGAGATGCGTCCCGCGTTTGGTTACAGTGCGCCATATCCACTCGCGACGTTGCAAGTCGACAGCGACATTTTGGAGGATAAATGGGCGCTCACGCACGAAAACCTCGTGCTCGAGAAAGAGGAGTGGGAAATATGGTGAAGCCAAGCGATGAATCCGCTCGCGCGCGCTTTGCCAGCGAGCTCGACCGCAATTTTTCGGTCGTCGCGTCCGCCGGTTCGGGCAAGACCACTGCAATCACGCAACGCGTTTTGTCGATCGCGCGTTCGGCCAACGCTGTGGAAATTCTGCCGCGCCTCGTCGTCGTCACTTATGCAAATCGCGCAGCGGACGAGATGCAGCAACGCGCACGACAGATCCTTCTCGAAGAAAATTTGCGGAGCGAAGTGCAGACCGCGTTCAACCGTGCGTTTTTCGGCACAATCCACGCCTTCTGCATGAAGCTGCTTACCGACTACGGTCACCACCTTGGTCTGTCGGCGCCGCTCGAACTGCTAAGCGACGACGACGATCTCTGGCAGGAATTTGTGCAGAGTCAGACGCGGATTGGACACTCGTTAGGCGAAGAAAATCGCGCGGCGCTTTTGCGTTTGGTGCAGGTGCGCGATCTGATGGAGCTGGCGCGGCGCTGCCGTTCGGAAACATTGTCGACCCTGGAATTGTCGCAACGTCCGCCGCTCGATCTCGCCGCGATTTATACGGAGACCGATCGACGTGGTTCTAACACGATCAGTAAATCGCAGGCGGAATTGCGCGTGTGGGAAAAACGCTACGAGACCGATTGGGAATTTCTGCGCTGGCCGGTTTGTTTCAGCACGCCGAACTCCAATTTCACGGAACTTTGGCAGGACAAATTCTCGCCGTTGCGCAAATGGATCTGCAATCTAGCGGCCTGCGCCGCGGCGGAAGTACAGCACGATTATCGAGAGTGCCGTCTCGAACGCGGCCTCGTAACCTACGACGATCAAGTCGCGCTCGCGAAAGAGTTGCTCCAGCATCCGGTCGCCGGTCCGCGCATTCGTGAGGAACACTTTTGCGTCATTCTCGATGAAGCGCAGGACACGGAGCCAGCGCAATTTTCCGTGCTGCTCGAAGCGACGCGTCCGCCGAGCGCGACCGGCGATTGGATGAAAACGCGCACCGATCCGCCGCCACCCGGTTACTTCTGCATGGTCGGCGATTTCCAGCAATCGATTTACCGAAAAGCCTCCGAACTAAATTACTATCGCGCCGTGCACGACGCGCTCGTGGCCGAGAAGAGTGGCGAAGCGGTCGAATTTTCCGTCACGTTTCGGCTCGACGAGAAACAGCTGCAATTCGTCAACGAAACGTTCCGCGAAATTCTGGACGGAAATGATGGACAAGTGCCCTTCGTCGAATTACAGCCGCGTCCGGAAATTCTTCCCGGAAAAGTTATTCGCGTGCCGCTCGTCGCGAAGGAGCTGCTGCCGGAAGGAAAAGAACTGAAGGATTATCAGAAGGCGCGGATCGAAGCGGAATATCTCGCGAAATGGATTAAGGACGTGGGGCTGAAAAAACTGTCGGCCGATTCGTGGCGCGAGGTGGCGATCCTTTGTCCGCGCAAAGCCTGGCTTCAAACGATGGCGGCGGCGTTGCGACGGGCTGGCGTGCCTGTGGCGATCCAATCTGAGCGCGATGTGAAAGGCGATAGTCCGGCCTATGCGTGGCTGACCGCGCTCCTTACGATCATGACCGATCCTCTCAACGCCTACGAAATCGTCGGCGTGCTCCGCGAAATTTTCGGAGCGTCCGATCATGACCTCGCCGTCTATTCCGAAGCTCAGAAAGCGAGATTTCGCATTGATGAGATTTTGCCGGTTGCCGGGAAAATTTCCTCGCACCTCCGTACACTCGCGGAGATTCGTCAATGTGCGGAAGGTCTGGCGTTGTTCGACGCAGTCGTGTTGATTGTCGATCAAACGCAACTGCGCGAGCGTTTGCTTCTGTTGCCTGCTACGGAGTTTGGCGACCTCGCGCGCGAGCTCGACGCATTGCTCGCGCAAGCCGCGGAAGCGGAAGCGAGCGGAATGATTCTTGCGAAATTCGCTGAACGCTTGCGCGGCGATTTCACAACGCCGCGAGCGGTCCGTTTTTCCCCCGACGACAACGCGATCCAGCTCATCACTTCGCACAAGGCGAAAGGCTCGGAATGGCAGGCGGTGATCGTGCCATTTCTCGCCCGCGACCTGCGACTGCCGCCGCCACGCTACCCGGATTTGGTGAAGTCTCCGGAAACCGGAGAGCTCTTTGTCACCCTGAGCGGTGCCGATAAATCAAAGGAGCTTAAGAAGGCGCTTGAGCTGGCGCACGAACACGAGATCGAGCGTTTACTTTACGTCGCGACGACCCGCGCACGGCACACGCTCGTGCTCGTGCTCGACCAGGAAATTTTCGCGTCCGCAAGAGGCGAGTTTCCGAAAAACGCGCAGTTGCGCCGATTGATTCCGGGGAAAAATTCCTACGCTGACGAGTTCGACGAGCGGACGAGTGCAATTGACGATGTTGAAGTTCTCGGAACAACCGAACCATCGCCGGAGAAAAACGCGCCAAAGACTGAGCCGTTAACTTCTCGCGAATTGAAGCGCGCCGCGAAAGGTGCATCGCAATTTGTGCGCAAGTTCACGCCGAGCGCGCTCGATACCGACGTCCCAACAGAAGTGCGGGTGCGCTCGCGGCCCGATAATCTTGCCACGTTCTACGGCCGGTGGTGGCACAGATTCTTTGAGAGCTTGGATTGGAAAGGTGGAATCGATATCGCGCAAAAGTTATTCGAGGAACAATTGCCAAGTTGTCCCGCTCCAAAATCCGCGACGAAAGACTGGAATGTCACCCGCCAGAATTTGTTCACCGATGCCAGCATCGCTTGCTTTCTTGCGAACGATGAAACGCAATTTCATCGGGAGTTTCCATTCTCGTGGCGCAGGAACGAGCGCAGCGTAATGGAAGGCTTGATCGATTCGCTAATGATCGATCGCGAAGCGAGCCGGTGTCTTTTGCTTGATTGGAAGACCAACGACGTTTCACCAGGCGATGCGAAAAGTTTTCACGCGCGCTATCGCCCGCAGCTGACAGCCTATTGGAAGGCGGTTGCTGAAATTACCGACCTCGAAGTGAAGGCCGGTCTGTTCTCGACCGCGCTCGGGCGTTTGCTGCTCTATTCGACGGATGAGCTGCGGGATGAATGGCGCCGGTTGGAACAACTCCCGCCCGCGCAACTCGCCGATGAAATGCAGCCGGACGCGCCGGACGATTTTTAATCCAAGACAGAAAGCGACGGTTTATTCGACCGCTCCTGAGCGGTTCGATGTCGAAGTTGCAGTGGATTTCATTTCCACATCGGTAGGCCGTCCGTGCAATCCTCGCAGTTAGAATTTGCGGAATTCTGATTGCAAAACCCAGGTCTTCTACTTTGTAACTTCTACTTCTTACTCTTTTCGGCTGCTGCGCTTGGTTAGGCCTCTTCGTCCAGTTCCTTCAAAGGACGTCCACCTTCAGTTTTCCACTCGGTGAGACCGTTCGCTCCCCCGCCATGGATAACAGCAGCTGCTGCGCTCGGACTCGCAAACTCTGCGTCTTTGCTGAAGACATAGAACCCATCCTTCTCAGTGAGTGTTCCGTCGGCAAGGAGCTTTTTTCGAAGAGCAACGACGTAAGGATGGCGCTCTTGAGCAGATGGGCGATCCTGTAAGACAGCGGTGGAACCCTGAAGCACGACGAATCCATCGGGAGTCCGATGCCCGCGCGCCTCTGCGCCTTTAATGCGACAGAAGAGCGTGCCGCCGGACTGCTGCTTTGCACTCGGCTGTGCAACTGGAATAAGAATATTAGAACCGAGAACAGGTAAGAGCTGGCGGATACGCGAAAGAAAAACTTCCATGTCTTCACGATCAGGCTCTGGCAGCTTCGCGCCGCCAGGCTGATTCTGCTCGAGCATGAATCTGCCAACTCGAGATGCTTCGCTAAGCAGTCTACTCTCAAGATACCTTACGTGCGCCTTAGTAAGATTCTCGTCTTTGCTCACGAATACGATCGCTGAAACCCAAAATTCCTTGGCTTTATGTTGTTTAAGCCGATCCCCGATGACTTCTGCTTCTCCTATGTAAGCGCGTGGGGAACCAGATAGCGGATCAGTGCCGTCCAAAATGTACACTCCAGGTTTGTTCAACTCCTCGCGCTGGAGCAGCTCGTCCAACTCGGTGCGCGGTGCGGCTACAGCCTTGCCGCTCCAATTGGAAATTTCGGCTGTTCGCAAGCTTTTCGCTTCGCCCCTTGGAAGAAACAATTTGATCGTTGCGGATGTTATCAACTGTTTACAGCCCAACGAGAATTAGACGAATTTTTTCGTCTATTTCGGCTTTTGGGGGAAGATATCGAACAGGTTTTTATGTCCTCAGCAATCGCGCTCGCCGCGGATGAATTGCTCGACGCAGCGGTGCGCCTCGTCGTCTGTCATCTGGACGGGAGGATGCTTTGAGAAATAGGCCGAAGGGGAATGCAGGACGCCGCCGATGCCGCGATCGAGCGCGAGTTTGCAGCAGCGAATCGCGTCGATGGCGATACCGGCGGAGTTCGGTGAATCTTCGACAGACAATTTG
>Ga0210406_10007117_pt1 | contig 11447 bp, 9 predicted proteins | sample IncBWC30MmetaG_FD_155454 | JGI IMG/M metagenome (GOLD analysis project Ga0210406, IMG submission 155454) | Forest soil microbial communities from Barre Woods Harvard Forest LTER site, Petersham, Massachusetts, United States - Inc-BW-C-30-M | ecosystem: Environmental > Terrestrial > Soil >... | reverse complement strand
ATTGAGATCTTCGGTGCTGAGCTGCGCGGATTGCGTCGCGGAAGTCTCAGGGGCGAATGTGAGCGAGGTCGCGCGGGCGACTTCGGCCTTCACATCGATGTTGCGCACCATGTCTGGAAAATAGTTCCGCATGGATGGCTCGTTTTTTTCGAAATCGGAGAGGCCCTTGAAAATCGGGCGCACCAGCACGTAGCCGTCGGAATCGTTGGTATTGAGGGCCACTTCGCGTTCGCTTGGCGACATGCGCTTGAGCTTTAATTCGACGGCGCGGACAGTGCACTCCGCGAACCAGGAGGGGAAGTCGTCGCGAAGGTCGGCGGAAAGTCTGGGCGCCTTGGCGGCAATTTCATAGACCGGGCGTTTTACGGCGATGATATGGGGATACATCAGGGGGAGCGGGTCGAGGAGGAAGTGCAGGAACGCGTGACGGACGACATCGGTGGGGATGTCTTCGCTGCCGCTGAGGATAATCGCGTAATGGTCGCCGAAATTGCGGACGTTGGTGATGCGGCCGACAAGCGGCTCGACGATGATCGAGAACGTGCGCAACTGGCCGGGATTTGTCAGTTCGCGCAGGTAGGAATTGGCAACGAGCACGATTTGAGAGATGGGGTCGTGCAGGCGCTCGATTTCCTTATTGTAGATGGGCTGGACCTGTATCCAGAGCTGGCCGATTTTCTGCTCGGTGTAGTAACCGGAAAGAATCTCGCTGAAACCTTCGAGGGTCAGCATGTCGGGAGGAAGTTCGTCGCGGCGGAGAACCGGCTGAAATTTTGGCGCGGAGCCGGAGACGATGCCGAACCACACGTAGCGCGAGAGCATTTCGGCGGTGTCGCGCGATTCGTGCTGGCGGTAGAACTGGCGAACCGCGTCAACGGCGGGGCCTTTTTGCTGGCGCAGGCGGTCGCGCATCTGCGCGCGAAAGGCGGACCAGTTGTCGGTGCTAACGTCGCTTTCGAAGCCGGAAGCGTAGAGAGCGCACATGGTGGTGAACATGGCTTCGTTGCCGTCCACGGTGATGTTGGTGGCTGGGGCGATATGGGGGCGCGGACGCGGGAGCGGCGCCTGGGCCTGCGCTGCGATGGTCCAGAGAACGAGCGACAACAAACCAATACTGACTTTTTCTGAATGTTTGAAGATCATCTAGTCTTGCCGCACACGGCAGTCTGCCACTTGAGCGGGAACGGTATGGCCGGCTCATGAGTCTTGGATGGCGGTATCCCCTGTGGATACGGACATTCACGAATCGCGGTGTCGCAGCCTTTTGTCAATGTACAGGTGCTCCCCCCGGTAGTCAAGGACGTGGGGATTCCCTAACTTGCGGGAAATCCTACTATTAGTGGATGAGACGGGGCATGGGATGCGTTGTCTGGGGGCGCGGCGAATCGCGGCGCCGGGGGCGAGACTGCGCTTCGGCCGATGGAGGGCAACTCCGAGGCTTGCGCAGGTATCAACTCTTTTGGTAGGCCTTCTGTTAGGCCTTCCGTTAGGAAGATGGGAAGCCCTGCCTGGGGAGGAATGTTCGATGAAGTGCAAGGCAAGATTGAGGACCTTTCTGGGTTCCGCAGTTTTTCTGCTTTTCCTTTCCGCGGCAATCCCCGCTTTGTCTCAATCGGTTGGTGACGAGGGAGCGTCCAAATCACAGCAGGTTGCTGCCTCGACGGATGCGAAGGCACCGGCGCCCGCGGATGCGAGCAAGGTAATCCAGACGAAGAGTTTCACGCTGGAAGGAGGAAAAGTCTGGGTGGAGACGGGAATCAGCCTGGAGCCGGGGCAGCGGATCGCGGTGCGCTCGGAAGGGTCTTTGCGTTATGCGGATGCCAAGGCCGATAACGGCCCGGAAGGATTGACGCGGGGATTCAAGGACCTGCTTCGCATTCTGCCGTACAACGGGGCGGGGCGGGGGGCGGTGATTGGAAGAATCGGGGATGCGGACATTGCGCAGGCATTTGTGATTGGCGCGAAGAAGGAAATCGTGGCGCCGGTCAGCGGGAAACTGGCGCTGGGGATTAACCAGTCGGAATCGGATACGGGGACGGGTTCGTACAAGGTGAAGGTGGAAGTTTATGCAGCAGACTCTTCGGTGCCGCGCGAGGTGGCCAAAGAGGTTCCCAGTCTTCCGGGCGTAGACAACGGTCTGTTTGAGAAAATTCCGCGGCGGATTGGCGACAAGGATGGAAACGCCGGCGACATGGTGAATTTTCTGATACTCGGCGACGAGGATCAGATGAGGAAGGTATTCACCAACGCGGGTTGGGTGAAGGTTGATTCTAGCGTGCAAGAGACGGTGCTGGCGGGATTCATCGCCAGTATGTCGAAGGAATCGTATCTGACGATGCCGATGAGCCAACTGTACCTGTTTGGCCGGCCGCAGGATTATGGATGGGCGCACGCGGAGCCGATCACCGTGGTGGCTTCGCGGAATCACTTGCGCATCTGGAAGGCGCCGTTCACGGTGAAGGGCCAGATGTTGTGGGTGGGCGCGGCGACGCACGACATCGGGTTTGAGAAAGACCAGCGGAATAACAAACTGACGCACAAGATTGATCCCGATATTGATCTGGAAAGGGAGTACGTGCAGAAGACGCTATCGAGCACGGGGCTCGTCGCGGAGGTCACACATTTCTTGCCAAAACAACCGATGCAGGAGGCCCGGACCGCGACCGGGGGATCGTTCCATTCCAATGGGCAGGTGTTGGTGATGAAGCTTTCGGATGCGGCGAAGACTTCGAATTCTTCCAACAACAATTAAAGCGGGAAACACAATTGTAGCTTACCCCTTCGGGGGTGAGGGTTTTCGTGGCGCAGGCGAGATTGTGCCGGCGCAGGGAAAACCCTCGGGCCTCGAAGGCCCGAGCTACAGGATTTGGCGGAATCAGGGGGAACGGAGAGACTTGCGGGGCAGGAGGGCGGTTTTGCCGTAGTGCTCGCCTTCGAGAATGCGGACTTCGAGCCAGCCTTCGGAGCCATCGGCGGAGAGCACGCGCACCGGCTTTCCCACTTCGATCAGCAGCAAGCGATTGTTGGTGATCATCATGGCGACGCCGACGTCGTCGCCGAGGGCGATGAGGCGCTGCCATTCGTCGCGCGAGATTGCGTCCACTGGCGCGACGACGCACTCGATGCCGTCGTCTGCAAATATTGAAAATATTTTCCCTGCCAGGGCGGCGGCTCGCGGGGGAATTGAGGGCGGTCTTGCGCCGTTGGCTTCCAGACGGCCGATGAAGCGGTAGCCTTTTTTCGGCAGCGTTTCGATCAAGGCGGGCTTCGCGGGATTATCGCCCAAGGCCTGGCGGAGTTTTTTGATCGCGGTGTTCAGGCCGTGCTCGAAATCGACAAAGGTGTCCGCGGGCCACAACCGCGACTTCAGTTCTTCACGACTGACCAACTCACCGGGTTTTTCGAGCAAAGCGCCGAGCAACTGGAGCGGGAGGAGTTGCACTTTGACCTTTTTGCCGCGCTGGTAGAGTTCTCCCGCACGGAGATCAACGGAAAATGGGCCGAAGCGCTGCCGGCGGGTTTCGTCGGGCTTGGATGAATTCGGCATATATTCTTGATTCTTTGGACTATAGCAAAAAGCTGGATAGTTGCGGAAGGGAATTGGCAGAGCGAGCAACTCCGCGACGTTGCGAGAGTGTGAACGAAGAGGGCCGAGGGCGTTTCGTAAGTATTTTGAGGTCAAGCGATTAGAGCGTTGCCGCAGTTCATGGAAAATGCACCTGTTGTTCACCCCGCGGGTATTGTCCTCCAGCGAGTTCTGGAGCAAAGTGCGCAATGTCAATGGACGAGAGGACAGGTCGCTCGAGTCCAAAGATGACCGTGGATATCCGAGGAGCTTCCATGTACCCGCCCAACCCAGTCCAATCCAGAATCCGGCAGGCTCCTCCAAGAACCGGGGGAGCGGCAAAGAGAAGTTTGCGGAATGCGAAGACGTCAGACATACGCGCATTCCTCAGAGAACTGAAGATGCTTCCCCACGGCCACCGCAAACTACTTTGCAAATTGCTGAAGCAGGCCGCAGCGACGGCCCCACGAAAGGTCTCCGTAGTACGCCTCGCAGAACCCCACCAAAAAATGAAGCTCTAACCCACCACCGAGGTTGGCGAGCAATACCGGCGCCAGCTTCGGGACCCTGAACCAGACGAAGCCCGGGCGTCAGCCCGGGCTTCGCTCTTTTTGGTGGGTGTGGGGAGAGAAAACCGGAAGGGCACGGCTTGGGGGGCTGTGGGGTTGGCCACTTGAAAGTGGCCGCTACATGGGAAGAGGCGGAGCAACCCAAGAGGGAGGGGCAAGCCCCTCCCCTACAAAGGAAGAGAAATTGTGGACTAGACGGCCTTGGTTTGGGACTTGGTTGTCTCGGAATCCGCCGGGAGAGGATAGAGGCGGAGGAATTCCGGGTCGTCGTGCAGGAGAGAGAGGTCCGGATCGCGGCGGGCCCAGACGGAATCCTTGAAGCCGGCTTCCCAGGCTTTTTTGATGGTTTCGAGGGCTTCGCGCTTGCGCTTCAGGATGGCGTAGGTGCAAGCGGCGTTGTAGAGGATGGACGCTTCGTTGGCGCGAAGCGTAATGGCCATGTTCAATTCCCGGATGGCATCCTCGACGCGGCCGAGTTCCGCGTAATCGGTGGCCATCAGGACGCGCGCGCGTGCATCCTCGGGAACTTGCTTGAGATGGTTTTCGAGCGCGCCGATGCGGCGGAGCAGAAGATTCCGGTGAGCATCTTTCTTGCCGAGAGCGCCGAGCGAGTTGGCGATAGGGACGTAGACGTTGTAGTCTTCGCCGCTGACTTCGAGCGCCGTTTCCATCACGGTCATCACTTCCTGGTAGCGGCCAGCGGAAAACAATGCTCGGCACAAGAGATAGTAGGCGCCTTCACAGTCGCGCTTGCGCTCGATGGCTTTTTCCACCATGCGCACCGCTTCGTCGTGAAGTTCCGTGGCGTAGAGCACCCAGGCCTGGCTGACCATCACTTCCGGAAGATCCCAGCGGAGGGCAACGGCTTTTCCGGAAGCGTTGCGAGCGCGCTCCACCCAGATGGCGTCGCGGCTGTAATTGCAATAAAACATCGCGCAGGCATTGGCGCAGGCTGCGTAAGCCAGCGCGAAACTTGGATCCAGGGCCACGGCGTTTTCAAACATCTGCAGGGCGAATTCCAGGTCCTGCCGGGTCTGGCGGCGGGCGTAACGCTTGCCGCGGAGAAAAAGGTCGTAGGCTTGCAGATTTTCGGTGGGCTTGGCGGCCAGGTCTTCGAGTTCCTGTTGCGAGAGAGTGATGCGGAGAGCCTCGGCGATTTTGCGCGCGATTTCATCCTGGACTTCGAAGACGTCCTTCATCTCGCGGTCGTAGCGCTCCGACCACAAGGGGAAATCGGTCTGGGTGTCCACCAATTGGGTGGTGATGCGAAGGCGGTTGCCGGCGCGGCGCAGCGTACCGGTGAGGACAAAGGCGGCGCGGAGCACGTTTCCGACCTGCGAGGGAGTGGCCGATTTGTCGCGGAAAGCCAGAACCGTGGGGCGCGAGAAGGTGTTCAGGCCGCGAATCTTGGAAAGCTCGGTGATGATGTCCTCCGTGATGCCATCGCGCAGGTATTCGTCTTCTTTTGCGGCGCTGAGATTTTCAAAGTAGAGGACAGCCACGGACTTTGCTCCTGGCTTGGGCACGCCGGATTTTGTTTCGGTGAGTTCGGCGGCGCGCTTGACACCCGAATCGAGATTGCGTTTGAGGCGGTTGAAATCGGTCTTGAGTTCCGTCGCCGACTGGCAGCGTAGCGTGCGGTCTTTTTCCAGCAATTTGGAGATGATGCGCCCGAATTCGGCCGGGAGCTCCGGATTCAACTGATCCACAGGCTGCGGATCGCGATTCAGGATGGCGTCGAAAATTACGGCGGAGGTGTCGCCAGCGAATGGCAACACGCCTCCCGCCATTTGATACAGCACGGAGCCCAGGGAAAAGAGGTCTGTCCGCGCATCCACGAGTTGTCCACGCGCCTGTTCGGGAGACATGTAGGAAGCGGTGCCCATCGCGACGCCCGGTGAAGTGAGCTGATCTTTCGGTTCGACCTTGGTCGAAATTCCTTCCTGTACCTGCAATTCATCCGGCTCAATTTTGACCAGGCCGAAGTCCAGGATTTTCACCTGGCCGCGATCGGTGATGAAAATGTTGGCGGGCTTGATATCGCGATGCACGATGCCTTTGGCGTGGGCGGATTCGAGGGCGTCGGCGATTTGGGTGGCGATAGGGAGAAGCCTGTCCATGGAGAAGATGACGCGGCCGAGCATGTGGGCGAGGGTTTGGCCTTCGAGGAGTTCCATGACCAGGAAATTTTGCCCGTCAACATTTTCGATGGCGTGGATGGTGCATATGTTGGGGTGGTTCAGGGCGGAGGCGGCGCGCGCCTCGCGCTGGAAGCGCTCGCAGAGCTGGGTGTTTTGCGCCATCTGTTCCGGCAGGAATTTCAGGGCGACGCGGCGCCCGAGGCGGGAGTCTTCGGCCTCATAGACAATGCCCATGCCACCGCTGGCGATCTTGCGGGTAATGCTGTAATGGGAAAGGGTCTGACCGACCCGGGACTCGCGATCCGGCATGGTTTTTCGATACTAAGCAACGCTGGTGCAGCGGTCAAGCAACGTTGTGAGCCGCTTTCCGCATGGCTACTAAGCGGTTATCGAGATGTCCAGTGCCTGCATCGCCATGCGAAATCCAGTCGGGGAACAATTTAGCCGGAGTCAGTGACTTGCGACGGAAACTGTGCCGGCCATCAGAATCGGTGTCACCAGACTTGCCGCGGTGGCAACAAATTCCTCTGCGGGGACACGGTCGGGCGAATTAACCCACTGCTTCGCGGCGCCGTAGATGGCCCAGCTTGCCGCGGCCGCGACCATCTCGGGGGGAATGTTGCGCTCCAAGGGGTGTTTCTTGTATCCGTCCATCAAGATGACGCGAATCTGGTCGATTACAGTTCCCTCAACAAAAGCTTCGAACTGGTGCTGTTTTGAGGAGTGGGACTTTTGCAGTTCGGCAAGATAGTCGCAGACGGCAAGGATGATGGGGTGAAAAGCAGTGGCGCAAGAGCCATCAAAGCGGACTTTCCTGCATTCGAGGAGTTGGAGGAAGCTGACGCGAATGAGTTCTTCGAGAAGAGCGAACTTGTCGGGGTAGTGGGCATAGAAGGTCGCCCGGTTCAGCGTGGCGGCTTCGGCGATGTCCTGGATGGTGATCTTCTCGAACTCTTTCGCCTCCAGGAGGCGCTTGAGGGCGTCCTGCAGGAGATGGCGAGTCCTGCGGATACGCGGGTCGAGCCGTTCACAGTCCTGGTGAAGCATCCAGTCTCCTAATGAGGCTTAGTATAGCAGATAAAGCTAAATGTTGACTAACCGACAGGTGTTGCGTTAAAGTATGCAACAATTGTTGTGTATACTGCATCTGATGGTTAAGGAGATTCACCGATGGCTACTTTGCTTAAGATTGATTCCAGCCCAATGGGCGAAAATTCGATTTCCCGGAAAATGACGGCGCAGTTTGTCGCATCCTGGCGAAAGGCACACCCTGGCGGCGAGGTGATCTCGCGCGACCTGACCAAGACGGAGCTTCGGCCCGTGAATGGCATTTGGGTCGGAGCGGCGCATACTCCCAAAGATTCGCACAGCCCGGAACAACGGGAGGCCCTGGCCGTTTCCGATACGCTGATCGCAGAACTGCAGAAGGCCGATGAGTATGTCTTCGGAGTTCCCATGCACAATTTCAGCATTCCTTCCACGTTGAAGCTTTGGATCGATCAGGTGGCGCGCGCGGGCAAGACTTTCTCGTATGGAGCAGACGGAGCGAAAGGGTTGCTGACCGGCAAGAAGGCAACTCTACTGATTGCGAGCGGCGGAGTCTATGAGCGTGGGACGGCGATGGAATCGCTGAATTTTGTGACTCCTTATCTGCGGGCGGTGTTTGGCTTCCTCGGCGTTACGGATGTTACCATCATCGCCGCGGAAGGGACGGCTCAATTGATGAGCGGCCAGGTGGATCGGCAAACTTTCCTTGCACCTTCGCTTGAAAAAGTGCACTCTCACGCGAGTCTCTGAGCACGAAAATCCCGGCACACGGAGAAGAACATGAAAATCGCATCTTTAATTGCACGCTTGCTGTTGGGGCTGATCTTTGTGGTATTCGGCCTGAACGGATTTCTGCACTTCATCAAGGCGCCGATGCCCGAGGGGATTGCGGGGCAGTTTGCCGGCGCCCTTTTTGGTACGAAGTACTACGTGGTGATTTTTGGGGTTCAATTGATCAGCGGAATATTGTTTCTGGTAAACCGGTTTGTGCCGCTGGCGGTGGTCCTGATTGGTCCCGTAATCGTGAATATCCTTTGCTTTCACGGGTTGTTGGGGGCACCAGGGCTGCCGATGGCGATCGTGGTGGCTCTGCTGTGGGCGATTGTAGCCATCCGGAATAAACAACATCTGGCGGGAATTTTCGTGCAGCGCACGGAGTAACCCCGAAACACCTTCACGTCAGGCTGTCCTGGAGTGGCGCGCCGGTGCCCGGGGACTCGTGTCTCTGCGTTGACCTGAGCGGCCGGTTCGTTCCGATCAAGAGGAGTCAGTATGATGCAAATTGGCGTGGACAGTTTTGCGGCAGCGATTTCCGACCCAGCGAGCGGGCTAACGTTAGAGCCGGTTGAGCTGATGCAGCAATTGCTTGAGGACATTGAGGTCGCCGATCAGGTGGGGCTCGACGTTTTCGGCATTGGCGAGCACCACCGGGCTGAATTTCTCGATTCCGCCCCTGCGGTGATTCTTGCCGCGGCCGCGGCGCGCACCAAGAAAATACGGCTTACGAGTGCGGTCACCGTGTTGAGCGCGGCAGACCCCGTGCGGGTATTCCAGGAATTTGCGACGCTCGACCTGATCTCGCAGGGCCGAGCGGAGATCGTTGCGGGCCGCGGATCCTTCGTCGAGTCCTACCCGCTTTTCGGGCTGCGGCTGGAAGACTACGATTCGCTTTTCGCGGAAAAACTGGAGCTTCTCCTGAAGATCCGAGAGAGCACGAAAGTGCATTGGTCGGGAAAGCACCGCGCGGCGCTGACAGGCCAGGCCATCTACCCGCGGCCGCTGCAGGATGAGCTGCCGATCTGGGTTGGAGTGGGCGGCACCCCTACATCTTTCGTTCGGGCTGGAATTCTTGGGCTTCCGCTCATGGTCGCCATCATTGGGGGCGAGCCGGAACGATTCCGTCCGCTTATCGACGTATACCGTGAGGCCGGGCGCCGGGCGGGCCACTCTCCTGAACGGCTGCGCGTCGGTCTGCACATGATTGGGTTTCTGGGGGAATCCACGAAGCAAGCCGCAGACGACTTTTTCCCGGGTTACGCACACACGTTCACCGAAATCGGCAAGGAACGCGGCTGGCCGCCGGCAACACGAGCGCAGTATGACGCCCTGCGTGGGCCCACGGGCGCGTTGCTGATTGGCGACGCCAAAACGGTTTCGGAGAAAATCCTGTATGTGAACGAAGTGCTGGGGGGGGTCTCGCGGCTTACCTTCCAGATGGGAGTCTCTACACTTCCGCACCAGAAGATGCTGCGCGCGATCGAAATTCTCGGGACACGCGTGGCACCCATTGTACGCAACGAGGTTGGTGCCACGAGAGTGCATAGTTAAGCCAGGGAAAGAGCGCGGATAACCCGAATCGGGAGAATGTTACCTGAGCAGGGGCACGAGGAAGTGGTAGAGGCCCGCGCCGAGTAGCGCCGCCCCCGGGATCGTCAATACCCAAGCCACAACGATATGGCGCGTGACGCCCCAGCGAACGGCGGTCAGACGCCTGGAGGCTCCGACTCCCACAATTGCACCGGTGATGGTGTGAGTGGTGCTGACGGGGATTCCGAAGCGCGCGGTGGTAAACAGGGTGAGGGCACCGGCAGTCTCGGCAGCGAAGCCACCAAACGGAGTCAGCTTGGTGATGCGCTGGCCCATGGTCTTGATGATTCGCCAACCCCCGGCCATCGTGCCGCCAGCCATCGCGAGGTGGCAACAAATGATGACCCAGTAAGGCACCGCATAATCCTTCATCAAACCCCCTGCGACCAATGCGGCGGTGATGATACCCATACCTTTTTGGGCGTCATTGGTGCCGTGCCCGAGGCTGTAGCCTGCCGCCGAGATCAGCTGAAGTCGCCGAAACCAGCGATCGACTTTGCGCGGCCTTTGGTCTTTCACGATCCATGTGGTGATAACCGTTACCAGGATAGCCACGACCATGCCGATGACCGGTGAGAGAAAAATAAAGAGTACCGGTTTTGTCCAGCCATGAAGAATGAGCGCTTTGAATCCGGCATGAGCGACAGCCGCGCCGCCATAGCCCCCCATCAGCGCGTGAGACGAACTGGTAGGCAAGCCGAGGGTCAGGGTAATCAGATTCCAGACAATTGCTCCCAGGAGGCCGGCGAGAAGCACTTTCTCGTTGACCAACTCGATATGAACCATTCCTTTGCCGATGGTGGCGGCCACCGCCGTACCGAATACGAACGCCGCAACGAAGTTCCAGAAAGCCGCCCATAGCACGGCGCGGAAGGGAGTAAGGACGCGGGTGGAGACGACGGTGGCGATGGAATTGGCGGCGTCATGCCAACCGTTCGAAAATTCAAACGCCAGGGTCAGAAGGACGGTTATCAGAACGAGAACGAATCGGCTCACGGGGATCAGGCGTTCTTCAGGATGACGCTCTCGATCACGTTCGAGACGTCTTCACACTTGTCGACGGCGGTTTCAATCACTTCAAAAATCTCTTTCCACTTGATGATCTGCACGGGATCTTTTTCTTCCTCGAAGAGTTGCGCGATCAGGGTGCGGCAGATCCGGTCGCTCTCATTTTCCAGGCGGTTGATTTCGATGACGTGCTGCAGCGCCTTGTCCGGCGATTCCATGGCGTGAACGGCGCAGGAGAGCTCGACGGTGGCGGCGGCAAGGACCTTGGCAAGATCGATGGTGCCGGAACGCACGCGGTCGACGCGATAGAGGACGAAGCGGCTGGCGGCGGCGTCGATCAGGTCGATGACGTCGTCCATGGTGCCGCAGAGTTCGTGCATGTCTTCGCGGTCGAACGGGGTGATGAAGGTCTGGTTGAGTTTCCGGAAAATCTGATGAGTGATCTCGTCGCCCTGGTGTTCGATAGCCTTCACCCGCTGGACCTGCTCGGGGACGCCGGTGTAGTGCTCGAGCATACTGGTGAACGTGTTGGCGCCGCTGACAATGTTTTCGGCTTGTTTGCGGAACAAGACGAAGAAATCCCCGTCGCGCGGCATGAAGCGTTGCAAGAATCCAGGCATGTGACTCGCTCCCCCTGAGGAGCCCGAGTGCGGCAGGGGCAAGTCTACCGAACCCGCGGAATGTGAGCAAGGAAGGAGGGCGGAAGAAGGGGAGAGAGCCGAGGATAAGAAAAGGGGAAGGCGGAGAACG
>Ga0210406_10007116_pt1 | contig 11450 bp, 8 predicted proteins | sample IncBWC30MmetaG_FD_155454 | JGI IMG/M metagenome (GOLD analysis project Ga0210406, IMG submission 155454) | Forest soil microbial communities from Barre Woods Harvard Forest LTER site, Petersham, Massachusetts, United States - Inc-BW-C-30-M | ecosystem: Environmental > Terrestrial > Soil >... | reverse complement strand
GGCCATGAGCGTGTCGAAGCCAAAGAGGCGCTGATAAGAATCCGATCGAGCGAGCAAGATCGTCGACGTACAGCGAGGTTTCGAGAACGCGGCCGACAGCGGGCATGGCCTTGCTTCAATGGTACAATCGAAGAGTTGCCGCGAGGTGGAATGTTCGCCGCGCGACGGCATCCTGACGATTTTGATTCCCGATCCGGGCGCGTAGCTCAACTGGCAGAGCAACTGACTCTTAATCAGTAGGTTGAAGGTTCGATTCCTTCCGCGCTCACCACTAAAAATAAAGACTTAGTTCAGCGGACGAGTTTAGCTCGCGCGGTACCACGGGGCATCGTTTTTACCGGTCTATCTGGATACCCAAGCGCCGTGATGGGTGTTTGCAATCCAAAAACGCCATTGTGGCCGTGGGTCACAATTTCGGTCATCGTGTTCCACATGCTCAAAAATCAACAGCGCTATCGCGATCTCGGAGCAGACTACTTCGACCGAGGTAACGCCGAGCAACTCAAGGGTCTCTGGTTCACAGACTGGAGCGCATCGGTGTTCAGGTGTCGATAGTTTCCACTGCCCGGGCAGCTCAAGCGTTTGAGACATATTTTCGAGGGAGAACCTGCTGATGAATGAATGTGCCGATAAATTCAGATTTCATGTTTCTCCGATCTACTCGCTCAATGCGATCTTGAATTTAAACTTGTCGATTCTCAAGGTTCGAATCCGCGATTCCAAAGTGGTTCGCGGGATGCCCAGCTTCGCCGCCGCCCCAGACGGGCCAGCGATCCGGCCGCAACTCTGGTGAAGAGCGGCTTCGATCATCTCGCGCTGTCGGCTCGATAAAGTTTCGGTCAGTGATCCCCCGTTACAGGCTTTCAGCGGCCGCAACCACGCTTCGTCTATGGAAAGCGTATCCCCTTCGCACAGGATCACAGCGCGTTCAACGACGTTCTGCAATTCTCTAATGTTTCCCGGCCAATCGTAGGACTCGAGGCGCCCGAGTGTCCTCAGATCGATATCTTCGATTTCCTTCGCGTTACTCGCTGCGAACCGGTGCATGAAGTGCCGGGCGAGCAAGGGAACGTCGCCGGACCGATCTCGGAGAGGCGGCATATGAATCGGGAATACATTCAGCCGGTAGAACAAATCCGATCGAAACGTTCCGTTTTCGATGGCGGAATCCAAGTCCCGATTGGTCGCTGCGAGCACACGGACGTCCACTGGAATCGCGCGAGGACTGCCGACGCGCTCAAATTCGCGCTCCTGAAGCACCCGCAGCAGGGCGATCTGTGTTTCTGGTGGAACGTCGCCGATTTCATCGAGAAATATCGTCCCCCCGTTTGCGGCTTCGAAGCGACCGAGGCGGCGTTGAATGGCGCCCGTGAAGGCGCCTCTTTCGTATCCGAACAGCTCGGAGGCGATCAAAGATGGTGCGATTGCCGCGCAGTTTGCTTTTATGAAGGGGCGGTCGGCTCGCCTGGAGTTCTCATGAATCGCTTGGGCAATCATCTCCTTGCCGGTTCCGCTCTCACCTGTGATCAATACTGTCGCGTTCGTCGCTGCTACTTTCCGGACATGACCCAACACGTGACGGAGCTCTTCCGAGGAGCCGACGATCCCTTCAAGCGCTGAAGCCGCTGGAGCGTCTGCAAAATGCGACACATGCCCCGAAGGGAATTCCCGTGCGCGAACCGCTCCCGCTAGCATGACCCGGCCCTCCGCGCGGACTGGACCGCCTGAAAGCGTCTGATCTCTTGCTTGTTCATAAGCCGTAACATCTCCTTGACTGCTCTCGAACAGCGTACAAGAAACGCTCGAGATTTCGGTTACGCGGACGGTTACCGGTTGGTCGTATGGTGGTCCCGCGGCGTTCGCGTAATGAAACAGACTGAACGGCTCAGTCGATCACAAAGTCCCTCCAATTTCCTTTTGCGTCGAAGTCCGGCGAATGAAGGTCGCTCGCCACGCTCAATTCCTTCCAATGAGCGACCTCATCAAGGAACGGCTCGGAGCATTCAAACTCAGCAAGGGATGAAGTGTTCCGAATCCACACGATTCGAGCTTTTTCAGAGGGTTCTAATGGCGCCATGGACAGCGCGGCGTCCAGGATCTCGCGATCCGTCTCAAAATGGATCGGTATAGCCGCAAGACTCGGGGTCGTAAGCGCCAACGCGTTCAAACGCGTGGCTTCCGGATCCATTTTCCTCACGACTCGTGAACGGACCAAGTCCGCATGACCTATACCGGTAGCGTTACCCATCGCCGCCGGATCCAGATCTCGAAAAATAAGCGTCCGGACCGTCGGTCTCTTCGCCCGCCCTGTTTCGTGATTCATTTGCTTCCGACCTACGACATTCAGATCGATACCATGGCAACCGAATGTCGCTCCCATTTCATCGACGAGAAGAATATCGATAAAGTGGAACGGGAGTCCGGGGCACACGCCGCGCGCGTAACGCAACATCTTGAGCTCAGCATCGACGAAGTTTTCCGCCGGCGCGGCCTGGATCCGCGCCGTTTCCGACTGGCCGTTCTCCGCCAGCATGAGACCAGCCAGCAGCCTCCTTTTATTGAGAAGCACTTTCCAAACCCCGCGCGCAAGATCTGCGAACGGCATTGCCGCGAGGCTGCTGTGATAGACTCGTGCGCCGACTTCTTTTCCAAGCCCCATCGCGAGCATTTTCAGCAGCCCGCTTTGAAGCTCGCCATCGAGTGCCGAATGCGGTCTCACCCGGTTCACGACGAAAATGTGATCCGCTGCCAGCGCATTCCGGTCGCAGTAGACTGGCACTCCTTCCGGCAGGTACCCCACCACTTCGGCATCCATGGATGACCGGATTTCCGCGCCGACAATTTCCTCGGTTATGCCAAACATACCCAGCGCCCTACGCTGGCTTTCCGCCGTCCCGCCCCCGTCAAGCCCCATCGCCGGCACCAGGAACGGACGCGCTTTCAAGCCCTTAAAATGATCGACCACGGCCTTCAGAATCACCGCGTGGTTGGCGATCCGGCGGCCACCGCACGCGACGGCAACCGAATCGCCGGGATGGATTTTCTTGGCCAGAGCCAGACTTGCAAGCTCCGCCTCGACGGCCGCGCAAATATCGTCGATCTTGGAGCAGCGGAAGCTCTGCTTAAGCCTGAACATTAACGGATATGCCAGCGTGCCCTTGTACATAAAGCACGGTCGGAAACGACCGCTGCTCTATATTGGCGCGAAGAGCCGCCATTTCACGGTAACTGTTCGGTTCAGTAAGGTAACCGCACCCTGATTCCACCTATCGTACCCTGCGATAAGCTTGTAAATCATTGAGTTGGAAGGACCTTGTGGGCGTACGCAGACGAGACCCGTTCATGCCCGAAGAAGCGATACGGAGAATGTACGCGCCTATTAGGTACCAAGAATCCTTAAAATTGGAGGCGCCGAAAGGAATGTTTCCCGCAGCGGTTCCATCTGACATAGCGAATCTGCCAGCCGGATGATCGTTTCCGCGCTAAGCCTATCCTGCCCGCGCGCGAACTCAGGATGGGTGGCAGCTTCGGCCGCTGTCGCATGAACCCGCCACGCTGCCACCGGTATTTCCCATCGCTCGACAATGCTCAACGCTTGGGTGATACACTCCTCTGCGGCGACATGGTCACTGGCCATCATGGCCACGCGCGCGTTTGCTTCCCAGGCTAGTGCCTGATGGGTCCGCTCGCGTGTCCTCAGGCTTGCTTTCAAGAACTCCTGTGCCGCCCACCGCGCTTTTTGAAAATCGCCCTTTTTCAGCCATAGGTCCGTCAGTGCTGAGTGCAGAGGCGCCCGCCAGTACCAGTCGAGCAAAACCTGTTGCCGCTCCTGGGCATCTCGTACGATCGATAGATCTGCCAACGCGCCGTCGACATCGCCCGCGCCCAACTTGGCGGAGCCGCGCAAGATCAGACAAATTCGTGCATCTACGGGAATCGGATCTCCCAAGATCGGGCTTTCTGTGTGTGCCGCTCTTTCTGGGTTCGGATAGGACAACTCGCAAAGACGCAGGACGCCATCAAAATCCAACATATGCAGATGGACCCGAGCCTGGTACAGACGGGCGTTCTTAGCGCGATACTCGTCACCGTTTTTCTCGAGAGTTGAGATTCCGCTTCGAAGCCGGTCCAGCGCCTTGCCCCACTCGCCCGCCATCGCGAGGCTGCTAGAGCCGTAGATCTGGTGTACCCAGAAGAGGAGAAGGAGGTTTAAGTGAGTCTCTCCGGAACTCGCCATCACGTTCGCGACCGATTGCGACAAGATCCTTTCGGCTTCTCGATATTCGGACGAGACCCATCGAAGCAGCGCATATTGCGCCTCAAAGTAGGAACGAGTGATCAGATCACCCGACTTTCGGATTTCCTGTAAAGCCTCGGCGCACGCCGCTTCGTCGGCGTCGTTCCATTCGCCGAGCCAGATTCGATAAAAGTGGAAGCTCTGACGGGACATCGCTCTTGCGACGCCGGATTGGCCCTCGCAGACAATGAGGCCTTGATTGGCCGCCTCCATCGCCCGGCTCGTGCTCACCCATGAAAGCGGAAGCATCCAATCAACCAGCGTTCGGGCCTGGACGTCGACCGATCCGTGCAGCAGAGCCAGATTCACGACGCTTTCGAGTATTTCGATGGCGCGCACGTTGGAATCGGCGGCGTACATCATCCCCAGAGCCGTCAAGATCCGAGTCTGCCATTCTGCTTGCTCGTCAATCGCGAGATTGGCGCACAATTTCAGCGCCCGGCTTAGGATGACGCCGGCCTCGCGATTCGCGTAGCGGCGCCTGGCGTTCTCCGCTGCCAGACACAGGTATTTCAACGCGACCGGCCAATCATTCGAATGTTCGAAATGTTCGGCCAGCTCCGATGCGATCGTGTTTTCGTGACCCGCATAGAGCCGCTCCAATCGTTCGCCAATCTGCCGATGCGCTCTTGTGCGCCGCGCGGGCGCTTGCCTGCGATAGAAGACCTCGCGATAGAGCGCATGCGAAAACTCGTAGAACGCAGATATGCTCCCGTCAGGGTAGTGCCTTGAACCCAGCCTTCGGAGCACGCGATGACGACGTGAGAGATCTTCACAGATTTGTTCGAATCGCTCCTCTTCGACCGAGGCCGACGGGGCGCTGACACCGCCGGAGAATTGAACACCGTTGATGCTTGCTACTTCCAGAAGCCGTTGCACCCCGGGATCCAGATTGTCGATCTGCGCTTCGATCAGGTCGCGAAGACTCTCAGGAACCTCCAGACCGATCTCGTCCAAAGGAAGGCTGACCGTCCATGATCCCTCGGAGTTCTCAAGAAACCCGCGCTGCTGGAGATGCTCCAAAGCTGCGAGCATGAACAGGGGGTTTCCGTCCGAGTGCCGCTTCAATAACGCGGCCAGGCCGTGCGGCGCCGATCTTTCCGATGACTCGCCGACGAGATACTCGGCGATGTCCTCCTCCTCAAGCGGCTCCAAATGAACGCGCTGGCAAAGGCGGTGAACCAGCAGGTCCTGCTCTACCAACCTGAGCGGGTGTCCGGCCAAGGCGACGTCCGCGGGCCGATGGGTAGCAATGACTAGGAGTTTAGCTGACGCGCGGTTTCTTGCGAGGGCGGAAATCAAATCGATGGTTGAGTGGTCGGCCCAATGAAGGTCTTCGATGGTCAAGATTAGGGCCTTGTCTGATGCGATGGTGTCAACCGCTGCGACAATCTCTCGGAGCATCCGTTGACCGGTGGCGCCCATGACCTCACGCTGCAGTGTTTCGCGTTGCTCCTCCCGAATGAGAGCCGGAAATTGCGCTAGCCACGTGGGCGCCTGCGCGGCGACGATGCGCAGGACGCTATCCGAATATCGACACAGTGTTCCGAAAGCCTCAAGCACCGGGTAATAGGCCTCCTTCCCTCCATACCCTTCGACGCACTGCCCCATGGCTAGCCGGGGCGATCCGTTTTCAGTCGCCCGCCGCTGGAATTCGTCTACAAGCGCCGACTTGCCGATCCCGGCTTCCCCGGTGACAAAGACGATCTGTCGGACCCCGCCCATCGCCCGGTTTAGACAAGCTTCCAGTTCGCTGAGCGCGTGTTGTCGACCAACCAGCTTTACGCCAGGCGAAGTTCGAGAGGTACGCACGACCTCCTGAACCGGAGCGATAAACTTATAGCCACGCCGCGGGAGCGTCTCCAGGAAAGACGGCATTTTCGAATCGTCCCCGAGTGCTTGCCGCAGATCGAAAATGTGCCGCTTCACGACCTCGGGTTGCACGAAGGTGTCCGGCCAAATGGATTCGAGCAGCTCCTCCTGAGTCACCACCCTGTCCGGATGATCCAGGAAGTAGGCAAGAATGGCATATGTCTTCGGCTTGAGTACGATGCGTTCTTCAGCGCCATCCTTAGTCGACCGCCATAGGCATTCGTGAATTGCATCCAACCGGAACGGCGGAAAGACCTTCGTAGTCATCGATTCATTCTGCTGCCACCCTTTCTTTCAACGGCCCTTCCTGCAGGGTAGTCATCTCGTGCTTCTTCAAGAACTGGGATGTTTGTTCCCCAAACCCGTGGACCAATCTACTCGCGATCGTTTGGTACGGGGGGTTCGATTCGCGCCAAGCATCTTCGAGGTCCGATCCCACTTTGGGGCTTCCGGTGATGCGCCGCCCCTTGCCTCCTTCCTTTCTCTCGTGACCCATTCACGGACATAGAGCGGACAATTTCTAAGTTGACATCCCCTGGCCTCGATCAAGGCAAGGAATTTTACGGCTTCGCGATCGACGAGCATCACATTTTGGAGGTCCAGGACCGGGGGGACCACCTCCTGCTCCAGCAGCCCTCGAAGCGTCTCAATGTGTTCCTCCCTGACCCGGCCAGTTATGGTCAGCACGACGATATTTTCATCAGTGAAGATCCGATCGATTCTGCAGCACATTGGGTGACGTTTTCCGATCCGTACCGGGCAAACTCGGTGCATTTGTTCGAAGGGTGCTTGTCGAACCACTAGGAAGGGAGCAGTCGTGCGGCCACTCCCAAGCTATAGAAAATAAAAAGGAGAATGGCCTGGATGAGTGACGTTTATATCGCTAATTTCGCTAATATCGCTGATTTCGCTATTTTGGCAAAGCGGTCAGCCTCCGTGCCCCCTTGCAGATCTGCCGGCATCAGTGCGCGCGGAATTTGAATTGGTGCCTATTGATTCTCAAAGCTTTGATCCTGCTCGCAAGCGTGGACGCGGGAATGTGAAGCTTGGCCGCTGCACCGACCGGTCCCGATATCCGGCCTCTGCTTTCGGCAAGAGCTTCCTCGATGATTTCCCGTTCCGACCGCGCCTCGCCCATGGGCCTCGCGGTTCCCGACCTTTCAATTAGAGACTGCGGGCGCGACGTTTCTCTCGAAAGCCACAATTGGTCAACCGAAAGACTCTCGCCAAAGTTCAGGATCACGGACCGCTCAATTACGTTTTGCAGCTCACGAATATTGCCGGGCCAGTCGTAAGACTGCAAGACGTCCAAGGCTTTTTTGTCGATGGATCGAATGTTCTTGCCCGCCTTCTTAGCGTATCGTTGGACAAAGTACTCTACCAGTATCAAAATGTCTTCCTTGCGTTCTCGCAACGGCGGAATCGCGATCGGAAACACATTCAACCGGTAAAACAGGTCCTGACGGAAGGTTCCGTTGGCTACAGCAGCGCTGAGATCACGATTCGTGGCAGCGATCACGCGAACGTCGATATGGACCTGCTGTATTCCGCCGACACGCTCGAATTCCCGTTCTTGCAACACCCTCAACAATGCGGCCTGTGTATCCGGCATAAGGTCGCCAACCTCATCAAGAAAGATTGTTCCTCCGTCGGCAAGTTCAAAACGGCCGAGTCGCCGCTGTGTGGCTCCCGTGAAGGCCCCTTTTTCATGGCCAAATAATTCCGACGAAATCAGCGTCGGCGCAAGCGCTGCGCAGTTCACACTGACAAAGGCGCGTCCAGACCGTTGGGATCGTTTGTGGACGGCGCGGGCGATGAGTTCTTTGCCCGTGCCCGTCTCCCCCGTTATCAGGACGGTGGAATCCGTTGGAGCAACTTTGGTGACCCGCGAAAGCACCGCCTTCAGCAATTTCGAAGTGCCGACAATTTCCTCAAACATGGAGGCCCTGTCCACCTCGTCGCGCAGCGCGATGTTCTCCCGCTGGAGCCGATCCTTCAGGAACTGAATTTCCTTGAAAGCCTGTTCCAGTTTGGCTCTGGCGTTCCAATGTCCGGTCACGTCCATCACCGTACCAACGACCTCAACCACATCGCCTGATTCATCGGTCAGAGGATGAGCGACAGAATGTAGATGCTTGATGGCTCCATCGTGAAGAACAACACGGTGGTCCGTTTTGAAAGGCGCTTTTTCCCTTATGGTTAGTTCGAAAAGCTCCCGAACGCGCTTCCTGTCTTCAGGATGAATCCCAGCGAAGAAGAATTCTGTGTTGGATACTCGATCAGGGTTGATCCCATATATTCGATAGACCTCGGGAGAGGCTATCACTGCCCCCGTTAGCACGTCATGTTTAAAGCTCCCTGTGTGACTCAACCTTTGGGCCTCGAGCAAGCTTTCCTCACTGCGTCGCAGGTTCTCTACCGCCGTCTTGCGTTCGTCGATGTCCGTCAGTAAGACATACCAGCGCACAATCCGGCCTTCGTGGTCACGAAGGGGCAAGCCACGCGCATGGAACCACCGGTACGCGCCATCTGCGCTACGCAGACGGTGATCAACATCGTAGGGATCGCCGGTCTCGACCGAATGTCTCCATGCGGCGACCGCCTGCGAAAGGTCTTTAGGGTGAACTACATCACTAGCGGTCCATTCCTTCAGGTCTTCGAGTGTCTTGCCGAAGAATTCGAGAGCTTGGCGGTTCACGAGTTCCACCTCGCCCTCCGCGGTCATGGTTGCCACAAGTCCCGCAATTCCGTCGAGGATCAGGCGAAAGCTTTGCTCGCTCTCGTGCTGAGCTTGCTCTGCCCGTTTTTGGTCCTCGATGTCGATGGACGTCCCGACCAGCCTCAACAACTTTCCTGACGAATCCTGCACCGGGACGGCGCGGTTCAAATGCCAGCGATAGGCGCCGTCGGACGCGCGGCGAAAGCGCGCCTCAAAAGCGAAGCCCTTTCCAGATCGAAATCCCTCCCAATAGCTCGCCCAAGCGTGCTCATGATCGTCCGGATGAAGGGTGGTCATCCAGGCCTGTGGTGAAGACTGCCCCGTGTATTCTTGGGACTGCTGGCTTGCGAAATCCGGCATGCCATTCGGTAGTGCCGTCCAACTGACGGCGGGCAGCTGTTGCAAAATGTCAACTTGAAGTCTGAGCGACTCTTCGGCCCGCTTGCGATCGTCAATGTCGAGATTAACTCCGATCCAACACAACAGGGTTCCGTTGGGACCCCGAACAGGCTCGGCGCGACCGAGGAACCATCGGTACCCTCCTTCGGCGTTACGCACACGAAAACTCACCTGACCGGCGGAGCCGGTTCGTAAACAGTCCGACCAGACTCTGCGTGTCTCTTCGCCATCATTCGGATGCAAGAGAGGGATGTGGGAGTCCCAATCCGCGCCGGTGTCTATGCCGAAACGGAGAGGATGATCCGCTGGGAGACCGAGATAATCGGCGGTCCGTACATTCACAAACGTGAGCGCGCCGCTGGGCCGAGCGTACCAGGCATAGGCTGGGACGAGGTCGAGTGTAACTTGTAATTGTGCTTCAAGTGGCGAGTGCTCATCAAGAGCGCCGTTGACGTCGAGGCCGGTGACATCCATAGTTTCGCTCCCCGCTATCTAAACTTCGCGAAGGCGATCAATTCAGCGGTTAACGGGAACCATCAAATTTTCGCATATGTACAAGAGATCGTGGCGATGTGGCGCTTCACCAGCAGCAACGGCATCACCGAAGGTTTTCACGACAAAATGGAGCTCATCAATCGGCAAGCTTATGGCTTCCGCAACTTCCACAACTACAGACTCAGAGTGAAGGTGTTATGTTCTTAGAAATCAGTTGTTCTGGGTCGGCCTGTGGCAAGTTTGGAGCCGTTGGCGCCACGCGCTCGTTTTCGTTGAGCCCGACACGGGAGTGCGCTGGCAACGGGCCCGCTACGTGATTTTGTCGCCCCTTTAAAAAAAGGGAACGGACCCGCCAATTGCCCTGACGAGATAGCCGTATTCGCCTCAGCGACCATCCGCACCAGAGCGGCAGCCCGAACAAATGTGGACCTGGAGGCGTACAGTAATGCTGATGAGTGCTTTGGCGCCTCACACCGGTGGTGATTCGCGCCATGTTAATTGGATTGACGGTCGCGCTGGCGAGGACCCTTCCCTGGGCGACGTTGGCCTGCGTGATGTTCTGGTCGCCCCATTCATACCTGGTTGTCTTGGGCGGTATTTGAATAGCTGGGAATGGCCCAAATCAACGTCTATATTTCGCCGGGAGAGTCTTCGCGCCCGATCGCTCCGCTCCGACGTGTGGGCAAGCGCAATGGCCGCTGGAGTCCTGGCCCTGGCGATAGTCATCGCTCTTCAATCCGCCGTCAGCCAGCTAGTCCACATGCCCGCATCGCCGGGGCCATCGCTCTCCGCGTATCCCTGGTACACCGTCCGGCCTGCACTCGTGATGGGTGGCGCCGTTGCGGGGTTCGTGAGGAAGCGGCATTCCGAAGCGGCATTCCTGAGGATACATGCAATCCATGATCGAACGGAGACACGGCCCAGTGATCGCAATCGTGGTGGTTTCCGTCGCCTTCGCCGCCGCTCATTTCGGGCACGGCGTGGCACAGACGCTGCCTCGTCTACCTTTTTATTTTGCGATAGGAGTGATCTATGGAGTGCTCACGTACCGAACCGGCTCTATTCTTCCAGCCCTTGGCCATTCTGTAGCTCTTCCTGCACGAGCTGTTCGGTTTCGAGTTTAAGCTTGATCTTCATGCTACCCCGCTGGTTCCAGCCTCCAATTCCATGATCTCACGCCATGGCCCTCAGCCTGGACCTTCTTAATGGGTGTTTTCACCTAGGGTACTTTACTAGGCCAACACTTGCGTACAAATGCTAGCCTAGTAGCAGAGAGGGTCCACGCGCATGGAAAACGATGGCGCCGCGCTGATCCGTGGCGTCCACCTCACCAAGAAGTTCCGGTCCGGGGAAACGGAGTTGGTGGTGTTCTCAGATTTGAACTTCGAAGTGGCGCGCGGCGAGCAACTTTCGCTGGTGGGTGAGTCCGGCACCGGCAAGAGCACTCTCCTCTATCTGCTGGGTGGTCTGGACAGGCCTTCCAACGGTGCGATATACTTCGATCAAAAGAACATCTTCAGTCTTCCGGAAGCTGAATTATCGGAGTTTCGCAATCGGGAGATTGGCTTTGTTTGGCAGAATCACTCGTTGTTGCCGGAGTTCTCAGCGCTTGAGAACGTGATGATGCCGCTGCTGATACGGGGTGCTAGTGTAACCGAAGCCACGCCA
>Ga0210406_10007115_pt1 | contig 11450 bp, 3 predicted proteins | sample IncBWC30MmetaG_FD_155454 | JGI IMG/M metagenome (GOLD analysis project Ga0210406, IMG submission 155454) | Forest soil microbial communities from Barre Woods Harvard Forest LTER site, Petersham, Massachusetts, United States - Inc-BW-C-30-M | ecosystem: Environmental > Terrestrial > Soil >... | reverse complement strand
GTCGAGAGTGAACGGCAGCTGAACTTGTTGGCCGGCATCCGATTTGTCCGCCGCCGGGGCCGAGGGTGCGGCGGCGTGCGCACCCGGCTTGCCATTCGCGGCCATGGCGCTGCGCGCCAGTTTGGCAGTGCGGGCCGCCGAATCGCCGCTGCCCGCGTCCATCTTGCCCGTCAGGCTCATCGTTTGCAGCGTGCGCCAATCCTGCAGTCCACCGCGCGCGGCCACATGCCTCTCGACGATTTGCGCAGCGGTCAGGGTGGAATGCGACTGATTGTCGGCTGCCGCCAGCCCTCGCGAAAAGCACAGGCACACCACCAAGCTCAATATCAGTGGCCCCTTGGCTCGCGCCGATGAAGCCGCGCGATTCGTCATGGTGTGCAAATGGTGTATTGACATAACCTACCTCAAGTGTGTGTCGGCCTCAGCCGCATTAGCTTCGTTGACTCGGAGATTCGCTGCTAGTCCACGACGAGTCCCTGGGCGCGAAATTGCCCGATCACCACGTCGACACGGTCGCCGCGCTTCACCAGCCTGCCCTTGTTGGAAAAGGCAATCCAATAAGACTTCCCCGCTTCGGGATCGGTGCTCTGGCGCAGTTGTCCTATGTTTTCGAGCGCCGGAACCACCAGCTTCACGCCGGCGCGCGGGTCGATCAACGACGGCTCCGACTTCTTCTCATTGAGCGCCTTGGCTCTGACAGGGTCGAGTACCCGGTAGTTGAAACGAATGACGATGCCTGACTCTGCCCATCGAACGCTCAGCGCGTCCACGCCCCAGACGGCACGGTAATACTTGCCCGCTCGGCCTGCGAAGCGATCGGGCTTATAGGGTGACGAAACCGCGGCCGACTTGGGCGTGGCGGAGGCAGCTTTCGAGTTGTCTTGCGTCGCTTGCGCGGACGCAGCGGCGAGCAGTGTCGTCGCGAGCATTCCCGCCACTACATATCCGCCGTTGCGCACTCCTCGCATCCTAGTTCTTGGGGTGCAGCAGCCGCTGGCAGGTTTGGACCGCATCGGGTTTCGCCAGCGACTCCAGCATCGAACTGATCGCCTCATACGTCGATTTGTAGTCGTCCGACTCGAGCACCGAAGCCACCTCTTTTGGCGGGAGGCTTTGCACGAGTTGCTTAACCTGCTCGTGAAACTTCGCCGCCTCCTTGGGTTCGCTCTTGCCGCAAAAGTCGATGGTGGCTTGCAGATTGGCCAATGATTGCGGAGTAAACGGCATTTCAGCATTCGCCAGCTGCGGCGCTATCACAATAGCAAGCGAACATACAATTCGATCAAGCTTTATCACAATTGCGCTCCTTAACTTCGATGCCGTCGAACAAGGCGATGCCGCCTGCGAGAATCATCGCAGGCGGCATCCAATCCAAACGACTTTTCATTGTTATCGAATCTACTGTGCCGTCCCATTGATTGCTGCCGACTGCGTCCCAGCGGAATCAGTGACATTTAGCGTAATGGCCTTTAGTCCCGGCGACTGACTTGTCAAAGGCTTGAATTGCACCGCAATAAAGCAGGCGTTCCCCACAGCCAAGGTCGCCCCGCAGTTGGAGCCGAGATTGGCGTAATTGGCCAGATTCGCCGCCGTGCCCGACAAGACATTGGCGATGCCGGTGAGCGGCACATTGCCGGTGTTCCTCAGAGTGAAGAACTGCATCGGATCAAAATTGCACATGATTTGTCCGATCACACCCGTGCCCGGGCAGTTACGTACGCGGCTGACGGTCCACGTCGGCGGCGTCAAGCTGGCGGTGCGCACGGCCGCAACCCCCGTTCCATTCAATGCCACCTGGCTATCGGCCGCCGCATCGAAGCTCGCATCGCTGGAGTGAATGGTCAGCGTTGCGTTCGCCGCACCGGTCGCCGTCGGCGAGAACGCCACCCTGATCGTGCAGCTCGCGCCTGCCGCCAAGGTGACGGCCGTACCGCAGCTGCCGCCTGCGGCTCGCGAGTAAGCGGTCGATGAGAAGCTATAACTGATGCCAGTCAGGGTTGCATTCCCGATATTGCTCAACGTCACGGTTTGCGCGGCGCTGGTCGTGGTGACCACGACATTTCCAAAGGTCAGCGATTGCGGCGTGACATCGAGATCAGCAGCAGCCGGAGGGTTTTGCACCTCGACCGCGCCAATGTCGGACTCGGCACCCCTCGGCCTCGGGTTGCCGAAGAAGTCGGTCGACGGAGCCACCGCGTCGTTGCCGTGATCGATGGCCGGCGAACCCAAGGCCAGCGCGTAGTTGCCGAGCGTGACTCCCGTGACGGGGTTCGCCATCGCCAGGGGACCCCAGCTCAGGTTGACCCAGTTGTTGCCCTCGTCCACCGTGGCTGCCGGCGTGAGGCTAAATATCGGGTTGGGCACGGTCGCGTCCGAGATGCCCGGGGGCACCTGGTAGCCCATCGAATGCAGCTCGGGCGGAACGCGCGAACCGTTGCAGTACTGGCTAACGAGGGTCGGATTCGTCCCCAGGTTATTCGCGCCGGGATAATCGGCGGCGTCGGTCAGCACCGAGTACTGTGGCGCGAGCGTGATGGTCGAGCCGTGGTCGCTCGGCCCCGCGTCGCCGCGCACACCGATGTCCCAGTAGCTCGCCGCCGCCGGGCACGCGCCCGTCGAGGTCTGACTCGACGCTGCCGTTGAGGTGAACGCGTTATACAGCGAAACCACGTTCTGCTGGTATTGCGCATTCATGCCCCCCACGCCGATGTAAAACGCGCGGTTTTGCCAAAACACATCGTTCGCCAGATAGGGATAGGAGAAGTGCCTGCAATTAGGATGATTTGCCGGACAGGTGATCGTTGTGGGCAAATTCGCGTCCAGGACCGCGCTGTTTTGGATGCTCACCAGGCCGGCGGGCTGCGGTAACGATGCCGTGCCGCAGTTCGCCGTGCACGTGGGGCCTTGGCTGCTGGCCAAGGGGGCCCCGAACGTGTTGAAAAGCACGCCCGACGAAGCAGTGGTGTCGTTGGAAACGATCGTGTTGTTGATGATGTTCACCGCCAACGCATCCTGCAGCGATATGCCGGCGCCGTCCCAGCCGGCGACGTTGTTGGCGATGATGTTGTTGGTGACATTGATCGAGTACCAGCGGCTGGGCGTCGTCGGGAAGTTGACCACCTCCGAGCCGTTGACGTTCTGCAATCGAATGCCGCCGCCGCTGCCGCTGTCCGCGGAGTTGCCCATGATCAGGTTGGCGTTGATCACGAGGTTCGGACCCGCGCCGTCGCTCGGCCCAATGGTGTTGGGAGCCGACAGACAATCCGCGTCCGTCCCGATGGAGCATGGAGGGTCGATATCGGGCGCGCCCATGATGAGGATGCCGCCGCCGTTGGTGGGGATCGTCGGGTTGGTGCTCTGGTTGAACAGAATCGAGTTGTGCTCGATGTCGCCGTTGTAGCTGAAGCCAAGGTGGCCCACGCCGCCGCCGTCACCGGTGCTCAGATTCCCGCATACCCAGTTGTATTGGAACTTGTAGTAGTCGGCACCGGTGCAGAAGCTGACGCCGCCCGCCCCAGCGGGTGTGGCGGAGAACAATTCGTCGCCGGTGGAGGAGTTCAACGACACCGAGTTGTTGTGAATGTTCACGTTCAGGTTATGGCAGTACGGCAGCATAAGATTCGTAACATTGCTGGACTGGCAAGAGCCTGGATCCGCGTTGATGGCTCCTGCGCCGCCGAGGTACCCAGGGGGAAATTCGCCTTGGCCGACGTTGATGCCGCCCGAGAGCGTTCCGGCATTGTTGTAGATCCGGTTGTTGGCGATTTCCAGGTTATGTCCCCAGGCGTGCACGAAAACGCCGCCGCCGCCCTGCGAACTGTTTGTGATACCGAGGCCATCGATGCGCGACGGATTGCACTGGAAGTTGCTGGGGAACGGATTTACGTCGGTACTCGTATTAGGTCCGCACCCTGTGCTGGTGCTGGTGCTGCTCGTAAGAAGCCGGGTGCCCGTCGGGAACGTGTCGGCTACGAACGGGTTCGACGGGAAGTTGACTCCCTTCGACAATACCGTGATGGCCGCTCCTTCGAGCGCGCCCATCAAGGTTGGCTCCTGCAGCAGCTCGGCCAGGTTACCGTTGAGCGTGGCGTCCCAGCCAACGGTGGCTTCCAACGGCAACCGGTCGACCTGCGGATTGTTGCTGGTCGGTACAAAGTACTTCCACCCGGTCCCCGGACAACTGGCGGCGCTGGTCGGATCATAGGGATTGGTCCCGCCCGAGCCGGTCGAGGGAGTGCCGTTGAGCGCCAATCCAAACAGACAATTCACCTGCTGGCGCCATGGAATGAGTTTACCGGCGGGGTGGGTATTCGCATTAATGATGCTCGAAGCAGCGCCGACACCCTGCAGCCGGACCGGCTTCCACATGAGCAGCAATTCGTTGTACACACCGGGAGGAACGATGATCAGATCGCCGGGCGCGGCGCCATCGATCGCGCTCTGGATGGTGGCGCCTGCGGCTAGGCGGGTCGGAGCTTTACCCCCGACCGTGACCGTGACCGAGTCGATCGATTTCTTGCCATTTCCTGCCGTGATGACCAATTCACCGCAGCGCGCCTGAGACCCACCGTATTGCACTTGCTGCTGCACGGTGCACACCGGCACGTTGGTCGCCGGCGTTCCGCCGGGCACGGTAACCGTGATTTGCGTATCGCTCCAACCCGTAATGGGCGCGGTGATCCCACCAATGGTCACACTGGACCGTGTATTGCATGTCGCGTTGCCCGCAGTTGGGCTCGTGCATCGCGTGCCAAAGCCATAGTGGCGGGTTATCTTTTTCTGGTTGTACGGAACTGTCGTGGCCGACGGCCCGGAATACGCATTGTTGTTCACGAGCTGGTCGCCCAGCGCATTGATGGTGACGGTGTTGCCGGCCGCGCTGACCCAGGGTCCAACCCCATCGCCATCAACCCTGCTAACCGCAGGAGTGGCATCCGGATAGGCGCAATCCGGATTGTTGTACCCCGCGCCCGCGAAGGCAGACGTGGGCACCACCGGCGTATCCATGTATTGGGTTGCTCCCGGCATGAAGGGGATTTCGTAGCAGAACTGGCTGTACGACGGGTTGAAGAGCGGATCCGGGGTCGCTCCGGTGCCCGGGTCGTTCATGCACGTGACCATCATCTGGGGCGCGAACCCTGTCGGATTGGGCGGGTTGACTTCCCAGCTCGAGTAAGTCATGCCGTTGTAGGCACCCCAGTGATCGGAATAGACGCGGGAAACCTCGGTTCCGGTCCAGTCTTTGATCGATATCGGCAGATCCGGCGGCGCAAACTTCTCGCCGAACTGCGGCGAGAACGGGTCGAATTCCGACGTGAAGTCGTCCGTGATGACGCCGGCGAAGTGGGCTGCCGCTTGCGTCGAGGTGAAGATGAAGAATTCCGCCTGCGACGATGTCTGATCGTCGAGCGTGACTTCCTTGCGATCGCAGAGGTTGCGCGTCGCGCCGGCAAACGGAGCCACTTGCGCCGCCTGCGGGAACAGACTGAGGTAGTCCGGGACGATGCGCGACGCACCCACGCAGGGCCAGAAGGTATCCACCGTCGGAGTGTCGCCTTCGTGGCTGGTCAGCGTTTGGATCCGGCCCAGAGCGTTCGTCAAATTCTGAGCGTTGTTGGCGTTGTAGTTGGCGGCAACTTGCGCCTGGTCGGGCATGATGTAGATGGCGGAGCCTAAGCCGGGGAACTGCACCGTCGCGGGCGCAATGTAGGTGTCGCCGATCAGAATGTTTTTGTCCTCTTCCTTGACGAGCTCATAGCCCGGCGGCACCACCACTTCGACCACGTACTTGCCCCTTGGCAACATCGGGGTGCCGAAGCGGTAGGGATCGCTCGAGTCAGGATTGGTCACGCAACCCGTACAGTTCGTCGCGGTGGGTTTTCCCGTCTTGGGATCCATGGCGGTAACGCTGGGGAACTGGTACATGCCGTCATACGGCGCCGGCTGCAGTTGATTCCAGTTGTGCATGCCGTCGTAGCATTTGTACTGGGAGTTGTTCGGCAGCGCGGTCGGGGCGGGTCCGCCGTGCTGGGAATTGTACACGTTGAGGTAATTGGGCTGGTTTTGCAGCGAGAAAAAGAAAAGATCGGCGGTCGACTGGCCAGGGCAGTTCATGTTGGGAACGTTATCGGACCGGAACCCCTGGGCCCAATTATCCCAGCTGGTGGTTGTGGTGGTGTCGACGAGCTTCAGGGATTGGCTCCCATCCGGCGCCGTCGTCTCCTGGTAGAGATTGATGGTGACACCCGGTACCAACGGTTCCCAAACGTTTTGGGTACCGAACTGCGGGTCGTCAAACGGCCGGGTCGAGGAATAGACCACGTGGCCCCGAATGCCGCCGTTCTCGGTGGGCGCATAGGGCTTCTTGCCGAACTCGAGGAAATTGTTCTGTCCGGAAAATCCCTGCCAGCCCTCGGTCAATACCCACGGGGGATCGATACGGCCGGTGGACATTTGCGTAACCGTAGGATCCGGACCGCTGGGGCCGCCAGACACGGGTCCCGTCGCGATCGAGAAATTGTTGCAGTCTGGGTTGTCGCAATAGACACCGCCCGGCACGCGCAGATTCATGGGCAGCGGGAACAGTTCTACCGTGTTCGCGAGGTTCGCGGAAATTACCGCGGACATGTTGCACTTCGGGTAGGGGGTTGACCCTGTTCCCGACCCATCTCCGCACGACGCCGAGCCGTCGGCCGGGCCGCCGGAATCGTAAACCACGTGGGTCCCCGTGTTCTTGTACCGCGTGACGTCCGTTTCAATCACGTACCAATTGAATAGCGGGAACTCCTCGTTGAAGGCGACGTAGCCGTTGAGGTCGGTGCTGCTGCGGTTCGAGAAGCTGCCATCGCGGAACCGCACGTTCGTCTTCACCAGGGCAAGTCCTGGTTCGGTCGCGGGCTGGGAAACACCGTCGCCGTTCGTGTCGATGAAGGTACGGGCGTAAAAATTCGCCTGCCACTGATTGGCCGCGATGTCCCCCATGTTGACGAGCTTGCCTCCTGCAAGCCGGACAGGCGTCGAAAGGCCGTCCACGAGCTGATCGTTCCACTCATCAAAGGTGGTGACTCTCCAATCGCCATCCGGAAGACCCGACAGGGTGAACGTCCCATCCTTGTCGCACTTGGTGAACGCAAAATCCTCGCCGTCCGGGTCTCCGAAGCTCACATAGCACTGGGTGAACGCGAAGCTGTCACGCGTACCACTGCTATAGAGTCTTTCATCCGGCGTGCGGCTCATGCGCTCCGTGGTGACCTTGCCAGTAACGCTGTTGCCGAACGGCACGCCATTCGTGACACCGCAACCGGAGCCGGTGATGTTGACGTCCGCGCCGTTGCAGACGCCGGCAAGGCGGCTATTGATGATGGCCGGATTGGCGAAGCCGATGGATACGTGGTAGCCCGATGGTCCATATTCCTGGAAGAAACTCGGCTCGCCGATTCGTAGGAAGGAATCGTGCGCCTTCTGTCCGTCAAGTGTATTGGTTTGAAGCCACTCTTCTCCTCGGGCGATCCGATCAGCCCCCGGCCTGGCTATCACGCCATACCTTCCCGGCATCATATTGGCGACCACAATCTGGCCCGCCAGCGGAGACAGTGTCACGCCGTCCGATTCATACTTGGGACAGGTGACGATTACGCCCGTGATGGCGTCTTGATGGTCCGTTGAAATCGGGCAGGCGTTCTTTCCTGTCGCCGGATCGATCGTTCCGTTCAGGCTGTTCGACAGCGGCTGGTTGAACATGTCGTAGTCGACCTGTCCAGTCGCATCTCCGGGACCGCCCGCATCATCCATGATGACCACGGCGAATTGCCCCAGGCCTGGCTCGTTGGGCGACAGCACGTCGACTCCACCGCCGCCGTCGTGCTCGCCATTGAGCGGAAAGTCGTCCTCGAACACGAATATCGAGAGTTTAGAGGGCGGGAAAGGCGTCGGTTGGGCGAAGATGGTGACGGCCTTTTGCCCCACGGCGATCGGGGCCCCGCCCATGCCGTGGCCGCAGGCGCCGGGCGCTGTGGCATTCGCCGACCCGTTGCTACAGTCGGCCGAAGAATTGGCATTGGTCGTAGGATTGGCCGCGTCACCCGGCAGGATCGACAGGTAGTAACGCTTGGTCGGATCCAGGTAGACCTGACTGGGATCTACGGGTGTCTGTTGTGCGGCGGTCGTCCGGCAAACACCGTCGCCGATATCACATACCGCGGGCGCGCCCAAGAGCGTCTGACCCGTCTCGCAAGCGATCGCACCCGAGGGTCCCGTGCATCCCGTCGCCACCACCGGCATGAAGCTGGTGTGGAAGTTGGTGCCGAATGTCGGCACGATGGAGGTGCCGGTGTTCGTCGTCTGAGTGGGGTCGACGTAGAAGGTTCGGTCTTCTTCGATGATCCAGCGATAGTCGTTGATCACGGTTTTCTTGTCAGTACCGTCCAAGACCGTCACGGCGAGACCGGACCCCGCGGGGAAATTCAACGTCACCTTCGCGGTGGAAGCACTGAGCGTCCCCTGCGAGTTCTGCGCCTTGTAGGTAAAGGAGTAGGTACCTGTTCCGGGGACGAACGCATTGAACGCGCCCGTCGAGTCCACCGAGACGCACGGCGGCCCTACCGGGGGGCTGGCCGTACTATCGCAAACGGCCATGCCGGCGATCGTCGACGTGGCAACCGTCAGAGGATAGCCCAACGCATCCTTATCAACTGACAGGATGCCCGGTGACTTGATGCTGATAGAGGTGGCTACGGTCGATGTGTAAGTGATGTCGCTAACGCTGATGCCGGCGCTCGATTCGAGGCAGGTATCGGTTGGGCATGCGCCCAGTGTCACCTGAGCGCACGCCCCCCCCGTGGTCGCTCCATTGGCGCAATAGGTGAAGGAATCCGACGTGGTCGACGTGGTGCCGACGTTCGGAACATACGTAAAGGTGCCGTTCGTGTTGAGCGTCACGGTGCCGTTGGCGGGCGCAGTCACAACCTTGACACCCAGAACATTGACATCGTTCGCGATCACACCCTTGGCCGGATCCGACACAACGACTGCCCTGCACGGAGCCGCAGGGCACGGGAGCACCGAGTTGTAGGTATCCGGGTTGGCGACCGCGCCCGAGAATGTGGGGACGGCAGAGAGTGCGGCGCCGTTTACACCGATGTACGCCAGCATCCCGGCATCGCGCGACGTTGCGTTGCCCGACAGGCTCAGTTCGCGGTCATATACAGGGAGGGCGGTCGTGCCCGCCGCGGGCACATTGACCGTCACGTCGTACGTCTTGCCTGCGGCGAGAAACACTTCACTCTGCACGCGGGGAATGCCCGGCAGCGGATTTCCGTCTTCGGCGATCAGCGTGAAACCCGACGGCGGGACCGCCGGTGCAACGGCAGTCCCGGTTTGCGATCCGACGATCGACGGCACGTGCATGCGCAGACCGGCATTGACGAAGCGCACCAGAACGGTACCGGTGATTGGCGTTGCGGCCGTGCCGGGCACTGCAGGGAACAGCGAGGTTGTCGCGTTAGTCTTGTCGAATGCAACGCCATTGATGAGGTAGTACAACGGCGAGTAGTTCACGGCCGGCGGGTAACAGGCGCCATAGGGCGTGGGACTGCTTGCAGGGGTGCTGGGATTGCCGCAGCCACCCGGCAGGCCCGACCACACCATCGTTTCGCTGAAGCTTGGATTGTTGACCGCGACGCTGACCGCGGCGTTCTGGACTGGGTCGATTTCACTGAGCACCAGCGGGACTTCGGCGTTGTAGCTCACGCCGGGATACGCGGTGCCCGCGCTCGTTCCGCTCGGCGCCGCTGTGACAACCAGCACTCCGTACAGGCCCATGGCACCCTGGATGGATGGGTGTGTACCTGACTCAATGAGGTACGTGCCCGGCCGAGGAGCTTTCCAAGTCAGCGATACGGGCGGTCCCACGAGCACTTCGGTCGAGAACGACTGCACGCGATTGCCCTGCACCGGCGGGGTACCCACGCCGACCGGCGCTGCCGTACCCGGCGTGGCGCCGGCGACCGGCCAAGTTACCGGCTGCGCGTTGGTGTGGTCCGGAGACGCCACCGAGGTGGCCGTTGTGCCGAGCCCGCCGCCAAGCTGGCCCACGATCACGAGCGATGTAGGAACGCTCTTGCCATTCGCAAAGGATAGGCTGTTCGTCAGGTTGATCGTCAGATCCTGGCCCGTGGGAACGGTGATCACCACCGGCGACCAACCGGCGGGTATGGCCGGAGCAGTGGTCGTGGCGGGGACTGCGGCCGGGGCGTTCGGATTCGAGGCGGCGCAAGTGGCCGTTGAGCCTGTAACGGGCGCGCCGCAGCTGTAACCCCACATCGGCACCGTTGAGCCGTCCGGCGTGGTCAGGCTGGTCGGCCCCGCGGTCAGATTGACCTGCTGCTGGGCGATGGACACACCACTGGCCAGGAGAAGAACGGAAGCCGCGAGCCCTGATTTGATCAGGAGCGGCTTGAGGTTGTTGGATAGCATTGCGGTTTTCCTCGTTCTAATTCGATTCGTCGATCACGAATTCGCGTGAATCGACCAACATCATCATCAACATGCCGCCGGGGAAGGCGTTGTTGGTGGTAATTTCGCGTTCGTTATGCGAGTGCCACATGAACGCCCACCCGGCCTCGGTGGTATTCGGATTGGCGCTCTTGGCCGACGGCGGATTGGATCCGACCGGGCCGATCGAGCGGGCAGCCGCATTGATGCCTAGATAGGGACTGCCGCTGTACCAGGCACCCACCGTGAAGAGATTCGGATCGGGCAGCGTTACAGGCCCGCCGCTCGCCACATCGCCGAACGGCGCGGCTTGAACGGGTTTGTTGTGATCCTGGCACCACTCGTAGTAGTTGATCGCGCTGATGGCAGATACACCGGTGTTGTAGCCGTTGGCATCCGGAGTACAGGGAAGCTTGGCGTTGGGATCGCCCGAGTTGGGGTTGTGACCGTACATATCCCAGTTGAGGCCTCTGCCGGTGAAGTAGAAAATCCCGTCCATGGCCATGCCAGGCGTCGTCGTGGTGGTGAACAGCAGAGGCCCGGCGAGGCTATTGGGATCCGTCTGGCTGAGAATCAGGTTTCCATCGCGGGCCAGGATGCGAACGTGGTTGCCGTGCTCGTGGAAGGGATGCTGCCAGCGCCCCTGACCAACGATGCGCAGCAGTACCTGCTCGCCCGGATGCATGTGGGGATTGCCGTTGTAGGGCTGGTGCGGGTACATGCTGGCGTAGTGGGGATCCATGTCGTCCGGCATGGAGCGGCCGTTGATCAGGAAGTACGCCGGATGGTACGGCTCGGTCGGAACACTGAGACTGCAGCTCGCGGCTCCGGCCGTGCAGTTCCCCGCTGCGTTGACCTGCGCCAGCGCTTGGCTATGAATGTTGGGATCCATCTCGGAGAACTGGAACAGGTATTCGCGGTCGTAGCAGCTCTTGGCGTGGTCGTATGCGGCCGGCGCG
>Ga0210406_10007113_pt1 | contig 11452 bp, 10 predicted proteins | sample IncBWC30MmetaG_FD_155454 | JGI IMG/M metagenome (GOLD analysis project Ga0210406, IMG submission 155454) | Forest soil microbial communities from Barre Woods Harvard Forest LTER site, Petersham, Massachusetts, United States - Inc-BW-C-30-M | ecosystem: Environmental > Terrestrial > Soil >... | reverse complement strand
CAGAGTCTAGACGATACCGAAAAAAACGTTGCCGGGCTCAGCGCGCCTTTGATTTTCGCGCATCCGCCAGTCGCGATGCCGCGCACCGAACAATTCTAACCAGATCTCCTATGCAAATAAGGCTGGTCCAGCTATGTCCTCTTATTTAACAACCGTCGATAAAGCCGCTAGCACCGGGCTTGGGCGAATCAACATCAAGCAACAACGGAACAAGGTTATCGCTGCGTTCGTTCTGATGAGATGATGTCCGCCGAAACGATTGATCCGCGTAATAATGTTTTCTATTCACACAGTTATATCTTCAATTTCGGGGTGCCGTCGACTGACACCGGAATTCTGGCGGTGTTTCACGTCAACAAATATTTCGATATTTATGGAGGTATTGACGAGGGGTGAATGCTACTTTTAAGGATAATAATAGCTCAGTAGCTTTCGAAGGAGACTTCGGATTGAATTTCCTGGACGGTAACCTGACAACCGTGGCATTGACGCACATCGGCCCGGAAAATGTCGGTAACAACCACGACTATCGTTTCTTAAACGACGTGACTACTACCTGGAAAATCACGAAAGCGCTGACATCGATCACAGACTTGAAACTGGTGTGAACGCTACATCAGCAAACGGTCTGTCTGCGCCGACAGGCGATAGACCTGAAAACACGGAATGCAACGCCCCTCCGATCTGTCGTGATTGGGCGCCAACAGCCGCTACGACGGTCGGATTCGTTGATCGCCGTACGTGTGCCCACCTAAACCGTCTAATCCAATCGTAACCCTCGTCACTTCGGCCAACACCGAACTGTTCCGGTTTGCCGGATACTTCTAGGCAAATAGTGTCAGTTAACAACGATTATCCCGTGAAACTCGTCGCGCCACCTTTCAAAACCCGGGAACTCCTTGCAACGGATATGCACAACACGCGGAAAAATCTCCGACCGAAAATCGGAATGACGATTCTGGCTGCCAGCCTTGGATTCGTTCTGGTTCAGCTTGATGTCTCAATCGTCAACATTGCTCTAGCCAAGATCGGCGCCGATCTCGGGACACCGGTCGCCGGATTACAATGGGTGGTTGATGCGTACGCTTTAGCATTCGCGGCCTTACTTCTGTCAGCCGGAGCGCTCGGTGATCAGATTGGCGCCCGCAAAGGGTTCACCATTGGTTTCGCAGCTTTTGTAGTCGCGTCGCTCGCCTGCGGCGTGGCTCCGGGGCCAATCGCGCTGATTGTTGCGCGTACTGCTCAAGGGATTGGTGCTGCATTGCTAGTCCCGTGCTCTTTAGCGCTATTGAATCAAGCCGCCGCAGGTGACGCCCGATTGCGAGCCAAGGCGGTTAGCCTTTGGACTGCTGCCGGCAGTGTTGCCATGGCGGTTGGGCCGGTACTCGGCGGGTTACTAGTGGATACCTGGGGCTGGCGAAGCATTTTTCTAGTTAATATCCCAATCGGCATCGTCGGCATTTTCCTGACCCAATCGTTTGTAAAAGAATCTGAAACCCGACATCACACCTTCGATCCCGCGGGGCAATTACTGGCGATCCTGGCACTCCTCGGGCTGGTCGGCGTGGTCATTTGTTCTGAAGGCAACGGCTTTACCTCTACTGTTTACGCCGCCCTTATCATCGCGATTATTTCCGCCGTTGCTTTTGTGTTTGTTGAATCGCGGGTTTCCCGGCCAATGCTGCCATTAGACTTTTTTCGGCAACCCACGTTTACCGCGACGACGCTGGTCGGGCTTGGTGTCAATTTCACACTCTACGGTGTTATCTTTGTGCTTGGGCTTTACCTTCAACGAATCCGTGGGTATTCGCCTATCATCAGCGGCCTTGCGTTTTTACCCTTCCCGATCGCCCTCCTATTTTCGAATCTCAGTGCTGGATCGCTCTCCAAAAGATTTAACCTTCGTACTTTGATGGTGATCGGGCTATTAATTGGTGCCGTCGGTTACTGGTCGCTTCATTCCATCGACGCCGGCACCACCTATCTTTCGATGTTGCTGGGATTTATCGTAATCCCGCTGGGAGTCGGCCTAGCAGTTCCTGCTATGACGACGGCACTGCTGACCGCTGCACCCGCCTCCCGATCCGGCGTAGCGTCCGGGGTATTGAACAGTGTGCGCCAAGCTGGCGGAGCTCTTGGAGTTGCCGTTTACGGAGCGCTGCTGAATGAAAAAGGGGTTGCCGGTGTTCAGCTCTCATTCTTGCTGTCAGCTGTACTACTAACCATCGCCGCAATCGTGGCGGCAGCCGGGGTCAATCGAAAATAGTAATCGTTCGACGAGGGCTAATTTGATTTCAGCCCAGACCCCGAAGATTCAAAACCGACCGCGAATGGACACGAATGAACGCGAATAAAAGACCGAACATTCGCGTCAATTCGTAGCCTGTCCGCCATAGCTTTTCTTAACCAGAGGCAACTACTTATTCGGGTTGAGCGAAGGCGGATCCATTCGCGGTTGGTTCTTCTTCAGTACCTCTGCTATTCGGCTGGCTCCTGATCGCGAAGCGATGACTTCAGTACCTGCGCGGTCACGAAGGCGTACGCGATAGAGGCGATCACCGTAATGAGTGATAACTTCGATCGCTCTCAGATTCACGACGGCGTGTCTCGCAATCTGGAGGAAAGGATGCCCTCCTAGCCAACGAACTAGATCAGCCAAAGGGTAGTAGGTTCCGAACTCCTCTCGCACCGTATGAACCCACGTACGTCGATCTTGCCGGATTAGCGCGACGACTTCCCGGCGGGAGAGTAGGCGGATCTGGTCTCGATCCCTATCCTTGACCGGCAGTAGCTCGTTCGACGCATCGAGCGGATCTGTCTGTTTCGAACCGGCAGCCTGAATTTGATCCTCTACTCCCGGGGAGGACACATTGTCGAACGGCCGCAGTTGGGCCAAAAGCCGTTTAACCGTCTCCGATACTTGCTCCGGGTCCAAAGGCTTCAGCAGATAGTCTACCGCTCCAAGCCGAAATGCATCGGCGGCCCGACTTGCGTCCCCGGTTGTAAATACTAGAAGCGGCGGCCGCGGCAGCATGGCAAGCCGGGTCGCCAAAGATACGCCATCGGTTGCCGGCAACCTGATATCCACGAAAACCGCGTCCGGTTGAAGGTCTGCACAAAGCTGCAAGCCTCCTTCGGATTCTGCTGCTGAACCGACTACCTCAACCTGATAGGTTTCGTCTAACAAAGACGCTAAGTATTGAGCAGCCAATGGTTCATCTTCAATAATGACCGCCCGGATCCGCACCCACATAAGAACTTCACTGGTACGCGCAGATTTCGTTCCAAGTTCTTTATGCACTGTCTCCTTCGTGAATTGGTAATTACGGACGAGACGGAAATTCGTAAGTACGAACCATCGTACGCAGAGGATTCACAATAAGGAAAGGTCACAAAGGACACAAAGAGAACAACCGCGGATGAACACAGATATACGCGGATCAAATGCAGTACTCAGAGTTTCGATCACTACTAAAAGGGCCCAAGACACTGTTAGCGAAAAAATGGCTTCCATGGGCCAGCACCATGACCGAAGCCCAGAACCCAAATCCGCGTAAATCTGCGTCCATCCGCGGTTGATTCTTTTCTCCGGTTTTGTGCGTTCTTTGCGTTGGATTTTGGGTTTTGTGAGCTGGTGGCCTTTACGTACTGTGATGTTCGACGTTCCGGTTCTGCCACCATTGTAGCCCTTTGAGAAATTGAACGCTCCGGCTGGCCCATTCATCCTCAAGCTCCAGGGTCTTTTCCAGCGTTCCGGCAAAGGGAGTCCAGAGTTCTACAATCACATTCGGCCGATTCCCATGTTTAGCCAGAGTCACAAAAAGGTCAGTTAAAGGTAAACAGCCTTCGCCCACTGGGCGTCCGCGAAAGGCAAAGCCCATCAGGAACTCGACGCGTTCAACAGCAAAGTCCTTCAGATGCACATTGATCGCTTGTCCAGCCAGGTGATTGAGAATCTGGTCCTTGTTCTCCAAAGCGCCGAATGAGTTTGTCAGATCCAAGCAGGCCCCCAGATAACCGTCGCCGAGAGTATTGATCAAATTGGCTAAATCCCGGGTCGAGTATGCCTCATAGTTTTCGAGAGCGATCTTAATATCTGCGTCGCGGAACGCTGGGAGTACCTCGCGTAGATCTCGTTCAACTTCCTCCAGGGGCGGAGGTTGCCCATGCCATCCTGCCATCGTGCGGATCAGTTTAGCTCCAACCTGTTTCGCGATCCGAAGATAGTTGAGTAGGTGAGAGGGCGTCACCCCTCGTGTGCCAATTTCGATTTCGACATTCCGGTGGATGGCAACTGAGCGGAACTCGTCTAAGTCCGCGATCGAGCATTCGTGCAGTGGAAGATTATCGACCACCTGAACGACTTCGGCTCCCACCCGGCAAGCATTGTTCACTAGATCTACGGGTTTCAGCAGCCGCGCCGGTATATGGTCCGAAATTGTGCCGACGCCCCAAGGATACGTCCAGGAACCGATCCCAATTTTTCCAAGCCGCGAAGTGGAGTCCGTGCTCATGAAGTGCTTTTTGTGGAAGAAGATTCTAGTTTTGGCATCATAGCCCAACCTCGGGTGCCACTTTTCCTCCTTCGTCTCGTATTCCCAAAACTACGGCGGACAGGCAGGGCACCTTTTACTAACCGGTCATACCCAGGGTTAAAACCCTGGGCTGTTCTGTGTAGCCGCTTCCGACTTCGCCCCATCTCCTCCTTTAGCTACGTCGGATAAGTCGAGGCAAAGTCCGAGACGTCCCGTACGCGACAAATCAGCTATTGCCCACCACTACTATTGGCTATCCAGTTGCGAGCCTAAGGCGAGCTACCGCGTACGGTGGTAGAACGGTTGATTCGCCAGCGAATTCGCATTCCAAGGAATCCATGGCGTTTAAATCTTTCGTCGCTCGCTCAAATTCCATAGCCGATAAGATAGAAACCGTCCCTGTCAGTTTTGGAGTTAGTTCAACACTTTTTGTCTGGTCGGTTAGATTCGCCACCCACAACTCAATGCCGCCGTTTTGCTTTGTCGCGATTGCTTGGATTTCGTCAGGTGTGGAAACCTCCAAATCGACCAATGGCTGTCCGCGCAGGTGAGTAAGGCCCTTCACTACATGATAGACTGGATAAATCCCGCCTTTCTCATCGAACCAAGGTTGCGGATAATCCGTCTTGGCGTAAGCAATACCGAACTCTCCAGTTCCACCGCCCAGGGTCAGGGCCGATGCACCGCCCTTCGCAAAACGTGCCATAAATCCGACTGACCAAGCCGCTGCAAACAATCCGCGTTGGCGCGGATCCATGCCGTTCATTGCCTGACGGATGTTGTGCGGATTCGGCATCGGCGCTTCGCCGTACGGATTCATTCGCAACCCGATTGCGCTCGGGCCGACATGGTAAGGTTTATCTTCGATGAACGAACGAACCGTTTTTGCTAGATACGGAAGCGACTCTAAACCTTCCATCGCCGAACGATCATCGCCGGCGTGAAAAATTGCCACGGTCGTGAAGGTCACAAAATCGAGAAGATCGAGTGGCGGCTTTTTGCGGTTTAACTCAGTAAAAAAGCTGAACATCCCTCCTCCAAGGCGAGCGCCTGGGAAGGCATTGCGCGCCGCTTGATAACAGGCCTCTAAGGGTGGGCATGGGGGCCAGGGACTGCCTGGAAGTGTACATTTCAAATCCGGTGCCGGGGATACCATGACGGTAGAGAACGGATGGCCTAACCCGGCAGCTCCGCGGCCGGCTTCCCTAATATCTTCCTCAAAATTCTCCACGCTAGGGATGACGAACTCGAGCCAGAGCTCAGCTCCGATTTCTTTGCCGACCTCAGCCATCTGCCTCAGATCCTTGTGGGTGTGTCCCAACCGAGGGTCGTAGTGGCAAACAAGGTGAGCCGGCGCCGCATCCTTTATCACCGCAACATTTTCTTTGGTCGTAGCAGAGTCCTTTGGATGCAGCCCAATTCCAAGTGGCGGCATGGAACTACCAACAGTGGGTTTGCCAATGACTACGGAAGAACCCCTTTCCTTGCTCTCAATGTTAGCTACCGATCCGGAGACGGATAGTCTGACCTGTTGATCGATCGCTGTGCCCTTTGGAATCGTGTATGGCCAGGGAAGAGCCAGGGGACGAACGTAGGTTTTGTAAGATGCGTCCGTCCAATTGCGCTGATCTTCCATTTCGAAAGTGTCGCCCTCCATCCGGCAGGTCACCTTTAGTCCTGGCAAAAATTCGTGAGTGATCGCCCGCAAATCTCGCATTGGCTGAACTGGATCGATCAAGAGCGGAAACTTGGTTTCCTCAATGCGGCCATCCACGTGCTCGACGGTGCAAGCAGCTCCGGCGACGCCTTCGATCGGATGCAGAACCACGAACCCAGTGCGATTGGTAAGAAAATCGGATATGGCGTTTCCTGTTCCGGAAAAGCTCAGCGAGCCATTAGCCTCACCGGTGATAACGGCAGAGTAACGAAATTCTCCTTCGACCACCGCTTCATATGAAACGCGAAACGATCCCGGCGCTTCTTGCACCTCCAGCTGAGAAATCTTCGGCGCATAGGTGCCCCAATTCTTGTCCCGGACAATAAACGAAATGGCCCGGATCATCTCGCGACCGTGATAGCGGATGTGGCGAAGATTGCCGGCATCCAATTCTGCGCTTAGAGGACCGGCCTCGAGAATCCGAGGTGCTTCGACGGATTCATCGGTTCCGTAGACACGGATCGAATTTGAGATTTGGATTGGCATAAACTAATGCGGTAGGGACGAGCTCTTGCTCGTCTTAGATTTGGTAGGGCGAGGCTCCGGAACGATTACAATTCTATTACGAAGAGGTAGCACTCGCGTTAATGCTCGCGGGACTACAGCGGAAGGCCGTCGAGGCGTTGGGACTGTGCGGAGCATCTGTAATAAGGGGATACTCATCGGGTACGCGCTGAACGCGTTACCAGGCGGACCCAATTCGGAGAAAGTGCAACACTCCGATACTCCATTACTCCACCACTCCACCACTCCGCGGGAAAGGACTCGAGGACGACGACGAGGACGAGGACGAGAACGAAGCCCATCACGAGAATGTGCAATAAGGCCAAACTCATGAAGTTCTGCTGGAAAGAAGTCGTTCGATCAGAACCGCGGTGATGATCACGGCGCCAATCGCCGACCCTTGCCAGAATGGGGACACGTTCAGCAGGTTAAGGCCGTTCCGGATCATCACCATAATCAGTACGCCGATCAAGGTTCCGATGATGGACCCACGTCCGCCATACAAGCTGGCTCCTCCAATCACGACGGCGGCAATCGCATCGAGCTCGAGTCCGGTGCCAGCCACGGGATCGATGGACATGACCTGGGCGGAAGCAAAGGTAATTGCGACCGCGGATAAACCGCCGGAAATAATATAAGGGATAATGCTGAATGTGAGGACATTTAGCCCTGCGGTTCGAGCGGCCTCTCGATTCGAGCCAATCGCGTAGATCGTACGTCCGCCCTTCGTGTAATTCAGATAACCCCAAGCCAAGGTATAAAGTATCAACAACGTGATCACGTGAGCCGGGATCCCAAAGACGTTGGTATAAACGATGTTGCCGAAGCTGTCTGGTAGATCGGCGATCGCGCTCGCACCCGAAAAGATATAGGCAAGGCTCCGGCCAATCGCCATCACGCCCAATGTAACCACGAATGCGGGCAGCCCGAATCGAGCGATCAAAATCCCTGAGAAAAGACCAATCCCACAACCTGCCAGGATGGCGAGAATGATGGCAAATGGTATCGGAAGATGCTCGAGTCCCCGTCCCAGCAACACGCCGGTACAGCCGGCTACTGAACCGACCGAAAGATCAATCCCGCCGATTAGAATCACAAAGGTCATTCCAATCGCCACGATCCCGACGACCACCGATTGATCGAGAACGTTGAGGAGATTGTTAGAGGTTAGAAAATGGGGAGAGAGGAATGTCAGGACCACGGCAAGCAGCAGCGCCAAGCCCAGCATCCGGACCTCCAGTCGCCCAACTAACTCGCCCGTTACTGAACGTTTGCCATTCGCGGAGCGTGCTTCGCTCGTGAGGCCGCTCCGGTCGGCGTTGTGGAGCGCTGCCTCGCTCTTGTCCTCAGTAGCTTTAGCGGAGGAGGATGCGAGGCCGGTACGGTCGGAACCGTGGACCGTCGCCTCGTTCTTGGGGTCCGCGCGATCTTTTGAACTGGGGGAATACTTCGAATTCATCGCTTGCTAATGCGGTTTAGCGAGGCTGCCTACGAGAGTCTCTATTCGGCTCTGGACATCCTGCGCCTGCGGTCGCGTTGCATGCGCAGGAACGGTCACTCCGATCCAACCCATATCATGACCACGATCGCTTCGAACCGAGAGTAAAAGAGTGGCAAGCTGATTTTCTGGCTCCACAACGAACTCGTTTGTTTTTGCGTTAAGAGCAGCCGGAATCCGAGTATCGCTGATGTTTGGCGTCTCCGCTGTCCGGAAACCGGGATCAGCCTGCGGATTTGCCACAACTGTGTACAAACAGAAGAGGCGTTCCTGATCGATCAATGTCCAAAAAGCGGCGCCGTTTAAGTCGCGCGCGATATCTCGCAAAAACGCGCTGTTCTGTTCCATCGAAGTTCGGGGAGCGGCAAAAAGCGTAAGCTTCTCTTCGTTCAGCATAGCGCTCGGTACGTCGGCGATGGAGACTCCGTCGCTGATTACCACAATCCGTTCGCAAATCTGTAAGAGCTCTTCGAAATCGGAAGAGACCACCACAATACCGACTCCCCGATCGGCCACCTGATGCAGCATCTCGTAGATCGATGTTCGGGTTCCGATATCCACTCCCTTAGTTGGCTCATCCAGAAGCAGGAGTGACGATTCCAGCAGAAGCCAGCGCGCCATAATAATCTTCTGCTGCATGCCTCCGGAAAAGTTGAGCAGGCTGGTGTCCAGGCGCTTAGCCGGTAGCCCGAGTTGCTCCAGCAATCCGTCTAACTTCGTTTTTCGATCAGAATAGCCGAGGCCAAATTTACGGGAGGCGGCCAGGTGTCCCAGCAACAGGTTCTCTCGGACGGAGAAATCGGGCACAATTCCTTGCACTCGCCGGTCTTCGGCGACAAAGCCGACACCAGCGCGAATGGCATCCGTGGCCCGTTTTGGCGTAAACGTTTTTCCATGAAGATGGAGCTCGCCATGTTGTCGCGCGCGAAGCCCAAAGATCGTCTCCATGGTTTCCGAGCGACCCGCTCCAACGAGGCCGCCCAATCCCAAAATTTCTCCCTGGTGCACCGTGAACGAAACGTCGCGAACAGCCGGCGGCGAAGCCAGGTTTTTAACTTCCAATATAACCGGACGAGGGTATCGCACTCCGCTGGAGATCGAGCCTTGGCGTAACGCCGCTTTCAGCTCTTGGCCGACCATTAGACGAATTAATTCCGCCTGGTTGAGGGAGTTGGTCGCGCGCGACTTTGCCACCGTTCGTCCTTCCCTCATGACGGTTACTCGATCCGTTATCGCGAATACCTCTTCCAGCCGATGCGAGACGAATACCAGCGTGTGCCCGGACCGCTTCAAGGTCGTCATCACTTGAAATAGACGTTCTACTTCCGGCGGGCTTAGGGAAGCAGTTGGCTCGTCAAAAATGATGAGTGACGAATTCAGAGCCAACGCTTTCGCAATCTCCACTAACTGCCGTTGGGCGGCGGAAAGCCGGCGAACCTCGCGATTCAAGGGCAGCGCTTTCTTTTGGCCGAGGCGGTCGAGAATTTCCTCCGCCTTACGCCTGAGCCGGCCGTAGGAAAGCAACCCCGGATTGCCAAGCTCGGCGAGAAAGACGTTTTCCAAAACGGACAGATCAGGGGCAAGCGAAGTCTCTTGCATGACCATGGTGATCCCATGCTGGATGGCTTCGCGTGAACTCCGCAGATTCAAGTGCTTGCCACCGAATGTTATCGAGCCTGCGTCTCTGATAACCTGCCCGGAAATAACTTTGGACAGTGTGGATTTACCGGCGCCGTTTGCGCCTAGCAATCCCATCACTTCGCCCGAATAAATTTCTAACTCCGCGCCGGCCAATGCGCGAGTGCGTTCGAAGGTTTTCTCGATCCCCGTTGCTATGAGGAGGGGCGCCGAAGAGATCTGAGGTGGTCGTATGTTTTCAGAACCCTCGAGCTTCATAACGTTCTGTTATTGCTAAGATCTAAAACCTCCGATCAAGCGCAACCCCAACGGCTCGGCAGCGTGTCAGTTTTAGAACGCTTCTCGGTCAGGTTGAGCCTTTACGCCCTGTGAAAGCGTGTCGGCCTTTCGGGAGCCTCGCCCTACCGACTCAGCCGGAGTAGCCTGAATCGCTACAAAAATGCCTGCGCATTTTTTAGCGATTCAGGCTCACTTCACTTCGTTGGCGAACACGGTTTCTTTAATGGTTGGCAGCACTTCGTCGATATTCTTGCTCGTTACGACCATAATCGGGACAAGAATCTGCTTCTCGACGGTTTCGCCTTTCAAGTGTTTGAAGAGTGCCTCACCCGAACGGACTCCCATGAGGTAGGGTTGCTGCATCCCGGAGGCAACGATTTCTCCCTTCTTCAGCAGATCAACAAATTCCGGAATTCCATCAAATCCGGCGACCAGAATAGTTCCATCCCTGCGCGCAGCCTTGATCGCGCGTAAAGCTCCCATCGTCGGCTGGTCTGTCTCGATAAATAAACCTTTCATGTTCGGGTTGGCGGTCAACATGTCCTGGACGTACTTAAACGTCTCTGTCGCCGAATAGTTCTGCATTTGTTCAAGCGCGCACTCCTTGATCCCGCCCTCAGATAGGGCCTGTCTAAAGCCGGAGGTTCGGAGCTTACCGTTATTTCGAGTTAGAGAAATTGTGACCAGACCAACGGTTCCATCCGCCATTCCTTTCTCTTTCATCGCTGCGACCAGCGCCTTGCCGGTACCGTAAGCTCCCTCTTTGTTGTCCGAGATAATGAAGGAGACGTACTCACCTTCGTTCGTCCCGATGTCAGCGATCACGACCGGGATATTGGCTTTCTGCGCCAGTGCCAGAACGCTCGGGCAAGTGGAGCTGTCGGTAGGCGAAATCACAATGCCGGCCACCGAACGGGCGATGGCATCTTGCGCATTTTTCAGTTGGGTCTGCGCGTCATTACGACTGTCGAACGCTTGGAAGCCGTAGCCTTCTTTTTTGGCGACACTCTCCACTCCCTTAGACAAGTAACGCCAGAACGGCAGATCCAAACCAGGCGTTAGATAAGCGATGTCCTTAGCGGAGGCCGTAAGCTGGACCAAAAACCCGAACGCCATTGCGGCGCAAAAGAGAAAATGAGTGGTCTTTTTCATGGGGGGTACGTAACGCAGCAAACTTGTCAGACAAGTTTTCCGGTGTCAATTCTGGTTCTAGGTTTAAGTTTTAGGTTTTGCGTTCCGGGTTGGGTGCCCCAATCGGAAACCCTGTAACAAGGGAATAGG
>Ga0210406_10007112_pt1 | contig 11452 bp, 8 predicted proteins | sample IncBWC30MmetaG_FD_155454 | JGI IMG/M metagenome (GOLD analysis project Ga0210406, IMG submission 155454) | Forest soil microbial communities from Barre Woods Harvard Forest LTER site, Petersham, Massachusetts, United States - Inc-BW-C-30-M | ecosystem: Environmental > Terrestrial > Soil >... | reverse complement strand
GTACCTGAAGCGCAAGTACAACCTGCTGATCGGCGAGCGAACAGCTGAAGCCATCAAGATCGAGATCGGCTCGGCATATCCCCTGGACAAGCCGCTGACCATGGAGATCAAAGGCCGCAATCTCATTGAGGGCGTCCCCAAAACGATTACCATCGATGACAGTGAAATTCGTGAAGCGCTTTCCGAGTGTGTGGCAACTATCTTGAATGCAGTGCGCGTGGCGCTGGAACGTACCCCTCCCGAACTTTCGGCCGATATTAGTGATCGAGGGATAGTATTGACGGGGGGCGGCGCGCTGCTCAAGAATTTGGATAAGAGGATTCGCGAAGAAACCGGTCTGCCGGTATCGATCGCCGACGACCCGCTGGCCTCAGTGGTTCTGGGAACGGGCAGAATGCTGAGCGACTTCAGGCTGCTCCGTAAGATTTCGATCGACTGATTGCAAGGAGGCGGAAGTCAGAAGGCAGATTGAAAGCGCCAGAGAGTGAATGCTGGCGGATGGCTTCTGAATTCTCGCGGTTATGGAGACCCTGCTCAGCCGCTATCGAAATGTCACCGTCCTGTTGCTGGTCATTTTTGCGCAGCTCGTCCTGCTGGCATACCAGGTCAAAAACGACAGCGATGTGCGCCTGATCCGCGTCTGGGCGGTTACCGCGGTCACGCCCCTGGCTCGGACGCTCGAGGGTGCGCGCGGCGGCACCACCGGGTTTTTGCAGAATTACGTGGTGTTGCGCGACACGCGGGCCGAGAACCAGAAGCTGCGTACCGAGTTGGGTAAGTTGAAGCTGGAGAACCAGTTCCTCAAGACGGAGCTGTCAACAGCCGACCGCGCCAAAGCTCTCGAGGCTTTTGAAGCGCATACGCCGTCAAAAATGGTCGGCGCGCGGGTGATTGCCACCGCAGCCGGCGGTTCCAATACCGCCGTGTTTGTAGATCGCGGATCGACCTCGGGCGTGCAGAAGGGCATGGCGGTGGTGACTCCGGACGGCATTGTCGGCAAAGTGCTCGCCGCGTATCCCACGGCTTCGCAAGTTCTACTGGTCACCGACCCCAGCTTTGCCGCCGGTGTAGTCTCGCAAAAGAATCATGTCCGGGGCATCCTGAAGGGCATGGGCCATGGCAACTGCCGCGTAGACTACGTGCAAAACGAAGAAAAAGTCGAGACCGCGGAGTGGTTCTACACGTCCGGCGATGACCGGATCTTTCCCAAGGGCATGCCAGCGGGACAGGTGACGTCCGCGAGGCCGGGTAGTCCGTTCCAGGAGATTTCGGTCGAGCCAAGCGGCATGGCGAACGGCCTGGAAGAAGTGCTCATCATCCTCGAGGGCGTTCATCAAGAGATTCCCGACATCAAGACCGCCGCCGTTCCCATCTATCTGGCTCCGCAGCCGCCTAATACAGGTGAAGCCCCCGTGAAGACTGGCCCCGCGGGCGCCCCTAACGGCAATCAGGGCCTCGCCACCGACGCGGATAGAATGCGCGAGCACTACAAGGAATTGGGCGACGCCCAGAACCACAAGTTTGGTGAGAACCCACCCGGCACGAAAGCCATGGATTTCAACCTGCCACCCAAACCCACGCCACCTGCGCCGAAGGCAACCCCTTCCGATCCTGCCAGTCCGCCGCAATGAGATACTCCGACGACCACGTCCTGCTGCACAGCCAGCGCGAAACGCAGATCACGCGTTTCAGGGCATGGGTACTGTTTGTAGTGCCACTGGCGGCCATCCTCTTTCAGGTCTATGTCCCACTCTTTTTCCAGTTCCTGGCTTATCTGGAGCTGCCGCTCATTGTCACTGTATACTTCGCCCTGATGCGGCGCAGCCCGATTAGCGGGTTGTTCGTCGGGGCGCTGGTTGGCCTGGCGCAGGATTCTCTGTCCAAGAACCCGCTCGGCATGTTTGGCATCACCAAGACCATCATCGGGTATGTGGCGGCCTCGGTCGGACTGCGGCTGGATGTCGACCATCCCCTGATCCGGCTAATCCTGGGCTTTCTTTTCTTCGTTTTCCATCAATTTATCTTCTGGGCGCTTTCCCGCGGCTTGCTCGGCCAGACCATGAACTTCGAAACACAGCGCACGCTCGTGCTGGGCGTGCTCAATGCCATCGTCGCTGTGTCCTTGTTCCATTTCCTGGATAAATTGAAGGAGCGGGGGTAAACCTGGGAAAGCTTCTTGCGAAGTCCGTCTTTTCCGATACACTGTAAGAAGAAGAGGTTGTCGGTACTAGGCCTGCCGTGAAGCTCCTTTCGCGTGAATCAGATGCACGCCGTACAGCTGGTGGATTGCGGGATGACCCCAAGTTTGCTGCCGGACGGATCGCTGTATTTCAGTACGTCACGGTGGCCATCTTTCTATTTCTGATTTCTGGTTTCTGGGATCTTCAGGTTCGTAACCCTGAGCTGTACCAGGGGTTAGCCGAGCGAAACCGGATCAAATCGGTGCCGGTCATCGCCGCACGCGGAAAGATTCTCGATCGCGACGGGCGGGTCATCGTGGACAATCACCTCTCCTGGAGCGTGCTTCTCTCGCGGGAAACCGTGAAGCCCGATCATTTGAAGGCGATTGCGGAAGGCTTGCAACTCGATTACGACGACCTTTTGCTACAGCTCAAGCACTACCGGGGCAGGCCAAAGTACGAGCCGGTCATCATCAAGCAGGAACTGACTCCGGCCGACATCGCTTTCGTCGAGACCCATGCCGATCCCGAATTCTTCCCGGAACTGGAGCTGATTCACGCACAGCGCCGACTATATCCGCAAAACGGATTCTGCGCGCACGTGATCGGCTACACCGGTGAGATCAGCGAATCGGAGCTGGATGAACCGGATTACGCTAAGTACGAAACGGGGTCGGTGATCGGCAAATTCGGGATTGAGAAGCAATACAACGACACGCTGATGGGCGTGGACGGCCAGCGCGAAGTGGTAGTGGACAACCGGGGCCGGGAGCGGCAGTTGCTGGGTATCAAGGAGCCCCTCCCCGGCAAGAATCTGCAGCTCACGCTCGATCTGGATTTGCAGACGGTGGCCGAATTATCGCTCGAGGGACGCAAGGGTGCAATCGTGGCGCTCGATCCGCGCAACGGCGAAGTTCTGGCCATGGCGAGCCGGCCAACCTTCGATCCCAACAAGTTCTCGGTGCGCATCAAGACTTCGGACTGGAAAGATTTGCTGGACAATCCCGACCATCCGCTGTTGAACCGCGCCATTCAGGCGCAATTTGCGCCGGGGTCGACGTTCAAGCCCATCGTCGCCATCGCCGGCCTGGAGACTGGCGCGATCGACGATCAGTTCTCGGTGCATTGTTCGGGCGGTGCTTCGTTCTACGGCCACTACCACAAGTGCTGGTGGAAGCCAGGTCACGGAGGCGTCTCACTGCACGCCGGTATTGTGCACTCCTGCGATGTCTACTTCTACAACGTCGGCAACCGGACCGGCATTGATCCCATCGCGGCCTATGCCACGCAGGCAGGACTTGGCCACGAGAGCGGCATTGACCTTCCGCACGAGGCCTCCGGGATTGTGCCCTCGTCGGAATGGAAGATTCGTAATTACCGGCAGAAGTGGTATCCGGGTGAGACCATTTCGGTGGCCATCGGGCAGGGCGCCACCACGGTCACGCCGATTCAACTCGCGCGCGCCATAGGCGGCATTGCCATGGGGGGTATCTGGTACAAACCGCATCTGTTGAAGTCGGCCAAACCGGAGCCGCCGCACCAGTTCCCGCTGAATCCCGATAACGTCGCCAAGGTGATCTCGGGCATGTGCGGCGTTGTGAATGAAAGCGGAACCGGCTTGCGCGCGCGGCTACCCGGTATTGAAGTCTGCGGCAAGACCGGCTCGGCACAGCTCACTTCGAACGAGTTCATCAAAAAGGGCGGAAAATCGCCCAAGGACAATGCGTGGTTTGTTGGATTCCTGCCTCGCGAGCATCCCGAAATTGTGGTGGTGGCTCTGTGGGAAGGCGGCGAGCACGGCCAGTTCGCTGCGGGGTTGGCTCGGGACCTCCTGAAGGCGTACGTCGACAAGAAGGCGCGGCTGGGGCAGAGTTTGGTGGCGGCGAGTACGGCCGCGAGAGTGGGGGATGGGGAGAAGGGGAGAGTGGGAGTAAAATCAGACGCGTCTCCTGCTTCGATCTCCCCCTCTCCTAAGCCCCCCCGTCAGCCGACGGCTGCCAGCGAGCCCGTGGCCCAATCGACCGTGCGGGAGGCGCAGCCATGAGCGGCTACCTCAACGTCCGCGACATCGACTGGGGCATGCTGGTTATCGTGCTGGTGATCTGCGCGCTGGGGGTGGTGCAGATTTTCAGCGCGACGCACGGGACGCCCTGGCAAGACGCATGGTGGAAGCAAATCGTGTGGGTGGGAGCCGGGCTGCTGCTGATGTGGGTGGCGAGCGCCTTCGACTACCACTCACTGATGCAGCACATAACCGCATTTTATCTCCTGTCGGTGGCGCTGCTGGTCACCGTCCTGCTGATTGGCAAGCAGGCGTTCGGCTCGACCCGATGGATTCCCCTCGCGCCGGGATTTCATCTGCAGGTATCAGAATTCGTCAAGCTGGTGATAATATTGTTGGTAGCTCGTTATATGACTGAGCTGCATAGCGATACCCTGGAGACCCGGGAGTTGCTGAAAGTTCTGGGGCTCATCGGCGTACCGATGCTGCTGATCATCAAGGAACCCGATCTGGGAACGGCCCTGACATATCTCCCGATTCTGGCGGTAGGCGCGTTTCTTGCGGGCCTGAACTGGCGGTATCTGCTAGCGGTGGCGGTTCTAGTCGTTCTGGTTTTGCCCGTAGGCGTTCATTTTCTTCAGCCGTATCAGAAAGCTCGTCTGGTAAGTTTTCTGGACCCTGAGCGTGACCCGCGAGGAACCGGCTATCAGGTGATCCAATCTAAGATTGCGGTAGGCGCGGGCGGCATGTGGGGCAAAGGCGTGGCGCAAGGGACCCAGACCCAGCTCCGATTTCTCCCCGTGCCGCACACCGATTTCATTTTTGCAGCTTTTGGCGAAGAACATGGGTTTGTTGGAATTGTCGTGGTGTTGGCGCTGTACTTCATGCTCTTGATGCAGATTGTGAAGAACGCGCAAACGGCGCCGGATCGCGCCGGGATGTATATCTGCATGGGCGTGGCGGCTCTAGTACTGTTCCACGTCCTGGTCAATGTGGGAATGGTGGCGGGCCGCATGCCTGTTACCGGAATCCCTCTGCCGTTAATGAGCGCGGGCGGTTCCAGCATGTTGTCGATGTTCCTGATGCTGGGGCTGGTAAACAACGTTCGTTTACGGAGGTTCGTCAACTGAGGTTCTCCGGTTTCGCGGGCGCAGCGAGTCCGCGGGCCGGCTGGTGTTGTTTTCGGAAAGGAAATGGGCGGCTGGGGCCGCCCGGAAAAATTTTGTTGGGGGCCTAACCGGACTCTCGGATCGGCGAGCGCTCGATGAGAGCGCGCATCTGAATGAGGAGCGGGTTCCCCGCCGGCGGCGGATGTAGAGATGGATCTCCACCACGCCGGTATGCGTGAGCTTCTGAATCAAAGTCGGCGGACGGGGCAGTAAGCCCTCCGCCCTCCGCATCACGAAACCCACGCGGGGTATTCACGTTCCTCCGGTTCCGAGCAGATCCATGGAGCCCAACGGAGGAATTTCATGTCGAAAGAGTTGGTTGTATCGTCCGCCCGGCACGAGACCCGAGTGGCTCTGCTGGAAGACGATCAGGTAGTCGAGATTTATTATCAGCGCGACAAAGAGTACTCACTGGCCGGAAGCATTCACAAAGGCCGCGTGACGCGTGTGCTTCCAGGAATGCAGTCCGCATTCGTAGACATCGGCCTCGATCGTGACGCGTTTCTTTATGTCTCCGACTTTTTCGAAGACAACGAGGAGTATGACAAGGTTGTAACCGACGCGGAAGAAAAGGTGCTGCGCCTGGAAAAAGGCGGCGCAAGCGCTGGAGCAGTGGCGGCACCCACCGTAGCCGCCCCTGCGCCTGCCCGGGAAGAGCCCGTGGTTGCAGCCCAACCCGCCACGAATGGCCCGCCATTGGTAGCTTCCACACCCGTCCCGAAAACCGAGGAGCGCGAGTCCCGGGATAACCGCGATCGCCGCGGCCACCGCTCGCGCCGCCGTCGGTCCAGGGGTGGAAGGGGCAGCATTCCGGAATCCAAATACTTCTCCCCAGGCGTCCGCCCCAGGCAGGAAGCGCCGGCGCCCGAACCCGCCAGCGCAGTGGAAACCGACGAAGACTTTGCCGTTTTGCCGGGAGAGACGCTGGCGAAATACGGCGCTTCGGAATCCGAAGAAGTGGCCGGCTTCGCCGCCGAGCGGGCCGAGGAAGCACCTTTCGTAGAGGCGTCCGAAGCGGAAGGGCCGGTCCCAGCCATCGAGTTTGAAGAGCCCATCGAACAAGAGCCCGCGGATGCGCCGCGCGCCGCTGACCGGATCCCCGAGGACTTTCCAGAAGTCCCAATCCCGCTCGCGATGGAGGAGGTTTCGCAACCGGATGTGCCGCCTTATCAGGACGAGCCCGTACCCAGTGCCTCCGCCAAGCAGGATTCAGAACATCCTCCGGCGGAAAGCGATAGCCATGAGCCGGCTGCCGAGGCCGCTGGCGCGCAGGCCGAAGGCGCCGAACCGGCACGCATTCCGACCAGCCTGACCGCTACTCTGCGCGAACAGGGCCCCCGTTTTCTGCATCGCATGTCGCGCCGCATGCGCCGCAAAATGCGCGCCGGCGGCCCGGCTCCCGCACCGGCCGACCGGCCGGCGGAAACCACCCGCGAGGTCCAGGCGCCCGAAGTCCGCAGCGAAGCCAAACCAGAACCACAGCGCACTCCGTCCGCGCGTCCGGAAAAATCCGGGCAGCCGTCTATCAGCGACCTGCTGCGCGAGGGCCAGGAGATTATCGTTCAGATCGCCAAGGAGCCGCTGGGCCAAAAAGGAGCGCGCATCACATCGCACATCGCGCTGCCCGGCCGTTTTCTCGTTTATATGCCCACGGTCGATCACATCGGCGTTTCCCGCAAGATCCCGAGCGATGAAGAACGCACTCGTCTCAAGCGCGTGCTGCAGGCCAACCACTCGGGCATTCCCGGCGGTTTCATCGTGCGTACGGCCGGTGACGGCCGCACCGAAGAGGAACTGCGCGCCGATATGATGTTCCTCTACAACATGTGGCTGGACATGCGCCAGAAGGCCGAAAGAAAACCGGCGCCGGCTCTGGTCCATCACGATCTTGACGTGGTCCAGCGTATCCTGCGCGATCAACTCACGTCTGCGTTCAAAACCATTTGGGTCGACAACGAAGAGGAATACGAAAACGTGGTGAGCTTCGTGCAGCGCTTTCAACCGGCTCTCGTTAGCCGCGTAAAGCTATATACCCGCACCACGCCCATCTTCGACGAGTTCAACATCACGCAAGAGCTGGAGAAAGCGCTGCGCCCCAAGGTCTGGCTGAAATCGGGCGGATACATTGTCATCAACCAGACCGAAGCGCTGGTGGCGATCGACATCAACACCGGCAAGTATGTCGGCAAGTCCAATCGCCTGGAAGACACCATCGTCAAGACCAACACCGACGCCGTAAAGGAAATCGTACGGCAGGTGCGCCTGCGCGATCTGGGCGGCATCATCGTGGTGGACTTCATCGACATGGACGAGCGCAAGAATCGTCAGAAGGTGATGCAAGCGCTCGAAGACGCCATGCGCGCCGACCGGGCCCCATACAAAATTCTGCAGTTCAACGATTTCGGCCTGGTGGCGATCACCCGCAAGCGGGTCAAACAGAGCCTGGAACGCACACTGTGCTCGCCGTGCCCATATTGCGAGGGCGCAGGATACGTGAAGAGCGTGCAGACGGTGGTCGGTGAGATCCTGCAAGAGGCCCAGAAAGTAGCCTCGGTGCTAGAGCGCGGCGACGTCACTCTGCGCGTACATCCTGAAGTCGCCAAGGTTTTTAAGTCCAACAAGAACGACTACCTGCAGGAACTGGAACAGATCCTGGGCCGCACCGTGCTCGTGAAGAGCGACGCGCTAATGCACCAGGAGAAGTTCGACCTGATGTAATCGTACGCTCCAGCCGCCCACTGGCCGCGTCTCCGTGTCCAAATCCCGTTGGGGATTTCGCGGGCTTCGCCCTCGCCCTAGCGTTCGGCCGCTGATCTCTCCGCCAGCTCGCCGATGATGGGCAGCGAGTATCGCTCTTCGTGGCTGGTCTTGATGATCATGAACACCCAGACGAAGAGAATCAGCAGGTGCAGAAGCTTGTCGATGCGGAAGAAGGGCTCGTGGAACTCGCGGAAGATAGGGCTGAGGACCCACTCGACAATCAGCCAGGCGACAAACAGGTACAGGCCCTGGAAGGCGTGAAAGCGGACGGTCTTGTTGTTGCGGAATTTGTCGGCGGCCAGAACGATGACTGAGGCGATCCAGCCGACACCAGGGATGTAACAAAGGATAGAGGCGGTACGCGGCGTAATCCCCGCTAGCGGGTCGATGGGCTGCGACGGGGGCGGCGCAGCAGCACCGGGCTGTTGAGCGCCGCATTTGGCGCAGAACTGGTCGGTTTGGTTGACCGCGTTCCCGCAACTGCTGCAATAAGGCATCCTAATTATCAATACGTTACGCCACTGGCAGATGTTCCGGCAAGGTGGCGCGCCGCTCTGCTAACGTCCTTATGATACGATTTCGGCCATGCGGATTCGTTCCATCTTACCGTTGTTTCTGCTTTGTGCAGCGCAGACGATGCCAGCCGCCAAAATGCTGGAAGTCTATTTTGTGGACGTCGAGGGCGGGCAGGCGACCCTCATCGTGGCGCCCTCGAAGCAATCTCTGCTGGTGGATGCCGGCTGGCCGGGTATGAATTCGCGGGACGCCAATCGCATTGCCGCGGTAGCCAAGCGCGCAGGGGTCAAGGAGATCGATTACCTAGTGGTAACACACTATCACGACGATCACGTGGGTGGAGTTCCGCAACTGGCAGCGAAGCTGCCCATCCGCAACTTCGTGGATCACGGCGAAAGCGTGGAGCATGACGGTCATGCGGAACACCTGTACAAATCCTATGTGCGGACACGCGACGCAAGCGGTGGCAAGCACATCGAGGTGAAGCCCGGCGACAAAATCCCGGTGAAGGATCTCGACGTAACAGTACTGACCGCGGGTGGGGAAGGCCTTGCGTCGGCTTTGCCGGGGGCCGGCCAGCCGAATCCTGCGTGCGCCGGCGTGAAGCCGATGGAAGCCGATACCAGCGAGAATGCCCGGTCCGTCGGCATCCTGATCCAGTTCGGCGATTTCCGTATGATCGACCTGGGTGACCTCACGTGGAATAAAGAAAATGAGCTGGTGTGTCCGAACAACAAGATTGGGACGGTCGATTTATATCTGACCACGCATCATGGGATGAACATCTCGAATTCGCCGGCCATCGTAAGGGCGCTGCATCCGCGCGTGGCCATCATGAACAACGGTGCACGCAAAGGCGGAACTCCCGAAGCCTGGCAAACGGCGCACGATTCGCCGGGCCTGCAGGACATCTGGCAGGTGCACTATGCCATGGAAGGCGGAAAAGCCCACAATGTGCCCGAAGCCATGATCGCGAATATCTACGAGCAGGGCGACGAGGGCAACTGGCTGCGCGTTTCGGCGGACGCCAACGGAACCATCACGGTGTACAACAGCCGCAATAAGTATGAGAAGACCTACAACAAGTAGGATTACACAGCCCTAAATGAATCAGCCGCCGATCTTCATCGTAGGTTCGCCGCGGAGCGGAACGTCGCTCATGCGGACCATCCTCAACCGGCACCCGGACCTGGCGATTTGCAACGAAACACATTTCCTACAATTGGTTTATCAGGCGCGCCGCCGCCGGGCATTCGGAGACTTGAAGGATGCCAACGCCCGCCGGCGCCTGGTGGAGGAGTACGTTGCCACCCAGCGCATGCGGCGCCTGGGCATGGACTCCGCGCTTCTGACGGAGAGACTCTTGCATGAAGGTATCAGCTACAGGGCTCTATTCGCGTGTCTACTGGACTGCTACGCGGAGTCACAAGGTAAGAGGCGGTGCGGCGAGAAAACTCCCCAGCATGCGCGGATCTCGGAAACGCTCTGCGAGTGGTTTCCTGGAGCGATAATTCTCCACATGCTACGAGACCCGCGCGCCGCTGTGGCTTCTTTGCAACAACAGCCCTGGGCCTCGCGCAGCGCAGTGACAAGTGCCCGCAACTGGCTGGCGTGCAATCTGGGCGCACGCCGATCCAGCCACCGCTCCGAGTATTTGGAGGTTCGTTACGAAACACTGGTGACGCAACCCGAAGCTGAGGTGGCTCGCATCTGCTCCTTCCTGGGGGAGGAATATTTTTCATCAATGCTGATACCGAACGACGTGCCGCCGCCCCGTTTTCCGGTAGAACGGATATACACCCCAATAACGGCAGAACGAATCGGCACGTGGCGGGAAGAACTTACGGACGAACAGGTGGCGCAAGTCGAATGGGTTGTGGGTGACCATCTGCAAACTTTTGGGTACCCGCGTGAGGCGCCTCCTGCTTCGCGCCTGTCGATTGTTCGCGGCCTGAGTGTTGCTGCGGCCGACTTCGTGCGAAGAGGAGTCGCTGCCCGCCCGGCTGGTTGGTATTACTACCTACGGCCTAAAGAGCTCGTGAAACAAGAGAGTTGGAGGCGCCGCTATAACTGGAGGGACGAACCCGCAGGTCCGCCCCCGCCGGCCCTTACGCGCACTGCAAGTGGCCGCTGATTGCGCTGCCGTCTTCGCGGTTCTCGTGTGGCTGTACTTGCTGTGCATGCGCGGCATGTTTTGGCGGATGCGCGAGGGCCGCTTAGACGGGGCGGGCACTTTGACGTCGCTTCGCGTCGCCGTCATCATTCCAGCAAGGAATGAAGCAGAGAGTATCGGCCGGGCGATTGAGTCGCTGGCCGGACAGAGTCTTTCCGGACCGTTCCACATCTTTCTGGTCGACGATCACAGCGACGACGGAACGGCGGCCATCGCGGGCAGCACTGCCGGACCCGATCGCTTGACGATCATCCAGGCACGTCCAGTAGCAGAAGGTTGGACCGGAAAGCTTTGGGCGCTGGCAGAAGGCCTCGCGCAGGCCAAATCCTTCCAGCCCGATTACGTGCTGTTCAGCGATGCCGATATCGTCCATGCGCCAGACAGTACTTCGCAGCTCGTGGCGCGGGCTGAGGCCGGTGGTTACGACCTGGTTTCCTGCATGGTCAAGCTCGAATGTGAGACCCTAGCCGAGAAATCGTTGATTCCCGCTTTTGTGTTTTTCTTTTTCATGCTCTACCCGCCGGCTTGGACCGCGGACCCGAGGCACGCGACGGCAGGCGCCGCGGGCGGCTGCATCCTGATGCGCTGGACCGCACTCACACGCATCGGAGGCATGGCCGCGATTCGCGGAGAGCTGATCGACGATTGTGCT
>Ga0210406_10007110_pt1 | contig 11453 bp, 12 predicted proteins | sample IncBWC30MmetaG_FD_155454 | JGI IMG/M metagenome (GOLD analysis project Ga0210406, IMG submission 155454) | Forest soil microbial communities from Barre Woods Harvard Forest LTER site, Petersham, Massachusetts, United States - Inc-BW-C-30-M | ecosystem: Environmental > Terrestrial > Soil >... | reverse complement strand
GACCGCGACCAGACATATCTACGATCCGCCGCCCTCCGACTGGACCGGCCGCTTTGAATTGCTGCTGATCGGCAATGGCGAGGACCGCGACGCTTCGCGCGAGGCCTTGAAGAATGCCGGCTTCGGAAGCCCGCTGCCCGGGGTCTGGGTCGCGCCCTCCGGCGTGCCGGTGCCTGAGGAAGCCGGGCGCGCGATCAGGCTGGAGGTCTCGGCCGAGGACGAGAGCGGACGGCGGCTTTTGCGCGAGAGCTGGCCGCTCGACCGCACCGCCGACGCCTATCTGAAATTCATGAAAACCTTCGAGCCGTTGCGCACTTGGAGCGGACGCCGCGACGCGCTCGCCGAGGCCGACGCCTTCACGGCACGCATCCTGCTCATCCACTATTACCGCCGGGTCGTGCTGCGCGATCCGCTGCTGCCGACCGCGCTTCTGCCGAAGGACTGGCCGGGCAGCACGGCCCGCGCGCTCTGCGGCGACATCTATCGCGCGCTCCTTCCCAAATCCGAACAATGGCTTGACCGGCATGGAAGCAACGAGGCCGGCGCTCTGCCGGAAGCCGGCGGGAACCTGCTGCGCCGGTTCGCCGCGGGCTGATCGATATGTTACAAAAAGTCTTTTCATGTGTCGATTTTTGTTATATATCGTTTGTCCAACGACAGATCCGGGGAGGCGTGACATGTACACGCAGGCGCTCAATACGTCCGACGCGGATGACCGCAATATCGAGGACGCCGCGCGCGCAGCCGCGTTTCAGGCGCGGATCGATGTGGAGGAGCGCATCGAGCCGAACGACTGGATGCCGGCGGCCTATCGCAAGACGCTGACGCGGCAGATTTCCCAGCACGCCCATTCCGAAATCGTCGGCATGCTGCCCGAAGGCAATTGGATCACGCGCGCGCCGACGCTGCGCCGCAAGGTGGCGCTGCTCGCCAAGGTGCAGGACGAGTGCGGCCATGGGCTGTATCTCTATGCCGCGGCCGAGACGCTCGGCACCTCGCGCGAGGAGCTGGTCGATGCGATGCTGGCCGGCAAGGCGAAATATTCGTCGATCTTCAACTATCCGACGCTGACCTGGGCGGACATCGGCACGATCGGCTGGCTGGTCGATGGCGCGGCCATCATGAACCAGATCCCGCTGTGCCGCTGCTCCTATGGTCCCTATGCGCGCGCGATGATCCGCGTCTGCAAGGAGGAGTCCTTCCACCAGCGGCAGGGCTACGAGATCATGGTGCAGCTTTCGCGCGGCACCGCCGAGCAGAAGGCGATGGCGCAGGATGCGCTGAACCGCTGGTGGTGGCCGGTGCTGATGATGTTCGGCCCGCCCGACAAGGCGAGCCAGCACGGCGATACATCGACCAAGTGGAAGATCAAGCGCTTCTCCAATGACGAACTGCGGCAGAAGTTCGTCGATGCGACCGTGCCGCAGGCGCAGTATCTCGGCCTCACGATTCCCGATCCCGAGATGACGCAGGATGCGGACGGGCATTGGCGCTACGGCCCGATCGACTGGGACGAGTTCAAGCAGGTGCTCGCCGGCAACGGCCCCTGCAATCGCGACCGGCTTGCCGCGCGGCGCAAGGCGCACGACGAGGGCGCCTGGGTGCGCGAGGCGGCGGCCGCCTTTGCCGAGAAGCGCCGGCAGCGCGCGGCCGCGCGGGCCGCCTAAAGAGATTTGAGGGAGGTCATGATGGCCACGCCGAATACGCCGCTGTGGGAGGTCTTCATTCGCAGCCGCAACGGGCTCGCGCACAAGCATTGCGGCTCGCTGCACGCAAGCGACGCCACCATGGCGCTGCAGGCCGCGCGCGACATCTACACCCGCCGCGGCGAGGGCCTCTCGATCTGGGTCGTGCCGTCGAGCGCGATCACGGCCTCCGATCCTGCCGAGAAAGGCATGATGTTCGAGCCGGCGGAATCCAAGATCTATCGCCATCCGACGTTCTACGACGTTCCCGAAGACGTCGGGCATATGTGACCCTCGCCCCCTTGCATTCCGTGGATTGAAGACATGGCGATTGAAGACATGACAATTGAAGACATGACAATTGAAGACATGGCCGCTCCGTCGATCCAGCCTTCCGAAACGCCTCTCGTGCTCTACACGCTGCGCCGCGCCGATGATGCGCTGATCCTCGGCCACCGGCTCTCGGAATGGTGCGGCCACGCGCCGATGCTGGAAGAGGACATGGCGCTCGCCAATATCGCGCTCGATCTGCTCGGCCAGGCCCGCGAGCTTTTTGCCTACGCCGCCAAGGTCGAGGGTAGGAGCAACGACGAGGACAAGTTCGCTTATCTGCGCGACGTCAGGCAGTATCGCAATCTGCTGCTGACGGAGCAGCCGAACGGCGATTTCGCCCGCACCATCGTGCGGCAGTTCTTCTATTCCGCCTTTGCCGACCTCTATTGGCGCGCGATGATGACATCCGCCGACACGACGCTCGCTGCGATCGCGGCGAAGTCGGAGAAGGAAAGTGCTTATCATCTGCGGCATTCCTCCGAATGGATCGTCCGCCTTGGCGACGGCACCGAGGAAAGCCACCGCCGCGCGCAAACCGCGATCGACGATCTCTGGTCCTTCACCGGCGAAATGTTCGCCGTCGATGACAGCGAGCGCGGGCTGATCGATGCCGGCATCGCCGTCGATCCGGCGGCGCTTCGCGCGCAATGGCTCAAGACGATTGGCGATGTGGCCGGCGAGGCGACGCTCATTGTCCCTAAGAATGACTGGATGCAGCAGGGCGGCCGCGTCGGTCATCACAGCGAGCATCTTGGCCATCTCCTGAGCGAATTGCAGTCGATGCAGCGCACATTCCCTGGTGCCACATGGTGATGACGGCGACCCGCGAGGCCGATCTGCGTCAGCGCGCCTGGGACGCCGCGGCCAGTGTCGTTGATCCCGAGATTCCAGTCCTGACGATTGCCGATCTCGGCGTGCTGCGCGAGGTCGCGTTGCGCGATGACGGCGTCGTCGAGGTCGCGATCACGCCGACCTATTCGGGCTGTCCAGCCATGAACATGATCGCATTCGAAGTCGCGATTGCGCTGGAGCGTGCCGGCTTTGCCAATGCGCGCGTCCGTACCGTGCTGTCGCCGGCCTGGACCACCGACTGGATGAGCGAGGACGGCCGCCGCAAGCTGAAGGACTACGGCATCGCGCCGCCACAGCCTGCAAGCTCGCGCTGCGCGTTGTTCGGCATCCAGCAGGTTCAATGCCCGCAATGCGGCTCGCAGGATACAGAACTGCTCTCGGAATTCGGCTCGACCTCCTGCAAGGCGCTCTGGCGCTGCAGAAGCTGCCGCGAGCCGTTCGATTACTTCAAGTGCCATTGATCAAAACCGTCTGAACAAGGACGTCATTGCGAGCCGTTGGCTTGCAGTGACGGTGGGATAATCATCGATGTCTTTGACGCCCCGTTTTCATCGCCTTGCCGTCGGCGATCTGCGCCGTGAAACGCCGGACGCCGTGTCGCTGACTTTCGCGATCCCGCAGGAACTCGCCGGTGACTACAGCTTTGCGCCCGGCCAATATCTCACCTTGCGCACGATGATGGATGGCGAAGAGGTGCGCCGCTCCTATTCGATCTGCTCCGGCCCCGATGACGGCGAGTTGCGCATCGCGGTGAAGAAAGTCGACGGCGGCGCGTTCTCGACCTGGGCCGCCGACGAGTTGAAGGCCGGCGACGAGCTCGACGTGATGACGCCGACCGGCCGCTTCGGCGTGGCGCCGGCGCCCGATCAGGCGCGCACCTATGCCGGTTTTGCCGCAGGCTCGGGCATCACGCCGATCCTGTCGATCGTCAAGGGCGTGCTGGCACGTGAGCCGAGGAGCCGCTTCTTCCTGTTCTATGGCAACCGCACCACCGACGGCATGCTGTTCCGCGAGGCATTGGAGGAATTGAAGGACCGCTTCATCGACCGCCTCTCGGTCTTCCATGTCATCTCGGGCGAGGAGCAGGACATCCCGATCCTGCGTGGCCGGCTGGACGGCGAGAAGGTGAGGGTGCTGCTGCGCTCGCTGGTGCCGGCCGGCGGCGTCGATCACCTCTTCATCTGCGGCCCGACCGGCATGAGCGAGGAGATCGAAGCGACCTGCCGCGACATCGGGATCGCGGATGAGCGCATTCATGTCGAGCGCTTTGTGTCGGAGTTCGGCGGCAAGCCGCGTGCAAAAACCGTGGTCGCAGCGTCGGCGCCGCCAAAGGCGTTTGCCGCGCTGATCATCGACGGCAAGCGGCGCGAGGTCCCGGTCGCGGAGGGCGAGGCCATTCTCGATGCAGCGCTGCGCGCCGGCGTCGATCTGCCCTTCGCCTGCAAGGGCGGCATGTGCTCGACCTGCCGTGCCAAGCTGGTCGAGGGCAGCGCGCAGATGGACGTGAACTACTCGCTCGAGCCATGGGAGCTGAAGGCCGGCTTTGTCCTCACCTGTCAGGCGAAGCCGACGACGGATAAGGTCGTTGTCGATTACGATCACGTGTGATCGTTTCCTGCGCGTTGCGTGAGCAGGTCGGGGCGATCAGCGCCGACAACAATGCGAGCCATGGGTCCCGGCGTTTGCCGGGACGACGTAGAGGGAGTTGTCTAACCCAAGACTTCGCATTCTCGCGGCGCGGAGCGTCCGAGCTTTTTGTCCGAACTGCCCTCGTTAGAATTGAGGGCGCAGGGAAGGCCGGGTGCCGGCTGGCACCCATGGTCCGCGTGCAACAAAAAAGCACGCGGCAGAACCACAGGTTCAGCCGGAGCAACCGGCCTTCCCTGCGCAATGGTTTTACGGCTTATACGTGATCTCCTCGGTGACCGGGCTCTTTTGCCACCGTCATCGGCGTGATGCGAAGCATCATCGCCAACTTAGCGCCAGCGTCGGGGCGCCAGGACCACACGACTTCGCCGTCCGCGTCAGCGTCATTCGTCCATGACGCGCCGCGTCCATCGCATCCCGCTCCCAACGTTCGTGACGATCGCGAAACGCCCCTCTTATCGAGTGCGGGACGTGCGGATGATCGTTCTGATTTGGGGGTCAAGGCAATGCCCGTCGGGATGCGGCAGATTGGCACGACGGGCAAATCGATTATTTGTTGTCAAGCCGGAATCCTCACGCAGGCACCAGACGCTTGACCTTGATCGTCCGCTTGCGAACCTGCGCGAGGTGCTGCGTTGGAAACTCGCGCAAATGGCCCCGTTACTTGGAAGCAGGGGCAAGTCAGCCCCAAGGCATCCTCGCAGCGCGATGCAGCCCGATTTTAACCAGAGCAACGCGCCTGCCGGCATGATAGGCTATCGTTAGCGTTCAAGCGCGGTCACTCAACCTCGTTCGGCTGATGCATGTATGAGGGACAGTCGAGAAATAGTCGCATGGATTGCGTGCCTGGTAATCGCGATTCTCGGCACGGTTTATCTCGTCAATTCCGACTTGACGGGGGACGCTGCACCGCCTGCGGCCAAGCCCGTAGAGGACGCTGCACTGCCTGTCGCCAAGCCCGCAGAGGACGCTGTACCGCCTGCCGCCAAGCCCGCAGAGGACGCTGTACCGTCTGCCGCCAAGCCCTCAGAGAATGCTGTACCGCCTGCCGTCACGATGCAGCGTAGTGCCGAAGATCCAAAGATCGCCTCGGCCGCCGACATGCCGGCGCAGCAGCAGCAATTTCTCTCGATCATCAGCGACTTTGCGCAAAAATACGAGACGGCTCCCAACGATACGGCGAAAAACGCACTTCGCCAGCAAAGAGCACTCCGCCAGCAGCGAGCGCGAGCTATTTGCGGAATTATGAACGACCTAACGGTGACTGACTGGGTTGGAACCGTCAGCACGCTACCTGGCACCGATCAGGGGAGGGGCGTGCTTGCTGTTTCCTTAGACAAGAGATCCACGATCGGAACCTGGAACAAAAAATATAACACGCTGATCAAGCCGAGAACGGCTGTGCACGATGCGGCCATCCAGTTGAGTCCCGGGCAGACTATTGTTTTCAGTGGAAGATTCTTTCGTGCGAAAGGCGATTGTATTACCGAGCGCAGTCCTACGCTCCGAGAAGCCATGACGCAGCCAAACTGGATCATGCGGTTCTCCGCCATAAAGCCCGCGGAGGACGCTGCACCGTCTGTCGCCAAGCCCGCAGAGGGCGCCGCACCGCCTGCCGCTAAGCCTGCAGAGGACGCTGCACCGCCTGCCGCCAAACCCGCGGAGGACGCTGCACTGCCTGCCGCCAAGCCCGCGGAGGACGCTGCACTGCCTACTGCAAAGCCCGCGGAGGACGCAGCACTGCCTGCTGCAAAGTCCGCGGAGGACGCGGCACTGCCTGCTGCAAAGTCCGCGGAGGACGCGGTACTGCCTGCCGTTAAGCCCGCGGAGGACGCGGCACTGGCTGCCGCCAAGCCCGCGGAGAACGCTGCACTCTCTGCCGCCAAGGCTGCAGAGAACGCTGCACCGCCAGCCGCCAAACCTGCAGACGACGCAGCACTACCAGCCGCCAAGCCCGCAGAGGACGCTGCACTGCCTGCTGCCAAGCCCGCGGAGGACGCTGCACTGCCTGCCGCCAAGCCCGCGGAGGACGCGGCACTGGCTGCCGCCAAGCCCGCGGAGGACGCTGCACCGCCTGCCACTAAGCCCTCGGAGGATGCGGCACTACCAGCCGCCAAGCCCGCGGAGGACGCGGCACTGGCTGCCGCCAAGCCCGCAGAGGACGCTGCACTGCCTGCTGCCAAGCCCGCGGAGGACGCGGCACTGGCTGCCGCCAAGCCCGCGGAGGACGCTGTACCGCCTGCCACCAAGCCCTCTGAGGATGCGGCACTACCAGCCGCCAAGCCCGCAGAGGACGCGGCACTGGCTGCCGCCAAGCCCGCAGAGAATGCTGTACCGCCTCCCGCCACGATACAGCTTAGTGCCGACCTCTATGAGGAAGATCCAAAGCCCGCGGGCAAGCTGTACCTCGGCTCGGTAGACTGGCGTGCCGAACAAGTTGCGGGTGCAGCAGACGAGCCGCCTGACCTCGCCGCGCGAGCCGACATTGAAATCCCGGAACTCAAATTGAAAGTGATGTTGTCGATCCGTCGCAACAGCGATGCGACTCTACCCGCGAGCCCTAGGTTTGAGATCCACTTCATGGTGCCGTCCGATTTTGCACACCAGGGGATTAATAGCATCCCCGGTATTCTGATGAGCGGCATCGTTCCGCTGGCGCTTTCGGCCGTTAAGGCCACAGACAATTCCTTTGAGTTTGACTTGGGTCGTCTCGGCCTTGATCGCAATCTTCAACTTTTGAAGGAGCACACTTGGTTCTACGTTCCGCTCATTTACAACGATGGCGGCCGGGCCATTCTATCGGTTGAGAAAGGCGCGCTAGGCGAGCGCGCCTTCAGAGACGCGCACATTATCCCGGGCGAAAGATAGAGTGGAAGCAGCGCTGTGGCGAATGCGCAAGGCGTGCAACGTCGCTGACATGGAGAAGGCCTTCACAATAATACTCAACATCGAGTCGACGCGCTGCTTGTGATTTCCGACCGTTTGTTCGACCTGGAACGTCGTTGGCTGATCGATTTGGCAGGCGCGGATGCCGCGCGGCGAACCGGCAGGCCGCAACCAAGCTTGCATCGCATGTCCGCAAGGCGCGGCGACTTCATGTCCCCGCCGGTACCTGCGCCACTTCGATCACGCACCGATCGCTTCCGACCGTGATGACGATCGTATAGCTCTTTTGGGCGCCAGCCTGGTCGGTTGGCGGGGCCAGGTGCAACTGGCCTCCATACCATGCGCCTGGCATGAGGGTATCGTCGCCTTCCAATTCCTTCGTTAGTACGTGCGGAACGTCACAGTCATTCGTTAGTACGTGCGGGGCGTCACAGCCATCGTCAGAGATCCAATTTACCAGTCCAAAAGGATGATCATAACCTGATAGGAGCGAATATGGGTGAGGTTATTCGATTTGTTCCAAGGGCTGAGGGCGAGCGAGTCCGGCCAGCTCAAGAGGCCTGCGCTGAGGTAATTCGATTTATTCCAAAGGCCGAACGCGAGCGAATCCGCCTAATTCGGCAAGCTCGCGCGATGTACGAGAGCGTCTTCGGGCCGGCTCCTTCGGTCAGCGAGTACAACGAAGCGCGGGTAGTCGCCAGCACGAATGCGGATCGCAGCGACGGGGTTCTTTCGTGATCAAGATCATCGCCGTGCTCTGCAGTCTTTCTTCGCCGGCAACTTGCCACGAACAAACCGTCACGACCTCGGACTTCGCCGACGTCTCGATGCAGTCCTGCCTGATGGGCGCGCCGCAGCTCGCCGATTGGATGAAGTGCCACCCGGCCGAGCGCCTTGCGGCATGGCGCTGCGTGATCGGTAAACGGGATGGCAAGGAAGCTTAGGGTGACAACAATGTTGCGTCGGCGAAATCGCCTGTGGCGCTTTAGCCAGCGCTCTGCCGGCGATGCGGCCTGCCGTTGCTGACGTTCACCTGCCGGCCAGCAATTATTTCTTTGTCGCTCGCCGCTTTGGCAGCGCTCCGCGCGCGCGATGCTGCGGACTAACGGTGGCACCACTTGGAACGACGCCGCTGTTGGCGTCATATCCCCTGGGATGCTCCCTGTAGAAGGCGCTGGGGTCGCGTTCGTCGAAGTGCCGCCCCTGCATATCGACTTGAGCCATCTTGTCGCCTTGCGAGCTCGCCGGAGTGACGAAGGGAGTAGTCGTCAGCATCGTTGCGGCTATCGTCATGGCAGGAGCAGTTTTCATCGGCGAATTCGGCGAAACGTGCCGACGCTCAGCCTTTTGAACGGTTGAATGAACTCGCCATTTTCGCACCGACTTGGCTTGCGTCTTCGGCGGCCGCCTTCAGTTGAGACTGAAAGTATTCGACTTGAATGCGGAACGCTTCTTGAAAATCCTTTGCACGCAAAAGCTTTTCCACGAAATCACGGTTCGCTTCAGCTTTCCGCTCAACGTATGCCTTGAAAGTGGTTATTTGTTCTTGATTGGCACCCGGAAAGCCTTGCATGGCCTTTTCAACCGTGTCGATGTAGCTCTGCGTCGCGCTTTGCACTCTTTCGAGATTTTCGAGCATCATGGCTCGAACGGCTTCGAACGGGTTCGCTGGCTCTGCCATGGGATTTCCTCTCCGCTAGATACACTACAACGTAGGTATGCGATCGAGATCAGTTCGTTGATTTAGATCAAGGGCTGGCCCTGGCCGGTATCGTGATGTTAGGCCCCGAGACGGCCGGGGGCACTCGGCTTCCATATCGAACGGGAGGACGGCATGCCTGAGAGCGTCTACAATGTGATTCAACTGATCGGCACCAGCAACGAATCCTGGGAAAAGGCCGCCGCCAACGCGGTCGAACAAGCCTCTAAAACTCTCCGCGATGTTCGCATAGCGCAAATCGCCGAACTCGATCTGCAATTGGACGCGAAGGGAAAGGTGGAAGCCTATCGCGCGAAGGTCAAACTATCGTTCAAAGTCGAGCGCTCCTGAACCGAATTCGCAGCGCGTAGTTATGGCCCAAAGCGCGGATGCCGCGCGGTGAACCGGCAGGCCGCAACTAAGCTTGCGTCGCTTGAGCGCGCCGTAAAACATAACGAGTACCGCGACTGTAATTTCTCTCACAGATAGAAAAACCATCCTCCGACATCAAACACAAGTGAGGCACTGGCTTGCTTTGAGCCAGATGTTGTTCACATGCAACTCCCAAGGAGGAAAGTCATGAGTGAAATGCATGAACTGACCGACACGGAAGTCGAGACCGTGTGTGGCGGGGTCGCCGACCTCGGCAAGTACATCACAAAGGCGGTTGATGATGCTATCAGCGCCGCCATCGGCGGTAACTCGGGTAACGCCCCCGGTTACCCTTTGCCGGCGTACAGTCCGCAGGCGAAGGGCACATATCTGTAAAACGTACCGTTGCGGTCGCTGGGCGTTGATAGGCCGCGTGCGCGGCACTATTGGCGTTTCCGGCGGCCGTGAGGCCCGCCAGATCGCCGGCAGGTTCATCCTGTCTGTCAACGATGTGCCAGAGACCCGCGAGTTCTTCCGCCGCTTTGCGATCGAGACGGTCGCGACGCGCTACACTGTTTCGCGCAAATGGTCCGATGTGACCGAGATCGTCGTCACTGGGCCGTCGGCGGAACGTCTCCCGACCTCGCGTGACCTGCTTTCGTTTTCGGAGGGCAGCCAGGTTGCGCGGCGGTCGGTTTGATCACGCGAACGGTTTGCGGTCCGGAACATTTGCTCGGTCTGAGCCTTCGCCTTTGACCCACAGCCGGCGTCCGGCGGTTCTGGAAAGTATTATCGACGGTTCAGATCGAGTAAGCTGCCCCAAGGCTGCTGGGCTATCGCCAAGGCGATGACGGGGTTGACCAACTGCCGCTCGCGGCCCCTCAAGAAGAGATGGAGAGCGCGAAATGATGTGGCCTTATGGCGTACGCACCTTTCGAAGCCATCGTGGTCGCGCAGGTCCAGCCGCTCGACGTGGCGCGACATCCAGCAGCTCGACGGCCTCAACCTGCAGGGAAAGCGCGAGGCGATCTACCTCAACGGCGAGATCGACGGTGCTCGCCGCGGGCGCGGCGATATTGTGCTACATGGCGCTCTCGCCGGCGGAGGCCCACGATGCGTCGCATCCCGAGCTGGACGGCTGGTATGAGAAGCTAGAGAGCGGGAAGGGTCCCTGCTGCGATGGCTCAAATTCGGTGCACGTCGAACCGAGTGACTGGGAGACACAGAACAAGCCGAGAAGTCACTACAAAGTCAGGCTTGATGGCGTGTGGGCAGACGTGCCCGACGAGGCCGTGGTGAAGGGGCCGAATCGTGATGGCCGTACACTGGTCTGGTATTACGACGGTTGGACCGGTCACAGCGGCATACCCGGCAAAGTAATCAAGTGCTTCATGCCGGGCACGATGACCTGAGAAGGGGGGTTCAAGATAAGCTGCTCGCACGACGGCCGGATGGCATTTTCGTCGCGCCATTCGAGCATGGCGAGATCGGCCCGGACCTGTTCCGCAAGACGTCAGATTGCTGGTCGCTCACACGATAATTTCGTTCAGTTCCTTGCCGGAATGCTCCGGTACCATCATGGTGACGCCGATCGCCATCGCGATCATCAGCACAGGGATGCAAAGGAACGCCAGCGCAAACGATCCGGTGCGCTGCTGAAGCGCGACCGTGACGAACGGGAACAGGACGAATCCGACGAAATAAGCAATGGCCCAGACCACACCATTTGCCGCACCGCGAATTCGCGTCGGAAAAACCTCCGCCGTCAGCGTAGTGCTCGGCCCCCAGAAGCCGAGGAAGCCAAAACTCCACGCGAGGCCAAAGGCCCAAAGCAGTATGTGGTTTTCCGTATTGACCCAGAGCGTGATGAAGATGGCGCCCTCAATCAGGGTGACCACGAACGCCAACCGGCGGCCGATCTTGTCGGCGAGCCAGCCTGCCACGCAGAGGCCGAGGAAACCGGAAATACCCCAGAACAC
>Ga0210406_10007109_pt1 | contig 11453 bp, 7 predicted proteins | sample IncBWC30MmetaG_FD_155454 | JGI IMG/M metagenome (GOLD analysis project Ga0210406, IMG submission 155454) | Forest soil microbial communities from Barre Woods Harvard Forest LTER site, Petersham, Massachusetts, United States - Inc-BW-C-30-M | ecosystem: Environmental > Terrestrial > Soil >... | reverse complement strand
CAAATTGAAGCTTTCAAAGGTACCTTACTTGCATCCGCGGAACGGGAAAGGCAAGTGGGAGATCGTAGCGGTGTTTAAGAAGTAGTTCCGGTGAACAGCTTTCTGGAGGCATGGGTGTTCTGGTTGCGCTACAAAGGGATGATAGTCGTTGGGTTGTGCCTCCTATGCCTGTTTGGAATGTGGGGATGCGAGTCCGAGTTGCTGCCCCAGGCACCGTCAGGAGATTCCGCGGGGATAAAGCTTAATGAACCTACGGCCGATGCTAGCAAACCTGCCAGTGCTACCGTGAACGAAATTGAAATCGGAAAGATGTTTGAGAAAGAGGATCGGCTCGACGATGCCGAGAAGGCGTACTCCAAGGCCCTTGAGACGGCAACTGGCAAGGAGCGAGAAGAAGCCAAGAGCCGCCTAGAGGCGGTGCTGAAGAGAAAGAATGGTGTTTGGACTAAGTACGTGGAGCCTGGGATCGACAAGTTTGAGACGAGCCTATCGGATATCATTTTTGGAATCATCGCCGCAGTCTTAGCGATTCTATTGTTTTGGATTCTGAAACAGTTGGTCGCGTATCTCGGACAGTCCTGGGGGAAAAACAGGTTGGAGATCGCGGAGTTCACCGACGCCACGGCAGCACATACGGGTCTTGCGATTGCGGAAGTCCTCAAGGAGGTCGTAGAAGAAGTTCAAGAGTATTACCGACCGCGAGATCGCTTCCGATTCGGGTCGTTCAGTTCTCTGATCGTTGTGGAGTCACCCGAGTCTTCTGAACTGATGGAAGTCGTTGCCGACGTGATCCCAGGTGACGCCAATAAGGTGCTTGAGTTCATTACCAAGGGCTATCGCAAACCACATTATCTAATCAAGGGGTTGGTACAGGAAGCAGGATTGCAATACCGCCTGCTCGTCAAGCTCATGCGAAAAGGTGCTACGATACAGGTGTGGGACGTCACTGTTCCGGCCGCGAATCTTCACGAGGCGCAAGGAGACCTCGCGCTCGACGTAGTGCTCCATCTAAAGGGGGTCGTTGAGGCCAATGCCGGCTAGGGACTTACAGAGATCCGATACGAAGAACTGGGGAGCGTTTCACCTGGCGACCGAAGCTCTCCGTGATATCGATCGATTTGTGGATTCTTTCCCTAAAGATGTACGTGTCTTAGAGGAAGCTAAGTCCAAACTGCATAACGCTGTGAAAAAGGACCCGGAGTTCAATCGAGCCCGGTACTATGTGGCGATCGTGGACGACATGCTTGGGAATCCCAGTGATGCTGTTCATGAACTAAAGGAGTTGTTAGGACGAAATCCGACGTTTAAGGATGAGGCAGAATACAATCTAGGTGTAAGCCAATACCACCGCTACTACCGTCAGCACATCCTCGAGGCTATCAACCTTTTTCGGAAGGTTATTGGTGAATCTTCGGATATAGTTTTGAAATACATGGCCCGTGCTGGCTTAGTGCGTTCTTTTTCGATGATGGTGCTGCATAGCAGTAAGGAAAGTGACGAGGCTGCGGCATCCGAGTTCTTTGCCAAGGCCGAAACCGAGAGCCGCGCTCTGCTGAGCGAGCTTGAGAGCGATACATCAGTCAACGAAAAAACGAAAACTGAGATTACCTGGCGAGTGCTTAATGGTCGCGGTGTCGGAGTTATGTTCGCTTCGGACCTGCAGAAAGACGTTGCTAGGAGGAGGCAGCAGGCTCAGGAAGCCCTCAAGGACTTCCGAGAGGCTGACAAGCGAAGCCCCGACAACTGGGAGATCGTGTGCAACCTGGGCTCTATCCATATGCGGGTGGGTTACACCTACAAGAAGCAAAGGTCTGAAGGACACGCAGAGAAGGAGTTTGAAAAAGGCAAGGAGTATCTGAGGGCCGTAATCGATCGAATTCGGCCCAATTACGGTTTTGCTCTCTATGAGATGGGCCGCATTTATCGGCTCGACGGCCAGTTTGACGAAGCTCGGCAATGGTTTGAGAGAGCCATGATGATTCCTGAGAAAAATCGCAACGTCAGCGACGGGAGCATCGAAAAGCAGATTGAAAAAGCAAAAAACGGCGACGGCGCGCTTTAAGGCTGAGCCTGGCTCCCCCGCTTGGATCTTCGAGGGAGACATTCGAGGCACCGTTCGGACGCAAAGTGCAGACATTCTGAACGTCCCTCCACAATCCATCCAGCTTGTAGTTACCAGCCCACCCGATCTTACTGAAACTAGCTATACGAAATGGAGCCAATTATTTGAACTCTATCGCGCAGCTATGGACCGCTGCGTTCAGGCCCTGCGAAATGATGGCGTCGCATCGATTATCGTGACCGACCGCAAATGGTGCGGCGCGATCGTTTCAAAGCATCACCGGGTGGCAAGTTTATTTGATGAGATGGGATTCGAGCTTTTTCTTCACAAGATTCTCGTCCGAAACTTTGGGATCAACATGTTTCGCTTGGGTTTTTCTCACGTTCTCTGTTTCCGTCGAAAGGACCGACCTCGGAGCCACAAGGCCATGCGGTTGCAAACTCCTGCAGAGTTCCGGCGGGACGTTTGGGGTCCCTTCACCGGAGCCAGTCAGATATCCAAGACAAGAAACAGTTTCCCTCCTCAAGTGGTGAAGCTCTTGGTGCAAGCCTTCACACGGCGGGATGATACGGTCCTTGACCCGTTTTGCGGCTGTGGAACGACGCAACGCGTGGCTCTCGGAATGCGACGGAAAGCTATCGGCTTCGAGATAAATCCTGAGCTCGCCAGATTGTGGAGGCCGATTGGGACTCCCACTTAGCTTGATTCACAGACTATGAGCCAGAAGGTGCTTGGCAAGCGACCAGCGATAGCAGACTTGGTGGAATTGTTTCACGTCCATGAGCGTGGACTGATCCGCGGCGCGTTCATTCGTGTCACCGCGCGGAAAATGGCGAAGTGGCTCGACCGAAAGATGGTTTATCCGATCAACGAGAACGGCGGGCTGGCCGGGGCGTATGTGATGGCCGAAGTTGGTGCGCGACAGCCCGTAAAGGACTTCTCGGGAGCTATTCGGACGGAGTTACGGAAGGGCGATCTGATGGTCAAGCGCGTGGCTTGCCGGGCGGGAGGGGAGCTCCTAGTCGCGAGGGCTCTGCGGGACATAGGTTCGGCAAGGCAAAGGCTGTGGCTCCGGATTTGGCAGGAACACCCATCGGATCGAAAGGTCGCGGATGAATTGGACGGAAAATGGGTTTGCACTAAGGTCCTGTCAGGCAGCGAGCTTATTGGTATCTGGTGCGTCGGGCAGAACGTCGAGGTCTGTAGCGCGCCTCGGTCAGAGGATTGGACGTTGCGCAAGTTGTCGGTGAGACCAATTCACGTCGAAGCAGCGCGCAACGCCCTCGAGAAGAAGTGCCGCGGTTTCGTCAATCACTATTCGTCGAAATACAACGGCTCGAATTCCTGGTCCGCTTTTTCTTTGCGCAGTTATGGAGGATTTGCGGATTTCGTGATGAAACCTGGAGAGATGCCGAAAGAATGGAAGAAACGGAATCCGGAAAAGTTAGCGTGGGAATTGAAAGACACGAGTGCGCGAATGATGCTCCCGGAGTTCGAGCCCCTTATCGACGCGGTGCCGGGGGTCAAGCACCGCATCAGGGTCATGCGCCTTGCCGCGGGTGGCTTGATTGGACGTCATTCGGACGTGATTGACAGGGAAACGGGCACGGCAGAGGGAAAGGTGTTGAGAGTGCATTTGCCGATCTCGACAAATGCTTTGGTGCGATTCACGAGTTGGAATCTATTCGGAAAGCGGGAAACCGTGACCATGAAAGAGGGCGAGCTCTGGTACGTAGACACGCGCAAACCCCACCAAGTTGAGAACGCAGGAAAGACAGATAGGCTGCATCTGGTCATGGATGTTCTTTCTTGCCCGAAGCTGCTCGATTCGATAGCTCAATCGACAGTTGTTGATTCTCATAGCCAACTTGCATGCCCAGGTTAGAGTGACCAACTCTAACCGTCGAACGGCGTCGCGGATCGAAGAAGCCAGTTCTAAGATTGCGTTCGTAGCGCTAGCAAAATAAAGCAGGCTGAGTAACGATGTCCTCGGGATCAAGAAAATTGCTGATGCCAACACCGACAAGTCGATATCGCTGCTGCGGTCCGAGGACAATTCGCTCTCTAAGAGAAAGAGCAATGGCAGTCAGCTCTTCGCATGACGACGGAGGGGACGACGGTGTGTGGTTGCGTGTCAGGATTTTGAATTCCGCGGTCTTCAATTTCAGCACGACAGTTCGCGCGATCCGAGTTCCTTTGCGGGATGCGGCCCAAGTGAGTTCCGCAAGTCTGCGGATCATGTGCTCTGTCTCGCCGAGGGACACGTCGTGCTCGAAGGTATCTTCCGCGGAGATGGATTGTGTCGGCCGATCGGGCACGACTTTGCTCTCGTCGACGCCCCGCGCCAATTCGTGGAGGCGAATTCCGTAGCGTCCGAAGCGGCTCTCGAGCGCGGACAAATCGAGACGCCGCAAATCCGTGATTGTGTGGACATCGAGAACCTTGAGCTTTTCTTCCGTGACTTTTCCGACTCCAGGCAAACGGCTTACCGGCAAGGGAAGTAGGAACGCGTCCACTTCTTCGGGCTGAATGACAAAAAGTCCGTTTGGTTTTTTCCAGTCCGACGCAATCTTGGCAAGGAATTTATTTGGTGCGACACCTGCGGACGCCGTCAACTGAAGTTCCATACGAATCTGTTCGCGAATCGTGCGTGCGACCTGGGTTGCGGTCGGCAGGCCCGCCTTGTTCTCCGTAACGTCGAGATAGGCTTCATCAAGCGAGAGGGGTTCGATGAGGTCAGTGTGCCGGCGAAAGATATCTCGGACTTGTCGTGACACAGCTCGATAGCGGAGAAAATCAGGAGGGAGGAAGACGGCATTCGGACAGAGGCGTTCAGCACGAACGGCGGGCATCGCCGAACGCACGCCGAATTTCCTCGCTTCATACGACGCCGCACGGACAACGGAGCGGTTTCCCCGCCATGCGACAATGACGGGCTTGCTGCGCAGTTGTGGATCGTCGCGTTGTTCGACCGATGTATAAAAAGCATCCATGTCGACATGGACGATCTTGCGTGCAGGCATAGTAGAGATCATTTTAAGCCAAAGAGGAGCCAGACGGCGCAACCGACGAGCGTTGTTAGCTTGGACTTCAGGGGAGAACAATTAGCGGGCACCGGTGCGAATTACGCTCGCAAACAATGTCTCATCAGGCGAATCTCCAATCGAAACGAGACGTGTCCTCTAGTCTTTCTAATGAAAGAGGACCGGCGTGCGAATGTCGGTTATCCGTAACTCTAGTTAGGACGGGCCTTGAAGCAAAATCTAAGAAGATCTCACTGTTTCGGCGAAGCTTCGTTAACTTGTGTCGCCTAAATTGTGCAATTCGACCCGTGAACTGCCTTACAAGCATTCAGTCGGCCCGCGCCGAACTTCAAGGGATCCCCTATGGGATCAGCGGTTGACTGAATGCGTTTCTTGACATCAACTACTGTTAACATCGGTTCCTTCGAGAGTATTAATGCAGCAACGCCCGCAACGTGGGGAGCGGCGCTCGAAGTTCCGTTGAAGCCGGAGTAGTAAAGTTTTGTGGCATCGTCTTGTCCGCCTGCAACGTTCGTCGCGAAGATGTGGACGCCTGGGGCGGCCACAGTGATTTCTTTTCCGAAGTTGCTGGCCCAGTTTGTTTCTCCGTCTTTGCTATCGATAGTCTTCAGTTCATTCCATTCGTTAATTGCGCTGACCGCAATTACTGGCTGGGTGGCAGCAAGACTCGCAGGCCATTCAACTGGCCCACCGACGTTTCCAGCTGCTATCACAAAAATGGTACCGCGACCATTGCGCCCCTTCCTCACGCCGTCCAGAATCGCAGCCTCTACGATGGGATTTGCATCCATGGTCCAACTAAGGTTGATAACATCCGCTCCGTTGTTGACAGCCCAATTTATTCCAGCCGCGATAGTTTTAGTGTCGGTAATCCAAGCGCCTCCATTTGTGGCCGTCGAAGCGACGCGAATCGGCATGATTGAGGCCTTGTAGCCCACGCCGGCCATTCCTTGAAGATTGTTCGTCATCGCCGTCGCGACGCCGGCGCACGAAGTGCCATGTCGATCCCACCATTTCAAAGGTTTCGGATCGTTGCCCCCAGTGACTGCGTCGTAAGGCTTCACAATTTTCGAACTATTTGGTGGATTTAGATCGGGATGGCTTGTGTCGACGCCGTCATCAATGATGGCTACCACAGTCTTAGCGCCGTCTGCGGAAGCCCATGCGCTGTGAACATGAATATCAGCACCAGGTGTGCCGACGTCACCTCTATTTTCAAACGACCATTGCTGCGAAAAGAACTCATCCGAAGGGAACCCCGTGGCTGGTGATGCAGGTTTTGGCTTCGGGGGTTTCGCCGGAATTCGGGGCCGAGGGTTTACGATGAGAATGAAATTCGGCTCGGAGTAGACAACTTTGTTTTGCTCGGAGATGGCGTTCGCAACGTCTAGCGAAGAGTTCCCCTTCGGAACCCGCAGTGAGAAGCCTCCGTTGACTGACTCCGAGATTTGGCCAAAACCGGCAATTGTCTGCATGGCCTTTTGGTCTCCCGGAGAAGTCAGCTTGAAGAGAACCTCATCGGTAAGAACCATTGCCGTCGATCCAATCTCGTAAACGGGTAACTCTGTTCCGATATCATTCGCTGCGCTTGTGAAATGAGGAAAGTCGTCTTTCTTCACAGGATGTACTTCTGTCGCAATTAGCACGATGCCTTTCGATTGAAGGAACGGAACTTCGGAAATGATCTGCTTTGGGACTCCGGACTCAATCGCACTGGTGAAGGCGGCTAGGCTGGGAGGAACTCCGGGGTTCATGCGGATCGCCAGGTACCGCGTGGATTTTCTGAGCTGAACGTGTTCTCCGTGCCTGTAGAGGAATTGGGCATTCGCAGTAAACGCCGACCCGACGAGAATCGCTAAAACCGCAGCGCACCGAATTGTTATTCGACGCATGTTACTGGCCTCCACAGGAACGCTTTTCTGGTCCACGATAGAAATCAACGTCGAAGTGCGCTTTGTCCAATAGGTCGTGAACGAAGTCCGCAAGGACCGGCGACGGTGTCATGCCGGCGACGCCTTGATCTGGCCAAGCAATCGATTGAATTCCTACGAGAACTGGCAAAGGCGCCCCCGGACCTCTGTTAACGATGCTGAAAACGGGAGCACCACTGACGCCTTTCGGAATCATTGCTGTCAGGAACCAAGTATGTAGCGGCGTTGTTTTCGATCCGCCGCAGCTCACGTTGACGGCTTCAGTAGGAGTATTCGACAACAATCCGTCGCGGAAAATCGGAAGGTTTTCCCGTTCACCCGGGAATTGAGGCTGGAGCCCGGCGGTCATGATTTTTTGACTCTTATGAAAAGCCTCGGTTTCGGCCTGCGTTGGCATGAGGCGAAACGGAATGTCGAAAAACTTGTAGGTATCGAGGTTAGGTATCAATGTGCGGTCAAGAAACAGCACGGCCACGTCGGAAGTGTCGTCACTGGGAGTCAAGAATCTTCGTTTGTGATTAACTTCAAGCAGGACCGTTTCGTAACCGACACCTCCGGCTCGTTTGTTCATCCGGATGGTGATCGAAGTGGGGTTCTTGCCCTGACAATGAGCCCACTCTGGATCGAGAACATGCCGCGCCGTCACGAGGAATCGTACGAAGCTATTTTGCATCTGTGTTCCATCCTTACGGTGTGGAACGCATAAGATGAACGCAGTAGCACTGGGAACATGGACTATCGAGCCTTGATCGTCGTGCAAATCGGCGTACAGAAACAGCACGGACTCTGGTATCACCCAAGGTCCGAAAGCGCCTTGTGAGGATGCGCCTTCTGAAGACATCTGTCCCTGGGACGGCATGTTTTTCAGTATCTCGGATACGTCGTTGTTGGATGACACTGTCGCGGCGTTGAGTGCTTCTTGAACGGTTTGTTCCCCGAGCAGCCACTGCAAATTGGCCCTTTCATACAATTGCTTCTGCGCTTGCAGCGTCTTCATCTCCTCTGCGGTCAAACACTCCGAGCACAGTTTTAACAATGCGTCCCACTTTGTGGAGTTGATAGTGGTGTTACGGACAGCATTGCAGTCCGTATGGTTGCAGCCAAACAAGCTCAATGAGAGTAAGAGTAGAAACATGGCTCTTGGCGGTGAGAGACGAATTGTCATTGGGAGAAATCCTAAGGCTTGAGCGAATTCAGGTTGTCGCCGGCTCTTGTATCAGCATCCGGTTGGGGTTTTGGGATTCGCGTAAAGTCTGTCCGCAGGCGAACCGGGTTGGCGAGCACGATCTTTGAAGTTTTTACGTTGACCATCGCAAGATTGATAATGGCACCGCCACTGTAGCTGATCAGGTCGCCGGAGATCACGTTCGTATAAAGATTTTTTCGATTTTTTTGTGTACCACCACCAGCGACGGCCTCTTCGTAGACGATATAACTATTATCTTTTTCCAGAAATTCAAAGATCGCTCGCCCTTGAAGAATACCGACGATTGCAGGAACTCCTGTATTGGGGTCCGAAGCCGTGAGTGCAGCAATGAATTGGTCGTAGGACTTGTTCACCTCGACGAGTTTCTTGGCTAGATCGTCGTCAGCTGCAATTTTTTTATCTGCTACTGCCTTCTGGAGACCGTCTTGCACGCTTACCTTGAGATCGAGAAGCCCGTCCAGTTCTGCGGCGGTGTTCTTTCGGGCGGTTTCGATGAAAGCAGCGGGGTTCGCGAGAGCCGGATAGTTCAATTGAATAATGACCTTATCCTCGGCGCAGCGAGTGAGTTTCTTGCCGGCAGGGGTAGCAGGTGTGGCAGCGGCGGGAGCAGGAGCGGTGAAATAGTGTGCCAGGCTCAGTCGTATCGCAGAGTCTGACAAGGTGATGTTGGAACCTGTCTCGGTATTACTCGCAGCGCTGTATTGCAAAACCAAAGACGCGGCGTCCATAAAAGCACTTGTAGACGCCGCGCCACCTGAGAGTTTTTTCTGAATAACGTTATATTGATTCTTGAGAAGACTAAGATTTAGGGCGAAGGCTCCGTAGTTCGGGACACTTGCAAATGTCGCGCTATCGTAAAGCACAACTTGAATTGTGACTTCGTTCGAAGAATTCTTGAGGGCGTCGCAAGCGGAACTGACAAATTCCTGAGCGATTTGGTCGATCGCACCATATGCGAGCATCTGGGATTCGAAAGGCCCGTTCGAAGAACTCGGCGACGGGCCATTGCCGCTGTCTTTCGTCTGAGTACCGGCTTTGTCCTTGCCTTTGCTCCCGCCGTCTTTGGCTCCGCCACCTTTATCAGCGGCGCCTCCTTGGGTGGCCACTGCTCGTGAGCCTGGTGTTGTAAGAAAAAAAGTCAATAAAAGGACTGAGCAGATCACCGCGACTAAATAATTGAGGTTTTCGAACTTTCGCATAGAGCCTCGACAGTGTGTACGTCTTGAGTAAGTTTTTAACGCGCACAATAAGTAGCCGGACGGTAACCTGCCGATCCATTTGAGTCAAGGGATTTCTACTTGGGACCTTACTTGATCCGAAGAGGCAGATAGATTTTCGATTTAGAAACGTCGATGTCGTTGCACAGCGGGTGTACGTGAAGCAACAAATGACATCGATTGGTGCAAATGAGAGCGTTGTAGGCTGGTCAAAACAAATGAAAATGTGTGGGCAAGAACAGGACAAGTAGAATTGGCTAACCGCCGAAATTGCAGCTGAGACGACCTCGCAACAGTTGAAAATATTGAAAATGGGCCGGTGACAACTCACGGAACGGCGGTTTGGAAAACCGGCGCCTTTAACAGTTGGTCGGCTTGAGGCAGATGTACGAAAAGCCGACTTGAAGTAAAGTAGCCAGGGTGACCTTTGGAGGAACAGGGGCCTGGCGGCCAAAAGCTGATAAGTTTGAGTCCCAAAGCAGGAGCGTCGATGAAGACTCTCGTCACTCCATACATCGAGAAATCACTGGAATGGTTTAACGTTCGCGCGCGAGTGCTCGCAAAACGGCCTCCGGTCGGATTGGCAGATGACGGACGCGCGCACCTGTGGCGGCAAAGATTGCATTGCCAATGGCGGGCGCGATCGGCGTCATCGCAGGCTCGCCAAGTCCAACCGGTGTTTCTGTACTCGGAAGAAATTCAACGTCAATTTCCGGTACGTCTCCCATGCGCAGCACCCTATAGCTATCGAGATTCGTATCTTTGGGCTGTCCGTTGACGAACTCGGTTCCTTCATAGAGGGCCAAACTCAATCCCCAAAGAGCAGCGCCCTCTACCTGGGCTTCGGCACTGTCCGGATGAATAACCGTGCCGCAGTCGATGACGATGTTCATCTTCTCCACCGTGACGTAACCGTTGGTTCGGTTCACCCGTACCCGCGCGGCACAGGCAACCCAGGTCGGCATGCCGCGTTCCTGCCCGAAGGTCGACGCGATTCCGATGCCGACGTCCTTCGGCATCGCGCTACCCCAGCCTGCCTTTTGCGCACAGCGGGAGAGCACTGCCGCTTGCCGGTGCGCGCCACCGATTGAATTCGGTGCCGAGCCGGCGTTACGGCCCGTAGCATCGAGTAGGCTAAGCCGAAATCTCACGGAATCGATACCCTCTTCGTGGGCTACCTCGTCCATAAAGCTCTCGACCGCCCAACTAGTCCAACCCGCGCTGACGGATCGCAGATAGCCAGGCCGGAAGGTGCGATCAGCCAATTCATTGTTCAGCGCACGAACCCGCTGCAGCCCTACCGTGTACCAGTGGTCAGCGCCCTGAATCGCGAAGGGATCGTACTGATTGCCTTTGGCGTCCCTGCCCTGAAAATAAGGAGCGATGGTCGCTGTGGGCCACCCTGCTGCTGCGTGGTGGTCCATCGCCGCAATACGCTTGTTGTCTCCCCACGCTAAACGCACGACCTGCGTAGTGGCGGACCGTGGGCAGTCGAATCGCATGTCATCGGCTCGCGTGCAGACCATCTTGACTGGCCTTCCGACCGCCTTGGCGGCAAGGGCGGCTCCGACTGCATAGTCGCCGTCCAGGCGGCGACCGAATGCTCCACCAAGTAAATAGCTGCGCATCACGATCTTGTCCTGGCTGCGGCCTAGCGCTTTCGCCAGTATCGGCAGAATCGCGGTTTGCCACTGATTGCCGGTGTGGATTTCGAAGACGCCGTTTTTTTCGAAGGCAAGCGCGTTAATCGGCTCGAGGGCGAAATGCATGGCGGTGGCGGTCGTGTACGTGCGCTCGATTTTCCTCTTTGCCGATGCAAACGCCGCGTCGACGCCTGGGTCATCGACCAGCAAGGCGCCTCCCTTCGGATCTGCGATGAGTTCGGCCGCGCGTTGCTGGAGATTTCGCTCGGAGACATTTGCCGACGGTCCTGACTCCCATTTCACCTTCACGAAGTCGGTGGCTTGATTCGCGGCGGTGAAAGTGTCAGCG
>Ga0210406_10007108_pt1 | contig 11453 bp, 8 predicted proteins | sample IncBWC30MmetaG_FD_155454 | JGI IMG/M metagenome (GOLD analysis project Ga0210406, IMG submission 155454) | Forest soil microbial communities from Barre Woods Harvard Forest LTER site, Petersham, Massachusetts, United States - Inc-BW-C-30-M | ecosystem: Environmental > Terrestrial > Soil >... | reverse complement strand
AGAAGTTCCGGAAACCGTTTGTCAAAGCGTTGAAAGGTTCCAAAGCGGCTTTGTCTAGATAGCGTTGTGGGCAAGACTTAGAGGAGTCGGTTTCTAAATCCAAATCTTCAGTCGGAACACCATTTTCAGTTCAGTACCAACTCGATCCACGTGATCTCTTTGCCGAGCGGCACTCTGAACTTGGGTCTTTTTGAGAGGAGCTCCGAACTGGAACAATCGGCTTCCGAGCTTTGGAAGCTGCGCCTTGCCCCGCGATGATCCTACGCGCGCCCGGAGCACTCGTTCGAGACTCCTGCAACAAACACCCATCCCCGGCCCTCGTCGGGATGCCAACTGTTCCTCCCTGCGGCTGACATCGTCCGCTTCTTGGGAATAATGCCCGGGATACAACCCGGCCCATTACAAGACTCGCCCGGTCACTTCCATTTACCCGAGCCTTCAACGATCGTGATGTAACGATCGACCGGAAGATCTGTAATACGCTCGACTTTTCCGCTAGGTTGCGGCCACTGTATCTGAAACCAGTCAAACTTGGTTCGCTTTCCGATACCAAGCACGATGCGGGGGTCATGAGAAGACAGAAAACTGCCTCCCCCTACTTTCATTCGCTGCTGCTTCAAGTCTCCAGCTTGATAAGTTATTCGCGCACCAATGGCATCGATATTCGATTTTGTCCCAACAAGATTGACCCCGAGCCAATGATTCTGACTCCCTATCGTGTTGCGCAGCAGAACCGGGGCGCCATCATTGATGGCTACAAGGACATCCGTCGCGCCATCGTTGTCGAAATCGCCAATGGCCATCCCGCGAGCTGATAGGAGCTTCGCGAACACGGGGCCACTCTGCGCGCTGACGTTTTCGAATGATCTTCCAGTGTTATGGAACAACAGCGGCGGCTCTTCATAGGTGACCTCGCCATGCAGGGTCGCAATGAGATCATCCGGGTTCCCATTCGCGAGCAGCAGGTCGAGGTAACCATCGTTGTCATAGTCGAAAAATTTTAAACCCCACCCGCTCATAAATTTCGTGGCTTTACCGACACCAGTCGACGAGGCCAAGTCGTCAAATGTCTCATCATGATTGTTCTTGTAAATGGCGAATATTTCACGATCGAGGTTCGCCACGAACAGGTCCATCCATCCATCGTTATCAAAATCGGCAGAGTCGACTCCCATCCCGGATCGGGCACGGCCGGCGTCACTATAAGCAACCCCAGCAGTCTCGGCGACTTCGTCGAATTTTCCCTTGCCGCGATTGACGAAAAGAAAATCGGGAAGCGTGTCGTTGCTCACCCATAAATCCATCAGCCCGTCGTTGTTGATGTCGGTCGCGACCACGCCCCACACCTTGCCGCGGCGACTGGCGATACCGGATTCCTTGCTGACATCGGTAAATGTACCGTCGCCATTGTTATGGAAAAGCCAGCTGGGCATCGCGGAATAGACTTTCGGAATGCAATAATGAATCCGTCCGTCCTCATGGATTCCGCAGGGTTTATTCAATTCTTTGCTGAATTCGGCGAACTGCCCGACGAAGAGATCGAGGCGGCCGTCATTGTCATAATCGAACCAAACCGCGCTCGAAGCCCACCCCGGCGCAGCTACTCCCGCCTTTTCCGTAACATCGGTGAACGTACCGTCGCGATTGTTGTGATAGAGGATGCTGCGGCCGTACTGCGTCACATAGATATCCGGAAAACCGTCGCCGTCGTAATCACCCACGGCAACGCCTTGCCCGTAGCCGCGGGCCGACACCCCGGCTCTTTCCGTTACATCGGTGAACGTGCCGTCACGATTGTTTTTATAGAGGGCGTTGCGCAGCGGCAGGTTCGGTGTGAAGAAATCGCACTTCCCGCTGTTTACCAGATAGATGTCCATCCAGCCATCGTTGTCGTAGTCGAGAAATGCGCAGCCCGGACCTGAACTTTCCGGAAGATATTTCTCGGGAGATTTCCCGCTCGAATGAACCCACTTGATTCCACTCTTTTCCGGAGCAACCTCCTCGAAAGGGAACTTCGGTGCCTCGGGCAGGGCAAACAGCGGGCAACGTGGCAGGAGCAACGATCCTGCCATCATCCCGGAGACGAAGTCGCGGCGTGTCAGCTGGGCGATGCGGGTCCGACTCGGCATTTTCATTCAGTCTACGCCAGGCAAATTCCAGATTCGTAGCAGATGAAGTGCGAACAAAGCTATTCTGGCCTCTCCGAGCCTTGGGCGGAAGTCAGGCTGCGGTGGATGGCAAATTCCTTGTCTGCCTCTTCCTTATGGCCTGATCTTGCCAGGGCCGTTGCCAAGGTGTGGTGAACCTCCGGGTTTGCTGGCATGAGTTGCTCCGCTGTGCGCAAGGGCGGAATCGCATCTTCATATTTTTTGATGGCAACCAAGCAAGAGCCCAGGCCCAGTTGAGCCTCACCGAAATTAGGATTGAGCTTGGACGCCTGTGAGAATCGCGAGATGGCCTCATCCCAATTCTCGTCGCGCCGCGCAAGCTCTCCTAAAATGTAAGCAGCATCGGCATTGCTGGGATCGATCTGAAGCTCCTTCAGAAATTCCTGCTTAGCGCGTGCCGGAGCATCAGGGCCGGCATCCGGTCGCGAGAGCAACACTCTGCCGAGCAAGAAGTGAATGCCGCGGGCGTTGGGATCCTTCTGAAGTATCCCTTCATACTCAAGTTGCGCAGGTTCCCACTTTCCCTGCATTTCCAGCGCTTCGGCGTTCAATTTATGAGCGGCGATGGATTGCGGAGCGGTGCGGCCGAGATCCTGCGCCGCTCGCGTGGACAGATCGGAGTAGGCGTGGACAACGACAAAAAGTACGTCGGGGTCCCGAGCAAACTGTTTGTTGAGTAAGCGAAGGAAGTCGATGGTGGACTCGCGGTCGTCCACCGCCAAAGAACAGCGGACTCCGAGCACGCCAGCTTGCTTCCGAATCTCGGCGGAGACGGTTGGGACCATCGCACGCTTGAGGCCAGAAATGCTCTCGCGGCAGCGTCCTTGCTCAGCAAGGCTGACTGCTTTCTCAGGGGTTAGAACGGGTCGGGAAGTGGCCGCGGCTTTGGATTGCTGAGCCAGAAGGATCGGACCAGACCACAGACACCCGATTACGAGAAAAAACGCTGCCTTCCCCGAGTATCTATACATCTTGGATTGGGCTTTTGAAGGTCCCTCTCTGAAAATTGGGCGCAAGAAAAATGATGCAGGCGATATGACTCGCCTGCATCATTATACGGGTTCGGTTTTCAGTAATAGAGTTTCAACGCCAGCTGTATGTTTCTTGGGGGCTGGGCACTTGTAATCTGGCCCATCGTGGAGCCCAAACCCATGGTCGGCGCGTTGTACTGTACATGGTTGAAGGCGTTGATGAAGTCAGTCCGGAATTGCAACCGGAATCGTTCCGTAATCGGAAAGTCCTTATGCAAGCTGAGGTCGACGTCACTGTAATGAGGTGAACGCAGATCTCCGAGTTGTGGCGAGCAATTGCCGAACGTTCCAATTGCTGGTTGCGTGATTTGTCCGGTATTGTTGAACCACTGCCGACCAACTCCTGGCAAGAACGTGTTCGTAATGGACGGAACGCCGCTGCAGTCAGGTCGAATTCCTCGGCTGTAGGTACCCGACTGGTCTTGGGCTCCTTGCGGCGGCAGTGGCCAGCCCGTGCGGAAGGAGACAATGGGGCTTACTTCCCAGTTGCCAATGACTCCATTGACTGCTCGATTGGCATTCTTGCCTAACATTTTGCCGCGGCCAAAAGGCAGATCGTAAATTGCATAGGCGGAAACAACGTGAGTGGCATCGTAATAGCAGGGCGCATACTCCGACCTCTGGTCGTAAACGTTCTGCCAGTACGCTGAGGCGCTGAGCGCATTATTCCACGCTCCATAGTAACCAGTGCTATCGGACATGCACTTGGAGAGGGTATATGCGACCTGGTATTGCAAACCGTGGGTCATCTGCTTTTGCAACACGGCTTGCAGTGAGTTGTACCGCATGGTGCCGTTGGATTTAGTGCCCGAAACCTCAGCGCCCGGAGTATCAGACGTCGGAGTGCCCCCGCCGAGGACGCTGTAGAGTGCTGGGTTAGCGGCGAAGTACGGGCTGGGCGCCGTACACGGCGGCTTGGCGCAAGCCGAATTCGGCAGGAGGACTCTCTGCGCGTAGTCGAATGGCACCATCAAGTGAACTCCTCGCTGGCCGACGTATCCAACTTGGACGGTGGTATTTCCGGCGAATTGGTGCTGGACGGTCACGTTCCACTCGTCGGCAATCGCAGGCTGAACCTTCGGATCCCAGACTCGCAGGAAAGCTCCTGAGTAGCAGGCGTACCCCGCCGAAGCTGCGCACGAGGCTGACGATGCACTGGTCGCAATCCCCTCCGTCGAGTTAGTGGGAGGAAGTAAAGCACCGGACGCCGTGGTCGAATTGATTTCCGCCGGAGTAAATGGCGGATTCAATGTCAGGCGGAGGTTTGTACCCGTCCCTTCCAAATAGGAGGAAATGGTGAACGCGCCGCGGATTACGGTTTTGCCGCCCAACGCTGCAGGAGTCCACGCCAAACCAATGCGAGGCTGGAAGTCTTTGCCTCCCCAGGTTCCGTCGTAAAGGCCGCGGCTGGCTCCATTCTGACCGGCAAGATCGATATTGCCGGTACCGATGTTGTAATTCGCCTGCTGATTGTTAGCTTCTACCCAAGGGCTGTGGGCATCGTAGCGCAGGCCGAGGTTTAGAGTGAGGCGATCGGTGAAGCGCCAGGTGTCTTGCGCATAGAACCCGAACACATTGCTGGACTGCTGCCATGTCTTTCCCGTGCTGACGCCGCGGCCGTATGAGTCGTTGAGGCCGAGCACAAAATCCGCGCCACCGTCACCGCCACTACCACTAATCCCGGAACTGGTGAATTGTCCGTTGAAGTCCAAGAAACCCAGTTGACCGTTGTTACCCGCGTAGAAGGTCTTGATGATCTGACGCCAGTATTGGCCGCCAAACTTGAAGGTGTGGCGCCCGTGATTCCAGCTGACACCATCCTCGACCTGCCATACATGGTCATCGAAGTTCTCGGTACTTTCTGTGGTGCCAAGATTAGTAAGAGCGGAATTGTGGAATTGAATCGCGAGCAAGCCAGGGAGAGTTCCTGGGTTGCCACTGCCGATGCCCAGCGTGTCGCCGAACTGCCCGACGTTGGATGCCCACGCTGTCCCATTATTCACCGTGACGTGGCTCCAACCGAAGCGGGCGTCATTCACCAGGTTGTTTCCAACCGTGCGACTCCAGTCACCGACGGTGTTGTAAATCGGCGTGGTCGCAATGCCATTGGACAACAGTTCCTGCGAATTATTCGACGGGTTGTTCTGATAAGCCCGAGTAAAACGGTACGAAATATTGTCCTTTTGCGTAGCCTTGAAGTCGATCTTCAAGTCGCCCTGATCTACTTTGAACGCAGCGTTGGTGACATTCACCGCGTTATTTTGGAGGTTACCGTTGACCACCTGAGGATAGAGCGAAGACGCAAACAGCGCATTCGCCACCGGGCTGATCATGGAAGCAGGAATTACGTTGTTCGCGAAGGGAGCGCGGTTCCCTCCAATAAGCGGAGCAAAGGGGTTGTAGATCTGGTGAATGATCTTCCCATTCTTGTCCCTGTCGTTGCACACGCCAGCACTGAATCCGCCCGTGCAAATGGCACCAAAATTACCGCCTCGCTCGGCTGTCGTAAACATCGTGTTCGCACCCGCCGAACTTGGGATGTCAAAGCGCTGCGCCTGGTAATCAGCGAAGAAGAAGAGTCTGTTCTTCACAATCGGTCCGCCCACGGTCCCGCCGTACATGTTCCAGCGTAGCTTGGCTTTGGCAAGGCCGGTCAAGTTATTCGACCAGCTGTTCGCATTCAGGATGTCATTGCGGAAAAATTCCCAAACATCGCCGTGATAAGAGTTCGTTCCCGATTTGATGGTCGCGTTGACGATGCCGCCTTCGTAGTTTCCGAACTCCGCCGGGGCGTTATTCGTAATCAGGTTGAACTCCTGGATGGCGTCCGGGGCAGGCGTGTAACCCAGCAGGTTGTCCGAGACCTGGTTGTTGTCCATGCCGTCGAGCAGGAAATTATTGGCCTGCTCGCGATTGCCGTTGATCAACGGACGCCCGCCATAACCGCCGGTGTTGTTGCCGTTATTGAAACTGCTGGGATCGGTCGATACTGCCCCCGGCGCGAGTAGAGTCAGTTGGACGTAATTGCGCGAGGCCAGAGGAAGATTGTCGTTTGTATTGGCATTGATGATGGTGTCGACCTGTGTCACGTCTGTTTCCAGGATGGGCGCGGCGCTGGTCACTTCCACAGTTTCACTGGCCTGTCCGAGTTTCATCGCAACGTCGACGCGGGCGACTTGATTCAGCGCCAGCACAAATGCCGGGTGCGAAACCGAAGAGAACCCCGACTTTTCAACTTTCAGGCTATACGTGCCTACGGGGAGTTGCGCGATGCGATAAAGGCCGGAATCGTTCGACACCACGGTATAACTTTGACCGCGCTCCTGTGACGTTGCCGTAACCGCGGCTCCGGTGACAGCTGCACCGCTCGGGTCCGTGACGGTGCCGGTGATGGAGGCAGTTACTTCCTGGCTCCACGCGCATTGGAATGCCCCTGTTACGGCCACCAAAACAAGGAGAAAGAAGCAAAGTGCAGTTGACGGTTGTCTCATCACAACGCCTCCTGAAACACGCTAAGAAACGGTGGGTCATGCTATATAGCACGATTCAACGCATCGTCAAGAAAAAAATGCACGCCGACCACAAATTTTTTAATTGGATTGCATTAGCGAACCTGATATTTGAAACACTCGCGCGCATTAGACTGCAATCCGGTAAACCAAATCCCATCCCCAGACTTAAGCAATTTCCAGCTAGGTTTATTTATAATGAAGGACTTACAATCGACGACTGCACACGGGTTCGGCGCGGTTACCAGATGCCGCCATGCCATCGAAGCCCAGGTTCGATCCTCCCCGCCTGAGGCCGTTTCCATCAAAACAGAGAAGTTTATGCTGGAGCTCTATAGCACTTTGTAGTATGGTGCAGGCAATTTCGTTAGAGGACCGCTCATGCCAAAGGTGCGCAACCACGGACTGCCTGCGTACATGCGGATTCAAGGAGGGATTCGCAAGCGGCTCGAGGCAGGCCATTTAAAGCCGGGCGATCTTGTCGACTCGGAGCGCGAGCTGGCAAGGATTCACGGCGTCAGCCTCATGACCGCCCGCCATGCTCTCGCCGGACTCGAACGTGAAGGAAAGGTGGTGCGCCGCCGTGGCGCAGGTACGTTTGTCGCTCCGCCCAAGATTCACTTCAATAAGTTGATGAGCTATACCGAACAGATGTCGGGCCGCGGGCTGGACGTTTCTTCCAAGTTGCTTTCTCTGAACGTGATTGATACGGAACCGGAAGTTGCCGCGCGTTTGGCCCTGCCCGCTGGTAGCCGACTGATCAAGTTGGAAAGACTGCGGCTCGGTGGAGATGAACCTTTCGCAATCGAAACCTGCTACTTATCCGCCGACGACTTCGGTAGCCTGACTCAAGCCCGGCTGGACCGGGTCTCGTTATTTTCCATTCTGCAGCGCGATTACGGACTCCAGATCGGGCATGCGGACGAAGAAGTCGACGCCACCACCGCCGACCCTCACAACGCTCGCCTTCTGCATATTCCTCTAGGTTCGCCGGTGCTTCGCATTCGCCAGGAGATTTATTCCACGAAAGGCAAGGTCGCCTTGTACGTTCTGGGGCTTTACCGATCGGACCGCCACATGGTGTTAATCCGCAGATTCCGTTAGTGCGAACTCACTCCGGTTGAATCGGAAGCATGCGCCGGTGCGACGCTCAGATACACACGTCCCGCAATCCGCAATTCGGGAATTACGAATTCCGTGAATCCGTTGTTCTTCACCGCCACGAGAGATTCGCAACATTTATGTTCCGGCGTCTCATATTGAATAGAAGCAAACGATCCTTTGACCTGTACTTGTACGGGAAGGGGCTCTTCAGCGTAGTTCACGAACTCCAGCACCTTGACGTTTCCACGGCGCTCCCCATAAGGTACCGCGATCGTCGTCAAGCCATTCCATAGACTCATCAGCGCGTGTTCCTTCCCGACCAACCGGCGGACATCTTGAGCAAACGTCTCGGGATCCGTAACAGGCTCCGAGAACTCCAGCACCTTTCCGCTTCCGACGTCGTAGGACACCGCGTGTTCGTTTACGCGGACGGATTGACCGTTCTGCCAGGGATAGGAGCCTTGCGCGTCTACGAGCACGACAGTCTTGCCATGAGTTGCAAGATCAGAGATACGCTCAAGAACTTGTCGGTTCGGCCTTGCGAACACGAGGGCGACATCGAATCCTTCAATATCTTCAGATTTCAAGTCGGCAGGACGCAGAACTTTGAAAGGGATGTTGTGACGCGCCAGCAGATTCATAACTTCGTCACCTGGATCGAGTTCATCGACAACGACTGCAACATTGGCAGCCGCTTCCAGCTGTAGTTCGGCCGGGTCCGGGTAAAACTTCGCATAGGACCGCACCTGGTTCCAAAGTGTCCAAGCTTTGGAGTCATGTTCGGTGAGCGCTTTTTGGAGCGCATCATCGACGTCCAGAATTAAATCGGCATGAAACGCGCCTGCCTCAGCCACTGCTAACGCGTAATCCGTTGTTGCAGGCGTGTGCCGTTGCAGCCCGGAGTCTGATGGTTCCCATGAGAAGGTATAAAGCGGATTCTGCCCCGGATGAGATGCCTGTTCCATCTTGACTAGAGCGAGGTTCGTGTCGATCCACGGTTGGGAGGTGGGGCTCGACACTTCAAGGACGGAGTGACGCCTAATGACCAGACTGCCTCTCATTTGCGGCTGCTTACCATCAGAGTTGAGCACTAATAGCCTGAGTTTGGGATGCGCCGAGCGGAGGCGTTGAACAGCATTCTCCAACCCTACACCTTCCGATTGACGAACATTGAGAATGATGCCCGCAAGACCAAGTTCAATTCCCTTCTCCGCTGCGCCTGGAGCTTGCTGCAAGGACACTTCGATGTAGACTCGATAGCCTTGCTTGTGGGCTTGCTTCACGAAAGGAGAAGCGCCCTCGTTCCAGGAAACCACCAGATCGCTTATGCCGAGCGCCTGTGCCGGTGGCACAATAGAACTGCTCCACTTTACGAAGACGCTGCTCCATGCGGGTGTGGAGATCAAGAACATGGACAAAAGAAGAATCGCTTTCCGAATGTTCACGAGAATTTTGCCAGACTCAAGCAGTCTATGGTCCTTTGCCAAACAGAATCTGCGGCCCGCCGGTCACCAGGTCCATTTCCCCTTCAGGTGAAATCCAAACAGCAGAAACGCCAGGCATTCCGTTGATCATCGCCTTGCCTTTTGCCGGACCCAGCAGCAACAAAGAGGTCGAAAGCGCATCCGACGCTGTCCCGGTCGTCGCAATGACGCTGACCGCGAACTTCGTTTTCAGCGGCATTCCAGTATTCGGATCAATGATATGCCCCGCTGAATCTTTTCCGAGCAAACTTGGCGCGGTTTGCTCCGAGGTAGAAACGCTGTCGCCTTGGAGCATGATCTGTGGATCAATCTTGTGCGAGGGATCTCTTAAATGCAGAATCCACCCTGTCTGACCCGGAGGAGAACCGATTGCGAGAATCGTACTGCCCCCGGCGTTAATAAGAGCCTTGCGAATTCCCCAGGAGCGTAGGACCGCAGCAGCCCTGTCCACGGCGTAGCCTTTGCCAATTGCTCCCAAGTCCAATTGCAGGCAGGGAGAACGAAATGTGATCTGATCAGGCGGAGTCAATTCGATCTTCTCGTACCCGACGCAATTCCGGGCTTGCTCTATCTGCGACCGGGAAGGCATGCTGTCGCCGAATAAAGCCGCCTTCCATAAATTCACCAGAGGCGCAACGGAAATGTCGAACTTCCCGTCCGATAGTTTGGAAAATTGCAGGGTCTGGTCGATCACAACGTATAAATCATACGGAATTGTTTCCGTGTGAAAGTGAGCCGACCGGTTCACGTGGCTCAGGACGCTATCAGGTTTGTAGTTACTGAACAGATCATCGAGGTGAACAATTTCGCGAAGCGCCTTCTCGATGGCATTCGAGGCACGTTCGGGTGATTGGTCATACGCTGCGATTTCGAACACCGTACCCATGACGTACTTCTTTCGATAAACAAGAACTTGGTTGACTGAGCTCTGGATGCTGGCAGCGATTGCTAGGAAGAAGATGACCAGCGCTGACGCCCGCCGTTTATCGCAGCGCATAGACCTCACCGCTCAGGCTCGCCAAATAAACAATGTCGCCGGCGAGCACCGGAACCGACTGGACTGTTCCTGCCAGAGCTGCTCTCCACACAACATTGCCGGTGGCGCTGTCCAGGGCAAATGTGCCTTCAGCCTGAATACAGACCACGCCATCGCCGATAACGGGTGGCGCGGTCACGACTTCGCCCACCAGGGTTTTCCAGCGCAAGCGGCCGGCCTGAGTGTCGAACGCATAAAGAAAACCATCTTTGCTGCCAACGACTGCCAAGTCACCCGCAACCGCTGGTGAAGACGATATGCCGAGTCCGGTTTCGTATTTCCACCGCACCTCGCCAGTTGCAGCCTTCAGAGCATAGAGAAAAAAATCTTCAGACCCGATCAGCAGAAGACCATCAGCCACGGCAGGCGATGAGTCGATACCGTTGCCTGTGGGTGTACTCCATAGTATTTTTCCGGTGGAGGCCTCGAGGCTGTACACCTTGCCGTCTCCGCAACCAAGACTCAGTGAGTGTTGGTCAGCATAAATCGTAGAGTAGATTCTTCCGCCAAGGTCCTGGACCCATCGTGTCTCCCCACTCGCCGAGTCAACGGCGTGCACCTTTGCGTCTGCACTTCCGAAAAAGGCCACTCCGTTACGAACGACTGGAGATGCCCAAACCTCAGCTCCAGTCGGTGCTTCCCACAGTTTCTCTCCGGAACGCCGATCAATCGCGCACACCCGGCCATCGTCGCATCCGAACAGGACTCGATTCTCGGAAAGCGATGGTGTGGAATGAATCTGAGCCGCTGCCTGAAACTTCCATTTCAAGGCGCCTGTGACCGCGTCGATCGCGTACAGCACTCCATTCACCGAGGCCACATACAAGACCCCGTCCTCAAGTACCGGCGCGGAACGCACAGAACTTCCTGTACGAAATTGCCAAACGGCTCCTTCCGGCGATTTTGCTTGATGTAGCCCTTGACCTCCAGTGCGTGCGTTGTCTTTGAGCAGCGTGGGCCAGTCACCTGGAGCTTCGGGCTTGGCGGTTGGCGTCATTGTCACATTCAGGAGAGGAGAAGGTATTCGATCTGCTCCAGGTCTGCGACTCCCAAGCCGAGCTTCCCAGCCGCTGCGATGTGTCCTGGCTGTCGGAAAAACAGGTTTTTCGAAGCGTCGTGAT